>Ga0247841_10000358_pt1 | contig 121639 bp, 119 predicted proteins | sample LaCruzMarch2015__2_FD_192410 | JGI IMG/M metagenome (GOLD analysis project Ga0247841, IMG submission 192410) | Freshwater microbial communities from meromictic Lake La Cruz, Castile-La Mancha, Spain - LaCruzMarch2015_18m | ecosystem: Environmental > Aquatic > Freshwater > Lake | place: Spain... | reverse complement strand
CACGCTGCCGCTCATCACGTTTGCGTAGATGTTTCCCTCGCCGTGCCCGCCCATTGTGGTGTTGTAGCTGTTCTGCCCGCTTGAGTCGTTGACGTATAAGCCGGTGGCCGCGGTTATGTTGTTCCAGTAAAGAGTGTTGTTTTGGGCGTTTGCTGAGAGAAAACGGATTGCGGTGCCGGAAGTTGTGGAGATGGAGTTGTTGAAGATGAGGTTGCTGGCAAGGCTGCAGCCTGCCGATGCTTGTGCTATGCCGCTTGAAGAGCCGCTGTTGATTGTGTTGTTGGCGATAATAGAGTTTTGGAAGTTGCAAAGCCGCATGGTTGCGTTGAAGCGGTTGTTTTTGATTATGTTGCGCTGGCTGTTGTTTGCGTAGATGAAATTGGATAATGAGGATGAGACCGTGTTGTTCTCATATACGCCATCCGATCCGTAGATTCCGAGGCTTATGTTTCCTGAAGAAATGCTGTTGCGGCAGATTGTGCTGTTTGTTCCGTGCACGGCGATGCCTGTGCCGGATGCCGAGGGAGCCGCCAAGACATTATCGGATATTGCACTTGTTGCTCCCGAGGAAAATATGCCGGTGTTAAAGTTGCTGATGACGCAGTTCTTCACTGCCGTCCCTGATTGGTCCGAGTAGATGCCATAGGTGTTGGGAGAATTGCTGCCCGATATGGAGTAGCCGTTGCAGTCAAGGGTGACATTTGGAGCAGTGATACTAAAGCAGGTTGAGCCGTTTATCTGGAGGGTTTGTGTCATGTTGTAAGTCCTGCCCGCCTCGGTAAGATTTCCGCAGGCAAGAGGACGGAGAAGGCCTGGCGGAAAATGATCCACTCCGTCGCCAGGCCCGGGGATTATGTAGCCTATCTCCGGATAGCCCGGGTTTTGGGGAAAGTCGCTCCACGAGTTGCCGACTCCGCCATAATCCCACTGGTTACCTGTTGAAGAGACGGTTTCATAGGCGTTTATCGTGTTGTTGAAGCTGTTGTTGTAAAAGCGCGAGGCGGTTGTGTTGTCAAGATAAATTCCGTACCCGAAACGCGAGATCAGGCAGTTTTTCACCGTGATGTTCTCCTTGTTGCTGATGATGAGCCCAAAACCTGTTGAAGTTGAATTCTGCTGGGCGAAGAGAGGCATGATCTTGTGACCCTGGCAGTCCAGCGTCATTCCGCTTGCGTTTAGCACAAGGGAATTGTTTGAGCAGAACAAATCGGCTTTCAGGGAGGTGTCACGTAAGAGCGTTTCGCCGCATTTTATTGTCCTGGTTTTTTCCACCAAATTAAGGGGGCTTGCGAAAATGGCAGATGAGAAGAGTGCAAGCAGCACTAAAACTGATATAGAGATTGATTTGGTTCCCATAAAAACACGTTATTTAACTAATGGAAACTCTTTAAATGGCTTTGCCCCGCTCACGCTATTGGGAAAAAATGAAAAAAGAAAAACATGGCGCCTAATCAGTCTTCCTTTTCCGCGACAATCGCCTTCTCGAGCTTGTCAAGCTGCCTGCTTACTCGCTCCATTGTCTGGCGGATTCCCGCTATTTCGAACTTTATGCCCTGAAGGTAGACTTTGTCGAATACCACCGTCGGCTTTGGCATCACGACCTCCTGCAAGGGAGCAGGCAATACTTCCTCCTTGACCATGTTGATGCTGGATTCCATCTTCCTTGAAACGTCATGCACAACCGGCATTTCACGAGGCGTGTGGCGGACCGGCTCTTCCTCGTAGCGGTGCTCGCGCACTTTCGGCAATGGCTTTGAGGGCTTGCCGGCTTCTTTCTTGGCTGGCGCCTCTGTTTTTTTCATGTAGGCACGGGCTGCCTTCACCCACTTTTTAACATTTGAAAACGAGGCGAACTTGTTTGTCTTTGTGGCGGAATAAACCGCATTGCGTATTTCTGCAAGCTTCTCAGGGTTGATCGGCTGCCCTTCGAGCTTTTTGAGCTTGGCTGATACGATTTTTATTATTTTTTCATCCATGTTACCACCGCTAAACGCATGCGAAAATCAGTCCATACACGTGTTTCCTTGATTTCTTGCATTGCAAACTTAAATAGCTGCCCTTTTTTATGTTATAATTATTGATTTAATATGGTTATAATTGCCCGTTTTCAGCTTGACCCCGCTTTCCCCTCCGCGCGGGGGAGACGGTGTCTTCAGCCTCCATATAGCGGCTTGTCAAAAGCTGCCGTATTGCGCGCGCCTTCTTTTCCCCTATCTTCCCCACTTCGCATAATTCGCTGACGGGCGCGCTCATCACGTTTTCCACCGTGCAGAAATAGGAAAGAAGCGCCCTGGCAAGCGAGGGACCGACGTTCGGAAGCGACTCTATTATCGCGCGCTTCTGCTCCTCGGAAGTCCTTGCACGCCTCTTTGCATATACCGGGAGCCCGCTGGACTTTGAGAGCTGCTCGTGGTGCGCAAGGGAATAGAGCATCTCCGCAGTTGCCTGGGGGCTTTTTGTGAAGAATATCGCACAGCCGAAATCCGAAACCACCGATGAATAGGCGCCAAGAAGCGCATGGCGCGAAATCCTGCTTTTCTCCCCGGACTCGCCTTCCACCAAAAGGACGACCCGCTCGCAGGATGATGTGAGGTCTGAAAGCTGATGAAAGAGCCGTCCGTCAAATATCGAGGATTCGAAATCTTGCCGGGTTTTTCTCTCGACTATGAGCCGGTCCGAAATGATGTAGTCGCCAAGCGCAAGCTGGGAAATCTCGATTTGCGCCCCCATGCTCTCGAGCGAATCGCATATCTCGTCCGGCTCGCGGTTGTCGATGATTATCTTGGGTTTTTTGTTTTCAGCCATGTTCGCGCCTTTTGCGTTTTGCTTATTCGCCACCTGGCGCAGGTTTTCTTCTCTTCGTGCCCTTTCCAACAAGATAGCCGTCTATTTCGCCAAAGCCGACCGCGCAGCCGGCGTACTTGAGGCGGTAAAGCGCGGCCTCGACCGTTTCCTGCTCAAGCTCGCGGTAGTCCTTGAAAAAGCCTTTTTCAGCGGCAAGAAGCAGCAGCTCGCTTGAGCGGAAAAAGCGCATGCCGCGAACCGCGCGGGAAAATGCCGAGAGGTTCCCCTCATCCGTGCTCACTGGCTTTTTGAATTCCGCTTCAAGGTGAACACGAAGCGATTCCGGGTCTTCGCAGAGCATGCGGGTGGTGCGCTCGTCCATGAGGAGATTTTCCACTCCGGCGTCAAGCGAAAGCGCGAGCACTTCCGCCTCGCCCTCGTGAAGCAGGCGGAGCGGCGCGCCGTCAACGTAAAAGATGCTGTTTGAAAGCCATCGTATCTCATATGCCCTTTTTTGGGATTTTGGCTCTACAACGTCTATGATCCCGTCCTTTATGGCAAGCTTGAGGCGGAGCGCATGAAGCGCGTGCGCGCGAAGCCGCATGGGGTTTGTCACGCATTCGTATTCCACAGACGGAGGAATGAGGAACCTGCCCTTGTATTTCTTCTTGAGGAAATAAAGCGAGCCTACAAAACACGAGTCGGTAAGCGAAATAAGCGATGAGGCGTCGCAAACCATTGACTGTCCGGATAGTTTTGGCATCGATGCACCCTCAGGAGAATATTTCGCGAAGCTCGTTCATCCGCCGCGCCATGCTTTTCTTCTCGCGCACCCGGTCGAACATCATGGTCTGCCCGGCATAGAGGAGCACGTCGCGCTTGTCCGTGCAAGTCATTTCCGCGGCGCTGCCAAGGGATATTCCCTGGGCATAAAGAGTGGAGGCTATTTTCAGCCGGCCTTTCTGCAATATGCCCTTCACGAAGCGCCTGTCCGCCTCATCCATTTTCTCTATCGTTGAGAGCACCTTGTCCTGGCAGGAAAGAAGCTCGGAGTAGTTTGCGGATGCCGCCATGCGCTCGCAAGAAAGAAGCAGCGCCTGCAATGTCGCAAGATGCCCTTCGGATGCGCCGGGTTTTGTGTAACGGGGCTTTGTGAGTATTTTCGAGAGGACATAGGAGATGAGCGCGAAGAGGTAGGCGTGCTGCGAGAACTTTATCGCGGTTTCTGAAACGCAGCGGTCGTTTATCTTCCGCATTGCCCGAACGTCTGAGTCACGAAGCGCGCGGGCAATCAAAACTGCAGTCTCGGAAAGCGAGAGGGGCATAAGATCAGTTTTAACAAGTATTTTATCGTGGTTGAAAATATGCAGAATTCTACGGGAGAACGACCTACTAGCTTATATATATTATCATGATAACGTCATGACAACACATTGACACGTCCGAAGCACCAACATGACAATGGCGAGTACATGAACAAGGACGAAAAATATAAACCTATTGCCGAAGGGGCAAGGCACGAGATGGAGACGATGAAAAACGAGCTCCTCTCGCCTCTCGAGAATGACATCCACAAGCTCCGCGACCCCCTCGTGCTTGCGGCGCTTATGAACAGCGTGGCAACCGAAAGGGAAAACAGCAACCGCCTGCTCAAAACGCTGGTGGAAAGGCTGGATGCGAAATTCGGGGAGCTGGAAGAGAGGCTGTCCGCGCTTGAGGCGGGGCGTGCAATTGTGCATGGCGCGCCTTCCGGCGATGAGGAAATACTGCTGCCATCCGTCGATGAGGAGATGCTGAGGTTCGTTAAGGAAAAGCGGCACGTGTCCGCAGAGGAGGTACGAAGGAAATTCAACTACAAGGGAAAAAACGCGGCAAGCGCGCGCCTGAACAGATTGTTCGCGATGGGCCTTTTGTCAAAAAGGCAGGTCGGCAGGGCGGTGCTGTACTGCGCGAAATCACCTTGAGAAATATCATGCTTGCAATAGATGCAAGGCGACCAAAAAGGACGAAAGTCCGCAGCGGGAAGGCCACTTTCCGCTGTTCATATTTTTGGGGAAATCGGGGCGCCGTTATTCACCTCCCACACCCTACTTTTTTGCGCCCCCCTCCCCAAAAAATATTCCTCTTTTATCTTCTGGAAAAGGCATACCGATATATAGCCTGAATTTCATGAAACCGATGCCTGATTTCACGGGCGGGGTGCTGAAACGTGAATAAAAAAAATGAGATGAAAGGCGCAAGCGACACGAACGTGAAGAAAGACAGGACCCTGCTCCATCATGTGCCGAAATCGGGAGGAATGCGCGGCTTTTTAGGGAACGTCAAGGGATGGTATTTAGACAAGAAAAAGGAGGGGCAGATCGAAAAGGCGAATGAATGCAAAAAAGAGGCCGAACAGCTTGAACGCAACAACGCCGCTGCAAGAAAAAAAACGTTTTTGGCCGCTGAACTTGCAGAATTGGGCGAGCAGGACCGGCTTGTCGTTTCGATGTATTTGAAGGCGATAAAATTCTATTCGAAGGCAGGGTGCCTGGTGGATGAGTCTGAGTGCTGGCTTGCCATGGCGAATATCGGATTCGACGTGGAGGCCAACCTCCTTAGGGCAATTGAGTGCGAAAAACTGGAAATTACCTCGATTGTTGAAAGGCTCAAGAAACTGCAACTGTGCCCGGAAACCGAGGCCGGAGGGCAGGAGAGGCAGAAACTGGTGCATGCGCTTAAGCTAAGCTACCGTTTCATAGGAAGAGAGACCATGCACATACTAAAGCATTATTCCACCACTGCGCCAGGGAGCATAAACGAAGAGAAAAGGAACGAACACTATGGGCAAAGCGCAACCGCGTATGATGAGGCGGATATGCTTGGACAAGTTGAAACGCTGAGATCCCATTCGGAAGATGGGCGCAGAATCCTTGGCGAAGTGATGCAAAGATGGGCGGGTTCTGCGGACAAAATGGAGATTGAATATAAACCTTAGCGGAGAATGGAATGCATGGAAGAAAGGACAGTCATAATCTCCAGCCGCGAGCTTGTTGACCATACGATACTCATAAGGAAAAAAAACGAGCTTGCCTTCAAAAAAGACCTTCTTCTGAGGACAGGGGCAAAGATAGACGACATGCACGTGAAAATGATAGACTCCGAGCTTATGCAGGTTGAAGACAAGCTCCGGCCGATTGCCGAAAAGCTTTCCATCGCAGACCTGCTTACAATCGTCCCGAACCGCAGGGAAATCGGCGAATACACCGAGAAAATAAACAAGTTCTCGCGGGGCGAAATAGACCTGGCGGTGAAAAACAAGTCCGGCGAAGCCTATGAGCTTATGAAAAAGCGCGCCGTGCTCGTCAAGAGCAATTTCGAGAGGAAGGACGACATTGCGCGCGCGGTCGTGATGCTCAACTCGTTCCCGCGGAAGGAGGCTGAGGCGCTCCAGGCGCTTGTGGAGGAGGGGCAGGGCGGCGACGTGGATGTTTCATTTTTGGCAAAGGAAAAGCAGCAGGAGCTGGTTGACCTTGCGTCCCGGCTTGGCAGACAGTGCTGCGTGTTCGCGGGAAGCTTCTCGATTGATAAAAAAAAAGCCGAGTCTGCCGAGCTGAAGGCGCCTGACGAGGTGCTGCGCGTGATGAGGGACGGCAAGCGCGTGTGGGTGGCTGCCGGAAAGCTTGCCGAATTTGAAGCAGCCGAAAAAACCATAGCCGAGCTTTTGGCAAAAATACAGGCGAAAAACGCGGAAAAGCAGGCAAGGAAGCTGAGCGAGGAGGAATCGGTCTACTTTGACAAGATACAGACCGACTATTTGGCGGCGCTTGCTAAAAGGAACGAGCTTACCAAAGGGATGGAGCTTTCCGAGAGCGTAAAGGTTTACAGGAAGGAAAGCTGGAAGACGCTGGACGAGCGCTACTGAGTTTCTTAGGCAAGAAACGATATAAACTTGCTAATTCAAATCAGAAGACATGGAAATTGAGGCGCAGCCGGCCGGGGTGTTGGCTCAAAAAAGACACGCTGCGATGAATTGGAAAAAGGCTTCAAGACCGGATTATTTCAAGGAATTGCCCAGGGCGGAAGGGCCCATGGCAGAAAAGAGAATCCCTGCCAAGGCAGATAACGGACTTAGACTCTTGTACAAGGACAGGGCGAAAAAAGCCTCCAATGCACCGGAATCAAAGGCGCGCGATTTGAGGCTTTATGAAATCTGCTTCTACCAAGCCGAAGGAGGATTCCTCGCAGATTCCATCCTGACCGCAAGGAAGATAACCGACCTTCTTATGAAATCGTTCGCTTTTTGCGCGGCTGCGGAGTTTGCATCTAAAAGAGGAAAGCCGAACATCGGAATTATGAAGGAGGGGCTTGCTTTTGCAGAGGAATACGGACTTCTAAAAAAGAAGACAGATGGGCCGGAAGACCGCTGCGTAAGCGGCGGGATTTTGGCGCGAATCGCCAAAACCGGCACACGAATGAAAATGAGTGGGCCGGAAGAGATTTGAACTCTCGACCTTTCGATTTCAAAACATCCCAGGCAAAACGAATCGCCAGAGGACGCCTATCAGTCGAACGCTCCAACCAGGCTAAGCTACCGGCCCCCTAAGTCGTTTTTTTCTATTCGTGAGCATTAAAAAGCCTTTGCCGGGGCTGCAAGTCAGAACCACCCAAAGGTGTACTCCCCGGCAAACGCAAGCGCTACAAAGCGCAGGATTTTTCCCGCAACAACCGCCAGCAGGAATTTCCACACGGGCATCTTTATCGCCCCGGCTGCGATTCCGGCTATGTCAAAAACGGGATTTGGAAGAAATGCGAGGATAAAAATCGCCAAAGGCCCGCGCTTTTCTATCTGCTTTTTATGAGACCGGAAAATATTCGTCCTTATGGCGGCGTTGTGCCCCGCATAGCCTACAAGATACCCCGTCATTTCACCCAATCCTGCGCCTAACCCGGCAGCAACCCCCACAAGAACCGGATTGAGGAAACCGCCCATTGCAAATACGACTGCGAATCCAGGCATCGGAAGGAACACGGTCGCGCTTGAAAGAAGCGAGATTGCAAATATCCCGATATAGCCCATCTGGCTAAGCGAGGGGAATGCGAAGAAAAGGTAGGCTGCGGCCAAGGAGAGCGCCACGGCGCCTGCGAGGGAAATCGCATTGCGCAAAGAGAAAAGCGGCTCTGCGGCAATTGCGGATTTTTTCATATGGGAAGAAGCGGTGCGCCGATTTATATTTGTTGCCGCAAAAGCACGATTGATGTGTGGACATGAATAAGGAAATCCTGCCTGTCCTGATAATCGCCCTGATGTTCGCGATAGCGGCCTATGTTGAGCCCATGGTAAAGACCGACTACGAAGGCAACATGGCCGGCAACTGGGCTCAGAATGGAAAGGAAGGCGGATGGGTCAACAAGACAGTCGGGCTCTATCTGGTGCCTGTGCTCACGTTTTTCATATATCTTATCCTGCTAATCGTTCCAAAAATAGGTATATGCAGGGAAAACTTCGGTGAATTCGAGCGGCAGTTCTGGGGCTTCAAGGTAGTGCTCGTGTTCGTGATGGGCGTGATATACGTTGCCACCCTGCTTCCAAGCATAGGCAACGGCGGCGACCCGATGTTCGTGGTGGTTGCAGCCGTTTCGATGCTGTTTTTCTACGTGGGCCATATGCTCAACTACACCAAGAGGAACTTCTCGATGGGAGTGAGAACACCCGGGACGCTTTCAAGCGAAAAGGCATGGGGCAAGACAAACCGTCTTGCCGGAAAGTTGTTCTGGGTGTGCGGCGCGCTGTGCCTTATAGCGCTGGTCACACCCCCGGAAATCAGGCTGTGGATGGTGGTAGGCCCAGCAATACTTGCCGCCATAGCCGCGACGGCCTACTCCTACCTTGAATACGAAAAAACCATGAAAGAGCAGCTAGCTGGGAAGAAAACAGGGATTACAAAAAGAAAGAGGCGCCCCTTGCGAAGGAAAAAAACCAGGAAACTGTGATTCTGGCAACGCACGGCTTATTTCCTTGGCATCACATAATGCCCCTTATTGTACTTCGAGTAGTGCTCGGAATATTTTATGAAGCGTGCGATCGAGCGCATCGCGGATGTCGGGGAAGCGTAGGTTGGAACGCCGTAGCTTTCGAGTATGCGCTTATGCATCTCGGTATACTCCCCGCCGGTGCATACTCCTATTATCGGCTTCTTCCTCAAATCGGAGGCGCGTATGGCGATGTTGACGACCGAGCTGTCTATCCCCGCTGTCTGGAATAGGATTATCAGCAGTATCACATCCACATTCTCGTCTTTCATCATGGCATTTATCGCTATTTCGTAGCGATGCGAGTCGGCGTCGCCTATGATGTCCAGGGGATTTCGCACGTTCGCGTATGGGGGAAGCGACGCGCGAAGCGATTTTTGAGTGTCATCGGACAGATATGAGAGCTTGAGCCCCTCTTCCTCCAGCGAATCGGTGGCAAGGACCCCCATGCCTCCGCCGTTCGTGATTATGCCTATTCGCCTGCCCGCGGGCAGCACCTGGTCGAATATTTTTGCAAAGTCAAAAAGCTGCTCGAGAGTCTGCGCCTCTATGATGTTCGCCTGCTTGAATGCCGCGGAGTAAGCCTCTGCCGAGCCTGCAAGAGAGCCAGTGTGCGAGCGCGCGGCTTCCGCGCCCGATGCGCTCTTGCCCGCCTTTATCACGACAATCGGCTTTTTTTGGGTGATTTTTTTCGCCGTTTTGAGGAACCTCTTCCCGTCTTTGACGCCTTCAAGGTAGGCGACGATTATCTTGGTGTCCTCATCGTGCGAAAGGTACTCCAAAAGGTCGCATTCGTCAATCACCGCGGCATTTCCATATGAGATGAACTTGCTCATGCCGATCCCTGCGCGCGCGGCCAGGTCCACTATGCAGCCGCCCACCGCGCCAGACTGAGATATGAAAGATATGTTCCCGACGCGTGGCCGCCCAAGCTTGTAAATCGGGAGGAACACCGAGTCCACGCGCGACGAGGGGGTAATCACGCCCATGCAATTCGGGCCTATGAGCGCGATGTCGTACCTGTTCGCTATTTCGGCGATTTTTTTCTCCTCATCGATATGCCCGACTTCGGAGAAACCACCCGTAATCAGCACAACTCCGCGTATCCCTTTCTTGCCGCATTCCTCCAATACGGGCGCGACCGCGGCAGCAGGCACCGCAATCACCGCGGAATCGACCTTTTCCTTTATCTCAAGCACGGATTTGTAAGCTCGAAGCCCGAGTATTTCGCCTGCGCTTGGGTTTATCGGATAGATTTCGCCCGCAAACCCGCCATCGATGAAATTCTTCACTATCACGTGGCCTATCTTGTTCGGCTCCTTGCTTGCGCCTATCACCGCAATGCTTCCCGGGTTGAAGACTGCGTCTAGGTTGCGCACCTTCCTTGAGATTGTTTTTGCCATCAAAACACCTAGGGAAGCATCCGAACATCGACCGCGGTGCAGCCTTTCTCATCCGTTAGCAGGGGATTTATGTCAAATTCGGAAGGGTTTTCAGCCTCGAGGAGAATGGATACCTTGACCAGTGTCGAGGCGAGCGCGTTTATGTTGATAGGCTTTCTGCCGCGCGCCCCCATGAGTATCGGAAATGACTTAAGCTCGTGTATCATCTCAAGCGCATCGTCCCTGTCGATCGGGCAGACGCGGAATGTCACGTCCCGGTAAACTTCGACGAAAATTCCGCCCATGCCAAGCATGATAAGCTGGCCGAATTGCGCATCGCGCTTCCCGCCGATGATGAGCTCCACCGTGTTTTTGCTCTTGCTTGCCATTTTTTGTATGAGCACGCCCTCAAGCTCCATGCCGCTGAAACGGCGTTCAAGAAGCCGATAGGCGCTCTCGACTTCGCTTGCGCTGCATATATCCAAGAGCACGCCCCCCACATCTGACTTGTGAAGCGCCTGTTTTGAGATCGCCTTCATTGCTATTGGGAAGCCTATTTCTTCAGCCACCCCCCGCACCTGCTGAAGCGATGTTGCAACTTTGGACGGCGAGAAGGGCACGCCGTATTTCGAAAGAAGGGAAAAATCCAAGGCAACCCCTCAAGTAAACCTGCTAATCGACAGGAATATCGCGGCTATGAAAATCATGAGCACGACTATCAGGAGCACCAGGTAGGGCATGTATTCGGAAACGTAATATTCCATCTTTGAGAATAGCCTCTTCCGCTTCTTCTCATCCTCGGTAAGCTCGCGCTCCTCGTGCTTGTGAGGGGCATGCGATTTATTCCCTGCCGCATGGTGAACGGGCTTGGGGGCAACGTCCAAAAGATGCGCCACATCATCCTTTTCAAAGCCGGTTTCCCCCTTTTCACGGGAGATGGCGGTTGCAGGCACGTTCTCCTTCTTTTCTTCTTGCGAAGCAGAATTTGCGCCCTCTTGCTGCCCGGATGTCTGCGCCAATGAAAGCGAGGGTGATGCCTCGGCTTCAAGCTTCTGCTGCACGCGCACCCCTCCCACGCAGTTGAAGCCGGTTTCGGTGAGCACGAATTCGACTTTTGCCGAGCGGACGGAATAGTCCATGAAGCTTTGCGCCACAAGCTTGTTTATGTGGAATGCCAAATCTCCGCTTCTTATGTTGAGCTTTGACTGCAGGGCGTCAAGGTCCTTTGCCCCCCCTGCAAGCGCATGGAGTATCGCGTTATCAAGGGGTTCAATCGGCTCCTTTGCCCTCTGCTCTGCCACCAAAAGAAGCGCGGAGCCGGCTTCGGTGAGCGCGACTCTGCTTATTCCCCCGAGAGACGACTCGATATTTATGTAGCCTTTTATCTTAACGGTTCCAAGCAAATTCGCGGTTTCGAAAAAAGAGGTGTTGATTATGCTGCCGAACCGTTCAACCGAAGCCTCGGCGTCAACCTTCTTCAGGATGGCAAGGTCAAGGAAATTTAGCTCGTTCATCGAATGGGTTTATAGCCTTAACTTTTAATAGCTTACCATGGAGCTAACTTTTCTTGGGGCGGCGCAGGAGGTCGGAAGAAGCTGCGTGATGGTGTCTGCCGAAGACAAATTCATGCTTGATTGCGGCTTGAAGATACATTCTGAAACCCCTTTCCCGGAACAGCCCCCGTTCATTCCCGACTTCGTGATTGCCTCTCACGCGCACCTTGACCACACCGGCTTTCTTCCTGCGCTTTACCGCCATGAGATGCCAGAGCTCATCTGCACGCCGCCCACGCAGGCGCTTTCCCAGATAATCATCGAGGACTCGATGAGAATAATGGCAAAGCGGGGCGAATTCCCCTACCGGACGTCGGAAACGAAAAGGATGCTTGCAAACACCTCCCTTTTGTCCTACAAGAAATGGTATGAAACAGGCGAGGGCACGGTGACTCTGTATCAAGGAGGGCACATACCCGGCGCCGCGATAGTTGATGTTAACACTGGAGAAGGAAGGGTTGTTTACAGCGGGGATTTCAAGGGTGAGGAGACGAAAACCACGTTTGCCTCCGAAGCGCCGCCCAAGGACCCCGACGTGCTGCTGATTGAGAGCACCTATGCCGACAAGGACCACCCTCCGCGAAAGGAGCTTGAGATGGAGCTTGGCAGGCAGATGAAGGAAACGCTTGAGGAGGGAGGCAGCGTGCTCTTTCCCGCTTTTGCAATTGGCAGGACGCAGGAGCTCATCCGCATAGTCCGCTCGCAGAACAAGGATGTTGACATCTGGGTGGACGGGATGGGCTGGAGGGTGAGCGAAACGCTCTCGCACTATTCCTCCTATGTGAAGGATTTCAAGAAGTTCCGCCAGGACATGGAAACCTGCAAGCCTGTGCTTCACAAGGGGGACAGGGAAAAGCTGCTCAAGAAGCAATGCGTGATTATCTCAACGGCGGGGATGCTGCAGGGCGGCCCCGCGCTCACCTACCTATTGCGCCTCGGCCCTGAGTCAAAAGCGATATTCACCGGCTACTGCGTGGAGGAAACGAACGGGCACAACCTTCTCACGAAAGGGTATGTGGAGTATGACGGGGTGAAGATTACCCCGAAGGCGCGCCACACATATCTTGACTTTTCCGCGCATGCGGGACGGCGCGAATTGTTCGAGCTCGTGGAAAAGCTCAAGCCCAAGAAAGTGATGTGCATGCACGGCGACCACTGCGAGCAGTTTGCAGAGGATTTGAAGCTAGAGGGCTACGACGCGAGCGCGCCGAAATTGGGGGAGACTGTAAAGATTTAGAGCTGAACTTAGTCTGATTCTAAGCCCCGACGCGTCTGGAACTGCCAGTATCACTTTGAAGGCTGAACGATGCTAAACACCCCACTCATCCCTTTCCCATCGGCGTCCCGTAGTTCTTTATTTTGGCCTGCATTTCGGGGCTTAGTTGCTTGACCAGCTCTGCATTGTATGCGCCAGAGGGCATATTGGTTTTCGAATCATTGAATATCTGGTGCGCCGCAATGGCATAAGAGCGGGACAGCGCTGCGGGGGACCCTTCTTTTACGGCAGGGTCGACATCGGCTGCAAATATGGAGATTGTGTTGTCGCTGTTGCGGACAATCTCGAAAGTGCGGAACTGCTGGGGGAACTCCCTCAATGACGCGGTTTCAACCTCCCAGAAGCCAAGCTCGGGGCGGGAGGCATCAGGCGATTTTAGCGCAGTAATTGTATTCAAATGGCGGTGCCCTGCGACCCACAATATAAGATTGGGATATTCGTGGAGCTTGTCAATCAGCTTCCAGTCGGATACATAAGAGATCGAGGTCCAGCCAAGGGGAGAATCCACATCGCCGATGCCTATGGGAATATGCGCGGAAATTATCATGAGCTTGCCTTCTGCCTGGCCCGCATCCAGCTCTTTCACAAGCCAGTCATAGCGTTCCTTGTCAAGAGCGCCGCGCCCATAAGCATAACCATTGGGATCGTCGTCCCTTTGGGTGTCATCAAGCACGATGACCTTGATGGGCAAGCTTGGGTTCGGCTCAAAAGAATAGCAAGCAAATCCGGTTGCTGCGTCCACCTGATTGAAGCCATGCCCCGCAGGGCTGGAGGTGGTATTGAAAAATTCGTTCATCCACTCATTTCTTGGAATGAAGCGGCGATCGGGGTCGGCAGGCACAATTGGAGCGCCATTCGGGAAGTCCTTGACAGGCCCTGCGCCCACAATGTCTCCATAAGGAGTACTGCCGTTGATTGCGCCCATGTAGAAGCCGCGGCTTTGCAAGCCAAGGTGGTCGGGGGCGAGCACGTTGCCCATATCAAGCGATGCATTGCCAGTTATGGCATTTTTAACGTAAGCATCCGGGGGGAACATGCCTGCCCAGAAATGGTCGTGGTTGCCAAGGGCCTGGTACCACGGAATTGACTTGTCAAGCCCTGCTGATTTGTATTCGTCCTGGTAATCGTTGAGGGGCCCGGGGATAGGGTCATCCTTGACACCGGAATCAGGGTTTATGCTCTTGCCGTCAAGCACATCGATAAACCATCTTAGCTCGTTGTACTGACCGCTGTTGATATCATCACCCAGCGAGATGCCGAAATCAAACGGAGTCTTTTTGTGAAGGGCATTGACGGTCTGGACGGCTGCGTCGAGCATGTGGGTCGAGTATAGCATGGCTGGTGAATAACCTGAAATTACGCCCCATTTGTAGCCGTAATAGATCATCTCTGCGGGGGATTCCTTATCTGTGAGATGGATGTCGGTCATGGTGAAGAAATTCAAAAGCTTTGCAGCGTTTGTAACCGATGAGCCGTTGTATACAGAGGGCATGAGGTCCAGCCTTTTTTCAAAGCCAAGCCCGCGCCCATACTCCCACTTGCCATAGCCATATTGCGAGAAATTGGAAATAGCCTCTGGAGGAAGCTTGGGAGACTCAGAGGGCACAGGAACCGGGATGACCGTCCGCTCGATCGTGGTTGCGACTTTGGAGTCGATCGGGTAGCTAGGCGGCTGTGCCAAAGAGAAAGCGAGAGGTGCGGGTTGAACGGGCACTGCTTCCGGCAGGGAAACGTTAGCCTGCCCGGAAGGCAGTTTTGTTTCGCTTGCACAACCGGTAAAAAACAGGCAAAGCGCAAAAACAGCCATCACAAAAACAAAATCAAAACGCATGAAAGTCACCGGCACAATCTGGCCGCACAAGAAGTATAAACATGCCCTCGCCGGCTGTTTGTAAAAAAGAAAGAGAGCCCCCGACGAGGATTGAACTCGTGACCTCGTGCTTGACGGAACCTAGTTCCGGCACCGCTTTTTCGCGGCGCGAAAAAGGTCGTACCATGCACGCGCTCTACCGCTGAGCTACAGGGGCATTGCCAACAAGCGAAGCTTTTGGCAATAGGTTGTGCGCAAGCACAACCGTATCATCAAAACACCGCAGTGTTTTGGTGGGAAGTCGAGCGACGCACGCTCGACTATGATGATCAATTTCCAGCAGGAAATTGGTCTGCAGTCGAGCCCTTCGGGCTCGACTCTGATGATCAAAACAACGAAGTTGTTTTGGTCAAATCTAGCGTTTCTTTGAAAACACGTCTTTTAAAACAATCGTATCCTCCCGGCCCGCGCCCACCCCAACAACGTAGATTGGGACGCCCAATTCCTTTGAGATGAACTTGAGATACGCCTGCGCCTCTTTGGGAAGCGCGCCAAAGCCTTTCTTCGCGGCAGCACTCCAGCCCTCTTTACCAATGTCCTTCCAGCCAGGGAATGACTTGTAGACCGCTTCGCAGCGCGCGAAATCTGAGTTGGAGGCTGGCGTGGTGAGAATTTTTTTGCCGTCCAGAAGATAGTGCGTGCAGATTTTTACCTCGTCAAGCCCTGAGAGGGTGTCCAGGCGCGTGAACGCAAGACCTGTGAGACTGTTCACCTGCGTGGAGTAACGAAGCGTTACCAGGTCAAGCCAGCCGATTCTTCGTGGTCTCCCAGTGGTGGTACCGTATTCGCCCCCTTTGTCGCGTATTACGCTCGCAGTGGTGTCGAAAAGCTCGGTCGGGACCGGGCCTGTGCCAACACGAGAGGTGTAAACTTTGACCACGCCGACTACTTCATCTATTGCTGTCGGGCCGATGCCTGAGCCTGTGCATGCGCCACCAGCAGATGTATTGGAGGAAGTGCCATATGGATAAAGCCCGTGGTCAATGTCGAGCATGGTTGCCTGCGCGCCCTCGAGGAGTATGTGCTTTTTCTTGGAGAGTGCGGTTCCTATTATGTCGGTGGTGTCTTTCACGAATGGCGCGAGCCTTTTTGCATAGCCGCAATATTCGGAGAACACGTCTGCTTCGCTTCTGTCGAATTTTACCCCGTAAACAGTGGAAAGCCCTTTTACGCGAAGCTCGTGCAGGGTGTGAAGCTTGCTTTTGAAAGTGGGTGAATCAATAAGCTCGCACATGCGGATGCCGAAGCGAGCTGCCTTGTCCGAGTAGCAAGGGCCGATTCCCCTCTTGGTGGTGCCGGCTGCCAATGCGCCTTTTTTCTGCTCCTGCGCACCGTCCAGCACGAAGTGATATGGCATGACGACATGCGCGCGGGGAGAAATCACAAGATTGGGCTTGGTGCCTGATGCCACAAGCGCGTCAATCTCCTCAATGAGCTTTTTCGGGTCGATTACAGTGCCGTTCCCGATTATGTTTGTTTTGTCTTCGTAGAGTATGCCCGAGGGAATGTGGTGGAATTTGTATGTCTTGCCTCCAAAAATTATAGTGTGCCCTGCGTTCGCGCCGCCGCAGAAGCGTATCACGATGTTTGCACGCTGTGCGTAGAAGTCCACTACCTTGCCCTTGCCCTCATCGCCCCACTGCGTGCCGACTATGACTGCGACTGCCATGTTATCACCATTCACTTCTCTATTGCCCACACCATTTCCTGCTTTGAGGATACCAGTTTCTCTTTTTTAAACCCGCCGTAAACGCGCCACCTGGAGAAGCCTGCAAGACGGAGGAGAAGCTCGAACTCGCGCTTGTAGATGAAGGCTATCTTGAATTCCCATCGCTGAATCGTCCTGCCGTTTTTCACTGCGCGGGAGCTGCTTTTCACTATTTGGTCTGGCTCATCCTCGAATTCGCTGAAATCGCGCCATTCTACCCCTTTATGCTTTATTCTCGGCACTTCGCGCCCGTAGTCTTTCGCTATGAACTCGCGTGAAGGGTAGAAGAAATTGAGCAAGAGCTTGCCCCCTTTGGCAAGATGGCGGCGAAAGCATTTGAGCGCTGCAAGCTGGTCGTCGATTGTTAAGAGGTGCAAAAACGAGCGGAAGGGCACGATTACTAAGGCGAATTTTTTGTTGAGCCTGAAATTCCTCATGTCCGCGAGATTTACTTTCGGAGTTAAGCCTCGCTCGACTGCCTTTTTCTCAAGCTTCGAAAGCATGCCTTTTGAGAGGTCAATTCCATATGCGTCCACTCCGGCTTCAAGAAGGCGAAGATACATCCGCCCTGTGCCGCATGCGACCTCGAGCACAGGCCCGCGCGCTTTTTTTGCCTCTGAGAGATAGAATGGGACGTCGGATGTTGCCGATTCGTAAAAAATATCATATACTTTTGCAATCCTGTCGTAATTCGCCACGTCGTCACCACTCTATCTTTTTTACCTTTCCGCTCTCGCTTGAGAGTATCTGCTGCTCCGTAAGTTTTACGCAGATGCCAAGCGCGGGGCGCAGGTTCTCCTTGGAGCCTGTGGCGCCTGCGGCAAACTCATGCCCGCTGCCGCTTCCGCCGAGTATTTTGCCTATTTCGGGCATTATCTTCTCAAGCTTCACCCTTCCCAAAAGCGAGTCGCGCATGCGCGCGGAAACGCGCGCGCTGCCGGATTCTGATTCGCAGCCCACGAATGCTACATCTGCGCCAAGGTGAGTGAGCATGTCGGCAAAGTGCGCCTCGTGCGATTTTGCCATTGCGGTTGCCACTATGAAATTGCCTATCTTTTCGGATGAAACCGACTGGCAGGAACGGATGGCTTCCACGCGCTCGGAAAACGACTCTGGCGAGCCTGCTAGCGAGTGGATTTGAGAGTAGGAGATGCCGGAGTGCAGGAGAAGTGCGGAGGCTGCCTGAAATGCGCGCGGGGTTGCAGACTTGAAGTTTCCGGTGTCGGAGATTATGCCCATCAGAAGCGCGATTGAGGTGATTTTGTCAGTTGGCTTGAGGAGGAAATGGAGCATTTCGCATACTGAGGAGGCGGTTTGGTCGATTATTTCCTTTTTTGCAGTTATTTCGTTCCCGCTTCTGGAGTGATGGTCTATCAGCAAATCGGGCTTGATTCCCAAAAGGTGGGGAAGAAGCGCCGGAGAGGATGAGTCAAGCGCGATTATGAAGTCTTCGGGGGTGACTTTTGCCTCTGAAAAAAGAGCGGTTTGCGCACCGCAGTATGAAAGAAGCTTTCTTGCCCCGCTGTTGGGCCTGTCGGGGGGCGCGATTACGCACTTTTTGCCGATTGCGCGGGAAAGCGCGATTGCGGATGCAGCGGCGTCGATGTCGCCAAGCGAGTGGAATGTCAGGATTATTCTTTCCGCTTTTATGGAAAAGAGGGAACGGGAGAATGCCGCAGGGGAGGGAAGCTTCCCTGCGCTGGCGCGAGGAGGCATGATTCGCCTCACTTCGAAGACATCCTATTCTCGCGAAGAGCCTTCTCCAATATTGCGCGAAGCTCGTCGAACTTGGGGCGCATCTTCTCCTCCTGCTTGGCAAGCACAGAAATGCGCAATTCGAAAAGCTCCCTCTTGCCCTTCAAGTCGGCCGTTGCCTCGGCTTTCGTTGATTCGAACAGAAGGGGCCCGATTGCGCGATAAACCGCCTTTTCGGACTTGGCAAGCTCCTCTTCGGCGAGCTTTATCTCTTCGACCTGGAGTATGAGCTGCTGGCGCTGCCCTGAAACCATCTGGAGCTGGCGCTGCAGATCCTGGAATTCACCTAGCTTTTTTTGGAGCTCGTCTGCGTTGCGAAGCGGTTCTGCCATCAAAATCCCTCCCTTTTCATTCTAAATCTTGCTCAACAGATTTAATAATATGCATGAGGCGCAGGTACGAGTTGATCGAGGCGCGAAGCGACACGGGGTCATCCGCCTTTATGTCCACTATTACCAAGTTGCCCTTCTGGATTACCTTGGAGCCGCCGCGGTGAGAAAAATCTGTTTCCTGAAGGAGGGATTGGTATGCCGCAGCGGCGTCTTTTTTTGCCGGGAAGCCCAGGCGCAGCGTTGCAAAGCAGGATATGCCTTCTTTTTCACCCTTCATAAGAGACACCCAGTATGAGAAGATCGGTTTTGCAAAGCTTGAGCGTGATGCTTTTTGCGCCGGCGGTTATTCGTGATTCGCATCCGGCGTCCGACTGAAGCGGCGCGAGAAGCTCCATAAGAGCCGCGCGCTTCGCGCCTGACACCCTAAGCGAGCAGGACTGGTTTTTGCGCCATTCGCCCCTTTCCTTGCAGGCGACCGCATAACTTATGAGTATTCTTTGAGTGAGGCGCCGCCAGTTGCCATTTCCGTCAAGCGAAATGAACGAAATTTCGCTTGCGCCCCCTTCTTTCTTGTTTATCGATGCGATGCGGGCGAAATGCCTTTTTCCGGCTTTTTTAACAAGCGAGGATAGCGTGCGCTTGCCCCTCCCTTCGAGGCACGACCCCGGGATGCAGAGGAAAAGGGCCCTTGCAACAAGGCGGGAGAGAAGATCCGGCTTTTTGCCTGTTGTTATGAGCAAAAAAGGCACACCTTTTTTTATTTGAAATATGGAAAAGAAAAAAGAAAATCAGTCGGTGGATACTTCGCGCGCCACCGGCTCTCGGACCTTGTAGAGCACCCGGTTGCCGCAGTAGGGGCAGCGGGTGAACTTGGTGTCGAGCTTCTGGATTCTTTTCTTGCATTTTGAGCATGCGTACATGGTTTTACCTCTTTTTCTGCTCTTCTATGAGCCTGGACGCCACTTCGCCCGCAGGGGTGGAAAGCGAATAGGTGCCGCCCGCGAATATCGCGCCGCACGCCTTGCAGCCCCAAAGCGAGTTGCTCTGGCGCTTCACCTTTTTCTTGCCGCACTTGGGGCATTCGTAGAATCCCCGGCGGGCGATTTCCACCTTGTCTGCGCGCTTCCTAAGCTCCGCGCCGTGTCGTACATTCCTGTTGGACATTCAAATCACCAATCCTTTATTCCGGAAGAAGGGCGCGCAGTTCCTTGCCCTTTTCCATAGCGATATCAAGCAATCCCATTAAATCCCTTTCTGAAATGGTGCCCCAGCCCCCTTTTTGCGCCGCGCAAAGGTGCGACTGCGTGGTTGCAAGCGTGAGGCGGCAGTCCATCCCCTTCTCCTCGTCAAGCGACGGGTCGAGGAAAGTGCGCTCGCCGAGCTTTCCGAAAGTCGAGGTGACCACCTTCTCCTTGAGGGGCAGCCTGCCCGCGTACTCGCCGCGCACTATCTTCCCCGCCTCAAGCTTCGGCATGCGCGACGATAGAAGCGCGGCCATTGCTGAGAGCGATGCGCAGTCTATCAGGTTGCCGTCATGGTCAAGCACATAGATGTCAAGATAAAGCGCAAGCACTTTTTCCTCTTCTATGAAAAACGAGCCGAGGTCAATCGTGTTCGAGCTTCGGATGCCCCTGTCCACAACGCGCGCAAGCTCAATCGCTTCGTCGCTGGGCGGGCCGGTCTCGAAGAGATGCGATGCGAGGGGGAGCAAATCGGCCCCTGTCGAAAGCACGCCTTCGGCCGGGCGGTCGGCAAACGGCTTTGCCACGTCGAACTTGACTCCGACCATCACCTGGCTTTTGCCGATTGACGCCATTGCCGAGCCTTCCGCGTTCTGGAGGATGCCAGGCTGGACGTTTATCGTGCGGTAGTCGTACATCCCGCGGCTGTCCCCCCTCTTTCCCGAGGCGAGAAGCGCGGAAAGCGTGTCGCGTTTTATTTCATTTATAGATTCCATAAGAACACCCTTACTTTATGATGAGGAACCTTTCCTCTTTCGGCTCATCGTAAACTTTCCTTATCGCGTCAACCTGGATCTTCCGGATTTTGTCGGTCGCGCCCTTTGCAAGCTCGATGCCCCGCGCCAGCTCTTCGCGGGTGAGAAGCCCGTCCATCTGGAAAAGCAATATGTCCCCCGTGCGTGGCGAGAACGCGATTGGCATGTCCGATTCGCCGAAGTTGTCCTCTTCCTTGCCCGGGTCGACCGCCATTTGCCCGTCAATCTTGCAGACGGCGACCGCGTTTATCATGTCCTTCATGGGTATCCCGGCATCCGCGAGGGCGACCGCAGCCGCAGTCACCGCGGCGCAGCGCGTCCCTCCGTCCGACTGGAGCACTTCCACGAATATTTCAATCTGCGTCTTTGGGAAGCTCTCCGCGATTATCACGTTCTCGAACGCCTCGCGTATCACCTTTGAGAGCTCCTTGCTGCGCCTGTTCGGCCCGCTTCTGCCGTGCTCCTCCATTCCCGAGAAGGGCGCCATGTTGTAGCGGCACTTAACAATCGCCCTGTAAAGCGACTGGTCGTGGCGGGGGATGCACTCGGATGGCCCGTATACGCCCGCGAGTATCTTGTTCTTCCCCCATTCGATGTAAGCCGAGCCGTCAGCGTCGTTGAGCACGCGCGCGGTTATCTTCACGTTGCGGAGGTCTTCCACTCCCCTTCCGTCAACGCGCTTGCCCGAAACGAGGAGCTTTGGCTTGTTTGCTGTGTTTCCCATAAAATCACCATTCCAAAATCATGGACCCTATTGTTTTTGCTCGGACTTCAGGAACACTGACACGCGGTCGGTAAGCCCGCTTGTGTGCGCCTGGGATTCGATTCTGCGTATTGCCTTCTCGGCCAAAGTGGCGTTCCCGCTGCCGGCTATCCAGACGTAGCCGTTCCTGCCTACCGATATGTCGCAGCCGGTCGAGGACTTTATCATGTCTATCATCGAGTTCTTCTTGCCTATGATGCGCGGCACTTTCACTGATGAGACCTTCACCAGCCTTCCCGCAGGGAGCTTCTTCGCGTCGCAAAGCTCGGTCGAGCGAACCTCGTCGATCATGCCCACGCGCGCGAATATCGCATCCCCCATCTCATAGCGCTCGCGGATCTCCCGCGAGGAGAGGAATGCCGGGTATGCAGTGTTCATCTCCACGCTGTAGCCCGAGAACTTCACCTCGGTCACTATGCCGACGATCAGGTCGTCTGCAAGCGGCTCGTATGGCCCTTCGAGGGGCACGAGCTTGCCGTCGTGGAAAAGCCCCACAACAGTGGAATACGCTTTTCCCTTGTCCACAAACGCGTAGCTTATCCTGTCCGGCTTTTCCGAAATCATCTCGCCGGGCATCACAATTTTGCCATCCATTTTATCACCGTAAATTGTTTTTTTCGACCGTTTCTGTTACTTGATGCATGCAGATGGCGGTTTTGCCATCGTCGCCGTATTTCAGGCTGCAGTGTCCTGTCCGACGGCATTCCACCAAGCCTATATGGCGGAAGCCGACCTGCTTTGCAACCCCTTCCCTTATACATTCCCGGACTTCGTATGCGCTTGTTTTTCGAACCTGTTGAACCATCTGATCAGCCATCACTTCACTATTTTCGTTTCCGCGCTTCCCGCGGTCGCCTTGTTGAGGCGCTCGTAGAATTCCCCCTGCATGCCAGCAGGCATCTCTATCATGACTATCAGGCTGCCGTCGCGCGCCCATTCCTCTTTCTGTATCCCGTAGCCCTTGATCATCCCGTAAATCCGCTGCCCGAACTCCGCGGGTATCCGGACCGCGATTTTCACGCGCTCGAACTTCATAGGTATTATCGGGCGCATCGCCTTTATGACATCCTCGAGCTGCTCGGCTGCGTCCTTCATGCCGTCTATGTGCACGCGCGACTCCTCAAGCGCCTGCTCGAGCCGCATCTGCGTGTGCGGGCCGCCCGTTCTCGGGTCGATGCACTCGCGCATCAGGATCGCTATTATCTGCTTTTTGCGCTCGACTAACATCTTGCGCTTCTGCTCGGTTGTCAGCTGGAGTTCCCCTTTCTTGAGTATCCGCTCAGCAATCTCGAATATGTCATTCGTGCCGAATGCCTTCTGGAGCGAGGAGGACGTGTGCCGCTCGCCGTTTCTGAAGCTCTTGAACACTTCTTCCACGACCAGGACGTTGTTGAGCTCCTTTTTCTGCCCTATGCGGTAAGAATACGCCAAGTCCGGGTCGACGAGAAGCTCGTAGCGCTCGCCGTTTATGTCCATGTGCGCAGTTATCGCATTGTCAAGGCTGGTCATTCACAATCATCTTCTTCGGTTCCGAAAAATCACTTGAGATACTTCTCCACTTCCTTTTGTGAGAGCACCGTGAACTCCTTCTTCTTCATTGTGACTACTGCGATTTCAAGAGTGTCGGGCTTTATCTGCAGGTCCCCGGATTTCTTGAGCGCCCTTATTGCAAGCGAGATTGCCTCGTCCTGCGAGAGATTGGGCTTGTACTCCTTTTCGAAGAACTCCTCGACTTCCTTCTTGCCTGAGCCGACCGCATCGGCAAGGTAGCCCGTGAGCGCGCCCGAGGGCTCTGCCTCGTAGAGGCGAGGCTCGGTGTCGACGCCTGCGACCAGGAGGGATACTCCGAACGGGCGGATGCCGCCGTACTGCGTGTAGACCTGCATGAGGTCGCAAAGCTCCTTTGAAATGGACTCGACTGATGCGGGCTCTGAGTATGCAAGGCGATGGCGCTGCGATTCCACCCGCGCAAGATCTACTAAACGCCTTGCGTCCGCAATAAGCCCGGATGCCGTTGCAGCGATGTGCTTGTCTATCTCGAAGACCTTTTTCATCGATTCTGGGACGAGAAGCTTGGATGGCGCGTTCTTGTACGCCATCAGAAGCACCCCTCCGTCAAACACCATGCCGATTGCGGTTGCGCCTCGCTTCACCGCCTCTTTGGCATATTCCACCTGGAAAAGCCTGCCGTCCGGTGAGAACACCGTTATCGCGCGGTCATATGCCTGTTGGGCCGGAGGATACATAGATTCCACCTCTTGCGAAGATACTTGCTCTAGCATTTAAACCTTATCTGCTCCCGAAGGGGCCAGAAAGAGGCTTGTTTGTGTACATTACGGGTCTATTCTCCTTCAGAGGATTTAAAAGGATTTTGGGGAGGAAAAGGGCAAAGTCTGCGGACAGACTTTGCTCCGCACTGCAAATTATCAGATTCGCATTATGGAAATGAAAAGAAAAAGGAGAAAAAAGAAGAAACTACTGCGTTACCTTGGTGGTCACAGTGGCACTGACCGTCCTGGCAGGATATGCGGATGTCCCGGTTGTCGGGTCCTCCTCGTTGTTGTAGAAGATCCATATCTTGCCGGAAAAGTCGTTTCCGGAAGTTACCGATGCCAGATCGCCATTTGGTTTGAAGCACTTAAGCTCCAACGTGGTCGAAGCCTGCTTGGCAAGAGTTTGAGTAACTCCTGTCAGAGCAACGACGCTGCCAGGGACGGTTGAGGATTTGTCAGTGGTGCAGGTTGCATTGTGAAGCACGATCGCGTTGTTGTTGGCGTTTGTTATCTGGACGTATAATTTGCTGCCAACCCCATCAGGCTTTACAAGCGGGTTTGCGCACTGGAAGCCGACCTGGTCGAAGCGGCAGCCCGCAGGCGCCGCGAAGGGGTTGATTATCAGAAGAACCGCGATTACCGCGACTATCACCAAAAGAGCCCAGCCGTATGTCATCAAGTATTCCATCGCCGCCTGCCCATGCAGGTGGCGAGCAGTCGCCGCAGGCGACTCAGTCGCTGCTTGCCCGCGCATTTTTCCTATTTTCAACAAAGAAACCACCTCAATGGATAATTCATTCTTTCATAAACGTTAAATTGCTATCCCCGAGAGCATGCGATCGAGCACAAACCCCATGACGAAGAATATCAGAAGCGAGGCGAGAAGCAGGAAGGGGATGTAGGGAACCCCGTCGCGCTTGCTGCCCCGTGAAATCACGCCGATGATAAGCGACGAGAATATCGCGGTCATCGCGCACGAGAGCAGCGTGAAAAGGAAGAAATCAGAGGATGTGACTGCGGGCTTGGTGGGCACTGCGAATGAGGCATAGCCGCCGAGGGACGACCCCGCAGGCTGTGTTGGCAGCGTTGCGAACACCCCTTCGAGTATCGCAACGAGCTTGCCGGAAACTGCGAAGAGGAACGGCGTTCCTATGGCGCCTGCGAACACTATGAATATCACATACATCAGAAGGGATGCCGAGATGTCCTTCTTGAGCACTTCCATCTGCCTTGTGTCATCCGCGGTCCGCTCGAGTATGTCCGCAAGCTGGCCGCCTGACGCCATGCCCTGCTTTATGAGCGCGACCGAGCGACGGATGGACTTGGAGTTGAAGCGCTCGGAAAGGTAGTCGATGGACTGGTTGAAAGGAACGCCGCCGAACGTCTTTTTCGCAACCGTGGCGACTTCGATCGAGAGTATGCCGAACTCCGGCTTTGCGGCATACCACATAGCCTGGTCGATTGTCATTCCGGCGCGCACGTTCGAAGCGGAAAGCGAAAGGAAGTCGGGAAGCACCTCCTCGACCTTGCGCCTGCGCGAGTCTGCCATCAGAAGAAGAGCGACATAGGCAATCATGCAGACGCCCCCTGCCGCTATGGCAATCGAGAAGACCACTATGATAAGATGGGCAAAAAGCGGCGATGACACCGTCAGGTCCAGTGAAATGAATGTTGACAGCTTGAACACGAAGCTGCGGAAAACCGGGAAAGACGAGAAGATGAGGTAGCAAAGCATGGAAAGCGCAATGCATAGCACCAGTATGAAGCCAGCAAATGCCTCCGGGACAAAATCGGTGCCGCTGGCTTCGAGAAGAGAGCCTAATTTGCGCATCTCCTGCCTGGAGAAGAGCCGCCCGATCATTTCATAGAACGTCCTTGCCATGAGAACCACTCTTCAATATATGTCAAACCTCGGCCTGGAATTCTCGACCATTGAGAGGAATATGAACTGCGTCAAGCCTATTGCGACAAGAACGCCGAAAAGGGCGGATGAGCCGAAAGTGATGCCCGTGCCGCCCAAAAACGAGGTCATGATGACCAAAAACGCAACACCCAACGAGGGCATGATTATCCCGAATATCATGTAGAACATCACCATCGGGTTAAGCTTCTGCCCATATGCCTTGAGCGATATCACCTGCTCCCTTGAAATCTGGTTTAGGGAGGCTTCAAGAGTCAGGGAAACGTCCGAGCCGGAAGCTATCGAGTTTGCCATCTGCAGAACCATGCGCCGGAAATATTGGGATGGGTTGTTGTCCGCCACCTCGTGAAGCGCCACCCCGAGAGAGACGCCGAGCGTCACCTTCTCGACAATCTTGTTGAACTCGACCGACACTTCCCCATAGTCGCGCGAGATGCCAAGCATCGCGTCGAACAGCGTGACTCCGCTCTTAAGCTCGATAAGCATATGCCTGCCCGCGAAGACGAGCTCCTGCTCCATGCGCTTCGCGCGCATGCTCGCCTTCACCTGCGGATAATACATCGCGTAGAGGAAGGAGAGGAAATAGAAAATAGGGAGGAGCAGCGCCATTATAAGCACGGCGGAAGGCTCGCTCCTTACGAGAATCCACAATATGAGCATTATCGCAGCCGTGATGTAAGCCGCGGTGAAAAGTGCAACCCTCACAAAACCGGCAGGCGTGTAGTGCATGTCCGCAAGCGAAAGCGTCTTCTTGAGCGACGGGAAATGACCGGCTATCGAGAGAAGGAGGCCGCGGAAGCGCGACGGATCCTTTGGACCTTCGACATCGCGCATCGGCTGGGCGACGAGCGGCTGGGGCGCCTTGGACTTCTGCCCCGCGTTCGCCAGATCAAATCGTTTGTGCTCAGCCATTTCACCACTTGTTTGTAAAGAAACTCCGAATAACTATATATTACATGTTGCTGCAAACCGATTTTTGATTGCTATTTTTTCTCAATCTCCTTGTTTATGCTCGCAAATGCAGGGTTGGACGTGCTCTCCTGCTGCAAAGATGGCTCGCCTTTTGCCTCCGCAATCTTGTCCCGCACTTTCTGGATGAAATCCTCGCGAGACATGCCGCCTATCTTGTATATCTCATAAAGCCACGCCATGTTCTCCTTGGCGTATGATTCCAACGCGTCATCGCTTTGTGGCTCGGAGGCATCGCCTGTGCCTGGCGCACGCGCCTTCCCGCCAGGCTCTTCTTTCGAAGATGATTCTTCCGGTTTTGGAACAGGAACGTCTTCATCTTCCTGAGATGGAGGCGGCGGTGCATCAAGCCCGAGATCTTCATCTGAATCGGATGGCGAAGGGACGGGTGCCGCGTCAGAGTCGTCGATTGGTTTCTTTTTAGACGACATGGGAAGCGATTCCTCGGGCTCGCGGACGGATTGCTCCTCTTCGCCCGGCTCCTGCATCGGGCTTTTCCTTTGCGGACCTGCCCTTAGCGTGGAGAGAGGCATTCTTGAGGATTCCGTGAGCGGAAGCACGCGCTTTGCGGCTGGCTGCTCTTCGTGCCCTTCCGGCTGCTCGATCTCGTCTGCCTCATCTGAGTTTGTAGTGGTCCTTTTCGCAGCCGGTGCCTCGCGCTGCCCTTCGGATTCGTCCTGCTCGTCGTATTGGGATTTCTTTATTGGAAACATTCGCGTAGCTTGGCTTGCCTCTTGCCCTTCCTCATCCTCTTTCTCCCGCTCCACCTGCATTTTCGGGACAAGCTTCTGCCTTGCAGGAGGGACGTATGTCTTCTGAAGCTCGGAAGAAGGAGGCGAGATTCCGCCAGGCAGTATCCTTCTTGAAACTGAAACGTAAGACTGCGCGGGTACGCCTCTTTGAGGCAGTACCCGTTTTTGCATGATGGGCGGGCTGGAAGGCGGCTCGTCTTCCTCGTTTGGAGTGCTTTCTTCAATAGGCTGCGGAGCGGGTTTTCTTGTTGGCAGCACGCGTTTTGCAACAGGCGGGCTGGAAGGCGGCTCGTCTTCCTCGTTTGGCGCGCTTTCTTCGTTTGGCACCGGAACCTGCTTTCTTAGTTGCAACGCACTTAAACGAGGCGTTTTTCTGATATTTGGCCGTTCGCCTTCTTGCGATTGGGGCGAGGATTCAAAAGCTGGCTTTGCTTCCTTTGCAACCGCCACCGGCTTTGCAACGGGCAGGGGTGCCGGCTTTGCGGCTTTCTGGATTGTTTTTGGCATTTGCGGCTGCATGCGAGGCGGAAGCGCCTTTGCACGGGAAACTGGAGTTTTCTTCTGATTTTTTGCAACCGGGGCTGTGACCAACTCATCCTGCGGCAGCTCTTTTTCGACTGCTGCCTCTTGCATTGCGGAGTTTTCCGGGTTTACGATTTGCGGGATTGCCTCCGGCTTCATCGTGCCTTTTTTGCCGGAATTTTGCGCTTTTTGCTTTTTGGCAGCCTGCTTTTTGGAAGCTACGATTGGAGGGGAAGAATCGGCTTCCTCGTTTGCAATGCCTTTTTCAGCGACAGGCGGCTGCTCCGAAGATTCTTCCTCATCCATGTCATCAACCCCGTGTGGCTTGCGTTCGGCAGCAGCTTGCTTATTGGCAGCAGACCGTTCTTCAGTTTCAAGCGCCGCCGCATTTCCGGCTTTCTCCCTTGAAAGCGCCGCGCTTGCCTTGAACTTGTCCGGCGAAAGCTCGTCGATTATCCGCTGAAGCCTCCTTTGCCTATCCTGCCCCTCGCCGTCGGAAGGCTGATTCGTTTCATCCGAAGTCGCGCTTGCGGATCCGCCCGAGAATATCGGCTTTATCATGATGCTGGATTTCGGACCCGAGCCGAATCTTAAACCGCGCCCGATTGAGGGCTCGCTTGAAGGCACAACCGGCTCTGCCTTTTGAATTGCCGCTTTTTCGGGCCCGCCCCCATCTTCAAAAGAGGATGCGGGGAGAGATGGAAACTGCGTGCGTTTCACCGGCTGCACGCGCGCTTGAGGCGGCTTTTCATCAGGCGGAGGCGCTTCTTCATCTTGGCGCTCTTTGTCCGCCCCGGCATCATCTGCATCTGCGCCAAGGCCGTATTCCCGGCTTTCTTCCTTCCCTTCCGCCTCTCTTTTCTCAAGCTTGGGGGCGTCTTGTTCGTTTGCATAGTCAATTTCCCTAGGCTGAAGCGAAGATGGTTTTTTTTCAACTGAAGGCGCATCGTTTTGCATCTCGTCCGTCCACGGTGGCGCCTGCCTTGCAGGAGAGGGGACTGCCACTCCTTGCGACCTAAGCTTTTTGAGCCGCCGTTCGCGGGAAGAGAAGACTATTTCGTCCTGAGCCGCGGCTGGCTCTTCTTTGACTTCTTGCGGTGCCGCAAGCTCATCTATGCCCTCCTGCTTTGACACGGGCTCGTCGTTTTTTTCATGCGGCTCTTCCAATTCCTTGTCCACGATATCTTCGCTTCTTTTCTTTTCCTCTTCCCTTCGAAGCTTCTCCTCGATTATCGCACGAAGCCGGGGCGAGATTTTAGACTGGCTTGACATTTGCATGCTTTTTTCCTGAATCGGAACAACAGGTGTTTTGCCGCTTGGCACACCGATATCGACAATGGGCTGTTTTTGAACTTGGGCGGCATCGCCTTCATCCGCCCCTTTTTCAAAAGCCGGCTCTTGCGGCTCTTCCCACACTGATTCGTCTGGCCGGCTTTTTTGCCCTGGAGACGGAGATTTTTTTTCTGAAATGGCTGGCTGTGGAATGGGCGCTTCCTCTTTTTCTTCTTCGGCTTGCCCGGAAGAAGAAGGCGCATCCGCCTCGCTTTCGGCAGCTTCCGTGGAGTCTGTTGCCCCTTCCGCTTCCTCAAAAGGCAGGGGCCGGTTTTCCTTCACCGCCTCTTCCTCCACTTTTTTTACCTCGTAAGGCACCCTGCTTTCATCCGGTTGGTTCTCAGGAGGAGGCGCGTTTTGGGCAACCGGCGCTCCCTCTTTCTTCCTCCCGAATGAAAGGAAGGAAAACGCTGATTTCGAAGCCGGTATCTGAGGAGCTTGAGCTTGACCGGATTTCTCCCCGGTTTCACTCTCATCGGGCGCATCGGAAGTTGGCCCATCTTCCGCAAACATGCGAAGCTCGTCCGTCACCTTCGACTCTTCTGGCGCAGGCGGCTGGGGCAAATAAGGGGCTTTCTGGTCGGGCAGGGGAATGTTTGCCGGCTTGGACAATGAAGAATAGTACTTTTCAGATGCTGCTGTGCGCCCCACCCGTTGCGCCTCGGAAAAAAGATATGAGAATGTGTATGAGTCAAACTCCTTGGGAAAAATGGAATCGTTTTCATCAGGATGCAGGCTGTCGGTGAGCTTGGACTGCTTCACAGAAACTGTGTTGCGCTCGGTTTCGCGCGCCTGGCGGCACATCTCCGCAAATCCAGGTAGGATATCGGACGAAGCATCTGCCATAGTGATCAGCATACCCTAATGCTTTGCACATCTTTGCGCAAGCCTCACTCCTGTCCGTGCCATTCTGCATTCTTGGCCGCAAGCGAAAGAATCTCCTCGGAATTCATGTAGTATTGGGACACTATCGCGCCCACCGTGTTTATTCCCTTGTAGCCGCGCTTCACCATCCAGGTGAATATCTTCGCCTTGTCCAAAACATCCTGGTCTATTTCCTTCTGCGTAAGCCCTGCGTAAAGCGAGAGGGTGTTCGCAAGGGTCATCATCTTGCCAGCCTCGCTTATCTTGTCGTTCCTCAGGTCCCATCGGTAAAGCGTATTTATGTCGCCGCCCTTCTGCACTTCGGCAAACTCGAGAGTGCGGCGGATATTCAGGCGCCTGTGGCGGAACTGCACGACAATCCCGGCAAGCGCGGAGAGCGTTTCCTTCGGCATGGAAATCGGAGGGGTCGTAAGCCGCGTTATCGTTTCCGATGCGTTGTCCGCGTGCAATGTCGCATAGACCGAGTGACCGGTGTGCATCGCCTCGAAGAGAATCTCGGCCTCGCGCTGCTTTCTTACCTCTCCCATGATTATCCTGTCTGGCCGCTGGCGAAGCGCATTCACCAATAAGTCGAGCATGTCCACCTCGCCCTTGCCTTCCGCATTCGGCTCGCGGGTGACCATAGGTATCCATTGCAGGTATTTCGGAAGCGTCAGCTCCCTTGTGTCCTCGATTGAAACGATGCGCTGGTTTGCCGGTATGAGGCAGGAAATCGCGTTGAGGAAGGAAGTTTTTCCAGAGCCCGTGCCGCCCGATACGAGAAGCGAAAGCTCGTTTTGTATGCAAAGCCATATCAGGCCGGCAACCTGCGGCGAGATGCAATTGAGCTCGATAAGATAGGGGATTGTCCATGGGTTCTTGGAGAATTTCCTTATAGTTATCGTGTTCCCGAATGAGGAGATGGGATAAAGGGTCGCGTTGACACGGTCGCCGGAAGAGAGGTGCGCGTCCATCACGGGCGTGAGCACGTTTATCTGCTTGCCGATGCGCCGGCCGATCATCGCGGCGATGTCGTATATCGCCTCCTCGCTTTTCAATGTGACGTTAGTCTTGCACCATCCGTATTTTTTGTGGTAGACCCAGATGGGGTCGGATGACGAGTTGATTGCGACCTCTTCGAGCTGCTCGTCGTGCATGAGGGGCTCAAGATCGCCAAGCCCGAGGCTGTTTTGAATGAGGTATGCGGCAAGAACCAGCTTGTCCGCCTCTGAAAGAGTCGGGAAGTGCTTGCTTAGGAGGAACAGCGCGCGCGCCTTGAATTTCTTCTCAACCTCGACGCGCTTCTTGGGGTCCATTATTTCGGTGATGTCGAGCTTCACCGTGGTGATAAGCTCGCCTTTGAGCGTGTTTAGGACAAGACGCGTGCCTTCCGAAAGCTCGCGCACGTTTACCTCATACTGGGGCACGAATTCGCCCTGTTTTGTCGCGATTTTCACAAGCACGCGGATTCCTTCATTGTCAAAAACATAGGAATCGAGCGTCCCTTCGCCCTCGGTTGCGCGCTTTTTTTGCTGTTCGACCATAGTAAACTCACCCGGTAAACCCAAATCAGATAGCTTTTGAAATCTACGGCGTGATTGTTTAAAATGGTTGGCATGGCGCTTTAGTCGGGCATGCACGCCAACCAAAGGAATATTTAGCTAGCGGCTGAAAACCCATGCATGGACCTTTTTACGGTTGGCACGCCGGTTGTGGATTTGTTTGCAAAGGTGGACGACCGGCTGCTTTTGAAGCTCGGAGTCGTGAAAGGCGCGAGCAACTATTTTTCGGCAGAAAAGCTTTCCGCAATCGAGCGGAAGCTCGGGAAGAAAATAGGCTACCGCTACGCGGGGGACAACGCGCGTAACGTATGCGAGGGGTTCTCTGCGCTTGGCGGCTTTTGCGGCTACCAGGGCGCGGTCGGGGACGACAGGACGGGCGGCTATTTTTCGGCCAATTTGGAGGAGTGCGGAATCGCCAACTTCCTTGAGGAAAAAAAAGGCAGCACCGGGAAGATACTTGCGCTTGTGACGCCGGACGGCCAGAGGACCTTTTGCGCGGATTTGGGGGTCACGACAAAATGCGATGCGGACCTGGGAGTCGCGCTTAAGAACTCGAAAATGTTTTTCATAAGCTCGATAACGCTCGTGCGAAACACCCCTGTTGCAAAACGTTGCATGGGATACCTTGCGGAGTGCAGAAAGATGGGAAAAAAGGTCGCGATTGCGCTTGAAAGCCCGCCCATGGTCAAGGAAAACCGCCGCCTTTTCCTGCCGATCGTGAAAAAATATGCGGACTACTTGTTCATGAATGAGGATGAGGCGGAGGCGCTTTTGGGCGCGGATGCGGAAAAGAAGCTTCTTTCGCTTAAGCCGAAAATACCTATATTCCTAAAGAAAGGGAAGCGAGGCTCGCTTGTTATTTTCAGGAAGAGCGCATACCATGTCCCTGCCTTGCCTGCGAAGGCGATTGACACCACCGGCGCGGGCGACGCGTATACCGCCGGCGTGCTGTACGGAATTGCACGGGGATACTCACCACGGGGAAGCGCGAAAATCGGCTGCATGCTTGCGACAAAAGTGGTGGGGAAAGTAGGCGCGGGAATACCGTTATCGCACACGAGAATCAGGATAAAGCACAAAAAAGCCTAGTAGAGTTTCTCTGCCGCCTTCTCCGCCTCTTCGATCACTTTCTCTTCATCCATGGAAAGCACGCGCCTGTTTTCCATCACGAGCTTGCCGTTGATTATGCAGTCGGTCACATTCCCTTCGTGCGATGAGAATACCAGATTGGAGAGCAAGTCGTGGCGAGGGGACATGTTTGCGGAGCGTATGTCGATTAGCGAGATGTCTGCCAGCTTTCCTTCGGCTATTTCGCCGCAGTTTAATCCATACGCCTTTGCGCCGCCAATTGTTGCGGCGTGGAACACTTCCTCTTCTTTTGCAACCGAAGCATCCCAGCGCGCGTTCTTCTGGAGAAGCGAGCAGAATTTCATTGTTTCAAGCATGGAGAGCGAATTGTTGCTTGCAGCGCCATCCGTCCCAAGCGAAACGTTCATCTTGAATTCAAGCATTTCAGGCATTGGCGCGGTTCCCCCGCTTGCAAGCTTCATGTTGGAGACCGGGCAGAGCGATGATGAGACGCCGCGAGAGGCAAGCAGGCGCACTTCCTCTTTTGTGAGCCAGACAGAGTGCGCGGCAACTGTACGTGGTGTGAGGATGCCGAGTGAATCCAGGTAATAGGCCGGCCTTTTTCCGTTTGCGGATAAGCAGTCGAATACTTCCTTCCTTGTTTCGGAAAGGTGGATGTGGAGGGGTATTTTGTATTTCTCGGAAAGGGCGGCGCTTTTTTCCAAAAGCGGCGCGGAGCAGGTGTAAGGCGCGTGCGGCGCTATTGAGCAGGTTATTCTCCCATCGGCTTTGCCATGCCAGTCCTTCACGAATTTTTCGCCAATTGTTAGCTCTTTTTCCATTTTCTTCTCATCTGCCGATTCTTTTGTGCCTTTCTTGTTGCCACCGTCAATCATCCCATAGCCGAGCACTGCGCGCATGCCGCTTTTCTCAACTGCAGAAGCAACGCCGTCCATGTGAAAGTACATGTCGGAAAAGCAGGTGGTGCCGCTTTTTATCATTTCAAGGCAGGAGAGCGCGGAACCCGCCTCTATCTGCTTTTCAGTCATCTTCCCTTCCGCTTTCCATACGTGCGAAAGCCAGTCTGAAAGCTTTCTGTCCTCGCAGATGCCGCGAAGAAGGGTCATGCCTGCGTGCATGTGGCTGTTTATGAAACCTGGAATCGCAAGCTTGCCTTTTGCGTCTATTTTTTCTGCGCTTGCCGTGATGGATGGCGCCACTTTTACGATGGTGTTCCCTTCAACTAGGATGTCCGCTTTCTTTCCGGAGAGGAGAGTTGCGCCTTTTATCAGGAGTGCCATGGTTAGGCTTTTAATCCTCCGATTTTTAACGCTTTATATCATGGAGATTGACGAACAGAAGGCGGCTGTTGTCTTTTCCCTTGTGGCAGTTGCAGGAATAGCCCTTCTTTTCCTTCTTTCAGAAACGGCAGCGGAAGCAAGCGTTGCCGAGGCGCTTGTCGCCGCGCCGAATTCCCTTCTTGAGATAAGCGGCACGGCGGCAAATGTCACATCGGAAAAGTTCATGCTCTGCGACACGCTGTGCCTGTCTGTCCGGGCAAAGGGAATTTCTTCCGCCGCGCTTCTTTTCGATGGAAGGGAAGCAGTTGTGCTTGGAAGGGTGAAAGAGTATCAGGGAAACAGGTATTTGGAGGCGGAGAAAATAATGCTTGGGTGAACAATGGTGATTTTGCCTCTTGCGGCATTGCTTTGCGGAATTCTTCTTGGAATATTCTCAGGCCTGATGCCAGGCATCCATTCGAATACGGTTGCATCGGTGATTTCGGAGCTGCCCATTGCTCCTGAAATGGCGCTTTACCTGATAGTGGCGCTTCTTGCAGCTCATCTTGTTTTCCAGTTCATCCCTTCCATATTCCTTTCAATACCCGATGATACCGTGGTGGCTTCCGTGCTGCCAGGGCATCGGCTTGCACTTGAAGGGAGAGGAAGGGAAGCACTCACCGTTTGCATCTTCTCGCTTGCAATTGCGGCTCTTGCCTCCGCGCTTCTTCTTCCACTTGCGCTGATTTTTGTCCCTGCGATTTATTCATTCATTGAGCCCCATGTCGCACCAATACTTATTGTTGCAAGCGTTTTCCTTCTTGCCTCTGAGAAAAAAGCGGAAAAGACTGCGATTGCCGCGTTTGTGTTTTTGCTTGCAGGGTTGCTGGGAATCGCTTCCCTTCGAGGGGCGATAAACGATCCGCTCTTCCCTGCCTTTTCCGGCCTTTTTGCGGCAAGCGGAATACTCCTTTCCTTCACCTCGCAGCAAAAGCTGCCTGTGCAGAAAAGCGAAAAGACAACGCTTGATTTCCTCCCCTATGTTGTGGCAGGAATTCTTTTCGGCGGGCTTTCCGACCTTCTGCCAGGAATAGCCGCGCCTGCGCAGATTGCAGTATTTGCAACGGCTTTGTTTTCTATGGATGATGCGAGAAAGTTCCTCGCACTTGTCTCCTCGATTGCTGCGTCGCACATGGTGTTTGCTTTCGGCGCGCTTATCTCTATTGGAAAAGCGAGGGAGGGCGCGCTTGCGATTGCGAATCAGTTGAAACCGATTGTGCCTGGCGATTTGCCAGTGCTTTTGGGAATTTTCCTTTTCTCGCTCGGGGTTTGCGCGCTTCTAGTAATGCTGCTCTCCAGGCACGTGAGGGTGTTCTCGGAAATAAATGTGAAGGCGCTCAATCTCGGGATACTGGGCTACTTGGTGGTGATGGTCGGGATAATTTCCGGAGCGGGCGGGCTTTTGCTTTTCGCAACTTCGACAGCGGTCGGCTTGCTGCCTCCGCTTTTGGGAGTGAGAAGAACACATGTGATGGGGCTTATCATCGTGCCCTCGATACTGCTTGCGCTTTAAGGAAAAATAGTGGAGCTTGTGCTTGCGCTGGGATGAGAAAATAAAAGAGAAAGAAAAAGGAAAAAAGAAGGGAATTACTTTTTGCGCGAGTCTGCTGAAACCGCTGGTTTCTCGGCGACATTCTGCGCCTTGCCAATTGGTGTTGATGCGACAGGCTGCACGCACGCGCCATCCACGCAGCCGTTTGCGCAGGTCACTGATGTGCGCGCTATGCTATTGTTGTCGCAGTAGAACTCGCGAAGCTGTGTACTGTCCATACAATAATCGGTGTCGTTTGTCTGTAACCAGGTGTGCATCACGGTTCCATCGCTCCAAACTTCGCTTGCCTGCCCTTGAACAAACTCATCTAGCCCGCCGTCGGTGTCAGTGCAGCCGAGCGGAACTGATGCGCGAATCCACGCAGTTCCGTTCACTGCCTGGCACATGCGTATTTTTATGCGATCGCCCGTTGCCGAAGAGGCGAAAGTGTACGCAGTGTCTGGAGAAATCTGCACTTGACCCGCAAGTTCGCCGTTGTTGTAAATGTCAACAGTTGCGCTGTATATCAGGTTAGTAAACCATGGATTCTGCGTTGAGTATGGACCACCACGAATGTTGTTTAGAACCATGGAAAAGTTAGAAGTGCCGTTAATCACAGGTATCTGCCCCCCTATTGGGACGACAGGATAGCCTGCACAGGAATCAAGAGGAATTATGCTGGCTTGGACCATCGCATTATTCTCAGTAGTCTGTTCCAAGCCAACGATTATGTATTTGTTCTCATCAGGCACGTAAAACGGAACCGGCAGCGGGCGCCTGTCCGAAACAGGCGGAGTAAGGAACGCATGGGGAGCACCAACCAGCTGAGGAGTGATGTCCACGTCATTGCGGTAAATCTTGATGTAAGGGGCATACGTCATCTCTTGCGAACCGAATACCCAGCACATATTGTCAAACGCGTGGCCCGTTGAAAGATAGACGGGATTCATGGTAATAAGATCCAGCCGATATTCGGACTGCGAGCCGTCGCGGTTCAAAAGAACAAGATCGTTTGCGAGGCTAAGTTGAGCACCGTTTGATTCCGGAAGAAGGACTGATGCCCTAATGCACGCTTGCTCTTGCCCTATGTAACCAGGCTGGATAATAACTAGCGAACCGTCAGAGATCTTGATGATATGGGGTTGTGTGTTTCCATCCAAATTAACCTGGCTTATGGGAAATACGCCATTGCGGAAAATCTTGAAGGTGCCAATGTAATTATTAACAAGGTGTCCCTGCTCATCCGAACTTTGCATCTGAGAAGCCATTACGAACATCACCGAGAAATTGCTGTTTCCGAATGAGTCGGCTTGCTGGAAGACATGTGTTTGGCCGTATAGCAAAAGAGTTTCTCCGGGTTGGCAGGGGTCTACGTCCACATCCGGCATTGGTGGAACTGAGACTTCCCCGGTTGCAAACCCGAAAGAGGCAAGGCTTGCCAAGAACATGAAGCAGACTGCGATTTTCCCAAATTCCATCGGATTACCTCCATTGATTAACGCGACGGGCTAATTCTGGCGCGAAGGGTTTATATATATATATACGTTTTACTACGATTCGCCACCTAATTAACCACGGCGGCGATGGGTAAGATAGAAGTTTCACTAGAATGATGAAAAGAAGAAAAATGAAAAGAAAAATAGACTGCTTAGATTAACTTCCCATTAACTACTCCGTCCTGCCCCACGCGGTTGGTCACCTTGACCTTGCCGATTTCAGTGTCCACGACCGCGCCTTTCGTGATGATATTCTGCCGCGCGTGGTGGCGATTGTCCGGAGTCTCCAAAACGGTGCGAAGGCCGACCTTCTTCATGCCTTCCTTGGTGAGCACGTTGATGAACTTCGCTGTCCTAAGCTTTATTTTCATCCCGCTTCCGCGCACGTTCTTGCGGTAGCTTGAGTCCTTCTCCCCGACCTTGGTCGCGGTGAACGCGCCGCCGAGCATGTTGAGCTTCTTGTCGGAGTGCTTGCCGCGCTTGCCGCCGCTGCCCTTGGTAGTCGAGCCTGATGCGCCATGATAGTTTTCCATTCAAAATCACCTTCAAATAAGAATGCAGCTCCTTTATCCTGGCAGGTATTTTTAAAGCTTGCACTAAATCAGGGGGTATGCAAATCCTGCGCTGCGGATCAGATGCAGCAAATGTGCGCGAACTCGTCTCCCTTTCAGAATCGGCTGGCTTGCCTGCGCTTTTCCTTTCCGTTTCCGCAGCGTCGAAAATGACCGGGGCGGAAATCGAGTTTGCATTCTACCTGGCAGAAGAGTCTTTCAAGTCGAACGGGAATCTTTCCGGCAAGAAAACGAACGAGGCGCTGCTCTTTCTCGCGTGCGAAACGAATTTCTCATCGGCTGCAAGGAAAATCGGCGCGGCCGACCCGTCTGACTTCGTGCTTGCCCTAAAGGAGAAGGTCTCGCCCAAAAAACTGCAAAAAGCGCTGAAGCTTGTGCGGGCGGAAGAGATGCGCCTGCCGAAATGGGGAAAGAAGAAAGGGGATTACACGCAAGGGGAGCTTGCAATTGAGCAGATGGCGCTTGCAAGAGTGAGGAATTGAATTTCACTTTCGCATGCCAAGCTGGCGGTAGAGAAGGTCGCGGTCGATTGGAACGTCCAGCCCCATCACCTTGTGGATGAACACCAGGATGTCGATTGCGCGGTCCACCTCGATTTTGCTCTTCACGATTATGTCCTTGAGGCTCGGCTCCTTGCCGATCATTTCATACAGGAGCAGCCCGTCCCTGCCATACCGCTTGTAAATCGCAAACCCGTCATCCCCGTATTTCTTCTTTATGTCATCGCGCCCAAGCTGCCTGAAGGAGAGGATGCCCTTCTTCCCGAAGTGCGCGGCTATGTTGTCGATGTCGAAAAACGAGAGGCCCGTCGCAAGCGAAAGGTCCACGAAGTCGCGCTGACCGTCAATAAGATTGACAAGGTCGCGCCCGCGCTTGTCGAACTTTGTCGCAAGCTCGGCGAACACCGATGCGCGCTGCATAAGCGAGAGCCGCTCCATCTGGGGAACGTCCACCATCACGATGTCCTCTGCGAATTCCGGCTCCTCCTTCTTCTTGGGCTCCTCTTTTGGCTTTTCAGTAGGCTTTTCCGGAAAGAACGGCTTTTCCTCGGGCTCTTCCTCAATCATCGGCTTGAAGCGGGGTTCCTGTGCCGGCTCGCCCCCCTTTTCGCCCTTCCCCTCCTGCTCGCTTTCCTCCGCTTCGCTTGCCTGTGGCGGCTTTTCAAGCTTGATTATGCCCTTCTCGTCCATGAACTCTAGTATTTCCACGAGCTTTGCCTCGGAAACGCCCGTCTGGCGGAGTATTTCCTCCGCTGTTTTCTCGCCGTCAATCATGTTGTAGATGCTGACTCCGGAAGACCCGTACTTATCGTATATGACCTTCTCCAAGGGTGAAAGGCTTGACTTTTTGACCGGCGCTTCGGGTTCCGCCTGCGCTTCGCCTTCCCCCTGCTCTTCAGAAGGCTCCGCTTCAGGCTCGCTTTCCCCATCTGGCGCCTCGCCGCCCTGCGGTTCGCCTAAAGGGGCGTCGTCCCCGTTTTCCGGCCCGCCCTTTTCGCCCTCGCCGCCTTCCCCGCCGCCCGATGGGAACGAAGAGGGAGCTGAAACCACGCTCACCATTGCGTTGTTGTTCATGAACTCGAGGATCTCCGCGAACTTTTCCTCGTCCATCCCGAGTTTTTCCAGAAGCTCTGCTACCGTGAGCTTGCTGTCCACCATGTTGTAAAGCTTGACCGCCGATTCCCCGAATTTCTTGCGGAGAAGCGAAGAGTCACGATAGGCGGAAAGCGAAGTTTTGGCCTCGCGTTTGAGCCTTACATCGAAATCCGGATGAGCCATCAAAGTCCGCCCCGAAAGAGCCTGTTTTACCGAATAGGACTTCCGCACAAATCTTTATAAGGATTGGATTTGCACGAACAACCATGGCGCTTGAAGACCTGCTCATATCAACAGGAGTGGACCAGCTGATCAAACTGGTCAAGGAAAAAGGAAAGGTGGAGCTTTCCGCAGCTGCGAAGGAGCTTAAGCAGCCCGTTAGGACGATTGAGGACTGGGCGCATGTTTTGGAGGAAGAGTCCCTTGTCGAAATAGAGTACAAGCTCACGAAAATATACCTTGTCTGGAAAGGGCCGACAGCGCAATACGTTGCAGAGAAAAGCAGCAGGATGGGCGAGAAGGCCGAAGAGACGAAAGAGGAGGTCACCCAGCTGCTCACCGCTGTCGAACAGGGAGGGAGGGACCTTGCGCAGATGCAGGATGAAATGGTGAAAATAGGCACCGCCGCATCAATTACCCCTGATGAAGCGCAGAGGCTTCGGGAAGAGCTGGGCGCGCTTTCGGAAAAATACTCATCTGTGCTATCGGCATCCGCCCAGAAGCTTGACAGGCTGAAGAAGACGCTGGACGCCCTTGAGCCGAAAGCCACGCGTGCCCAGGCCGCAGGCAAGGAAGACGCGGTTGGAAAGCTTGCAAATGAATTGGCGGCGCTTAAGAATTTCGAGGGCACGCTGCAGTCGCAGATCGAGGACACTGAAAGTTTCTTCGGCGCATTTGAGACGCGGCTTGAAGAATTCAGGAAAAGGATAGAAGATGGGCGGGCGGACGAGCAGCTTGCTTTGCTTAGGACGGAAATCGCCGATGCGAAAAGCCTGAAAAACGAGCTTGACTCCGCAATGGAGGCGATTGTTGACGAGCAGAAAAGCATGGCTCAGAAAATTGCCGCGGCCGAAAAACACGCGCAGGCGTTTGAGGAAGGCGAGGACTCGATTGGCGGGGCTAAAAAGAAGCTGGTTGAGCTCCGCAAGATGGGGGAGGATGCGAAACGGCAGAAGGAAGCCATAGTTGAAAGCCTGAAGGACACCGTATCGCTTGTGAAAAAGCAGGCTGCCAAGGTGTCCTCGCTTGCATCCGGGCAGAAGGAAACTTTGGAGAGGATGCAGCACATAAAGGACGATTATGTCGACATTTCATCGGAAATAGCAAGCGCCCAGGATGAAATCAGGCAAAAGCAATCGGAAGTCTCAAAAAGGCTTTCCGAAAGCATAACCGCGCTTGACGCCCAGAAAGGGGGAATTAGGATAAGCAAGGATGAGCTTCAGAAGGCGTCGTTCCTGCTCAACGAAATGAAGCGGGAGCAGACTATGCTCGAAGGAAAAGTGAGGGCGCTTCTAAAGGAGAGCGAAATACTCGGATTGCAGCCGGCGGAAGGAACGCCCTCTGTGGCGCAAACGGCGCCTGCCGCCGCCTCAAGCAGAGCTGGGGGCAATGCGGAGTTCGTTGAGCGGATAAAGCTTTCGCAGGAAGAAGAGGGCGAGTTCGAGCGCAAGAGGGAGGAGCTTCGCTCGCTCATAAGAAGGATGTGGGAGGAAAACAAGAGCGATTCGCCGTGAGGCGCCGACTCCTGCCGGAAGAAAAGAGGAGGTTGTAGTCATATGGCAAGCAAGGCAACAAGCCCATACATGAAGGCAGCGCTCCTTACGCTGGCAATAGCGCTTTTGGGGTTCTTTTTCATCACACAGCTCGATTCCATGCGCGCAAACGAGCTGCGCGCGGCGGTCGATGATTTGCAGCTTCAGTCCGATTCCGAGCGGCTGCTTTACCTTTATTCGCAGGTGATGAGCAACAACACCGCGGAACTATGCACGTATGTTTCCGACACCGCGAAGAGCAAGGCGTCAAAGGCATACGCGCTCTCCGAAAAAATACGCTATTATGAGCAGAGCAACATCGTGAACTCGGACTATGAAAAGATAAAGGGGCAGTACTACCTTGCGAACGCCGCGCTCTACCTGAACATGAGGGCGATGGAAAAGTACTGCGGAAGCACGCCATACAAGACCGTGCTGTTCTTCTACAAGGTCAAGGAAGACTGCCCTTCCTGCCGGGCGCAGGGCGGCGTCCTTGATGCGCTTCGCAAAGATCACCCGGAAATGCAGGTGTTCGCCTTCCCCAACGACACCGACTATGAGTTTGTCAACGTGTTTTTGCGCCGCCATAAGATAAACGAAGTTCCCGCGCTTGTGATAGACGACAAGGTGGTGCTAGTCGGCCTTAGCGACACTGCGGCTGTCGAGGGGCACCTCTCGAATTAGGCATGGGTGAAAAGCTTGCATGAAGACAAGAAGACGCACGAATATCGCCGCTCCACAATACACATACCCGAGCGGCGCGAGCTTGCGATAATCGGCATGGTGGTGCTGGCGCTTTCTGTTTTCACTTTCCTGGCAATCTCCTATCAGCTGATATTCATTGCATACACCCTCCTCTCGCTTTTCATATTCTGCTCCTATCTGATACTCTGGCTTGAGGGCGCAAAACAGGAGGCGACCCCGCCCGACCCGCCAAAGTGGCCGCACATCACGGTGATTATGCCCTCGTTCAACACAGGGGACACGATTTTCGAGAGCCTGGACGCCTGTAGGAAAATGAAATACGAAGGCGTGTTCGACATACTCGTGGTGGACGACGGCTCGACTGATGGCTCTTACGAGAAACTTGTGAAGATGAAGGACATCTCGCTTCTTAGGAACGAGAAGAACAGGGGCAAGGCATCCGCGCTCAATTTCGCAATAAGGCATGCCAAGGGGGAGATAGTCGCCTGCATTGACTCGGACACCTACCCTCGCGAGGACGTCCTCACGAAAGCGGCGCGGCACTTCCACGAGGACGACAAGGTCGCCTCGGTGGTTGTCTTCGTCTGCGTGAACAAGCCGAAGACGATGCTGCAGCGCGTGCAGGAGATAGAGTACTGGATATCGTTCGGTTTCTTCTTCAAGACGATTGCTAGCATCGACGGCCTTTATGTGACTCCTGGCCCGACCGCGCTTTACAGGAAAGACATCCTTGACAGGCTTGGCGGCTTTGACGAGCAGAACCTGACAGAGGACATGGAGATCGCGCTCCGCATGCAAAAGCACGGCTACAAGATCCGCGCCTGCCATGAGACGATGGTGCTCACAGATGTGCCAGGCACGCTTCCCAAGCTTTTCAGGCAGAGGCTCCGCTGGTACCGCGGGGGCGTGATGAACGTCCTTAAGTACATTGAATTGTTCTTCAACTCGAAATACGGCGATTTCGGGATTTTCATATTGCCGACAACGCTTGGCAGCGGCTTTTTCGCCGCACTTTTCATGGCATGGACGATAATGTCCCTAAGCAGGAATTTCTTCGACTGGCTTGCGCCTTTCACATATAATTTCTCGGCAGGCGTGAGCGCGACTTACGCTGGCATGGGCAACGGGATGGTCATGTTCCAGTCCGCGTGGCTTTTGGGCATGTTCTCGCTTGCCATCTGGGCGTATTTTTTGATAAAGAGCTTCGAGATCTCCGGCACGCGGCCGCAAAGGCGCCACATAATCCCGCTCATCTGCATGCTCTGGCTCTACCCTATTTTCACGGGCATCGTGTTCATGGTGGCGTACATCTACGAGCTTTTCGGTGTTAAGTACCGTTGGTAATTCCCATGGCGCATTGCATAATAGGGGGGACTTTCACCTATGTCCATGCCGGGCATGAACGACTTCTTGCTGCCTGCAAAAAGTTCAGCAAGGTGACAGTCGGGCTTACCTCGGACGGCTATGTGCGAAAGCACAAGATTTACCCGTCCTTCCCATATGCGAAAAGGCTTGCCGGGCTGGAAAAAGCTCTGAAAAAAGAGGGGCTTTTGGCAAAATCGGAAATATTCGCAATAGAGCAAGAGGGCGATGTCGCCACCACTCTTTCGGATGCGGATGCGATAATTGTAAGCGAGGAAACTCTTGCTGCGGCTGAAAGGATAAACCGCGTGCGAAAGTATAACGGGCTATGCGCTTTGAAAATAATCCCGGTGCCGCTTGCATACGGGGAGGATTTGAGGAAAATATCCTGCATGGACATTTACCATGGGAAAACGGATTTGGAGGGGAAGCGGAAAATGCCGGTCCTGTTTCAGGCTGGAACGGAAAACCCGACGAAGCTTCTTGGGGCAAAGCGCGCGCTCACGCGTGTTTTTGGCGGGAAATTCAGGATAGCCGGGCACAAGGAGCACTCCAAGGTTCGTGCGCACCCGTTCAACTCGGAAACTTTCGACGGGGCGAAGAACCGCGCGCACGCGGCTTGGAAGAGGGCGGGCGGGAAGTGCGATTACTCGCTTGGAATTGAGAGCGGGCTTTTCTCGCTTTACGAAAAACTGCATATCGACATCACGGTTTGCTGCGCCTATGACGGAAAAGGGGAGACATACGGAACCGGGATGGGATTCGTGATTTCAGAGGAAATAGTGGCTGCGATAAAGAGGAACAGGAGCGACCTTGGCAAAGTGATGGCTCAAATTGCAGGAATTGAAAAAATCGGCAGGAAGCACGGCGCAATCGGGCATTTTTCCGCGCGCGTGCTCCATAGGAGCGAGCAGATCGAGCAGGCGGCTCTTTGCGCGTTTGTCCCCCTGCTTTACAAGGCGAGAGTGAAGAAAGAATAAAGCTAGCGGCGGATTATTCCGCGTCCTCGAGAAGCTTCCTCGCCTTTGGAAGCATCTTCTTTTTCTTTTCCTGGTGCGCGGAAAGCCAGTCAAGCGCGTATTTTATGTAGCGCGCCTTGCACTCGCCGCAAAGGACGGCGCCGCTTTTGCAGTCTGCGCTCATTTTCGCAAGGGTTTTCTCGTCATCGACGAAATGGTAGCGCATCAGGTCGAATAGAACGCACTTGGCTATTTCGCCCCCGTCCCTCTTCTGCTCTTCCGCGGTTGTCCGCCCGCCTGTGAAAACTGAGGAGAGCTTCTTTTTTGCAACTTCGGGCGGATCGGAGAGGCTAAGCGTTGAACCCGGGTCGCGCTTGCTCATTTTCGACTCGCCTTTCAGGCTGCGCATTATCAGATGGTAGGTTGCGCCGGGAAGAACGAGCTTTTCCTTGAATGCGATGTCGCGCGCAAGCCGTATGTGCGGGTCCTGATCTACCCCCACTGGGACAATAACGCGCTTCGGGCCGCCGAAATCCTTGTGCTGCGGCAGGAGAATGTCCCCCACCTGCGTGAGCGCGGCGAAATACAGCGAATAGTTCCGCTCTCCATAAAGCGCGCGAAGGGTCGCGGGGGTTGCGCGCTTCGAGAACACGTATGCCATCTGCATCACTCGCCTCTCCTGCGACTGCTTGTAAATATGGGCGTTTTTCTCGTCCAACCCTAGCGCGAGAAGGTCGGCGACGTTTGACACAGCCGTTTCGTGCGTCTCTTCAAGTGTCAGCCCGTTGTCCGCATAAGCCTCAAGGTCCGCAATCGCGTAGAACACCTTCGCCTTGAATTTCTTCTGGAAGAAGATTATTTCCTCCGCAGTAAGCTTGCTCCCCAGATGGAATTCCGAGGATGGCTTGATGCCGGACATGACCGCGACTTCCTTGCCTTCCTCGGCATCCGTGAGCCAGAGGTCCAAATCGCGGTGCGCGAAGAGTATGCCCCTTTCCGCCAATCTGAAAGAGAGCTTCCTGACTAGCGAGTCGTCCATGCGGGACATTCCGAATTCCTCGAAGAGCTTGGAATAGTCGATGCTCTGCTCGGATGCCCATGGATCTATTTTTTCAGCCATTGAAAATACCCCGCCATCGCTATTGGTCGTCCAGAATCAATTTCTTTTTCCTTGGGGACGGCTTTGCAGCCGCCTGTTCCTCGCCGGAGCCGATGAAAAAGCCGTCCTCGCCTATGATTGCAAGGCGGAATTCGTGCTCGTGGCGGCAGCCGCGCATCTTCACAATCTCCACTTCGCGGCTTCTCCTGTCCCCCCTCCTGCGAAACGACAGGTTGATGAATCCGTCGCAGAATGACTCCACGCCTGAGAGGGTGTGAGGGAAAATGTCCTCCGGGCCCGGCACGGACTCGGCGGAAATGAGCGCGGTCACACCCCAGCCCTTCACTGCGTTTACGAGCCTGAGCGTGGCGATCCTCCGCTCCTCGGGCGTTGTGAAGAGGAGGGCATAGGGGGTTATGGAATCTATCACCACGCGCTTTATGCCAAGCGTGTTTATGAGGTCCTTGAGCGCCGACTCCTGCTCTGCGAATGCCGCCAATTCGTTGTGGGGGTATTCTATGAAAGTGAGCTTCTGCTTCTGCTCAAGGCCGGGCAAGTCCCAGCCGAATGCCGTAAGGTTTGCCGAGACCGACCCCTTGCTCTCGTCGAATGAGAGGAACAGCCCCGCCTCGCCAAAGTCGGTTGCGCCCTTGACTAAAAACTGCGATATGAAAATAGTCCTGCCCGAGCCTGTTCCGCCCGCCACCGCGACCGTGCTGTTGCGCAGAAAGCCGCCGCCCAGCATCCTGTCAAGGCCGGGTATCCCCGATTTTGCTTTCTGAGGCTCCATTTTCGCACCCACGTCCTGGTTTATGCGCTTGCCCTTTTTACGGCTTACGTCTTCTTCTCAAGAAGCTTCCTGCCGAGCTCTGCGCGCGAGAGCATTTTCTGGCGGTATTCCTCGGCTTCCTCCTTGGACAGCACCCGCTCCATTATCATGCGCGTGAAACTCTGGCTGACCTGCGAAATGTCCAAAAGCGCCCCCTGCGCCTCGCCCAAGGACAGCTCCACTCTGCTTGGCCGGAGTATCTCCACCCCGATTGGCGAGTACTGGGATGCCACTCGCACAAGCGTCGCAAAATCAACCGCAAGAAGCTTCACTTCCGCCCATGTCGAAAAGACCCCTCCCTTCTCAAGTGGCGAGTCTATCTCCCCTACCGCATAGATTACGCCTGGCTCTTTCGTGAGCTTGGAAATGAAGCCGACCATGAGGTTCTTCACCTCGTCCGAGGTCTTTGCGTGAAGGTCGAAATAAATCTGCACAAGGTAGCCGCGGTTCCTTATCGCCTCGTCGGTTATCTCGTCAACTGATTTCTCTTTTGGCATAAAAGCACCATCTAAATAACGGCGCATGGTTTTTTAATGAAGAGTGGGCTGGCCGCTTGCGGGGTCAGATATAAAATAGGTGGCGCGGTACTTCTAGCATGGATGCCAAGCCTTCGCCAGTTGAGGATGACAAGTTCTACAGCGGAGAGGACGAGCCCGTGCGAAGGAGGAAACCCCCTCGCGAGGAAGACGGAGGGGTGATAGAGGAGAAAAAGGAAGCCGTGCGCACGGACAACCTGTCAAGCGAGGACATGAAGCTTGAGAGGATAGTCGCCCTTCCGACCTGGCGCGAGATGCTCCTTGACCTGGTGGCCACAAAAAAGCTCGACCCTTGGAACATAGACGTTGTGGAGATAACCGGAAGCTACCTTGAAAGGATAAGGAAGCTTGAGATGCTCGACCTTCGCGTGCCTGCGAACCTCATACTTGCCGCCGCGATACTCATACGTTTCAAGAGCGATGCCCTGCGCTTCGAAGAGGAGACGCAGGTCGTTGAGGAGCAGACCTATGTGGAGGAGGATTCGGAACCTTCAGTCATCCCGGTTCTTGAGCTCAAGACGCGCGTCCCGCCGAAAAGGATGGTGACCCTAGATGAGCTTCTTGTTGCCATGGAAAAGGTGTTCGACGAGCAGAAAAAACGCGAGGAAAAGGCGCAAAAGATCATCATTCCGGAAGTGATAAACATCCAGCTCCCAGAGTTCAACATGGAAAAAAAGATGGAGGATGTGTACTCGCGCATCATGGAAAGGAAGGACGTGGAGGGGCTTGCGACATTCAGCGGCATATTGAAAGACAGGACCCCGATGGAAACCATAACCACTCTCCTGCCCCTTTTGCACCTTGTGCAGGACAGGCGGCTTTCGATTTTCCAGGAAAAATTCTTCGGCGAAATATTCATAAGGGTGTGCGAGAAAGAGGAGGAGGGGAAAAAGGCGAAGAAAGGCAGGGGGAATGACCCGGAAGAATGATGCGCAACCGCATTTGGTGAAAGTGGTTTTATGGAAGCAAACGACGCTGAAAGGATAATCGAGGCCGCGCTGTTCATGTCCAGCAAGCCCCTTGCGGCAGCCGAGCTTGGAAAGCTGATAGGGGTTGCCGCCCCTGGGTTTGTCATCGGGAAGCTGGATTCGCTGAAGGGCAGGTACGACACGGCGCAAAGCGCGATTGAGATCGCCCTTGAGGACGGGAAGTACTACATGAGGCTTAGGCCGCAGTATGTTTCGTTTGTCAAGGACTTTGCAAAGGACAGCGAAATCTCGCGCCATGCGCTTCGCACGCTTGCGTACATCTCGAAGAACGACGGGATGAAAAAATCCGACCTTTGCAAGAGGCTTGGAAGCTCGATTTATTCCGATGTTGCCGAACTGGCTTCCAAGGGCTTTCTGGCGCAGAAGAAAAGCGGAAGAAGCACGCAGCTATATACGACCCCGAAGTTCAAGGAGTACTTCGGGCAGCAGTAGATGAAGATTTAATAATTGTGGCAAATGAATCTGCAATCGCGAGGTGTTAGGCATGCTGGCATTGACAAACGAGAACTTTGAAAAGGAGACGAAAACTGGCACGACCCTTGTGGACTTCTGGGCGCCTTGGTGCGGCCCGTGCAGGATGCTTTCTCCTGTGATAGACGCGCTTTCGGAGGAGATGAAAGGCGTGAAATTCGGCAAGGTGAATGTGGACGAGCAGCCCGACCTTTCGGAAAAATTCAATGTCGCCTCGATTCCGACGCTCCTTCTTTTCAAGAACGGGAAGGTGATTGCGAACAGGACGGGGGCGGCGAGCAAGGAAGCCATAAAGGAATGGATAGGCTCCAGCATGAAGGATTGACATGGACTATTGCACTCCAAAGGGAATGAGGGATTTTCTTCCGGATGAGATGCGGCGGCGGGAATGCGCGATAGATGCGATAAGGCGCGCCTACAAAAAATACGGCTTTGTTCCCATCGACACGCCCGCGCTTGAGAACGTGGAGGTTCTCGAGAGGAAATGCGGCGCGGAGATAAAGGGGCAGCTTTTCAGGATGGACGACGGAAAGCTCGCGCTCCGCTTTGACTTGACCGTGCCTCTTGCGCGCGTTGCATCATCAAACACTTTCAGAAAGCCGTTCAAGAGATACTGCATCGGGCCGGTGTGGAGGAAGGAGGAGCCGCAGAAAGGGCGCTTCCGGGAATTCCTGCAGGCGGATGCAGACATAATCGGCTGCAATACGATGAGGGCGGAAGCCGAGCTTATCGCCTGCGCGTCCGATGCCATCTGCGCGCTTGGCTTTTCAGGGGCAATTGTAAGGATAAACGACAGGAGAATCATCTCGAAAATTGCCGAAGGGCTTATGAAGGGCAAGGAAGGGGAGATGCTCCGCGTGCTTGACAAGCGCGAGAAAATCGGGGACGCGGCGGTTGTCGAGATGCTTGCCGCAATAGGCGCGGACAGGAAAAGCGCGGAGAGGCTTCTTTCCGAAATATCCCTGGAGGACAGCAACGAGAACAAGCTGAAAGTCGCTGCAAGATACTCGCCCGAGGCGGCATCCGACCTGCGGCAGGTGATAGAGCTTGTTGAAGAGTACGGTGTCGAAACGGTTGTCGAAGTGGACTTCTCGCTTGTAAGGGGGCTTGACTACTACACGGGCCCGATATTCGAAATTTCGCTTGGGAAGGAAATGGGCAGCGTTGCAGGCGGCGGAAGGTATGACGGGCTCCTATCGATGTACGGGCAGGGGGACTCCGCCGTCGGCATATCGCTTGGCATCGAGCGGCTCCTTGCGCTTATGGAAAAAAAGCCGCAGGGAAGAAGCGGTGTTTTTGTCGCTTGCGTGAAGGACGAATCCTACCTATATGCATTGAGGGTCGCATCCGCGCTCAGGAAGGCTGGCGTCGAGGTTCAGACCGATTTGAACGCGCGCAGCTTCAAAAAGCAGCTCGAGCATGCCGCATCTTCCTGCGCGTTTTTGGCGGTTGTCGGCGAGCGCGAGGAAAAAGAGAAAAAAGTGATGCTCAAGAACCTGGTTAGCGGCGAAGAAAAATCGGTTTTTGTGAAAGACGCGGCTTTGCTCATTCTTGGGGCTTAGGCCCGCTCTCGCTTTTCTTGCAGTTTTTCATCTTTGCCTCTATAAGAGAAATGAGCCTGCTGTTCGGCCCGACTGTAGCCGCACGGTAGGCTATTGTGGAGAGTATGTCCAGCGCCCTGCTGACTGCAACCGCGGTTGCATTTACTCCTTTATCCTAAGAACCCGGCTCCTGCCCATCTGAAGCTGATGGAATTCCGCCGTAAGTATGCCGTTTTCAATAAGCCGGTCCACCCTTGCGCGTATCGCCCGCTCGCCCGCGAGTTTTGACATTTTTGAGTAGAGCTTGCCGCTTTCGATTCCCATTTTGCCCGCGCCTTTTACAAACATGACTATCCTGTTGTCCACTTCATCCATTTCCGAAAGTTTCCGCTCTGCCTTCACCCCGGATGCCGCAAGCGCCTTGTCCTGCATGGCTCGCACATGCCCCACCAAAACGCGACTTGAGTTCTGCCTTTCCGCCGCTTGCCCCGCGGAATGGAGAAGGGAAAGCGCGACTCTTGCGTCCCCCCCACACTTGAATGCTATTGCCGCGCAAAGAGGGACGACCTCGGGGTCGAGCGCGCCGTCAATGAATGCGAGAGTTGCGCGGGCAAAGAGTATGTCCTTGAGCGCTGGAACGGTGTATGCGCCAAAAGAAAGGGTGTGCTGCACGAAAGAAGAGCGGATTCTCGGGTCGAGCTTGAGGGAAAACTCGGAGTCGTTGGTGATTGCAATCACGCCGACCTTGAAGGAATGCACCTCGCCTGCGCGGCACAAGTCGTAAAGCACCTGCACTCCGTCTTCTTGCCCGGAAAGCCTGTCGACTTCATCAAGAACCATTATGGGTATCCTACCTTCCTTCTTTCCTATTTCGACTACTCTCGAAAATACTTCGTCCGCGGCTATTCCCCTTCGCGGCATGGGCTCCTCAAGCGCGATTGAAAGCTCGGAGAGCACCGCAAAACGGGACTGTGATTCCCAGCAGTTCACGTAGACAGGAAGCGGGCGCTGGGAGTATTCTGAAAGGTGCTTGAGCACGATTTTCGCTGCGGAAGTTTTGCCGACGCCGGGCGGCCCCACAAGAAGCGCGTGCGAGGGCTGCTTGTTCTCAGAGGCAGGCTGGAGGCAGTAAACAAGCTCGCGCACCTCGCGCTCGCGCCCCGGAAGCTCCTCTGGGAGAAATTCGGGAAGAAGCGCGTTTTCATCGCGGAATATGCGCCTTTCGCCTGTTCCTTTCGCCAGCTTGAAAAGATTCATGACTTTCTGAATGATGAGGAGTTTTTTAATTGTGGATGATGAAGACATGGGCATGAAGCTATTGCGCGCGCAGGGCGCCACACAGTTGTTCTGCGGAACAACTTATCGCCCCGGCTATTGTCTGGCGGACCAGACAATTGCGCCCCTTTTTGCTTTGCAAAAAGAGGGCTTGCGTGCGCAGGGGGCGACTGAATACCTCGTTCTTCTCGCGGTTGTGCTTGTGATTGCGCTTGTCGCAATCGCGCTTTTGGGCTTCTTTCCCGGGATGACAGGCGACGCGCAGGAAACGCAAAGCAAAATGTATTGGCAGGGCGCGACACCCATTGCGATTGTGGAATGGGCTGCGAAAGCTTCATCCGGAACAGTAACCTATCCCTATCTTCTCCTTCGGAACACAGGGACATACCCAATAAAAATAACTGCGGTAATTGGCGCGGATGGCGCAAAAGCAAATCGGTTCTGGGGATCCGGATGCGGCTTGAATAATACATACTACAATTTGAGCGATTATTACGACCTTGCCCCTGGGGAAGAAAAATACATCGCGCCCTCGTCTTACTATGGCTTGGCTTGCAATCGTGACATGTCCTTCGTGGCCACATCTTCGACTGGAAACACCATCGGGGGCGCGTCCTCCCTTTGTTCAACTTTGGCATCTTCCCCCGGCACGGCTGTTTTCAAAAGCATGGGCTTCGAATACATTGAATATATCGAGAACCTGCCGATAACAAAGCGGCAGATAGGAAAACAGCTCATTATCCGCTGCAAAGTCTAGAATGCGAACTGTTCTTGCGGTCCGCTGCCTTGGCTGAAGGCAAGTTATTCTAGCACGCAACCCATCGCTTCCGCTACAGGCAATTTTTCCCGCACATGCAGCAAGCCTTACAGCTCGCCCACTCTGCGCTTGAGCTTCCGCTTGAGGCGCTTGCGCCTCTTCTTGAGCCACTTCCAGCGCATTCGTCCTTTCTTTTTCCATTTCCTAGGTCTTGATCCCAATAAGTCACCTGTTAGCTTTAGTGGCTCTCATTATAGCCAATACGAATAAAAAGCTTCATTTTTCGCCATCATTCGCTTTCCTGAAGGCGTCGATGAGCCCGTGCGCGTAGTTTATGCAGCCAAACGCCGTCACATAATCCCCCTTTTGGAGGAAATACTTGGTATCCTCGCAGTACTGGCCTGCAAGCTCCAGGATATAGCCGTTCTGAGGGGTGGCTCTGACTTCCTTGACATTCTCGTAGAACTGGGCGATGTCCGACTCTATTCGGGATTTGTCGTCCTGTTTTTTTGTTTTAGCCGCAGCCATTTTCATCATTGCCCTTCTTTTTGCCAAATTACCCTTATCTTAGCCCCGCTCCATGTAGCGCGCGCGCCCCTCTATTTCGGAAACCAGCCGCACCACTTCGCGCTTCCCGGCTTTCGAATAGGCTGAAACGAACAATCCGCCGTCTTTCCCAAGCGCTTTCTTCATCATCACGACATCAGTCGCTTTGTCCTCGGAATCAGGCGAAATTGAGCCTAAGCCGAAGTCTATCACCGCCATGCCGTCTTCCGTGTTCATGAGGTTCGCAGGGGTGAAATCACCGTGTATGACATCGAATTTGTGGAGTGCGACGAGTATTTTCGCAGCCGATGCGATTTCGCTTGCACGGATTTTCCGCCCTGCCAATTCGTGGTGGAGCATTTTCCCCTCCAGGTATTTCATGGTTATGGAAAACTCGCCGACTTTGTAGACAATTGGGCAGAGCACGCCCGCCTCCTTTGCGCGGTGCAGTAGCCTCGCCTCGCGCCGCGTCCTTTCCCTCCTTATCTTCGAGTCAAGCTCTGCGACGCGGTATTTCTTCTCCACGCGGAATTTTTCAACCGCAGGAAGGCCGAGAATTTCGCACCTGGCAAGAACGGCTTCCGCGCCTTTCATAAATTTTTGCTTTTTCGCCTCTTCATCCATCCTAAAACCCGAACATGCTGAATCCGATAAACGAGAATGCGAATGCGGCAAGCCATATCCTCCAGTCCCAGTTTATGACCTTGCTTCCGTCGAGCGGGAAAATCGGGAGCAGGTTGAACATCGCAAGCCCCATGTTCGCGCGTATCCCCAGATCGGCGACGCCTGCGACTATCACGTTGCCGCCAAACGCAAGGCCTAGCGCAAGGAACGAAAGCGCGATGACCCAGTTTGCCACAGGGCCTGCAATCGAGATTATGCCGTTTTCCCTGATGCTGATTTGCCTGTTTGAATAGATATAGACCGCGCCAGGCGCGATGAACAAAGGCGCGCGCCAGCCGAATATCTGGGGGATTACCGCAAGCGCAAGCCCGCCCGCAAGCCCCAGCGTCCATGCGGAAAACCTTGCCTTCGCGCCGTATTTTATCGCCACGTACTTGTGCGCAAGCTCATGGAGCACAAACCCGCTTCCGATGGTTATGGTGAATGCAGCCATGAGGAAAAGGAAGCGGGAAGGCTCGATTGAAAGCCCGGCGGTCACAAAGGAAAGCGCAAGGGCTATCGCAAGTATGGAAACAGCCATTTCGAAGGCTTCCTCGCGCCCGACGTAGAATTCACCCATATCAATCGCTCGCAATCCCCAAAAGCCTAAAGCGGCTTTAGCGGTACATCGAATTCGTCTCGCCTTTCGCGAACTTCTTTATCCTTTCGACATAGGGCTTGGTGACCGAAGGCTTGATGCTTTTGAGCGCATCCTCAAAGTCATCTTCCTCGACTTTGTCGACATTCACGCCGCGCCTGATTGCCGCCATTCCAGCCTCGCGGCAGACATTCTCGATGTCCGCGCCCGTGTAGCCATCCGTCTTCTTTGCAAGCTCGGACGGGTCCACGCCCTTCGCAATAGGCATTCCTTTCATGTGTATCCTGAATATCTCCGCCCTCGCCTTCTCTTCGGGCGTGGGTATTTCGATTATCCTGTCGAACCGCCCGGGGCGGAGGAGCGCAGGGTCGAGTATGTCCGGCCGGTTGGTCGCGGCAATCACCACGACATTCTTCAGATTGGCAAGCCCGTCCATCTCCACCAGCATCCCGTTTATGACATCCTCGTGTATGACGGATGGGTTGTCGCCTGTCCTCGCCCGCCCGACGGTGTCTATTTCGTCTATGAATATTATGCATGGCGCAGCAGCCCTTGCCTTCATGAAAAGCTCGCGGGTCAGCCTTGCGGATTCTCCCACCCATTTGTGTATGAGCTCCGAGCCCTTTATGGAAATGAAGTTCGCCTGCGTTTCTGTCGCGACCGCCTTTGCGAACATCGTCTTTCCGGTGCCAGGCAGCCCCACCAGCAGTATTCCCTTGACCGGCCTTATGCCCATCCTGGTGAATACCTCGGGGTTCTTGAGCGGAAGCTCGACTGCCTCCTTGATTTCCTTTTTCACGTTCTCAAGCCCGCCTATGCTGTCCCAGTGGACGTTGGGCTTCTCGATATAGACTTCGCGAAGCGCGGATGGGCGGACTTCGCGCATCGCGTTGAAGAAGTCCTCGCGCGTGACTTGCAAATTGTCGAGTATTTCGGTCGGTATGAACTCCTGCGCGAGGTCTATCTGGGGCAATATGCGCCGCAGCACCTTCATCGCAGCCTCGCGCGTAAGCGCGGATATGTCCGCGCCCGTGTAGCCGTGCGTAAGGTTGGCGAGCTCCTCTATGCTCACCCCTCCCTCGTAAAGCTCAAGTTGCTCCCCCTCCTTTTTCAGGCGGAAAGTCCTGATCCCGTCCTTGCCCTGTATCTCGCGGGCGGTTTCCTGGGACTTTATGAACCGTTCGATCTCGTCTATGTCCTTGAGCTGGATTTTCTTCTCCTCAAGCTGCGCTTTCACCTTGTCCATCTTCGCCTCGCAGGCAAACAAAAGCCCGTCGTCAAGCGGCATGCTTCTTGTGTGTATGAGAAGTATCTCCTTTCTCGAGTCCCTGTCTGGAACCCCGAGCTCTACTTCCCTGTCGAATCTCCCGGGGCGGCGAAGCGCGGGGTCGATCGAATTTGGCCTGTTCGTCGCGCCAATCACTATGACTTGCCCGCGTGTCTTCAGCCCGTCCATCAGGGTGAGAAGCTGCGAAACCATCCTCTTTTCGACTTCGCCAGGCGTCTCCTCCCTCTTCGGGGCGATGGCGTCAATCTCGTCCATGAATATTATCGAGGGTGCATTCTCCTGCGCATCCTTGAATATCTGCCTCAGCTTCTCTTCCGACTCGCCCACGAACTTGGAAACAAGCTCCGGGCCTCCGATATGCACGAAATTCGCCTCTGACTCCGATGCGACCGCGCGGGCAAGAAGCGTCTTTCCGGTCCCAGGCGGCCCGTATATGAGAACGCCCTTTGGCGCTTCGATGCCCAATCTTTCGAACAGCTCCGGGTGGCGCATGGGAAGCTCCACCATCTCGCGGATCTTCAAAAGCTCGTCCTTGAGCCCGCCGATGTCGTCATAGGTTATCGATGAGACCGGGGCGACCTCCTTTTCCGGCGCCTCCTTTAGCACAAGCTCGGTGTTCTCATTCACCATCACTATTCCATTTGGCTGGACGAGGGCGGCTATGAGCGGGAAGCTGGTCCCGAAAACCCCGATGAAGATGGTGTCCCCCCGGTTGAGCGCCCTGCCTATCATCTTCTTCTTCACGAACTGGTCAAAGCCAGGGGAGTATTTCATGGGCTGCGTGGGGGCGAGCACCACCTTTTTCGCCTCTTTGAGCTCCGCCTTTTTCACCACGATTTTGTCGCCCAAGCCTATCCCCGTGTTCTGGCGGAGGTAGCCGTCCATGCGTATTATGTTGAGCCCTTCGTCCTGCGGATGGGCCTGCCAGACAAGCGCGGCGGTGCTCCTTTTCCCCTTGAGCTCCACTATGTCCCCTGTTGAAACGTCAAGCTCCTTCCTCGCTTTCGAGTCTATGCGCACCAGCCCTCTGCCAACATCGTTCTGGAGCGCCTCTGCGACCTTGAGTTCGAGTGATTTTGCCATATTTTTCGCCTGTTTCCCAAATAGCCTGCCTTTTCCTTCGCCCTAAAAGTGCCTCAAAAGCTTATAAAAGATGCGGACTAATATAGGCACGCGATGTTGATGTTTAGCTTTGCTTTAGGTAAGAGGGGGCAGTCCGCCATTGAGTTGCGCTGCGGCGCAACTGCAGGCAGATTGCATGCGCAAACCGCCATTGAGCAGGCTTCGCCTGCTGCAGGCAGACTGAGTGGACAGTCTGCCACCGAAGTGATCGTTGTGCTCGCGGTGGTGCTGATAATCGCCATGGTGAGCGTTTCGCTTCTTGGTGAAAACCTGGACCAGGTAACTGGCGTCAAGACATCGCAAAGCGCGGCTTATTGGGCAATGCAGGCGCCGGTGGCAATAACCAGCTGGTCTGCAGGGGCTGGCGGCCTGACTCTTCGCGTGAAGAACAACGGGAACTATCGGATTCGGGTGACAACTGTTATGGGCAACAACGGGGCAAATGTGAGCACGGGCAGCTCAAACTGGATTGAGCCTGGCGAGGAGACAACAATCTCAAACATCGCGTATGGCAGCCTCAATCCCACTTCAACTTGCACGCCATCCTCCAAGAGCTCAGGCTCGCTTGTAATCCCTGATTTCGGCTTTGCCTACACGCAGTCAATCAGCAGCGGTGGCGCGGCAGTGTCATTGTCCAAAATCGTGCGGTCAGGGGACGCGCTTCCGCTCGTGGCGGAATGCTCCTCTGCTGATGTTATCTGCAATGGAGCCATCTGCGGCCCCTCTGAGAGCTGCTGCGCGCTAGACAGCCCCAATTACTGCTACGCAACAAGCGGCGGAGGCTGCGATGCCTGCGGCGGATGTGCAGTCGGGGATCTTTGCAGCGGCGGAGTGTGCTTGGAGGCATGCGGCGCCGGCTATTGCGACGCGGGAAAAAACTGCTGCCCAGATAATATATGCCGAAGCTCATGCTCAGGCACGCTGTGCGGCTGTTTCCTGCCAGGCACGCTGGTGCAAACTTCACAAGGCAAAGTGCCAATTGAGGAATTGGCAATAGGGCAGGAAGTGCTGGCATTTGATGGCGACAGAGTTCTCTCCTCGACAATATTTGAAATTTACAGCGTAGAACGGGATTCTTACTACGAGATTTTGGCGGGCATAAGCAGAGTGAAAGCAACTGCGGAACACCCGTTCTATGTTGGCGATGGGGCGTTTGTCAAAGCCTCACAGCTTCGGCAAGGCGACACGGTTTATCTTCTGTCAAGCGGCAATCTCGTTCCTGCCACTATCGATTCCATAGCGCTCATCCGCACGCCAGTTGTCGCCTACAACCTGAAGACAGCATTCCCGAATACTTTCTTTGCAGATGGTTTTGCGGTGCACAACAAAGCCGGAGTAATCACTTGCTATGAGAGTGAAGGGGAGGAATGCTGCGAAGCAATCGAGGGTGAGCCGTACTGCGCCATACCGCCCAGTCTGCCCTGCGATGTCTGCGGTGGCTGCAGCCCGAAAACAGGCGCATGCTGTCCGAAGGACATTACATGCACTGCAAACGGCGTTCCTTGCAAGGACGGCAAAATCGCCTGCTACGGCGATACATGCAACCCAGAAAAAGAGGTGTGCTGTGATCTACCTGGCATACGTAGCGGCTGCGTGGACAAAGGCATGTGCAAATAGTTTCGCAAACCCTTTCCCCTTTTTCATTGCGCTTTTTTCAATTTCCTTCCCATGCCCAGCAGTTTGTTTTTTAATCCTCTAACTTAGAATAGCAGCCATGAAAAAGAAGGGCGTGAGGCTTAAAGCCAAAGGGACAGCCCGCAGGCAGGGCGCGAAGGAAACAGGACAAAGCGCAACCGAGAGCATCATGTTTTTGGGCGTCGTTCTGATAATCGCAATCGTCAGCGTGTCCCTTCTAGGAGGAGGCATAGATAAATCAAGCGGAGTCTCCGATTCGAGTTTCAAGATACTCTGGAGCCGCCAATCGCCAGTTTCGGTCACGGAATGGTCGGTAGATGACGGCAAGCTGGAGATGGAGGTTGAAAACAAGGGCAGCTATCCTGTCAAGGTAACTTCCCTGATGGGCGGAAATGCCACGGTCGCAGTCAATTCCACTTGGATACAGACTGGCGAGAAAACCGTTCTTCCACAGGTAAGCTATCAGTCGCTCAATCCATCTTCAAGCTGCGGCGAATACGGCTCCACGCCAGGAACGCTAATCATTCCTGATTTCGGCATTGAGTATGATCAGTCGGTGAGCACGGGCGGAGAGGCCATCGTCCTCCAAAAAGTTCAGCAAGTCGATGCGCCCCTCACCATACAATGCAATTCGCCGGATCCTCAAGGATGGGGAATTCCAATATGCGAAACCTGCAAACCAAGCGAGTCCTGCTGCACCGCGCCTTCAGACCCGCTTCAATACTATTGCTTTGATCCTTCGAAATATTCCTGCGAATCCATCCCCCCGTGTGATAAACTTGGATGGGATAATTATGAATGGGCCGGCTGCCCGAATATGTGTCCCGGAGGCTGCAACCCCCAGCTTGGGGCATGCTGCATTTCAACCCACGAGTGCATGGCTGCAGGATCATCCTGCGACCAGCGCCCGTTCCTCATCTGCTATGCCGACCTTAACGAATGGTTCGGCAACAAATGCTGCGTTGACACATATTCGATAAAAGACGGAAGCGACCCTTGCAATATCATAGCATGCGAAGGGGGGACTTGCAATGGGAATACACAGGCGTGCTGCTATGATGGAGATACGGGCATGGCATCCTGCATGGACAACGGCAACTTTTGCAAGGACAAGATTGCATGCGGCGGTGATTTCTGCAGACCAGCCTACCCGTATTTACAAGAGTGCTGCCTGGCTACGCACATGTGCGTTCCAATAGGCACCTGCGGCAAATAGCCAAGAACAAGGCTTCGCACGTACTTTTTGCTCTCGCAGTAAAATCATCGAATTCACATTATAAAAACAAGAATCAGAATTCGGAAAGCGTTTTCTGCCCTATTTCAATTTCATTCTTCCTTTCCTTCTCATCGAAGATGATTATCCTGCCATACTCCCCGTCGTAACCTGCGACTTTTTTCACTTTCCCCTCTTCCACCCTTCTTATCGCCTCTGCCACTCGCTCGCCAGCCGCTTTTTTCAATTCCGCGCTTTTTCCATGAAGGACGGCAAACTCGTTGCCAAAATGACGTATGAGCTTTGCATACTCCGCATCGACCGCGCGGGATGCGGCTGTTTTACCAAGAGCTTCGGCGAGTATTTCCTTGAGGGGCACCAGGCTCTCGAAAGGAGGGGCGCTTTTCAGCACAAACCCTTCCGGCCTGTCGGCAAGCTGCTCCACCCTGTTCATCACGCCTATGGTAAGCGCTTTTCCGCACGCGGGGCAGATCCCCTTATGCTTGCGGCTCTCCTCAGGGGAAAAGCTGACGTTGCAGAGCCGATGCCCGTCAAAATGATATTTCCCCTCTTCAGGATAGAACTCGTAAGTGCAGGAAAGCTTCCGCTTCTCCTTGTAGCGTATCGCCTCGTAAAGCTCATCGTAGGAAAGCCTGTCAAGGTCGAACACGTTTGCCTCCCTGCCGATTTTTTCCGGCGAATGCGAGTCGGAATTCGACAGAAGCTGCAATCTGTCAAGGGAAGAGAGCCGCCAGTTCATCACAGGGTCGGAGGAAAGCCCCGTCTCAATCGCGTAAATGTCCTTTTCGTATTCTCCGAACGCCTCCTTGAGCGAGTCAAAGCCGCTCATCGAGCCGAAAACGGAAAACCAAGGAGTCCAGATGTGCGCAGGTATCACGAGGTTCTTGTCCGAAATGGAAAGGATTATTTCAGTAAGCTCAATCGCGCTGATGCCCAATATCGGCCGTCCATCCGACTTCAGATTGTATTTTTTCCCCAGCCGCTCGTTTATCTGCTCGGCAACCTCGATGGAAGGCGAAAGCACGACCAGGTGCACCCTTCTTCCCTTCCCCCCCTGGGAGTAGATGCAGGATATTTCCGCGGAGAGCACGAAATTCATGCCGTTGTATTGCAGAAAGCCGCTGTCCGACTCTATCGCCTTCTTTGAAAGCTCGGCGATCCATTCGGGATGCGTGAAATCCCCTGTGCCAAGAAGATTGATGCCTTTTATCTTCGCCCATTTCGAAAGCGTCTCAAGCTCCATTCCTTGGCTTGTGGCGCGAGAGTATTTCGAATGGACGTGCAGGTCTGCGACTACCAGCATATTCCTCCCCGTTGCAGATTGGCAGGGTGGAATTAAAAAACTCGCCGGCTTTGCCAAGTTAAGAGGCGCCGTTGCTGCAATCGGCGTAAATCGTCTTTCCAATCTGGCGCTTTGTCAGAGTCACCCTTTCAATTGTCGTTGTGTATTCGAAGCCGAAATTCCGGATAATCAAGCGTCCCTTACCATTTGGGCTGCATATGCTGTCCGCGCCGCGAAGGATATCCGCGCTATAGTCGGTTGGCGTGGCGGGCGTCTGAATCCAGGTGTATTTCAGGCAGTTCAATGCAGGCAGGAGACTGCTGCCGCCGAGGCAATCTTCTGCTCCAGGGGCAATGGTAAGTGGAACCCCTTGACTTTGTATAATCGATGAATAGTTGTCCCCCCCTAGCAGTTTTGTTATAGTTATCGGATAAGAACCGGTGTTTCGAAGTGTTACCCTGAATAATGTTGCATTGCCATGGCCCGAGAGATAGAAATGTGCCATGGACTGTTCCACAATCGCAATCGGCGTTGCGGACTGCCAATACATTTTCGACTGGGTTTCTTGCGCGTCCCCCGCCATGCCTGGGAAAAATCCCAGGAGGGCGATTGCGACCAATGCGATGACAAGGACAACTGCAAGCAGCACAAGATATTCGGTGGCACCCTGCGCCCGCAGGGTGCCTGCAGTCGCAGCGAACTGCGATTCAATCGCCCCTTGTCCGTGCAAGCCCTCTTTTTGCAAAGCAAAAAGGGGCGCAATTGTCTGGTCCGCCAGACAATAGCCGGGGCGATAAGTTGTTCCGCAGAACAACTGTGTTGCTCCCTGCGCGCGCATGGAACTTTGGATGGGCGAGCGATTTTCCAGGCTGGCTTCCGCATTATTCATAGCGCATCATCTGATTATCGCGCCAAGGCTCGCAAGGTCGCGGAAAAAGCCCGGGGAGCGCGCGCTTATGCAGTCCGCGCCTTTCACCTGGCTTGCCCCTTTCGCAGAGAGGGCGGCAAGAACGCAGCACATTGCGGCGGTTGCGTCGCCTTCGGGCTCGAGCACTTCCCCTGAGAGGTTTCCGCCCATGATGGATAAGCTTCCCGCCTCCTCGCTTGCCTTCACCCCCATCTTTGAAAGCTCGCGCACGAGTATCCCTGCCGTTCTTTTCATTGGGCGCGGAAGCGATGCGTAGTTTTCGAACGTGCTCTTGCCGTCAGCCGCGCTTGCAAGCACAATCGCATGGGGAAGGTACGCTCCGAGGGAAGGCACATCAAGCTTTGCCGCATCCAAAAAGCCCGCGGATGATATGGTTTCGGAGTCGTTGAATTGCACTGAAGCTGAAAATGAGGAAAGCATTCCTCCAAGCACAGAATTCCTGCCTGCCCCATCGACTTTCACCTTGCCGCAAAGAACGCCTGCGAGAATCAGGAACGACGAAAGATATGCGCTGCCAGGCACTTCGTATTTCCCAAGCGGGTCATAGTACTGCCCGCCTTCAACAACCAGGAAATCATCGAACGGCTTTTGGACTTCGACCTTGCAGCGCAGCATCAAATCAAGCGTGGCATCGAATAGGTCGCCCCTTGAAAAACTTCCGTCTATGCCTATTTCGGCATCGGTTTCCAGTAACGGAAGGGAAAAAAGCAGCCCTGAGAAAAACGCGGTGCCGAGGCGGGAAGGGTAGACCATTTCGCTTTCTTTCAATGGCCCGCGGACCCGTATTGGCAGCTTGCCAGCGTTTTCCACGCACTCTGCGCCAAGCCGCTCAAGGTAGGCGCAGTATGGCTTTAGCGTTCCAGGGCAAGCCACGCTTCCTGAAAACCGCACTTCGGAATCGAAAAGCGAGGCGACCGGAAGGAAAAGCCGAAGAGTGGAGAATGAAGGCGTGCAGTCTAGAAGCGAAGGCGCCAAGAGAGAGGGTGCGCCGAAAACGTCGGCAACCCCGCCCTCGCAGACAATGTCCGCGCCGAAAGCATTGCAGGCGGAAATCGTCGCGCGCACTTCTGCCGAATCCGGAAGCCCGGAAATCACCGACTGCCCGCCTGGGCACAATGATGCGGCGAGAAGCGCGCGGTGCGCCATTGGGATGGAGGGGGGAGCGCGCACCCTGCCTGAAACGATAGAGCGGCGGATTGTTGCGTCCATGAATAAACCACGCATGCAGGCTTTTTATCCCTTTAGAGGCGAATGGCTTTCATGGCTGTGAAGATAGTTGAGGGAAGCGTTGCAATCTCGGCGCCGGAAGGGGTGTTCTACAACCCCGAGATGGAGCTTTGCCGGGACGTTTCCTCGCTGGTTGTTGGCGCGATAGGCGGAAAGCTTTCCGTCCTGGACGGCATGTGCGCAAGCGGAATCAGGGGACTGAGATACAAGAAAGAAAACAGGAACGTTTGGAAGCTCACCCTTGCGGACTTGAGCAGGAAGGCTGCCGCGTGCGCGAAAAAAAACGCGGCAAAAAACAGGGTGAAATGCGACATTGTTTTGGGAAATGTCTGCAAGATATTGCAGGAGGAACCGTTTGACTTTGTCGAGCTTGACCCGTTCGGAACCCCTGTGCCCTATCTCTATGATGCCTGCCGCTGCCTTGCCGCAAAAAAAGAGGGTTTCCTTTCAATCACCGCAACCGACATGGCGGTCCTCTGCGGGGCGCACCATGCCGCCTGCCTGAAAAACTACGGCGCAGCGCCAATGGACAACGAATTCTGCCACGAGAATGCGGTGCGCATACTTGCCGGAAAGGTTATACTTGACGCCGCTCCGTTCAACCTTGCCGCGGAGCCGGTTTTCACTTTTTCGCATCGGCACTATGTGAAGATGCTGTTTTCATTTAAGCAAGGCGCGGAACATGCCGTCGGGATGGTAAAAAAGCTAGGGTTTGTTTCCTACTGCCATGGCTGCTGCTGGCGGGAAACGCGAAGGATTCCGCATGAGAAGAAATGTCCGCACTGCGGGCATGTGCTCGAAATTGCCGGGCCCCTTTACACGGGCTCGCTTTGGAACGGAGGGCTTCTTGAGAAGGCGCTTTGCCTAAACACAAAGCGGAAGTATGGCAAGGCAAAGGCAATAGAAAAAATACTTGCGACAATGCTCTCCGAGAGCAAGGTTGGCGCCTACGGCTACTATGACCTTCATGTTCTTGCGGAAAAGCTAGGGAAACGGATACTCTCGATGGACGAGGCGATCGCGAACATAAGGAAGGAGGGCTTTGCCGCCGAAAGGACGCATTTCTGCCCTACAGCCATCCGCACGGACGCGCCGCACGAGGCTGTGCTCCGGCTTGCTGTCGGATGAGTCAGGGGGCGTGTGACCCGGACTTAGCCGCTGCCGCGTGAAGGGAATGCGCCAGTACGGGCCAATACGAGATTTTATTAACATTTTTCAGTAAAAGGCGTTACGCGCCATAGTAGCTCAACCTGGGAGAGCAATCGGCTGAAGCACCGCCATGGGTGGACGCAAGATGCGTCGAAACCCGCAGGCGGTTTCGACACCGATGTGTTGCTGGTTCAAATCCGGCCTATGGCATCTACGTTTTCCGCAGAAAACGGAGAGATGGAGGAATCGCAATTCCTCCGGATCGGAATTTCGCACGAGCGAAATTACGAAATAGCCTCGGTAGCTCAGTCGGTAGAGCGATGGACTGTTATCGCGCGAGCCGCGCGGTGGATATCCATAGGTCGCAGGTTCAAGTCCTGCCCGGGGCGTCCTTTCTTATGGCTAATTTTTAAACTTTGACGTCATAAACGCCCTTATGAATTTCGATTACACTGATTGGGACGGGCAAGATACCCTGCTTTTTGAGAAGTTTACGGACCATGCGAAAAAGCAGGTGGGCCGCAAGGCGATGGGTGAAAAGCGCATCCAGAAACTCCGGGCCTGCATCTCATCCATTAACATAATCACAAAAAAGCCAATGCATGAGAGTCTGAAAAACCTTCAGAGCCTGAAAGCGGCGGTCCTCACAATTCAAAACGCCACGGATTATAGCACCGAAAGCCGGAAGGACTACATAAAATTCCTTGCCAGGATGTTCTACTTTTTGCAGGCAGGAGACAGCAGCCTGGCGAACGCTCCGAGGGAAATAAAGGAAATCGCAGACTACCAGGCGAAAAAAAGCGAGAAGCGAGCTGCGAAACCGGTTATTACCCGGGAAGAAATCCGAGAGATAATAAAATTCGGAGATACACTTGACAGGGCGTTAGTATTCACGCTGTTTGAGTCGGGCATGAGGATAGGCGAATTTACTGCTATGAGAAAGGAGGACGTTGAGCACACGGAAGAGGGCGCAAATCTATTCGTTAGGCAGGGTAAGACCGGTCAGAGGTATGTGCTGGTTGTTGAGGCAGTCAAATATCTTTCGGACTGGCTTGAGAAACACCCGGTCAGGAAAAACGACGCGCCCTTGTGGGTGAGTGTAAAAACAAAGGAGGCGTTCACTGATAACGGAGTCAGAAAAAGAATCCGTGTGCTCGTACAGAAGATGAACGACCACCGAAAGAAAAACGGAATCCCGCTTTTCAAGAAGCCGATTAATCTGCACAACTTCAGGCACTCGCGGGCATCGGAGCTCGGTGGGGAACCTGGCATGACCGAGCAAATCCTGTGCAAGTATTTCGGCTGGGAGCTGAATTCGGATATGCCTCGGACTTATCTGCACCTGAGCGACGACCAGGTGCGCAAGGCTGTCCTCCGCACTTATGGCAAAGTAAAACCAGAAGAAAAGAAGATTATCACGCACCGAACCTGCCAGCGCTGCAAGGAGGAGAATCCAATCGGATTGAATTACTGCGGACGATGTGGGGCTGATTTGGAAAGCGGCAAGGTTGTTAGCGTGATTGCGAGAGTGGAGGAGCAGCTCGTAGTTGTGCTTGCCGATAACAAGAAGATGCAGAGAGATATCGAGGAGTTACAGGGGAAGAGAGCAAAAAGGACGGCGAAGGAGAGCAAGAATTAACTGACTAAAATCTTATTTTTTCATAAGACGTTTTTCTTTCGACGTTAGCTGTTGAAATTTAGTTGTTGGATTGAGCTGCACACTTGGTCCGATATATCTCTTTTCATTTGTTTGAGGTTTGATCTCGTCTCCATAATAGACGGTGCCCCCAAACCCGGCAAGATAATTTTTATCGCGGACCTGCTCCTCAAGTTTTTTTCTGGTTTCTTCAGTCAGATAATATAATGTTCTACTGCGCACTTGACGTTTTCCAACCCATCCTAAGAAAAAGAGATCTTCAAGTGTTCGGCGAATTGTCGTATAACTGAATGTTGGATTGTCTTTTTCAAGTGTAGCCTTCACTTGATAATTACTCAAAAGACTCATCCGATATAACTGAAGTACGATTCGCTGCTCAAGGAAAACGAGAGCGTGATAATTGAATCCAATCTTAGGTATATTTTCAAATATACCGACTCGCTTTTTCTTTTTCTCGGTATTGTATTCTTTTCGTACTCGCATGTTCTTCTTTTGAAAGTATATTGTTTTAAAGACACTTGTAGGCATACCCACACTCTCGAAATAGTATGGTTTTATATATCTTCTTGGCATAAGAGAGTATACGCAGGCGTATGCGTCAAAAACATCGTCGAAAGGTGGAATCATGTATATCGGATTAAATGTGGAGGGAAAGCTTGCTGATGCGTTACTTGAGCGTGAGAAAGATGGTTTTACTAGGGCGCAGGTGTGCAAACATGCGCTTTGGAATTATTTGAAACTAGATGAGAGGAGAAAGTTATGACACCTGACATTCGTATTCGCAAGCTCTGCGAGGCAATCGCGGAGGAGTACACTGGCGAACTAGCAGTTAAGATAGATGAAACCGGGCGCCTGGTGGTTGAAGTGAGTGAAAAAAAGGAAAATTGAGGTGGAAATATGGGAAAAACGGAAAAAGTTATGAAGCTGCTCGACGCGAGCACCGGCCTGATGCAGTGCCGAGTTTGCGGCAAGAAACATATTGCGAGCGTCCGACCTAGGTCAAAGGGCGCATATCAGAAGGGAAGTTGGCAGTGCACTAATGGCTGCGAGCTGCCGGAGAAAAAACAATGAAGATTATAGGAATATAGGGCGCACCGCCAGCTTCGTTTTCGAGGCAAAGACTGGCGGCACGCGCTCCGTTGGAACGGAGGTAGATGTATATGGAAACGTGCGAGAATAAAAGCAATTACATTGGGCGAAGAGTTCGGCTTATTGTGCGCCCGACTAACGGTGTGATTTCTGTTTATGAGGGCGTCCTCATGGCAGAAGATGCTACGGGATACACCATCAACGGGATGCGTGGAATTCGGACTGAGCCGAAGCTTTACACGGCGTTGGAGGTGTGCTGAACATGGCCGACACTCACCTCTCAGAATACACCGTGTGGCGTATCACATCTGTAAATTGCGCCTCGTGCGAGCTTGAAGAACCTATCAATAATCTTGAGAGTTCCCCCGAAGTTTGCAGCAACTGCAAGCGAAGGGCGCTGCGAGTCATCAAAGATGTCTTAGTTGCGCCGAAGCCGGAGATGCGCGAACTACTGGCGCTTTATTTGCAAAAAAAATATCCGACATATGCAGACTATGCGAAAGAAGAAAACATCCTCAAATTTATTGAGGAGAATAATCTGGACTCGCGGGATGCCGCAGTGATAAGGGATTCTTTCATAAATTTCTTTAAACACCTGGGCGCACAGACTTCCAATATACCCTTGGTTCTGATTGACTTCTTCAAGCCCTATGAAATTGTTTGGCTGGCGAAGCAATTTTCAATCATAGGCAAGACGAAAGAAAAAAACGATTTACGGGTGAGAGCAAACATTCTGAACGAATGGCTGCAAGGAAAGGCAGAACTTCACCACACTTTAAACGAGGATGTTGCCATCATCTATAATCCTGCGACGGGATTGCATGAAAGAGGAGCAGAAGCGCTTCTCAACGTGCTTCTTTCCACAACTGCACAAGCCTGTAGTGCTGGAGATAGGGAAGAAATTATAAAAACTATAAAAGCGCAAAACGCAGTCTCCTCTTTAGACGAATTGAAAAAAGCTCCGCCTTTTTTCATAGCCTGTAAAAACGGAGTGCTTGATTTGAGAACGCTCAAGCTTCTCCCATTCAGCTCTGAATATGGTTTCACTGAGAAGCTTGCTGTGTCGTATAACTCAGATGCCCGGGCAGTAAAAATAAACCTGTTTATAAACGAGGTTTGCTCGGAAGCTAAAGACGCACTCCCTGATCTGAAAATGGTCCGGGCCCTGAAGCAGCTCGTGGCTTATTGTCTCTGGAAGGGGTATCCAATACAAAAGCTCTTTTTCCTGATTGGAGCTGGCGCCAATGGCAAAGGAATATTTTGCGCGGTCCTACAGGCACTACTCGGAGCTGAGAATGTAAGCAATACCACGATATCTAAGCTTTGCTATGACCGTTTTGCTTCGGCCGACCTGGAGGGTAAGTTTGCCAACATAGCCAATGAGATGACCGTCTCCGAAGTGAAAAACTTCGACGCCATAAAGAGCATGACGAGCGGGACAGATAGGATAAGAATTGAACGGAAGGGCGTACAGGGCTACACGATAGCGCCACATGCAAAGGTGATTACGGCCAGCAACAAACCGCCTAAGAGCCCGGATGCAAGTGATGGATTCTTCCGAAGGCTGATTCTCTTTTTCTTCCAGCGGCAATTTTACGGACAAGATGCAAAGCTTGGGCTGGAACAAGAGCTGATTACTGAACTGGAGCTTTCAGGGCTGCTTAACGAAGCGGTTGTAGAGCTGCGCCTCTGGTTGGATGTGGAAGGGAACTTTTTGCCATCTGCTTCATTTGTGAATGATTTACCAGTCGATGAAATAAGAGAAATCTATGAGCGGGCCAGCGACACCGTGGCCGCATTTGAATATGAGTGCTGCGACTTCACAGACGAGCCATCAGACGAGATCAGTAAAGACGCCCTTTATTCGGCTTATAGGAAATTTTGTAAAAAAAGTAAACTACCCCCACTTGGGAGCTTGCAGTTCAAAAAAGAGTTCAAAGAAAGAAACGGAAGCAAGCTGCAGGAAGCCCACTCGCGAAAAGGAAAGGAAAGGGAGCATGTGTATATCGGTCTGAAAATGGTACAGGAGGAACAGGATAAAACCATATCCAATCTAGATAATGATAATATACTCTCTCTCACCCGCGTAAATAAGATTATACCTGTGCCACCTGTGCCAAAAGATTCAATTCCACCACTTTCTTCATATTCAAGTAAAGAAACACCTGTGCCCCCTGTGCCTAATGAAACCTTAACAATTCTATATGAAATTCCTGCTTGGAAAATTCCTGATGGAAATATTTATGGTCCTTATTCTCCAGGTCAGATTGTACAGCTACCCGCCCGTGAAGCCGATTTTCTTTTGAAAGTAGGGAAAGCCCAACCTGCAAAAGAAAACACACCAGAAGGGCAAATCCCTTCGCCACACGCGAATCTACCAGGTGACAGACCATGATACCCTTCAACACCATTCTTGACAAAATCTCAGATATTCTTACACCAATCCAAGGAGAGGCGGCCGTCGTTTGCACATTGCTCGCGGCTTGGATCGTTTCGCTTTCCGCAAAGAAGAAGAAAAACGGAGGTTCTTCCAATGCCTGAAAATATATGTTTTTACTGTGGGGGAAATGTTTCCAATCGATACCCCTATTCACACGAGGAATTCACCGGCGGCTGTTGGTATATCTTCTGCTCGGCGCTTTGCAGGTCTATTTACGATGCAGAGTGCTGCCGTAACCGTGCCCGGTCTTATCTTGAAAAATACGAGCGCCAGCTCGCAGAGAAGCTCAAGGAAAAAGAAGAATTGGACGCATCAGCCGAAGCCCTGCTCAAAGAAGCGAAGTCACCTTCACAGTCCAAATTGGGCAGTGACCCGGACACAAAGGAGTGAAACCATGGAAATACAAACAGAAAACTGGAAATCCGCGGGAATCGGAACCCTTGAGCGCCCAAGACTTGAGCCAAAGGACGTGAAGATCCTTTCCGTTGAGAAAAGGGAAGGTTCGACCAAAGACCACCGCCAATATACGAAGGCGATCTTCAGCTGCCAGCACCCTGACCGGGAAGAGCCGCTGCAGATGTCTGACTTGAAAATCGAGCGGAAAGGAAAGCTTGAGATCCGCGCTGCGTTTGTGAATCTCGACGCTGAAGGAAAAATCGAGAAAAATTCGCCCATTGCCCTGATGCTGCAATACTATGGAGCGAAGACACTCGCTGAGATGCAAGGAAAGAACGTCAAGACAGCCATCGACGAAAAAGGCTATCTTGTAGTGAAAGCGTACTAAGGTGACCACCATGACAAAAGACGAAAAACTCAATCTACCTAAAGACGTCTACCAGGCTCTCGTGAAGGAGGCGGAGATTCAGAATCTGCGTCCTATCGGGATTGGTGGGGTTCGTGGGTTCACGGAGGTGCTGCGGAAGATTCTCCTGGCACCGAAACCGGCACCGGTAGAGACGGCATCTGAAACGATGATGATCCACAACCAGAAAATCGAGTACTGGGTTCCTTTTGGCCTGGACCATGCCGTTCGCCTGGTTGGAAAAGGAATTGGGTGCGACGACGAGTACATGTCTATAGGGCTACCTTCTGGCGAAAACAAGATTTACAGACGGGACGCGATTCTACGATGGCGTATCCTACCAGAGGAGGCGGGCTGAATGGATGAGATAGTCAACCCTGGCGCACCGTACATTGCGAGGCCCGAGAGGATCGAGCGCCAGCGGTTGTACGGCCAAAGGCGTTATTTACGCGAGAGAAAAGCCAGTGGAACTACCCTCACAAACGAGCAGGAGAAACGCCTCGCCGAGCTTGAGGCGTCTATTCCTTCTCGGAAAAGGAGGGTACGAACAGGCCCAGATATCCTTCCATTCTCGTGCAGCCGGAAAGCGATCGACCGGGCAGAGGCAGCTATCCATCATCTGCACACCCACCGGAGAGACGGCGCCAACCCCTGGAACCCTCACAAGCTATTCACATTCACCAAAAACATGTCGACATATGAGAAATTGATATTCACTCTTCTAATCGGAAAAGAAATCGAGTTCAAGATCCGTGATGCCCCAGACAGACACGAACAAAACGAAACACGACATGCTGCCGGCCGCTACGGCCCGCAAACACAAATCGAGCTGACCACGCAGCACCAGCTACCCGCTGCAATGACCAGGAACGTCGGAAGGTACGGACCATAAGCGAGCACCAACGTTCGGTCTGACCTTCCGGCGTTCAATAAGGAGATGAGAAAATGCCAAAGTACTTGACCGATATCAAAACAATGGTCTACGATGAAGACATCCAAAAAATAATGAATGTCACTTGCTTCAAAAAACATCATGTGATTTTGGCCTTATGCTACCTGACGGGCGCCAGGCCCAGTGAACTTATTGACCTGCGGCGCAAAAATGTTGACTATGGGGCGAATTATTTCAGAATCAAACTGCCAACACTCAAGCTCGCCAACACACAGGGCTTCGCGGTGACCGATAGAGTACTCTCGTTTTCACGCCCAATTGGCTCGCAGGCTAATTTGTACGTGGAAACGATTATCTCCTGGGCTCGACAATTGCAGCCAGAGGATCGTATGTTTGTGGACTGCAGCGATGTCAGGTCGCTCAATCGTCTCATGCACAAATTATCAATGGCTGCTTTGGGAAAACCACTTTCAGTTTATCATCTAAGGCATACGCGCCTTTCGTTGCTCAGCCGCGCGGGGGCTACGCTGGGGCAAATTCAATCATTCAAAGGCGCAAGCAACCCTGCATCTGCCTTGAGATACATTCACGCGGCGCCAATTGTTGTCAAGCTTGAAAACCAGAATGACCATCGCGACCTATACAACTCGGCGCCTATCAAGAAGCAACCGACATCAGATGTGAAAGACAGCCAGTAGTACCATAGTGGGTGCATACCTATGCAACCAATACGATACGATCTGGCTGCGAATATCCACGCTCAGTTTATCAGGTATTAATTTCAACTAAGTGAAACGTAGATTTTCATTTAAAATGATAAATAAAGAATATGTCGTATATGCACACCAAAAAAGATTTTTAGCACCAATACACCCAGTCTACCCGACGATGTCATACTTTCGGACAAGCTGAAACAATGCAGCAGGCGAGGTTTCTGGTAGGTTTTTATCCTGGCCAGCGGCCCGAGCTGGCAGCCTGGCTTGGTACATCTATTCACTCAATATAGTGGTAGCAAAAGAATGGAAAAAACTATGGTTGATGTGCCATTTACTTATGAAAAATAGCTAAAGAATAGAATGGTACCCCCTTCTTTTCCATTGAAAACGTAGGCAGATACCGAGCTTCAGGACCCGATTCGCCGCTCAGAAAGCCTGCCTGTTTGCATGGAGAATCACTTCTTCGCGTGAGGTTGAGGCGTCTCTTTCTTGAAAAGAATCATGAGGAATCGGATAGGTATTGTGATTAGATATACGAAGAGTGCCCCTCCCAATATTGCACCTGCGAATTCAACAAAACCATTTATACCCCCGGGGCGGGAGGACGATCCGGCCGTGTTCACGATAGCGATTATAACTCCCAAAGCAGCTAGGGAAATGAATTCGTTTCTACTTGGTACCCAGCATCTTTTCACCGCGTCCGCAAAATTCACAAAAAACACCTCACCTTATTCTGCGAACAGAAAGCCCAAAAGGCCTTCGGTTTGCTGTAGGTGCCGCCATTCTTCTTGGCACTATCGCCCGTGAAGGCTGCCTGGTAGGCGCATAATTTCGGGGTGCAACTGGCCTGAGTTTCATGCGCAGCATGCTCATCATGGGCGATGCCTTCCGGAGTCCTGCCTCTTCCTGATACTCTTCCACAGTTTTCAATCCAGTGCCTCTACCTTCCGCGCCCATATCCAAAAGCAGGGAATATCGTTCAGCACTTCCATGGGTCGGATGCCCGACTCCTGCATAGCGAATCTCCGATCGCATCACATTGTAGAGCGAGGCATAGGCACTGTTCCGGCCCCGCTTTCTTCCAGCGTACGAGCGCCCGCCAAAGCGCAGATCAATCGGAGAAAGATTGAGCGCTGTTGGCTTGAATGGAGGGTAAGTAATTTTGTCTCCTGGGTAGCCTGAGCCAGGACTTGGCGATGGTGAGGATGGAGACGGCGACTGTGGGGATGATGGAATGGGGCTTATGCTTGGAGATGGACCCGGGCTTGAATATCTATAAGGGCTTGGAGATAGGATAGAAGAAATCAAGGGGCTCGGACTAAGCGGGCTTGAAACTGAAGGCTGCGGTGACTTGAGAGATGGACCTGATGATATGCTGAACGGGCTTACCCTCGAACTCGAATACGGCGAACTACTTGATGTTGATTCCAGAAATGACCGGACGCTGTTTGAAATGGATTTGCTCGAATAGGAACTCCTCAAGAACTGGCGGGCGTTGGACGAGATCGAAGATTCTCCTTCCTGTTTTCCGCTGCCTCCTGCTGCAGATAATATTACTGCTATTTGCGGAGTTAGCCTCGGGCTCCTGGGTGTGGTTGGGCTCTTTCCTAAAGTGTCTGTCAGATCCATCTTTCCTTCGGGAAATGCCCGTGAGAGTAGCACTTCTTTCTCAGCCTGCGCTTTTGGAATGTTTTTTGCCTTCGCATAAGCTGCAACGGTGGCATCAAGCTCGGAGAAGAGACTCTTGACATCTGGGTTTCTCCATTCAAGGCTACGCCATTTCTCAGCGAGGGCATCCTGCTTGAATGTTTTCATGATCGCGTAGCTGTCCGGAATTTCCTTTCCGCGGTGCAGAGCCGGCTCGACCACATTCTCTCCGGTCGAGAGTGTGAAGCGCCTGGTGGCAGCTCCTCCTCGGTTGACTATCTGTTCATTGATTGTCTGCGTAGGCAGGCCTTGAAACACAAACGTCGGTCTGTTCTTGGAGAATCCATATTCTGATTCACCGATTACCTGCCTGAGCTGCGCCGGCTCTGAGTTGTAATGCAAATCGAGCGCATGGACTTTATCCACCATCACGCTTCCGCTCGGCTCTTCCTTTCCGGTCACCGGATCCTTGGCGGTTTCCACGCTGACGTCCTTATGCCCAAGGTCCCGGTATCGCTGGGCTGCCTTCTCGGCAAACTCCCTCATGCCCGCTTTATCGCGGAATTGTATTTCAATATCTCCTGGTGTGCGAGTATATCCTGGATTCCGTTGCCCCATCTCTGTGAATGAGCCATACATCTTCTCTATCTTCCCCGCCTTGTAGAATTCCTGCGCCAGTGAAATCGTCGCGTCGATATCTTTCGCGTTCAGGGCCTTCGTCAGCTTCGGAAATTCCGTCATCACAAATTCATTCTTAGCATTGACGATCCCTTTGATAGCCTGCCTTGCAATCGCATCCTTGGAGATATCGTTTTCGGTGAACTTCATCCTTTCCATCGACGCCTTGTTTGAAAGAATGACTGTCTGCTCAGAGGTCGCCGGGTTGGATTGGAGATTGACCGCGTTTGCCTTGGTCCCTGGGTTGGGGAATATTGCCTTTTCAAGCGAGGGCATCGTTGAGACTTTCGGCTGGCCGAATGACAGACCTCCTTTTTCAGGCACACCTATCAGCGGTGTCGCCTCACCTTCCACTCCCTTGAAAAATACGCCGCGATAGACTGTTGTTTGCGGCTCATAGGCAGGGGTCTTCGCTTTTGTGACGGCTTCCACGTCTGAAACTTTGGCAGATGCCTTCGCCTCCGGCGTCTGCACCTTGACCGATGAAATGGAAAACCTCGACTTCATCAGCGGCTCGGCTATGAATGGGGTAAACCCACCGAACGTGACTCCGGCCGCTTCCACCGGATTGGTTCCTCCAGCTATCTGCGCTGCAGTAACAACTCCAGCTAATCCAAGAATAGGCTTCTCGGTGCTTAGGAAAGTCTTGACGGCGGTTTCAGTCCCTGCACCGCCACTCATCCGGGCCACGGATGGAAGAATCTTATTCGCCCCGCCAAAGAGAAGAAATGCCCCGCCCGTTTCTAACACAGGTCCTGAACCAAGCAGTACGTCTGATTTCTGGCTCACGAGCGTATCCCCCAGCTTATAATTGCCGGACGAATATGCTCGGCCTGCCTGCAGCTGCCCTGATGCCTGGCTGTAGAAAGAAGGATATGATGTCGCTATACCGCCGGCCATGTCCTGCACCGTCTTGACTGCGGAAATGGTGAAAATCTTCGGGATGTCTCCTGATTTCTCAGCAGCCTGTAGATCCTCGGAACGCTGTCTGCTTGAGGGTAAAAATCCAAAGGGTTTCTCCTCGTATGCTTTCAACTTGAGATATGTTGGATATGAAAGCCTCTCACCGCTTTCAGTCTGCATCGGCTTTCCGGAATAATACTGCCCCGCCGGGATTGTGATGGTTGACCCGTTGAAAACCGGAGCCTGGGTCTTCGAAGCAGGCACTTCACGGCTGCTTGTGACCAGCCCGGCGATTGGAAATATTGTCCGAACGACTTGAGAAACAATATCCGATCCTGGTTTCGGTAACCCGATCGTGTATTGTCCGGTCGGCATGAACGTGTGGTTTTCCTCATACGCCTTGATGAGTTCTGCATTGGAGCCGATGTTTTCAGCCTTCGCCGTGAACGTGAACCCATTATCACTTGGCTTTGCATCGAAGGTTATGCCTGTTCCGCCAGACGAAGCCAGCCGATTTGCCATTCTTTGCGCGTCTGGGTTGTTTGCGAGGAATTTGTCCTGATTCGATATTCCAGTTAACGCAAGAGCGACCTTAGCCTCTCCAGTCTTTGCATCCGTTGAGGGGATTGCACTGACGGAATAGCCTCGGTCAGACCAGTATTTCACCTGTTCGTCACTTGTCATTGAAGAGAGCTGTACTGAAGAAAGTTGTGGGAGGCTGTATTTCTCGACCTTGCTGACGTAATCGCCTGGCACCCGCACATCGAGCCGCGTGCCTGCTCCTAACGTGCTTGAAGTGAAACGGGCATTCGCATCCTTGGCCGCTGCGTTTGTAATTGATAACGCTTCGAGCATTGTCGCTCCCTTCGGCACCACGAACTTCTGCGAGCTGCTGACATTCTGCGAGGCAACTCCTTGCAGACTGGGATTTGGGTTCACCATGTCGGTGTTGCCCAGGCGGGATAACGCCGTGTTGTAGCCCGTCCCGGTGGTATTCAGTCCAGCCCCATAAGCCATGCCAGATGAAAAGAGAAAACTCTGCTCGGGCGAGCCGGAAGTTATTTGTGGCACGGCCGCGGCATTGGCATTTCCAAAATTAAGAGGATTCGCAGGCGAGAAAAGCCAGTTCTTCACAGGGGTGAACAACTTTCCCGCGACTTGTTCAGTCCCAAGCGCAGTCACCACTGGAGCAGTGGCGCTTGTCGGTTTGAAATAATAATCGTTCCAATTCACCTTAGAAAGCCCGAGATCAAGATTGAATCCGGCCTTCTGCGCGGTTTCCTTTGCAGTAGCTTCGAAGCCGAGCAGATTACGGATCGTTTGTGGCTGGTCCTTACTTGAGGTATCCTTGAGGTTTGCATATTTTCCAGCAGCGTTTTCAGTATTGAATTTGCCGAGAAGGCTGCCATATTCATTCATGATGCCGGGATAAACGTCCGAATAGAATTTATTTTCCTTTTTGAGTTGGGCCTTGTCAGAAGCAGCCTGGGAATTCGCCCAAGGCATCAGCGGCTGCAGTGCTGCAATTGTATTTTCAGGAAGTCTAAACCTATTTTGCCCGCTGGCCACGTCAAGCGCAAGAACGGAAGTGCTCGCCTGGACTGTCCTTCCCGTCTGAGAATCATAGACTGGAAAGAACGCTGTGGTTATTGGGGACGTTGAGTATACCGTCTGGCCGCTTGAATTGATTGATGAGTTAAGAGTAGCATTCGCCCCAGCCCCAAAATCTAATTGCTGCCCGTTCACAAATGCACGCCAGAAGCCGCCGCCGGGTAGATCGGATCTTGGGATCCAGGTGGTGCCGGGAGGCGAAATGATTGGCACACCGCCCGGGGGCAATGCAAGCGTTGTTGACCCTCCTGATGTCGAAGGTGTCGAACCTCCTGATGCCCCGCCTGTTGATGGAGCCGTTGCAACGTATAGGCCGGCTGGCGCGTTGGCTTGGACTCCTGCTGAAACGTTTTGCCATGTTCCTGTCTGGGTGTTGTAAAGTAAAGTGAATGTTGTGTTTCCAGTGGTTGTTGGCGCGGGCGCATTTCCTCCGCCAGATCCACCACCACCGCCTCCGCCACCCTGATTTCCGCCGCCTTGATTTCCGGAGCCAGTTGTGGATCCGGTTGTTGTAGTAGTGGTCGTGGTTACTGTAGGAGTTGTTACAGCGGGAGGCGAATATATTGGAAGGCCAAGTGCTGCTGCCTGTGCGATCTCTTGGGGCGTTGGCATGGTTTCACCTTAGACTATCTTCCCATATGTGATCCGGCGGCGCCGCCGGAGATGGAGCTGGTAGCGGTTGCCAAGGAATCATTTTCGAAACCTCTTTGGGGAAAGTCTGCTGAGTATGTTGCCGCCTGTAGATGGCGCCCGGCCATTCGGGCTGAGACGCGAAAGCGCAGGGGCGCCAGTGCCCATGGGGGTGCCTAATCTCGACACTGCTGAAGGAACCATTCTATTGTTCCCGAAAGGTTGACCTCTGTTCGGCTGGAGCGCCGAAACGGACTGAGGGACGCCGGGTAGAAAAGAAGGCATAACGACCCGGACGTCGCCCCAGCTGTTTGGTGACTTTCTTATAACTGGCGAGGACGCAGCACCAGTATAAGCGACTGAAGGCCTTGATAGTACTGATTGCTGCAGCCGGGCCATGGCTGCACGGGAGTTTGCGATGCTGTTCGCAACCCCTGTGCTTGATTGTGGAGTGTATCTTTCGCGGATGCTGTGGTGCTCGCCACGGTTGGCTACCATTATTTTGGAACGCCCGTAGTCGTTCGATCCAAAGAAGATAGGGCGTTTTCCCCCATCTGGCACCGACGCCTGGTAATCCCTTTTCTCGGTGATGCTCTCAATGTTCCTGGTTCCTGCCTCGTAGCGGTCGCGGAGGGCTCTTTGTTTGTCCTGGTAGAGTTCACGCTCCTTTCCAGCCTCAACGGCCTTGTAAACCTCATTGAGCCTGCCTTCGCGCTGCATTTTCTCGAATTCAGCCTCTCCAATCCCGACGTGGGAAGCCATGAATTTTAATTTTGTTTCACTCAGGCCTGCCTTGGCTCCGATGACCGAATCAACGATGCCTTTCCTTTTCATGGGCACGTCGATGATTTCGGAGGTTTCGCCAAGGCGCACGGTGTGCGGTTCAACCTCCGACGAGGAATGATAACCACGCTCAGGCGATTTTTCCTTTGTGACGTATGGAGTGGAAGACATCTCCTCGGTTTTTTTGTATCTCTTTGACTGGACGGCGAGATCGCCGGCCATCTGTTCAAGTTCTTGTTCATCATCAGGCATGGTGTTCACCTCAATAATCTTTGGCATGGGGCATTTGGATGCTGGCCGTACGTCGCGGAGTGGACTGCCTTTTTCATCGGGCTGTCTTCTCCAGGGCGAATCGTCGAGAGCACGACATGGCCCATCACAATCGACTTCATTGCGCGGCGGCTAAGGTTGTTAGTTTTCATTTTTTCACCCCGGACTTTCCGAAACGGTCGTAATCTTTTGGCAGAAACCAACGGCTGCTCCTGCAACCAGGAGCTGGGCAGGCTGACGGAAACAACTCTTCGTTCAAATACGAAGACCAAGTTCGACCGCATTTCAAGCAACGAAATATTCTGGGTGGGTTCGGCATGGTCATCGTCCTCACAGCAGCGGATGCTGTGAAAGACTACTCGGGCTCTGTATATAAAGCTTACACATTGAGCCATAAGTTATAATGGATTACATTATACACATTATGGACATTATAAGAAAAAATAGATATCGAAGTCCGTTCTTAGATGTAAAAGAAAGGTTGGAGGTGATTCCAGGCGGAATTCGATTGTGCGAAATCAATTAGCATACTTTTTTGACTGGGTGTATTTGATCGTCATATTGAGGCTTTCGGTATCTTCAGAAGATTTGATTTTTGGAGCATATAGTATGGTATATGCACCCGAACTCAAATTAATTTGCCAGTTTTTAGACGGATCGCTATAATGCTCAACATACCCTATTTGAGGTGCACATTGTCCGTTCCATATTTCACTAGATTCGAATTTATTTTTGTATATATAAATTTCAGATGGAACCGACGAATTAAGTGTAATACTAATGTTAGGATAGAAATTCAGGTCAAACCCTGCGCGGTCTCCTTTCAGCCACCGCATCAAAGGATACGAATATGTGTTATCGACACCAGGACATCCTGTCTTTTTTACACGGGTAAAATTTACTCGTTCAGTATTCGATGCTATGACGAACATATTGAAACATAAATCTCCATCGCATTTTTTCCCATAGCCTATGTATTCTGCGTCTTCACCCCAATCGCTGAAAAAGAAATTATACCATCTCAATTTTTCATCCGCTTCGAAATAACCGTTATTTATATTTTCTATCGGACTGAAACTAGTAGAATATGAACCAAACAACCCTCTGGCGGCAAGTGCATGCGAAAAGGGGTAGCGTGATTGGTTTCCGAAAACCTGCTTGAAACAGTAATCATAATTGTACGTCTTTGCATCTATTACGGTATCAACACACGATTGCGTCAGTAGATTCAAATCATCTCTTTCAACCAGCTTCGAAAAACCCAGTTTATAGCGAATATTGTTAAAGGCAGCTACGGGCGTAGAATTTGTGTCATTTAGAGACATATCCACCGTATTATTTAGCAATATCGAATCCATGTCCGAATCAGTATAATTTCGTTTAGTTGGAAGATACTCTTCAGTAATCTCCACTCGCCCATTTCCAGATTTATAGCAATACCCATAGATGGATGTGGGGGTGTCAATGTTTTCCGAATAGTAATCAGTCCAAGTTATCTTTCGCTGATAACTGTGCCCATAATTTGCGTTATTCCAATAATCTGACCACCAATAGTCTGACGCGGCATTTAAGGCGCTTCTATTTTGGTACAGATACGCTTCGCACCAGGTTGGATTTGCTACAGAAACGTCAATAGCTTTGAGGGTATATTTGACTGGAACAAAAAGATTATTCTCAATAGGGTATTCTTCGCTGCGATAATACATCCAACTATCGAACTTGGGCCGGGCGACGATTTTGTTTCCAGCAGTAACGGTAGTTTGAATGCACTTTTCATCATTGCAGTCGATTGAAACACCAATATTTTCATATGTAAATGGATATTCGTATTGTCTATCCAGGCTTTGATTGACAAGATATTGTTGCTCGATGGTAGTTAGATTACCATAAAGCGCCTGAAGTGAACTAGTCGAATTCATTTCACTTAACTCTATTTCAGATGAATAACTGAGTTTGTCTCCATAGAACCCAAGTTGATTTAGTATTTTTCTGAAGCTGCCAAATTTGTCATAGCAAAACGTTAAGTCGGATTTGTTATATTTGAGCATTTCCTCATTGCATTTTTTCGCAAAATAATTCAGACGATAGTCTTCTGTTAGAACAACTCTGCCTTGATAATTAGACATTCGTTTTTCATTTATCAGTTTAATGAATGCCCGGCTTTCATTTTCAAGATGAGTGCGTTTTTCATCTATTGTCAGCGTCATATTTGTCTGGTTTTGTGTGAGATTCTCACTAAAATTGCTGGCCTCGACCCGGTTTTCTTTACAAACACCTTCTTCGCAGATTTTATTCTCACCACACGAGATGTTGCTTAGCATGGAATAAACACATGAATAGTTGGTTGAAATATTACATGCTCCAATAGTACATGGATTTCCCTTGTCACAGGATAATGGGCATGTTGGGCAGTCTGAAACGTTGGTGACTATCTTTCCATTCGGGCATTCGAATGTCTTGATTATAGGGGAGATATTCTGTTCAGTCTGTTTGGTGGTGTTTGTAGGGGGTGTATTCACGTTTATAATGCAGCCGAAAAGAAGCATTGTAGCAAAAAGCAAGCTCAAGAAAAGAACCCTACAACCCATTAACGCACCCCACCTAAAGGTATATGCACCCAAAAACAGTAAAAAGCCCTTCCTTTTTGGCTATGAAACGGCCCGTGAAAGTCGTGACGAGTGAATCGCAATAAAAAGAAATAGGCTTGCCCAAAAGTTTGAAACCAGAAAAGACAGATATCAGTTCCAACCCCAAACACTCTTTACCCGATTTTTATTCTCCTGTGAAATCACAAATACCTGGAACTCTTTTGCAATTTCTTCGTCTAATGAATGAAAATCGCAATCAGCAGTAAGAAGATACGATTGAGGGCGAGTTATTATCTCTGAAAGTATTTTCATATCTGATTCTTCCGGTAGACTAGATGATATTTGTTTTGACTGACGACATTTTACAAAATCTCCTTTTCCAATATGATTTTTGTAAAATGTCTGAACTTCAGGCAGCCGCCCCGCATCTAAGTTTTCTTCTACCAATCGTTGCTCTAACTCATAATATCGTTTTCTTACTTTTGCTTCAAGAATAGAATATAGATAAGCGTCAAGCGTAGCCATGGCTTTTCTACGGATGCGATCCTGCTCGTATTTTATTTGCCCTTTTATTGTTGGAGTTATCCTAAGCCTGACGCCACGGCATTTAAAATCATTTACTAATTCCCACATAACTTTTTCAAGTAGCCCTGCGAATCCAGGTACTGATAGACCGCCAACAAGATAGTCGACTAAAACTGATGTATCTACAAAAACTAATGCTGTTTGAGTTGGTTTAGGAAGGTCGATAAGCATTCTTGATCCTCTCTTGGAAGCGAAGACAAGTCCACCGAGTCCATAGAACCAAGTATCCCTTCTTTCGCAGCATAATTTTCAATAAAGCTAAAAACATCCTCCGCCGCATCGTTGGGCTTGTATGCTGAGGCAGTCAGACAGTCCTCAAGCTCCTTGATAGAACAAAACAGAGTACCCGCTTGGATTTTATTTGATGATTTTGAAGGTAGTTGTTTTACTATATTTTTTATATGTTCTAGTCTTCCGAGTATAACATATGTTTCAGGGTCTTGTGTTGTTTGCATTAGTTGCTTCGTGATATTCTGTATTTTCGTTATAGATTCCAACTGCATTTTACAAAGTTGTGGGATATCCGAAGCTTTAAACTGATCAATATATTTCTGGTGCGTATATTCCATAAGTGCATGACCGTCTTTGCTTCCATATTTTTCAAGTACCTTCACTATCTTAGTCATATCTTTTTGGGGTATCTCTGGCTTGATTATACCATAAAGTTGCGTTCCGGTTTCACTAAGTTCATAATCATACCGGGCATTACCAAACCCAGTAAGAGATACACTTTGAGTAATGAGATGGTTCTCAACACACTCTGCCAATGTCCCATAGTCCGTATATCCACGCTCATTTTCCACATCGGGTTTGTCGAACTTCATCTTAGCCTCTGTTTGCAGAAGGTGCTGCAACTTGAAAAGTTTTAGCCTGCCTTCCACACGCTTAAGTTCCCCGACTGTAAGGAGCATGTATAGGACGTTTTGAGATGGTAGTCCAGTAAGCACCATTTTAACCAACTTAGAATTTATACAAAGCCTATAAAAGGCTACGTAGACCTCTCTGCCAGTGCTTATAAACATACGTACCAGCGACCGATTTTTCAAGTTGCAGTCGATTTGGTTGTGGGCCTGCGAGGTTGTTTTTTAAATTCCTCGCCATAAAAAGAACATTACTTGGGTGTTTATTGCACCTGAAGATAGATAACAGAGGCAATGATGATAAAAAATAGGGCGTTTCCGAGGCTAGAAAAGAAAAATGAGCCGTAATGACAGGGGCTTGCCCGGGGCGCTTAGGAAAAAAATAAAATGCGTGGTGCTTGCGATGGCTGACAAAAAAAACAAGGCGGAAAAGGCCGAAACGAAGGAGCAGGCCGTTTACAAGGACGAAAAAATGCTCGGCGAAGCGCTCACGCGCCTCAATGACGAGCTTCTGAAGGAGATGAAGGCAAGGCCTTACCTGATAGTGGTTGCGAGCGGCTACGAGATAGGGAAGGAGGGCGAGCTTTCCAAATTCGCGCCGCAGTGGGCGTGGCGCTCGAATGTTTTTGTGAACAACGAAGGGGGGAAGAAAATAGTGGAGTTCCTCTCAAACCAGCTGGGTGACGCGGTCGAGCACCCCGAGAAGGGCGTGAAGGCGCAGTACAGGATGAAATAGCTATTTTTTCATCAGCCTGACCGACACCATAATCACTTTCACGACAGTTGCCGCCATCCCGGCGAAGACCACGAAATAGAGCTTGCCGCTCCAGCCGTAGAAATGGGACGCTGCAAACGCCAGGGCGATGGGCAGGAAATACGTGACTGCCGTGAACATGATAATTTCTGGCAGTAATGAAACCACTGAAAACTCGGAATATCCCTTCTCCTCGCAGCGGATCGAAATGGCCTCGTTTCCGACCACGAGCACCATTCCCAGGGTGAAAAGTATTGCCCCCAGTTCGAAATTTGCAAATGCCATCGACAGCATTCCAATCGGGAGAAGAGCCGAAAACGAGATGAAAAACAGAAAGGATATCTTGAGAAGCGCGTCGCACTCGCTTTTTATGAATGGCTGCTTCATGGGAATTACCTTCGTACGATTGCGGATTCTCCCGCAAACCCGCTTTCCTGCGCCCCCTCTATCTGAAGAAGCCGGTTGTACTTCGCAGTGCGCTCCCCCCTAGCCGGCGCCCCGGATTTTATCTGGCCGCATCCGATTCCGACCGCGATGTCCGCAATAGCCGTGTCGTCGGTCTCGCCCGAGCGGTGCGAAACCACCACGCCCATGCCGTTCTTTTTGCAAAGCGCAGCCGCATCAAGCGCTTCCGTCAGCGTTCCAATCTGGTTCACCTTCAAAAGAAGCGCTCCGACCGATTTTTTTGCTATCGCGGTTTTTATCCGCTGCACGTTTGTGACGAGCAAATCGTCGCCCACTATTTGCACCTTGCCTGAAAGCTTCTTTTTCAGGTATGAGAAATCTGAAAATGCCTCTTCTTCGAATGGATCTTCAACGCTTATGATTGGATACTCTTTGCAAAGGGAAACGTAGAAATCGGAAAGCTCACTTGCAGAAAGCGCCTTGCCATCCACCAGGTATTTTTTGCGCCTGCCATCATAAAATGAGGATGCCGCAGGGTCAAGAGCAATTTTTATCCGCTTGTCATAGCCTGCCGCCTGTATTGCAGCCTCGAGAAGGCCAAGCGCATCGCGCGTTTTTGCGCATGGGGGCGCAAACCCTCCCTCGTCGCCCAAGCCTGTCGCGGCTTTCCCGTATTTCTTCGAAATCAGCCCTGAAAGGAAGTGGTAGGTTTCGGTGCCTGCGCGAAGCGCCTCGGAAAACGACTTGAACCCCAGCGGGAAAACCATGAATTCCTGGAGCGCCACGCCGTTTTGCGCGTGCTTGCCCCCGTTGAGGACATTCATCATTGGGGCGGGAATCCTTATGCGCCTGCCGCCCTTTGAAAGAAGCCGGTAAAGCCCGATGCCTTCTTCGGATGCCGCGCACTGCGCGACTGCGAGCGAGACTGCGGTGGTGGCATTTGCGCCAAGCCGGGACTTGCTTTCCGTCCCGTCGGCCCCGCACATTTCCCGGTCAATCCCTTCCTGGTCGGATACATCAAAGCCCCTAAGAAGGCGCGCCATTTCCCCGTTGACATTCGATACTGCCTTCCTTACGCCCTTGCCCAAAAAGCGTTTTCCCCCGTCCCTAAGCTCGACCGCCTCGTGGATGCCTGTCGATGCGCCGGAAGGGGCGGTTGCCCTGCCGAACCCCCTCTCCGAAAAGACATCAACCTGCACGGTCGGGTTCCCCCTGGAGTCGAGCACCTCGCGGGCATGAATAGATAGTATTTTCCCCAAGCAAACACCGCTAGCTGTCTCGAAGGCATGATTAAAAAAGAAGGCGGTAAGCCTGTCAAGCAAGGCATTCGGCAACGGATTTTTATTGCGGTCTTGGCAGCATCTTGCCCTTATGGCAGCCGCACCTTGTCGATTGAGATTTTCACTGCCGCGTCGCAGATCTCCCATTCCTTGAAATTTGCTCCGGCATGCGCAGGGAATCCCACAAGCTCGGCATTGACCTGCAGCGCAATCTCGTCTGTTTTCCTCTTGAGTATTGCGTGGAGCTCCTTGTCTTCGGTGAAAATATGAATGGCGATTTTGTCCGACTCGACAAGCTTTTTCTCCTTGCGCATGAGCTGCACCCTTCGCGCCACCTCGCGGGCCATCGCCTCCTCGTAAAGCTCCTTCTTCACTTCCGTCTTGAGAAAGACGCGCCCGGATGGGAACTGCGCGATTGCGAATCCGTCCGCCTTTTCGTCAACAACCACCATGTCGCGCTCGATTGCGAATTTGCCGTCGATAAGCAGCTCTTTTTCCTCGCCTAAAAGCCACTTTGCAAGCTCCTCCGCGGGGGCTTTCTCAAGCGCGGCGTTGGCTGCCGGCGAGTCGCGCTTGAATTTGGCGCCGACCTTGGACTTGTTTATAGAAACCGAGACCGAAGTCCTAGGGGCTTTCCCCACTTTTACCAGCCGCATGTTTGAAAGCGACTCGATGAGGCTTGAAACGTGCTCGACTGCGGAAAGCACTTCGGTTGATTCGGAAACGACTCTTGCCTCCTCAAGCGGCCAGCGGAGGGGCAGAGATGCCTTCTGGCGGCAATTTGCGATTGCGGTTGCTATTTCGCGCGCGATTTCAAAGCGCTTTTCCAAAAGCGCGTCGCGGCGCTTCTTTTCAGGCACCGGCCAGCCGCAAAGGCTTATCGAATCCTTTTGCTCGAATTTCCTGTAAAATGACTGGTAGATTCCTTCGGAGATGAAAGGCGAGATGGGAGTCAGCAAAAGCAGCGCCTCGAAAACGGAATGATAGAGGACCGCCATCGCTGGGCAGGACTCGCCATCCTTGTCGATCCTTTCCTTTGCAAGCTTCATGTAGAAGCGGCTGATGTCCTCTATCAAAAATTCGCGCACCGCTCTTGCGGCCATGTGCGGCTTGTTGCCCTCGAAAGCGGAATCGCAGGCCTCGATTGTCGCGGAGAGGCGCGATAGAAGCCATTTGTCCTCGGTAGCAAGCGCGGATTCCTCGGGCAGGAGCGGCTTTTGCTGCAGCGTATAGAAGCGCGAAAGGAACAGCCCCAAATTGTAAATGGTGCCGATCGCCCGGTGCGCCTCCTTTATCTCGTTCCAGTTGAAGCGCAAGTCGTCCCATACCGTATTTGAAAGGCTCCAGAGGCGGAAGGCGTCGGCGCCGTATTTGTCCACCACTTCCTCAAGCGGCACGAAATTACCGACAGACTTGCTCATCTTCTCGCCCTTTTCGTCCACGAAAAAGCCGTGCATAAGAAGCGTCTTGTAGGGTATTTCGTTGTTGAGCACCACTCCCGAGCCCAGAAGGGAATAGAACCAGCCCCTTGTCTGGTCCTTGCCCTCAACTATGAAGTCAGCCTTCGTGTATACCTTCCTTTCGGCTTCCGAAAGCGACGCCCATATCGCGTTCCCTGAGTCGAACCAAACGTCGAGGACGTCGTGCACGCGGTGCGCGCTTGCCCCGCATTTTTCGCACTTGAATTTCACCGCGTCTATATGCGGGCGGTGAAGGTCGGATATTTTCGGAAGCTCCAGGCGCGAGGAAACGACCTTCAAGTGGCTGCAGCTCCCGCATTTCCAGATTGGAAGCGGTATCCCCCAATAGCGCTGGCGCGAGATGCACCAGTCTGGAGCGGTCGAGACGAACTCGCGGAAGCGCGTCTTTGCAAAAGGAGGGCTCCACTCGCAGGAGTCTATCTCGGAAAGCATCCTCTCCTTGAGCTTGGAGATTGCGATGAACCACTGGTTGGTGGCGATGAAAATGAGGGGGTTTTTGCAGCGCCAGCAGTGCGGATAGCGGTGGGTGACGCTGCCCTCGTGCACAAGCGCATTGCATTCCTTAAGGTCGGCTATCACCTGCTTTGAAGCCTCGCGTACGGGCAGCCCAAAATACGCGCCGGCCTCGTGCGTGAATTTGCCCGCCGAATCGACAGGGGAGAAAATCTCCATGCCGAAGCGCTTGCCGATTATGAAGTCCTCCGGCCCGTGCCCTGGCGCGCAGTGCACCAGCCCAGAGCCGTCCTCAAGGGTGACGAACTCGTCTGAAAGAACCACTTTTCGCTCGGCTTTCTTCCCGATCTTTCCTTCAAGCGGATGAATGTAAACGCTTTTCTCAAGCTTCTTGCCGGACAGCTCGCCCGCCACGACCGCGCTTTCGCCAAGAAGCGACATGAGGTGCTCGAGCCTTTCTTTTGCAAGTATCCAGGTTTCTCCGCCGACTTTCACCTTCACATAGGTGTAAATCGGATGCGCCATTATCGCCATGTTCGACACAAGCGTCCAGGGAGTGGTCGTCCAGATTATGAAATACTCGTTCTCCGCGGCCGCGGACCTGAACTTCACGAATATGGACGGGTCGGCCTGCTCGCCGTACTCGAGCTCGTAGTTCGCAAGCGTCGTCTCGCAGCGGCTGCAGTAGGGGACGACATAGACTCCCTCGTGCAAAAGGCCCTTCTGGTGCGCGGCGGCTATCGTCTTCCACGAGGCATCGATATAATCGTCCTTGTAGGTGATGTAGGGGCTGTCGAAGTCCATCCACACGCCGCATCTCTCGAACTGTTTGGAAATCACGCCGATGTACGCTGTTGCGAATGATTTGCATTTGTCGATGAATTTTTCGACTCCGAGCTCCTCGATCTGCCGCTTGTTGGTGAACTTGAGCTCCTGCTCCACCTTCACCTCTATGGGAAGGCCGTGCGTATCAAAGCCAGGCTGCGCACGAACGGAATACCCTTTCATACGCCTGAAGCGGCACACCGCATCCTTGAGGCTCTTGTTCCAGGCGGTGCCGGGATGTATCTGGCCCGTCGCGTAAGGCGGGCCGTCGCAGAAATAGAATTGCCTGCCGTCCGAGGAGTTCTTCTTCGCGGCAGCATAGATTTTGTTCTCCTTCCAGAATTCCAATATCTCCTGCTCAAGCTTTACCTGATTATGCAAGCAAAATCACCCTGAAATATAGCGGTGCACGACGCTTACCGCGGCCGGCACGCAAAACGCCAAAGGAACGTAAGATGTGGAAAAAAGGGCGAAGAGGGTTGAAAGCGAAAGCGCGGCTGCGAAGTAGGATGAAAAAACGGCAATCGCAAACAATGCTTCGGCGTAAGGCGAATGCAGGCCCGATTTCTTAATCTCGGACAGCGCAAAGTAGCCGCCCTGGGAAAGCGCGAAAAGCATGACCGCCTGCGCTGGGCCGACTGTGCCTGTTAGGAAAAGGTAGCCTGCTAGAAGCGCGGAAACCGCAAATGACATTTCAAATGTTTCGAATTTCATCATTACCCTCTTCCCTTATTACTATGACGACTATTTATAAGTATTTGGCGGAAAAGAGAAGAACGGGAGAGGAATTCCATATGACTGAATACACGCCATGGACCGAAAAATACCGCCCCAAGCGCCTAAGCGAGATAGTCGGGCAAGGCGAGATCGCCCGGATACTTACTGCGTATGTTAGGGAAAAAAACATGCCCAACCTGCTTTTCGCAGGCCCGCCAGGCATCGGAAAGACGACTGCCGCGATTGCCCTTGCGCGCGATTTGTACGGCGAGAACTACAAGGCGTGCATACTCGAGCTCAATGCTTCCGATGAGCGGGGCATAGATGTTGTGCGGGGCAAGATAAAGGATTTCGCAAGGACCGTGTCGCTCAACGAGGTGCCTTTCAAGATAATATTCCTTGACGAGGCGGACTCGCTCACCAACGACGCGCAAAACGCGCTTAGGAGGACGATGGAGGTATATGTGAACGCCACGCGATTCATACTCTCCGCAAATTACTCATCGAAAATAATCGAGCCGATACAGAGCCGCTGCTCGCTTTTCCGCTTCCGCCCGCTCACAGATGCCGAGAGCCGCGAGATGGTCGAGCGGGTGGCAAAGGGCGAGGGATTGGAACTTGATGAGAAGGCGATCGAGGCTCTTTTGTACATCGCAGAGGGAGACATGAGAAGGGCGATAAACGCGCTTCAGGGCGCATCCCTTTTTGCAAAGCACGTGACATCGGAGGCGGTGTACAAGTCGGCAAGCCGCGCGGAGCCGTCCGAAGTAAAAGAGATGATGAACCTTGCTCTTGGACGGAATTTCCTGGAGGCGAGAAAAAAGCTCCACCACCTGATGATAAGCTACGGCATGTCCGGAGAGGACGTGCTCATACAGATGTACAGGACGATCGACACTCTTGACGTGACCGAACGGGAAAAAGTTGTGATTGTCGACAAGATAGGCGAATACAACTTCAGGCTCGTCGAAGGCGCGAACGAGATGATACAGATAGAGGCGCTGCTCGCACAGATGCTGCTTGTGAAAGTGAAGTGAACGGCTTTTGGTTTCGAAGAGCTTTTCGCGCGCCAGGAATCATCTCATCTTGAACCGTAGAAGCGCAGCCAGCCCTCCGTAGCCTGAGAGCTCCTTTCCCCCGTCAGACTCGTGCGAGAAAACAACAAGCTTTACCTTTCTCTTTTCCGCTTCTTCGATTATTGCCTCTGTCTCCTTGCTGGTGCGAAGCAATTCGTCTATCACCATCAAAGTTTCGACCGCGGATGACTCGACTGCGTCTTTCACTTCTTTTTTCCCGTATGCAACCAAGCCCGATTCTTTCCGAAGCTCGGTGTTGAATTTCTCCATTAGCACAAGCTCGTTCTCCGCCCTCTCCTCGCTTGCGACCGTTGAGACCACGCCGCGCTTGAGAAGCTCGTTTATCCCAGTCCTCTCTGCGTATGAGCAGTGCTCCAAGACTATCTTGCCCATTAGCTTTGGGTCTTTCTGCTTTATGAAATTCATCAGGTTCTCCTTGCCAAATCCCGGCCCTGCGACTATTATTTTCCCAACCTGAGATGATTGGAGCTTCTTTAGTATCTCTCCGAAAAACGAGAGCTTTTTCTCCTCGAATTTGTCATCCCTCTTGCTTGCGGAGTTCTCAAGTTCCAATTCATAGGCAACGCCGAACCCGCGCAGTGTTGCGTAAATCGCCTTGGATTCGTCCAGGACAAGCATTCCTATCTTCGGGCGCTTGGTTTCGGCAATCGCCTGCTTTATCCTGGAAAGATGATGCGCCATCCACTTGTCCTTGATTATCGAAACTGCGAAATTCTCCTCTATGTCAATCGTATGGTAAGAGCCAGTCTGCACGAATTCGGCAGGAGTGCCCTCGAGTATCTTGCCCGTGACGCGAAGGCGGTTCGCATGGGGGGAAAACTCGACTTTTTCAACCAAGAGCTTGATGGTGACCGCCTTCTTTTCCCCGGGGTCCCTCTCTGTCGCCTTGAAGCGGCGGAAGGACTTGGAAATCACTCTGTCGCCTAAGCTAAGCACGCGCTCGATGTGCCAGAGGTCTTCGGTATTCTCCGGCGTTAGGCGTATTTCCCCCTCCTTGACATCCTGCTTGCCTATTTTCATAAAAGAAGCTTTGCAGGATTGGAATTAAAAGTGTGAGGGAAAGCTCATCTGGGCTGGAAAAAGACGCGAGACTGGAGGGAAAGGAAGAAAAAGAAAAAAGAGACTAGCGCACCGCCCCCATATCCACCTGGTTGTTGGAGTGCGAATCAATATCCACACCCGGCAGAAGGATATCGGGTATATCGCCGCCAGCGTAAATCTTCTTGAGCCGCGAGTTGTGCACTTCTTTTATTTTGGCAAAATCGCTCTCCTCAAGAAGCTTCGCGTACTGCGGATCCTCCATTGTAAGTTCCTGAAGGTAACCGTATTTCGTGCAAAGCTCGAGCGCCTTTTCCTTGATGGTGGCGAAAAGCTGGAGCCGGTAGGTTTTCTCCTCTGCAAATATCGCATCCTTCTTCTGCTCGCACGCATCAAGCAGAGCTTGCTTTCGCTTGAAAAGCCCGCGCTCCACGGCAGACAAGACGCCGGAAATCGCCGCAATCCCGCCCACATTGATGAAGAGCTCGACTACATCATCGATGTATTTTTGCAGCGTAGGGTCACCGTGCGTAATCTGTGCTACTCCGAACTGTATGAGCCGTATCACGGCAATCCAGCCATTGGACGCCCAGACTGCCACGCCGATGCCCGCGCCTAAGCCCTTATCTATCCACGGGACATGGCGCTTGACCCAGTACCAGGCGCCCTTAAGCTCAATTTCCTCATTGTACCGCTTGTCCAGCGCAGCAGTATCAATCCGCCATTTCCGCTGGCGCGAAACCAGGCCGTTCACCTGCGAGTCGATAAGGTTAAGCAGGGTTTCGCAGTAAAAGATGTCCTTGGCTATTTTCTTGGCTGTGTCGGTTGCCTCGCCGTTGAGCTGAAGTATCAATTTATGATCATCCTTCATTGCAGCAATGTAGCTGCAGACCTTGCACTTTGCTTCCTCGGCAAGCTGCCGCTTGTTCTTGTCCCCTGACTCGCGCTCGAACATGAGGGAAGCCTGCGCCATTATGCTTGTGACGCGCCATGGGGACTGCCCCCAGTCGTCAAGCGCAAGCACAGAACCGACAAGCGGCTTTTGGCGAAGCATCTCGTGAACCCTGTCGCTCACAGGCACGCGCCCGCGTATATTGGTGCTGTCAGTGGAGCCTAAGTGAAATGGCGTTGTTTTCTTCGTAGGGCATTCGTTGCATTTTACCACCATTGCTATCACCCCCCACTATTGTTTTCTCGAAAAACTATATTCTCCACACCGCTTTCTATATTTATTGGAAGGCTGTATAAACCTGTTGTCACATTTGGGACAACCGTATAAAGGGCGCGGTTGGCAGGCAGATTAATAAACCCGAGAAAGGAAAATCCAAGACGATAGCATGGAAGACAAAAAGGTAAGAATCGCAATCATAGACCGCGACTTGTGCACCAAGGAGCGGTGCGGCTACCAGTGCCAGAAAGTCTGCCCGGGAGTCCGGATGGGTGATGAGACCGTGGTGGTGGATGGCGAGGGCTTCCCGGTCATTTCAGAGGAGCTTTGCACGGGCTGCGGCATCTGCCCGAAAAGATGCCCCATGAGCTGCATCACGATAATCAACCTCGCGCGGGAGGGAAGCGCCCCCATCTATCAATATGGCGAAAACGCATTCCGCCTTTATGGCTTGCCGCTTCCGCAGCAAGGAGTGGTAGGGCTTATCGGCAAAAACGGGATTGGGAAAAGCACTGCCATCAAGCTTATGGCAAACCAGCTAACGCCCAACTTTGCTAATTTTGAGAGGAAGATGACTTCCGAGGAAGTGATGGGCAAGCTGTCCCCTGAGCTTCAGAATTACTTCAGGACGCTTCATGAGAAAAAGCTCAAAGTGTCCCTCAAGCCGCAGAATGTAAACAAGATACCTGAAGTGTTCCGGGGGAAGGCACGCGAGCTTCTGGAGAAGAGCGACGAGAGGAAAGCGATTGCAAAAGCCACTGAATGCTTCCATCTTCAAAATGTGCTGGAAAAAAGAGTGTCTGAGCTTTCCGGCGGCGAGCTTCAGCGGCTTGCGATTGCGGTTGCTTATTGCAAAGAAGCCGACCTTTACTATTTCGACGAGCCGGCGGCTTACTTGGACATAAGCGAGCGGCTTGCGTGTGCACGTGCGCTCAAAGAGCTTTCACTCAAGAAAAATGTGGTGGTGATCGAGCACGACCTCGCCATATTCGACTATCTTTCCGATTACGTGCATGTGCTCTACGGCCAGGAAAACTGCTACGGCGCCGTTTCTGGCGTGAAGGCGGCAAGAAGCGGGATAAACGAGTATCTTGAGGGCTTCCTCAAGGACGAGAACACTCGCTTTAGGGACCATGAAATAAAATTCGCGGTTTCCTCTGCTGGAGAGACGAAAAAGACCGCAACCAAGTTCGCCTACCCTTCACTTGAAAAAAGATTCGACCGCTTCTCCCTTTCCTGCGATTCTGGGAGCATACTGGACGGCGAGGTCATCGGGATACTTGGGCAAAACGCAATTGGCAAGTCGGTTTTTGTAAAGATGCTCGCTGGAATTGAAAAGCCGGATAGCGGCGAGATAGAGCATTCTCTTAAAATGTCCTACAAGCCGCAGTACGTGAAAGCGGAAAGCGGAGTGGAAGTTTCATCCATGTTTATATCGGACCTCGATGCCGCTGTTTGCGAGCAGGCAAAGCGCAGGCTGTCGATAGGGGGGCTTATGGACAAGACGCTCGACTCGCTTTCTGGCGGGGAACTGCAACGGGTGGCAATCGCGCTTGCGCTCTCAAAGCAGGCAGATATCTACCTTTTCGACGAGCCCTCGGCATTTTTGGACATTGAGCAGAGGCTGGAGTTCGCTTCTCTTCTCCAGTCGCTGATATTGGGCACCAAGAAATGCGCGTTTGTCATTGACCATGACCTTGTGCTCCTCGACGCGATTTCCTCGCGCATGATGATATTCGAGGGAGAGCCCGGGAAGAGAGGTCATGCGCTTGCGCCCTCGGACAAGAGGGGCGGGATGAACAAGTTCCTCGCAGGAGTAGGGGTCACCCTGCGCCGTGACAAGGACAGCAAAAGGCCCAGGATAAACAAGCTCGACTCCGCGCTTGACAGGGAGCAGAAAGCCGCAGGAGAATACTACTATTACGAAAATTAGATTTGCTTGCGCAAAAAACCTTATTGCTTAATTACTTCCAGAACGCTGTTGCCTGTTTTTGAGAGAACTGCAGTGTAAGACGTCGACGGGTTGGACTGCGAGCTCCACTTCACAAGCCATACTCCCGAGTGGTTGCCGAACGATTCCCTAAACTCAGGTTGAGCAAGAGCGTCCGCATTGCTCTTTATGAACTGCTCGATTTCGCCGGTTCCAGAGTAGGTATGCGATGCTATTACTACTTCTTCAGGGAAAGCCAATGTGCAGATGGGCTCGTTTATGCACACCTTGCACCCCTTGGTGATGTATTCGGGCTGCGAGACGAAGTTCTTGGGGGGATAGTCATAGTAAACGTGGATTCTCTCTGGACAAGGCGTGCCAAGCCCGTTTGTCACCCGCGCCTTAAGCTGGAAATATTGCGCTCCTGAGGAATCGGTTGCGCTTGTGATGGCCATCACTTCCCGAACGTCTGCCAGAGGGTATTTCTCCTTGAGGTCCTCAAGGAAGAAATTCTTCGCGTCCTGCTCGGTCATCGGGTATGACGGCTTTGAGAAAACGTAGAATGCCACTGCCAATGCAACGGCAATGAATATGACCAGCAGCACGGAGGTTTTCATGGTGTAATAACTCGCGTCAAGTTTAAGTTTATTTGCCTATGCCCGGCTGCGCCTCATACACGCCGAAAAGGCTCATGATCTGCGAGTAGAGGGAAAGAACCTCATCAAAAAGCGCGCCCGCGATATTGGTTGTGCTGCCCTTCGTGCAGGAAACGGAAATTGTTTTTGAGCTTGAGCCCGCGGACACCGTGAATGAATAGGTTCCAGCGCGCATGCAGATGAAAGTCACCTGGCCCGTCATCGATGCGTCAGGCGCAAGCGATGGCACGTCAAAGCTGTTCAGGTACTGTCCATTAATGGAGTATGCTGCTGTTGTGGCAGATGAAGTGGTTTCGCCTTTGTTTTCCACAACAACGCTCCCGTAAGTGCGGACACCCACTACGCTTGCCGGGATGATAATTGACGATATCTGAATGGAATCTGTGTCGCTCTTGCTGCCTTCGCCTATTTCATTTGCCGCTTTGTCCTTTTCGATTACTTCCGTGTCTTTGATGCGAGCGAAGTTGCCCCTAATCTGGCAGTTCCCATAGATTGTGGCGGTTGTGTTCCTGTTTTGTGCATTTGCAACCGAGCAGTTGCCGCTGGAAAGAACGGTCCAGTTTGAAAAAGTGTAAAATTGGCTCGGTATTGCCGAAATACCCCTGACTACGCCATAGGAGAGATTCGAAGCGGCCCCGTAGACGCTTCCGCCGTTGGAGGGCGATGCTGAAAGCGCAAGGGAATAGGTCGTGGTGTTGTTGGAGGAGCCGTTGTTGACATACCTGAACATACCGAGTATGTTGCAGTTTCCTCTGACCAAGACGGATGTGCTTGGGCTGAACCTGTTGGTTATGTTGCAGCTGCCCGATGTGAGCGTCCAGTTTGAGAAAACATAGCCGTAGTATGCAGTTGCTGAAATGTTCCGGTATGTGTTCGGCGTGATGTTGGATGCCGAGCCGTAGACGCCGCCGCTGCCTGGGGGCGATGCTGAAAGCGCAAGGCTATATGCCTGCGCAAAACTGGCAAGCGCCAACAAGCAAAACACGAATACCAACGAATTTTTCATCAATAACACCCCCAAATTAACATAAACCTACGCAATCGCAACGTCGCAATTCACACCCTCGCCTAAGATTGCTGTAAGCACTTTTGGCGCAATCGCATATATCAGGATTGCAATGAGCGCGCCTGTCAGCGCAGCAGTCGCCCATACGTTCGCCCTCGCCCTAGTCTCGGCGCCCATCATCTGCCCTGCCGCATATATCACTCCAGCTATCACAATCATCAGCATTGCCACGATTGGGAGAAGAGCTATGACCGCGCCGCAAAGATTGAATGTCGCGTCATTAACGCCCGCAAGAAAATCGGTTGCGTTTACTATTGCACATATGAAAAGCAGGATGGATGCGATTGCTACTGCGCGCATGTCTATTATTTTCATTGAAATGGTTAATAAGAATATGCGCGCGCTCGAAATAAGGCTGATTTAAACAGAAGCGAAAGGCCACGGCCGATGGAGCAGACGCAGTCTGCGACAGTTTTCGAGCCGAAGGCTCGAAAGGCCGTGGGCTGAGCACGAAGTGCGAAGGCCACGGCCGAGACTCGAACTCGGTCGAGGGGCTCCACAGGCCCCCATGCTACCATTAACATCACCGTGGCCGCAGACTCATTTTGGGGGAAATGGCTATAAAACACTCGCCTCGAGAATATGCCATGCTCAAAAGGCTATATAGCGTCAATTTTTTCGATGCGTTCATAACCGGCGCGATGACAGTCGCAATTCCGCTCATGATGCTCTACTACGGGGTGGACATCGCGGCAATCGGGCTGGTGTTTTCTCTCTCGCCACTTGTGAAGATGGCGGTGCGGCTCATTGCCGCGGCGGTTGCGGACTCAGCAGGGGAGAGGATAGTCTATATCCTCACTTCGATTTGCAATCTTGCGCAGTCCTTATGCTACGGCCTGTTCCCATCTGCCCCGGGTTTTGCCGCCGGGAAGTCGGTTGACGGCGCAAGGGAGTCGCTTGTGTTCTCGGTGAACCGGGTGAGCATCATGGCGGTTGCGCCGCACCGCGGCCATTTCGCGCTTGCGGGCATGATGTCAGGAAGATCGTTCTACAACGCGATTGGGAGCCTCTTTGTGGGGATCCTTTTTGCCGCGGGCGGGTTTGACCTAATACTCTCACTGGCAGCGGCGCTTTCCCTCTTCATGCTCCTCCTCTCATTCGGGGTGAAAAACACAGGCAGGCACGGCTGCAAAACGCGGCTTTCCGATTTTTCGCCTTTCGGTAAAAGCAGGAGATTCTACGAGGCGACAAAAACGCTTGCCATAGGCGGAAGCTGCTATGTTACCATGCTGTATTTCGCAATGCCCCTGTTCCTCACGCTCAACGGCTTTTCACTTGGCGAAATTGGCGCTTTTTATGCGGGATACTTCATGGTGCTCGGCATCACGCTCAATTTCCTCTCGCATAGGCAAGTGTCAACCAAAACAGCCGCCGTATTCGGAACAATCGTCTTTGTGGCCTGCTTTTTGGGAATGATGTTTGTGGATGGCTGGCTGATACCTGCCCTTTTCCTTGCGATGGCTGTCGGGGACGGCTGCCTGGGGCTTCTCTGGGAGGAAGCGAACTACCTGGCGATAAAGGACAGCAAAAAGCAGGCGATAGACCTCGCGCTTGCAGGAACGCCCGCCGGCATCGCGGTCTTTTTCGTTTCCGCCTTTTCGGGCTTTGCGATAAAGGAATTCGGATTCGCGCCCCTTTTTTTCCTCACCGCCCTTTCGCTCATAGGATTTTCGGCGATGTGCGTGCGGCTGAATGGCATGAAGGAATGAACAGCTTTCGCAGAATCTGTTCTTCGTTCGTAAATCAGCCAAGGTCTACGAACCAATAATAAGGGAAAGGAAGAATATGCATCTTGCGTGGATGAGGGGAGAAAGTTTGCTGACGCATGCGCTATGAGGACAATCTGGAGCCCTGACACGCCTAAATAGAAAGCCTAATAAACATGTTCGCACATAAAGGAAGACTAGCGCTGATTTGCCGCCTTTTGACGGGAATTTTTCTGCTATGTTAATTGCTCGATGTGGGTGGGAACATGAGTGAGGAAATAAAAAACGAGATAATAACCGCGTGGAACCGCTACCTTGCCAGCCACAGCAGGCGCTGCAACAAAAACGAAGGCAGCATTATCCAGCACGAAGAGCACCTGAAGGTGTTCCACACGGGCATAAAGAACCATGCCAAGCTCTCAAAGAAGGAAAAGGACGATCTTTTAGCGTACATCGGCATCGTGCCGCAGGCGAACGGGAAGAACAGCTAAATCTTTTTTTCAAGGAGGGATACTTCCCTATTTAGCGGCTGTGTTTCGATTTCAGGCTCAAAACCGTTTTTTATCGCAGACTGTATTCTATCACGCAGCCGTATGGAATTAATGAGCAGATCTATTTCGCTCTGAACTATTCCTCTCTCAGGGTGATCGAGCGCACAGACAATCGAGTCTATGCTCATGAATGCCTCGTTGAGTTTATCGCGAATTTTGAAGTCGTAAATGAGTTTTGCCTTTTTGTAATGGGCGTCATAAAGAACCTGCGAGTTTCCGACAGGAGACTCGTTGCAGCACGCGCTCTCGAATGCCGCGATTGCCTCGGTGAGAAGATGCCTGCTGATTGGAAGAACATTGTCTGCAAGCAAGTAGCACTGCTGGCTTAGCGCCTCGCCCAGGTGGAATTGCGCCTCGGCTGAAAAGGGGTCTTTTTTCGCAGCTGCCTTGAAATGGTGCGCAGCGACAAGATAATTCCCATCCTGCATTGCACCGCGGCCGGATGACATGCAATCATCGAACGATTTCCCTGGAATGTGCAAAATCCTTAAGAAGAATGGCGCTTTGCCGCCTGTGCGGCTGGCAAGTTCTGCATTAACTCTGGCGGGCGTATTCTGGTCGGTCTTGCGAAGATCAGCTGAAACCATCGATTCACCCCGGACAAGAATGTGTATGGAAGAGATTAAAAATGTGGGGGCGCACCTAACCTCTTGGAGATGTTTGGCGTCAGAGTCAAGTCACGTCATCACAGACATCAGAGTCGTAATGCTCATCATGCGCCATTGGCTATTTGCAGACTAAAGCAATTAAACTAAACCAATTCCTCTGGCTTTCTCCCGGCAAGCTTCGCCTTTGAAAGGGTTATCGTGAATGTCTTGCCTTTCTCTTCGAGCAAATGCACCGGGAAGATGAACCAGCCCTCGCGCGAGACGCGCCAGCCTACAAGATAGGTTATCCCGGTCACTTCCTCCCAGCGCTTCATGCCCGCAACTTTTTCCTTTTCAAACGAAAGGGAGGTGGATTCCCATGCCTTGCACTCGATTGCGTATTGCTTCCCCTGCTTGAATGCCAGAAGATCAGGGGAGAGGGAATTTACCCCCGAGCCTGCCGCGCGTATGACTTCGAAGCCGCGCCCCGAGAAAAAATTGATTAGCTCGCGCTCTGCGCGCGCACCCTTGCGGTAGGTTCCGAATGCCATTTCAATCAACCTGGAATTGGGGGAGAACAAATAATAATGCTGGCAGGGCAGGAATGCACCATGGCGTTCAATGAAGTGTTTTTGGGCGCAACACTCGCGCTTGTTGCAACCTCAATAGGGGCGCTCCTAATCATTCCGTTTCGGAAGCTTTGCGTGACCGCGTGCTCATCGATAATGGCATTCTCGGCAGGCGTGATGGCGTATGCCACATTGGAAATGCTCTTCGAGTCGCGCGTGAACGGCGGGGACGCTGCGCTTGTATTGGGCGTTCTTGCCGGCTTTGTCGCGCTTCTGGCAGTTGAGAGGGCGCTTCCGCACGTGCATAGGATTGTGAGAAAAAGCGAGATGGAGCATGGGAAGCGAAAAGTCGCGCTTCTTGTAGGCACGATAACCATCCATAATATTCCAGAAGGGCTCGCGATTGCCGCGGCATTCGCAACCAACCCTTCGCTTGGCTGGCTTGTCGCATCATCGATTGCAATACAGGACTTGCCAGAGGGGTTTGTCGCTTCGGCACCGCTTGCGCTCTACGGTGTTCGGACAAGCCACTCTGTTTTATGGGGAATTTTTTCAGGAGTAGTAGAGTTCGCGGCTGCTATCATCGGGTTTTTCTTCCTCTCGCAAATAAGCGGAGCCATCCCCTTCGCGCTTTCCTTTTCGGCAGGCGCGATGGGGTACGTGGTGTTCTTCGAGCTGCTGCCTGATGCTTTCAAGGAGAACAAAAAGCTTGTGCCAGCGCTTTCGTTCGCATCCGGCGTGGCGGGTGCGTTTCTGCTTGCCAAACTGATTGCAGGCTAGATGCCATTGGGTTTTTCTTGCGCAGGCTCGTTTTTCAGAAGAAAGCTTTCAAGGATTGCGTAGACATTGTCTGCAAACGCTTCCAGCTTTTCGGCTCCCTGCTCCCGCACCAGCTCCAGAACCCTGCTAGTGGATTCGACGACTCCGGAAACATTGGTCTGGCGAAGAATCTTGGTGTGCTCGAAGAAATGCGCCTGTTTTGCTATGCTAAATGTGCTGAAATCATCGCAAATTGGCCAGAATTGGCGGAATTTCTCCTTGAAGTTTCGTGCGCTCCTGCTTGCCCCCAAAAGCTTGTTGTATTCGACTAGGAGTTTTTCGAATGTTGCCTGGAGCGCCGGAGCGTCAAACAGCCCCCAAGCTGTCCATTCAAAAGCATCCTTTATCTCGTGCTTCAGGTTAAAGGAGTTCACATAGTTGATATTCTCCAGGAAAAAAAGCTCGAAGCGATTGAATTTGTCGTACACGATCTGGTCTGAATGGCAGATGCGCTTTTCGCAGATACAGTCGTTCCAGTGCTCGGAGTCGGGCTTTGCCAGCTGCACGAGCATGTTTTTGCTGGTTATTTCGATTCCCCACATTGCCTGGGTTACAAGAAACTCCATGAAATGGGCTGGTGTTTTGAAAAAAGGGGCTTCGTTTTCCGTGAGGACTACGCTGCACGCCCAGCCGGTGCCATAGCTGATGGGCGAATGCAAATAAGCGTCGAGATGGAATTTCGGCTCTGCGAAGACAATGCTGTGTTTTTTGCCCCAGATTTGGGCAGAGCAGGTTATTTTGGCAAATGGCGAAAATAGCTCTGCAAGAGGGCCGTTGCCAGATGCCATCTCGGCTTGGAGTTTCTCGAAGGCAGGCACGATTGATGCTCCCGCGTTGCTTTCGATTTTTTCATAAGCTTCAAGGCGCTTGGCGCGGTCTTCAGAACATACGCCATAAACAGGCATGGTTAGGATGGCTTTTATCTCCTCACGAAGGCAGCGCGCATCCTCGCTTTTGATCCAATCAGGCTTGCCGGAATAAGACTTGCCAGCAGCGTCAGCCGCAATCAAGATCGCAGTGCGCGTGCGCTCGTTTAGCCTCATCGTTTGCATCCGAATCCCTCGCGTCTGCTGGGATGCGAAGTGGTTAAAAATAGTGCTGGAGGGACTGGAAAAAACTGGAAGAAAAAAGAGAAAGAAAAATAAAAAAGAAGTGAGAAAGGCGCGCCTAGACGCTTTCCTCCTCCAGGCAGTCCGAGCACTTGAGCTTGCCCTCGTCCCGCTGCAAGTCGTCCGCGTGGAGCCCGCAGATTTCGCATATTCCCGTCACGTATTCGTCCGATTTCGACTCGCGCATCTCCTGCATTTCGGAGATGACATCAACCATCCCGGGGTATACGCGAAGAAGGTCTCCCTCGGTGATTATGCCGACGAGCTGCCCCTTCTTGTCGACAACAGGGAGCCTTTTGACCTTGTTTGCGCGAAGCGCGGATGCTGCTGACTCCACCCGGTCGGATGCCTTTATCACCTTGAGCGGGCGGCTCATCGCGGACTTTAGCTTCACTTTTTTCGGGTCCTTACCTGCTGCGATGACTTTGTAGATTATGTCGCGCTCGGTTATGATTCCCTTTGCCTTGCCTTTCTGCGTGATTATCACCGAGCCGACGCTCGTCTTCTTGAGGAGCCTCGCAGCATCAAGAACGGTCTTGTCCGCCGGAAGCGTGAAAACGCCGATCGTCATGCATTGCCCTACCTTGATATCCATCTTCATAGGCTCACCTCTCAAAAGATGCTTCGAAATCAAGGTTTTTAAAACCACTCAGCATGGGATGGCGGTTGAAATCATGCCAAATACGCTAGCTTGTCGTTAGCAGATCAGGCATGCGGGCTGGATCGGGGCATTGTGGGCAAAAAGTCTGCAGTCGGAAAATCCGTAAGAAAGCGCGCACTGCAAAGAACCCGCCAAAGCTTGCCAAAAAGGGGGAATGCTTATAAACACATCAAACCATATCGACTCGCTGTGCGTGGATGGCAGCACGAGCTTTACGGACTTTTGCGAAAGCAGAAGGACGCGCATTTTCCGTAAGGAAAAGTGCGTTGCTATGAATCAACTGTCAACAGCGCACCGCACACTAAAATTAAATGAAAAAGTTCATAGTAATTCAAGCATTAAGGAAGAATCACGCATGCGGGAAGAATTCCCGCGGTTTCACAAGTTGTTCATGCTCATTTCCGAAGGGTTTCCCCCTTCGGGCGGCTGTGTCCGCTTTTCGCGCCCTTTTTTTGGGCTGCCACGAGCAAAACTTGTGCCATTAAGCGAAAGCGGGCGTTTCCCGCACGCTAGGCAAGGGATTGGATGGCGGTAATTTTCCAGGTGCACGCTCATGCGGGCGCCAAGAAATTCAGCCTGTCATTGATGTCTGAAAAACCATTGGTTGCCCGCGCCGGAATTCCGGAGGAGCCGGAAGGCGGCAGGGCAACCCGCGTGCTTCTTTCAAACCTTGAGTCAATACTGTCCTGCAAGGTGACAATCCTATCCGGACAGAAAAGCAGGAGAAAGACCCTTGCCGCGGAATGCGGGCAGGATGAACTTCTGCAAAAAATAGCGGAATATGCAGAAATTGAAAGGTGAATTGAATGGGAAAAACATACATTGACACGGTCAAATATCTCGTATATGCGAACGTGGAGATAGACGGGCTTGTCGAAAAGCCGGATGTGGTCGGCGCGATATTCGGCCAGACCGAAGGGCTTTTGGGAGACGAGCTCGATCTTCGGGACCTTCAGAAGAACGGAAGGATCGGCAGGATAGAAGTGGACCTGCAGCCTCGCGGCGGAAGGAGCGTGGGCAAGATAAAGCTGCCATCCTCCTTGGACATGGTCGAGACTTGCATATTGGGAGCCGCGCTTGAAACGGTCGACCGGGTCGGCCCGTGCGAGGCGAAAATCGCAATCGAAAAGGTGGAGGACACGCGAAACGTCAAGCGCAAGGTGCTTGTAGATCGGGCGAAGAACCTCCTCAAGAGCCTGCTCACGAACGAAATACCCGAGAGCAAGGAAATCTCCGAGATGGTGCGCCAGGAAGTGAAGGTTGCGGAAATCGAGGAGTACGGCCCCGAAAAGCTCCCGTGCGGACCGAACATCGACAAGCAGGATGCGATCGTGATAGTGGAAGGCAGGGCGGACGTCATCAACCTCCTCAAGAACGACGTGACCAACGCGGTTGCGGTCGGAGGGGCGAACGTCACCAATGCCATTGCCAAGCTTGCAAGGGAAAAGGAAGTCACGGTTTTCCTTGACGGCGATCGGGGAGGAGACATTATCCTTAACGAGCTTGCAAGGGTCGCGGACATCGACTTTGTCGCCCGTGCGCCCATAGGCCGGGAAGTAGAGGAGCTTTCAAGAAAGGAGCTCATCAAGTGCCTGAGGTCGAAAGTGCCATACGAGCCGGCTACCCAAAAAGAAGGGAGCGAGAGCGGCGAGAGACGCAGCGACTACGAACGGAGCCCAAGGCGCGAGAGGGGCAGCAGGTATGAGGAGCGCAATGAGAGGCGCGAGAGGGGAAGGAGAGATGAGCCTCGCCCATACGCCCAGGCAACGGCGCAGCCGCAAGCCGAGCAGCAGCCTGCCCCGCAGGCAATAGCCCAAAAGGCTGCAGAGCAGCAGGCAGACATCGTTCCGCCGCAGCCCCCGAAAGAGGAGGCGGCACAAAAGATGACTGACGTGCCACCGCAGCTTCTCGGAAGCCTGGACGAGCTTGAGAACACGCTTCGCGCGCGCTTCTACAGCCCGGAAATGCTTTCCATAAAGGAGATGCCCGTGCGCGACATGATAAAATCCCTTGAAGAGGAGAAGAGCGTGCACGCGATTGTGTTCGACGGCATTGTGACGCAGAGGCTTGCAGACATGGCCGAGAACAAGAAGGTGGCGGTGCTTGTCGGGATAAAGCTCGGGAACGTGTTCAGGAAGCCTGCGACCGTGCTGATACACACGAAGACGTAAAGCGGCTTTTTTCCGCTTTCTTCTTTTTTTGCTTTTTCTTTCCTGCTTTTTGTTTTTCCTTTTTTCTTTGTTTTTGCCAAACCGTGAGATCGCTTGATCTAAAAATGTTGATGGGCCTGTGGAGAATCGTCAACACGAAGTGTTGGCGAGCTTTTGCGCGAAGCGCAAAACCGCGGGACCACGAGCAGCAGCGAATGGGCCCGCGGAGAATCGAACTCCGAATCTTCTACATGTCAAGCAGACGTCTTAGCCATTCGACTACGGGCCCAATGCAAACGTTTTGTGAAAATCAAGGTTTAAATTGGTTCGGACTGAAGCTCTACCATGGATAAAGCGTCCGCATCCTGCCCTTCATATATAACGGGGATATTCTGCATCGGCGCAGAGGATGCGCCAGGCGCAGGATTCGCGATAGACAAGAAGCTCACCACCACCGTTTCATCTGGAAACGGGAGGACGAGGATACTCATCAACGGCGTGGAAAGCCCGGCTCCCGTCTCAAAAGCCGTGATGCGCCGCTTCTCGGAAAAATGCGGGCGCGTGGGGCTGTTGGAGATACGCCATGAGGCTGAGGTGCCAATCGGCTTTGGCCTTGGCATGAGCGCGGCAGGCGCGCTTTCGCTTTCGCTCTCACTCAACGAATTCCTGGGCGCGGGCCTTCCGAAAAACGAGTGCGTAAAGATCGCCCATGACTCGGATGCCGAGTGCGGCACCGGGCTTTCTGGGGTGGACGCCGCCGCGGTTGGCGGGATGCTTTTCCGAAAATCCCTCTCGGACAAGACGGAGCGCATGCCTTTTGAGGAAAAGGAGCTCGAAATCGCCTTTTTTTCGCCCATAAGGAACACCTCCGTCCTCAAATCAAACGAGTGGAGGGAAAGGGTGAACAAGGCGGGTGAGAAGGCGCTTTCCCTGCTTTCGAATAAAAAAAGCTGGGATGCGTTTGTGGAGGCTTCGCGCGGATTCGCGATCGATTCCCTTCTAGCGGAATGGTGCAGGCCCGAAATGCAGAAGAACGGGCGGGCGAGCATGGCGATGCTCGGGCAGACCCTTTTCTCGGACAGGCCGCTTGACATAAGGAGGCGGCCGAAGCTGCTCATAAAGGCGAAAACTTTCGAAGGCGGGGCGAAACTGGTGTAGGTTGAAACCATGGCAAAAAGAAAAAGAAAGGGCAGGGCGGGAGAAGTCGACGTTTCGGTCATCGTGCCTGCTTACAATGAGGAAAAGTACATAGGGGCATGCCTTGCCGCGATAAAGAGGCAGAAGTTTTCAGGGACATACGAAGTGATAGTCGGCGACGGGCACAGCACCGACCACACAAAAAGAATAGCGCACGATTACGGCGCAAAGGTGGTCGAGGAAAGATTCGGCACCGCCTCTGGCGGAAGGTACGCGGCTGCGAAGGTTGCGAAAGGCAAGGTGTATCTGTTCACAAGCTCGGACACCCAGCCATGCCCGGAATGGGTGCAGAGCATTTATGATTTGTTCGAGGACAGAAAAGTCGTCTGGGCGGTCGGGAACGTGCGCCCCTTCGAAGGCAACTTGGTGGAGCACGCCGGCGCAATAATACTCAACGCGTTCACCGCAATAATCAACCCGTTCGGGCTTGCGTATGTGAACGGGGACAACGTCGCCGCAAGGGCGGACGCATACTGGAAAGTCGGCGGGTTTGACCCCCGGCTTGCCACCTCGGAGGACACCGACCTCGGCATGAAGCTCATGAAATGCGGCAAGTTCGCGTTTTCAAGGAAGGCAACGGTGATCATATCGATGCGCAGGGTGCGGAAATGGGGCTACCTCAACTTCATCATGTTCCACACGGGCAATTTCCTCTCGACGCACTTCTTCCGCGCGCCAGCCAAGATGTATGCCCCTATAAGGTGATCGGCCAGGATGCAGAAGCTGCCTTCCGCGCGGCTACTCCTCCTTTTTCTGCTCAAAATGCGCGCCGACCTTTTTCCTCATGTTCACGGCATAATGGGAGCCCAGGGGGGACTTGAAAAGAAGTATCTCCCCTTTTGCGCCAAGTATCCTGCCCAGGATTGAGTCCGTCTCCTTCACAGATTTGAGCTTCGGATAATTCGAGGAAAAGTCGAGTATGCTTGGCGAAAAGTCGGGCAGCACGCAAGACGAGCGGACCATCTCCACGCTTGAGCGGAACGCTTCCATTGCGGCGCCGCGGTCGAAGTGCAACCTCCGCATCTTCTGCGCCATGCGCACCGAGTTTGCAAACTGGAAACGCGACTGCACATTCGCTTCAGCAGAATATACGTCGTCCGGCCCCACAAAGACGCAGATGATGCAGCCGAAATCCGCCCCCTGCTCCCTCATGCGCTCCAAGAAACGCTCTTTTCTGGTGATGCCGCACTTTATGATGTCCTCTCCGAATCCCGCCATGTAAAGCGCATACTCCTCCTTTTTCGCCTCTTCGTAAAGGCGAGGGTAGCCTGAAAAGTCGCCTATCGTATATGCGCGGGACATGTCGCGCGCAAGGCATGTGGGGCACTGTCTCGTGTTTATCGCAAGATTCTGGCACTCGCGATAGCCTTCCGGCGTCTTGTAGCCTATGCAGGAGAGCTTGGATGTGAAAAGAATGTTCTCAAAGCCGGAAAGCTCGAGCTTTTCGACATTTTCCCCGCTGCGGCAGAAAATGAACGGCTTTCCTTCCCCGGAGTAAAAGCGTATTGTGTGGAACATGTGGATGCGGGCAAGATACAGCCGAGCCCATATAAAATGGTTCGCAGAGGGGCGTGCCGCTGCTTCACGGATATGGCAGTGTTTGCCAGCCAAAATTGCGCCATGAACTTGTCAAAAAAGAACCCGCCGCCAAACGCCTTGCAAAACAGGCGCCGCGAGTTTGGCTGTGTACGGATATTTATATTAATCTTAAAGAAGAATATATTTGTGGCAGTATTCCAAAGGGGGTAGTTTTGATGACGGAAGCGCAAAAAACAGACAAACAGATGCCTGTGTCACCTGTGTCAGAAAATAAACTGATAACCAGCCAGGATAGATTAAATCAATTAATCCCTATTCTTGACAACTTGGTGGTTGCGTCTAAGGCCAGAAATGAACAGATGGATATTGTCTTGAAAAAACTCGAGGCGTGGCTGGCTAACTACCATGGGAATGCCAATAATCCGAATGTTGCTGATCGTACGAATGAATTTTTGACTCCTTCCAAAGATGAGGGCGCAGCAAAAACCTACACGCATGACATACGCAGAAATCCAGCTGCAGCAACCGTGATTGATTTGTCTTGGCTTAGTACCGGCAGGAGTTCGGAAAAAACCTATACTCCGGATGCACAAACCCAGATTGATATGTCTTGGTTTAAGCGCTTATTCCCAGATGTTGACACCGACCCACGGGGCAGACCGCGTGGCGTAGCAACCATCTTTGATTTTGGCGGAAATAAACTCACAGAGGAGGATAAAACTAATATTGAAAAAATGGTGAGGGAAGACCCGATGATGAATCCTAATGGGAAGACGGTTGAATTCACTTGGAACAGAAAGCGTGGGAAAAGCACCTTCACTGTTGGCGATGATCCAAAAAAATACGTTATTATCGAAGAGTTTCCGAAAGTCTTAGAGAGATTAGGGAAAGAGCAGAAACAACCGCAGCCCGGCGATGCAGAATCTTACGGAACAAACATAACCAAAATTGGCACTGCGTACAAAAAGGAACTCTCCAGCCTGAAACTGGAGATTGAGACCATGCCTAAAGACATAAAGGAGAGACTCGAAGAAAACCAAGCGAAGCCAGGCGAGATCGAAGATGTCAGACTCGAACTCGACCCCAAGAAAAACTCTAAAAAAGGCAAGGATGCCGAAAACACAGCATCATCTGAACTTGAGACATCAAACAAAATAGAGCGCATAGTGGATGAAAACCCGAAAACAGATCCTAACGGAGAAACAATCAAATTCGCTTGGGAGATGGAAGGCCCTATGGAAAACGCCTTCAAAATCGGCAAGGGATCGAAAGAACACGCGCTTGTTGAAAATATGTCTGCCCCCATAAGTAAGAGAACCGGGAAAATCTCAGGGACAGTGGAACCAGACATGAAGGAAGATGTCACACACGGATTCGGTTCCAGGGAAAACGCCGAAAAAGGTGAGGGTGCCCAAGGAACAACATCATTTGAGATATTTACTCGGGACGACATAAAGAATACAATAATGACCATTGTGAATGGAAATGGACGAAGAGACATGGAAGAGCTGCTGGCGAAGCTTAAGGAGAACTATGTCGAACCTGGCGTGTTCACAGACAAGAATGTCGATAACTGGCTCAAAGGCGCGTTTGCGTTTGCCGTTAAAAACGGCTTGATTGATGCTGACAAGAAAGACGGCTTCACCGCTCAGGAAGCCAACCTCCTTGTTTCATTTAGCATGAACTACATGAGGGCTGGACCGATAAAGGGCAATGAGATAAACAACATGATTGTCAAGGATGTCGAAAGCAAGAAAGATGGCGGGCAAATCGGCATTCAGGACATGCTTGACGCATTCTATCACGAAGGCAAGTCCCATGCAACCGAACTTGTAAGGGACGTCAAGGTGGCTACCGCCAATGGCATGCGAGCAATGGTCAATGACGATGTCACGTTCCTAACGGATATCCACGGACTCATCAACACCTACTATGCTGAAAATAAGCCATGAGTGCGCCCGAATCCGCTTTGTTCTTTTTTCTTTATTCAGGTTTGGTTTTAGGCTGGGCTGTTTTAGTGGCAGGCTGCCGGTGCCCAGGTTACGCCCGCGGATTTGACCGGGCTTGCTGGCGCATGCCGCTGAAGCAAGAGCAAAAAAACTCGTCAGGAAACGAAGAAGCCGGAATAACAGTTTTAATGGTGTTGGGGGAAAGTAAGCGAACCAAGAGGTGCTAATATGACACTTGACGACTATCTGGCGGCAGAAGTGAAGACGCTCCGAGACAAGAGCCTGGACTGGAAGCTTCGCGAGCTTCAAGGACCGTCCGTTCCCAGGGCAAGGGTGAACGGCAAGGATGTGATAATGTTCTGCTCGAATAATTACCTTGGGCTTTCCAATCAGCCCGAGCTCAAGAAAGCGGCAATCGAGGCTGTTGAGAAATACGGCGCAGGCTCGGGATCGGTACGCGCGATTGCGGGAAGCCAGGATTTGCATTTCAAGCTTGAGAGGACGATTGCGCGCTTCAAGCACACAGAGGCGGCAATTTATTTCCAGACGGGCTTTGCGGCAAACGCAGGCTCGCTTCCGCAGCTTTTGGTGGAAGGGGACCTTGCGATTTCGGACAAGCTCAACCACGGAAGCATTATCGACGGGGTGAGGCTCGGCAAGGCTGAGAAGGCAATTTACGAGCACAAGAACATGGAAGACTTGGAGCGCGTGCTAAAAGAGGCGAAGGCAAAGGGCATCTACAAGAAAATATTCATCATAACAGACGGCGTTTTCTCGATGGACGGCGACATTGCGCCACTCGGCAGGATACATGAGCTTGCGGAGCAGTACGGCGCGTATGTGTATGTGGATGACGCGCACGGCGATGGCGTGCTCGGCGACCACGGCAGGGGGATAGTGTCGCACTTCAAGCTTGAGAAGAAAATCGAAGTGGACATGGGCACTTTCTCAAAGGGGTTTGGCGTCGTGGGCGGCTCGATTGCAGGCTCGCAGCACCTCTATGACTTTTTGCAGAACAAGGCAAGGACATGGCTTCTTTCAGGCTCGGCTCCGCCGGCAACGGTTGCGGCATGCACCGCGGCGCTCGAGCTTCTTGAGCGCGACGACACGCTTGTGAGGAAGCTTTGGGAGAATACGAAATACTACAAGAAGGAGCTTGCAGCGCTAGGCTTCAACACCGGCGAGAGCGAAACTCCGATTACACCCATAATGCTCGGGGAGAGCAAGCTCGCGCAGGATTTCGCGGTGGAAATATTCAAGGAGGGAGTGTTCGCGCTCCCGATTGTTTTCCCGATGGTCGCGCAGGGCAAGGCAAGAATAAGGACGATGGTAACCGCCGCGCACACCAAGGAAGACCTCAACGACGCGCTTGCGATATTCGAGAAGGTGGGCAAGAAGCTAGGCGTTGGCAATAAGTAAATGGGCTGATGGATAATGACTCTTGCGAAAAAGCGCACGAAACAGGAACTAGAGGATTTCTCAAGGCGCGTGCAGGCGCACCTGGACAAGGAGAAGAAGAGCACGCACGCCGGAATGCTCGCGGACATCATACTAGGCGGGCAGGACGGGCTTGTCAACGTGCTTGGCATCGTGCTGGGCGTCGCCTCTGCCACAAGCGACAAGTCAATCGTATTAATCGCGGGAATGGTCGCCACCTTTGCGGAGTCGATTTCGATGGCGGCGGTGGCATACACCAGCACGCGGGCAGAGCAGGACCATTACCAAAGCGAGTTAAGGCAGGAAAGATGGGAGATGGAGCACCTGCCCGAAGTCGAGACCGAAGAGATACGGCTAATCTACATGCGAAAGGGGCTAAGGGGCAAAGAACTTGAAGCCATGGTCAAGAGCATCACTTCGAACAAGGAGCTTTGGCTCTCGACAATGATGACCGAGGAGCTCGGGCTTGCCCCGGTGGACAAATCAGACCCAATAAAGGCGGCAGGAGTGGTTGGCTTTTCCGCAATTGTCGGCTCGGTGCTGCCGCTTGCCCCGTTTGTCATTTTTTCAATTGGGGACGCGATAGTCGTTTCGCTTCTGTTCTCCACCATCGTCCTGTTCGCAGTGGGCGCATACAAGGCGAAGATAACGGTCGGCGACTGGAAGAAGAGCGGGATTGAGATGGCCGCGATAGGCATGCTTGCCGCAATCTCGGGCTACATCATAGGAAAAGTTCTCGGGGATTTTTTCGGGCTAACCAATGTGCCGTCTTAGAATAGGCTATTTCGTTCCCAATTGCTGAAGCTTCCTGTCTATTTTCTTCTCAGCCTCAAGCCGCTCGAACTCGTAGGTTTCAAAATCCATGAATTTCATGCCTGACGCGAGGCGAGGATGCACGCTTAGGATAAGCTTGTGCATGTCCTGCGCGACCCGGCGGTAGTCGATATGCCCCTGGCGCATCGAGCGAAGCTCGCAGAAGTGGTATGCCTCGCGGAGGTTCATTTTCACGTACCAGCGCATGCGGCAGCCCAATGGGACGGCGTATTGCGCTTCGAGGGGCATCGTAGGCTCCATTGCCCTGAAGAGCGCATCTGCGGATGCGACTGCTTCTTTCACTTCGCCATCAAACCCTGCTGCCACTAACTCAGGCGGCATGTCAAAGCCGTGCTTCGTGGTCAAAAGCTGGCGCTCCTGCGTGAGCATCCTGTGCCGATGCAAGTCGCGGTACATGCCAAAGTTCCCGATAATCGAGAACGCGTAGTCCGTGCACTCGAACGCGCGGCCGGGCTTTTGCCGGCGGTTCTTGCGCCCGCCGATGTATGCAAGCAGGAGCTGCTCGCGCTCTTCGGGCGGCATGCGGGAAACCGCCTCTTTGCACATCTGCAAGTCGCAGTGAAGGTGGGGAAACAATATTGCTGAGAGTATCTTCTCCTCGGCACGCTCATCATATTCCTCCAGTGTTACGAGGGATTTGCCCTCCCTTGCTTCTGAGAGCGCAGAATGGGATGCCTGTGCCGCCTCCCTTACGCGCTTGCCGTTCTGCGAAATGTAATCTTGAAGCTCCTTGCCGTATTTGTCATCCGCGCGCTTCACGAACGAAGGAATCACCTTGCGAAGCTCGCCGTGAAGCTCGGCCGCAACAACGCGCGGCTCGGAAAGGGGATTCGAGTAAAGCTTCACAAGCATGTACTCGAATGCGCGCCCGTTGCCGTAAAAACCGGAATTTGTGAGCGTGGAGGCGGGAAGGATGCCTCGGAGAAGATCGCACACCTTTGCTCGTATCGTGGATGCGTATGCGCGATCGGAAAGCTCGCCTGTTTTCGGGAATTTCTCCTCTTCCACTTTTGAGAGCTGGGGGATGAGGCGCGCATAAGTGTCAAAAAGAAGGTCGCAGGCGCGAATGTATTCGTCTGCAAAGCGTGATTTCATGACTGTTTCCTCTCGAAGGTAGGAGTATTTCCCGTCTTCCTTCTGGTCGAAATAAATGTAGCGGGTGGACTTTTCAAGAGGGGACACGCCTATCCTCGAGTCCTGCATCGCTTTTGTGAGGATGTTGGACAGCCCCTCGCAGGCCACGTGCGCCCCGCCCAATTCCGCCACGGAATCGTCGCCGTAGCCCACCAGGACGCGGTCGTAGAAGTCCTCCGCTTTCTTGGTGGCGACAAGCTGCGACTCCCCCCTAAGCACCCCTTCGCCCACCATCTCCGAAAAGCCCGCTTCTGGATTGAGGATGAACTCGTCGAGAAGAAGGCGGCGGAGCGACTTTGGGGAGCGGGAATAGCGGGAGAAAAGCGCGCCCTTGACGGCCTCGGGGAGATTGATTAGCGCGAAGCACCCCTTGTCCGTATTGGTACAGAACTGGGAGAGAATCCCTTTTTCCTTTTCGGTGAACGCGTCCATCCCCACACCTTGTGGAAAAAGGGCAAAGCACATTCATAATGCTTTTGGGGAGGGGAACGATAGTCATTTAAAACGTTTTTCGTCCGAAGGGATGCACCCTTATTTTTTGGAGTGCAATCTCCATTTGGAGGTGAGGGAATGACCGAGAAAAGACCATTTGACATATTGAACAGCGCGCTGAACAACCGCGTGCTTGTGGGCCTCAAGGGGGGCGTTGAGCTTTCGGGCACAATGGCTTCCTACGACGTGCACATGAACATCGTGCTTGAGAAGACCCAGCTTGTGAAAGGGACCGAAACCCGCGGCATCGGGACCGTGCTCGTGCGCGGCGACTCCGTGGTGTACATCTCGCCGTCCCAGGCGTAGTCTTTTATTTTTAATTCGGGCTTGTGGCGCAACGGTAGCGCGCCTGCATGGCATGGTTGCCCAGACTATGGGCGCAACCCCCTAATGCAGGAGGCTGGGGGTTCGAATCCCCCCGAGTCCATTCTGAAGGCCCTGCCTAAGCAGGAAAGAATTTAAACCGGATACGAGGAGTAGAACCATGGCTTCCGACAAGATGAGGGCGCTTATCAGTTTCGCCAAGCTCGCGGTTTCCGCAGTAGCCGGCTTCGGAATATATTTCCTCTGGGTTGAGAACCGCACTGGCGAGACTTTCCCGATTCTTGGCGAGTGGTATCTCCCGTATGTGGCAGGCATCATAGTCACTGCGATGGTTTACCTGCTGCTTACTAAACTCAACAAAGGAGGAGACTAGGAAATCCTCAGCATCGCCTCGAGCGAAGAGCGCGCCTTTTTCGCAATAAGCGGGGGGATGGTTATCTCGTTTTCAGAAGGCAGGTCTTGCAGCACCCTTAGTATGGAGGAGAGCGAATTCTTCTTCATGTAGGGGCAAAGCGAGCATGAGCCGATGAATTCCTTTTCCGGAAACTTTGCCCGCAATCGGTCGGCAAGCCCGCATTCGGTAAGAAGCATGTAGGGCCCGTTTCCTTTTTCAGAGACGTATTTTTCCATGTCCGAGGTGCCGCCGACCAAATCGGACGCGGATGCCACCGCTGGCGGGCATTCCGAGTGCGCAAGCACCTTTATGCCGAAGAACTTCTCCCGCATTGAACCGACCTTACGGGAATCCATGTCCGCGTGCACCACGCAGCGCGCGGACCAGGGTATGAGCTTTTTGCCCGTCTTTTGCGAGACGTTTTTCGCCATGTGCGAATCCGGCACGAATATTATCTCGTCTTGCGGAAGGGAAGAGACCACCTTTTCGGCATTCGCGCTTGTGCAGCAGATGTCGGATTCGGCCTTCACCTCTGCGCTCGTGTTCACGTAGCAGACTACCGGCGCAAGCGGATGTTCGGCCCTGAGCGTTCTGACATCTTCAGCGGTGATTCCGTCAGCAAGCGAGCAGCCCGCATCCATCGAAGGAAGATACACCCGTTTTTGCATGTTGAGAATTTTCGCGGTTTCTGCCATGAAGCGGACGCCCGAGAATACGATTATGCCTGCTTTTGTGCCTTTTGCCTGCACGGAAAGCCCGTAGGAGTCCCCCGTGAAATCCGCAACGCCGAACACTATGTCGGGCGTCTGGTAGGAATGCGCAAGGATGACCGCGTTGCGCGCTTTTTTGAGGCGGTTTATCTCAAGCGTGAGGCTTGCGCTCACGCGGCAGGAATCCATGCTCCAGCCCAGCCTGCCCAGCTTTGAATAAAGCCGCTCAGCCTCGGATTCGGTTTCGTCTTTTCCGGCCATTGACTCACTTAGAGTAGTTGTTTATGAAGAAAATAAAAATGAGCGCTTTACGCGATTTAAGGCATTAGCTGGAGCGAGAGGATGATTACCGAGACCACGAGGATGGTCACCGAGAGGAGGAACAGCTGCCTATTCGTAATCTCGCTCTGCCATGCAGCCACCATGGGGCACGCGTGCGGCCCGATGACATAGTCCGACCCGTGCTTTGAGAGAAAGCCGTGCGTGACAAGCGCATCAATCCGGCCCTTGTCCAGGTGCATCTTCGAATGTATCTTCTCAAATGACATGCCACGGGGGAAATTCTCGAACAGCTTGTTGAGAAGCCTCCTTTCGCCGTTCTGCGCAAAGTAGCTGCGCAGCTGCAGGTAAAGGTGGTATGCTATGACCAAAACCATGAAATATACCGTGTCGCGCAGGACCGTTTTCGAGGGCAGGAACGAAAGGGCATAGATTATGACCGCAACGATAATCAGGAAGAACACGGCTATGACATCATGCCTGGCAGACTCCTTCGCTTCTTGCATTTCACCACCTATGAAAACGTTCTCAGGCAAGCATTTAATATGTTTGCCCGCCCTCCCAAAAAAACAAAGGTTTAAATTCGGGTGAAACAGTATTACCCCGGAGTGGCGGGAGGATGGCTCACCGGGGAAACCGGGAGGAAGTTCTGCCCACCGCAAGAGTCCGACAAGCTTAAGGCTGGATCGGGAACAGAAACGATGTCCGTTTTGCTAAAAAGGCAGAATGGATGAACCTTACCTGCAGATGAAGATGACGAAAGGAGATGCAGGATAAGGGATGAAACGGCCCGTGAAAGGACGCCCGACTCGTGCTGATGCACGACTGGGCGTGCAAGAGCTTCGCTCTATGCACGTCATGCACGGTGCAAGGCCTAGTGCCGCTAAGTCCAATGCCATCGAAAACAGAAGGCAGGCTACTACCCGCCGCTCCATAATGACGCTTTTTTAATTCCTTCGGATGCAATTAGCCTTAGTGCCAAGGTAACTCAGTTTGGTTAGAGTGCCAGACTCATAGACCCGGCAAGCAAACCGCTTACTGGAGAAATATGAGTGATGAGTGTGCGCGTGCGCACGATGATATACAAAGGCAATCGCGGGGCAATTGCGCCCTGAAACCAGCAACCGGAGAAATCTGGAAGTCGCGTGTTCAAAAGCTTTCGGCTGGCGCCGAAAATTCGCCAGCCTTCGGCTGACGATCACGCCCTTGGCATATTTCTTTTTTGTATAAATCCCTAGTTCACTTGCCATCCTGCAAATTCCAATAGGAATATAACCAATGGCAAAGCATTCGTCTTATGGAGAATCTTTCGTGGATAAGGCAGGAGAGAAAGAAGCTGGGAATAACACAGCAGCGGCTCTCGAAAATGGCGGGCGTGAGCCAGTCGCTAATCGCCAAGATAGAAAGCGGGAAAATCGACCCGTCCTACTCGAATGCGCAAAAGCTGATAGATGCGATTCAAAACGCGGCGCACAGAAGCGAGAAGAAGGCGTCGGACATCATGCATGCCGACGTGGCGTCGGTGTCTTCGGGCACCACGCTTCATTCCGCCGCCGCTCTCATGAGAAAAAAGGCGATTTCGCAGCTTCCCGTAATCGAGAATGGCAGGGTTGTCGGAGGAATAAGCGAGCAGGGATGCCTGTCGCTCTACTCGACAAAGAAGGATGTTTCCTCCCTTCGCGTTTCCGACGCAATCGAAGAGGCTTTCCCCGCAGCGCTTCCATCCACGCCCATATCCGCAATCGCGGCGCTTCTGCGCCACTACCCGGCCGTTCTTGTCATGGAGCGCGGCGAGGTTGCGGGAATAATAACGAAGGCCGACCTCCTCAAGTCCATTTGAGCCCAATCTGCAAAAATAGGCGGCAAAAAGGCAGAACAAGGCGGCAAACAACGCAAGAATGCCGCTTGCCCGTCTGCCAGATAACAGCCGAAAGCCCGCGAGACCGCTATAAATCTTACCCTTCAAATTGCCAAGCATGGACAAAATAAAGGAAGCTGCGGCAAAATACGCCCTCTCGCTTGTAAAGCCGGGCATGAAAATCGGTCTTGGCAGCGGAAGCACGGCGGAAATATTCATCGAGCTTCTCGGAGAGAAAAACGAGAAGACAGAGCTTGACCTCACCTGCATCGCCACATCGTTCGCATCCGAAAAGCAGGCGCAGCGATTGGGGCTTAGGCTTGTGGGCTTTGGCGAAATAGACAAGCTTGACATGGCATTTGACGGGGCGGACCAAGTCGACTCGGAGCTGAACCTCATAAAAGGGCTGGGAGGGGCGCTTGTGCGGGAGAAAATAGTCGACTACCGCGCGGAAAAGCTCATTATCCTTGTCGGGGAAAACAAGATGGTAAGCGCGCTTTCCGGGACCGTGCCTGTGGAGGTAATACCCCTTGCGGAGGAAGCCGTGAAGAGGGACCTGTTGAAGCTTGGCGCGACGCGCTTCGAGACGAGAATGGACGGGAGAAGGAAGTTCGTAAGCGACAACTCGAACCTGATAATACACGCGGATTTCAAAAAAATAGCCGACCCGAAAAGGCTTGAGGCGGAAATAAACGGGATTGCGGGCGTTGTGGACAACGGGATATTCTCGCAGAAAACGCCCACCGTGATAATCGGGCAGAAAAACGGCTCTACCAGGGTGCTCTAGGTAATCATATGCTCATCCTTCCTGAAAACATGCGCGAATCGGTGCGGAAGCCGTTTGGAAAGCTCGTGACAGGAGAGGATTTCAAAACCGAGCTTGCAAAGGCAAAAAAGCCATTGATAAGCGTGGGGGACCAGTGCGCGTATGACCTGATAACCTCCGGAAGCCCCCCTGACATGCTCATCGTCGATTTCAAGATAAAGAGGGTGGAAATAGGCCAGGATATGAAAAAGGCGATTGCCAGCCATGCGAAAAGCCCGTTTTTGGTGTTCTCAGGAGCAGGCGCAATCACGGACGAGCTTTCGCGCGCGGTCGAAAAAATGCTTGTCGAAGGGAAAGGAGCGATCATCGTAGTCGGGGAAGACGACCTCTCCTCGCTTCTTGTGATGGCGCACGCGAAAGAAGGGACGCTTGTCTACGGCCAGCCAAACGAGGGGGCGGTGTTCGTCCCTCTTGGCGGGAAAGAAGTGATGAAGAGGGCGCAAGGCGTGCTTGAGGGCATGGAGCAGGCCTAGAAAGATAAGGCGCGAGACTTTCCTAAATGCCGCAAATCGGCGCGGGAAGAAGCTTGTGCCTGTTTTTTTCCATTCGGGCGAGGATTGCCGAAACTGTTTTTGAGCCGAATTTTTTGCAAAGGGAGGCTTTGCTCTCGCCCTTTTCTATTCCTGCGAGTATCCCATCGGCCGCCTCGTAGGTGAAGCCAAGCTCCCCTTCCGCAGTCTGCCCTGGGTAAAGCGCTGGGGAGGAGGGCTTGCGGATTATCTCTTGCGGAATGCCAAGATGGCGGGCGAGTGCGCGCACCTCTGTTTTGTAGATGCCGCCAAGAGGGAAGAGATCCGCTCCGCCATCGCCGTATTTCGTAAAGTAGCCAAGCAGCATCTCGCTTTTATCCCCTGTCCCTACCACCAGCCCGCCCTCTTCCTGCGCGATTGAGTAGAGAATTGCCATTCTCATGCGCGCTGAAAAATTGGCGCGGGAGAGGCGGCTAGTGAGAATGGGGCTGCATGCACGCAAGATACCTTCGATTGGAATTGTGCGGACGCGCATCTTGAACTTTTTTGCCAGAAGCTGCGCGTCGAATATGTCGATGTTCGGCGTGGAGGCGGAAGGGAGAAGCACGCCTATGACGTTTTTTTCCCCCAGTGCGCGGCAGCAAAGCGCGGCTGTGACGGAGGAGTCAAGCCCGCCGCTTATCCCGATTACCGCCTTTCTTTTTTTCGCGCTCCGAAAGTAGGAGGAGATGAAGGGGACTGTGCGTTTTTCAGCCGCTTTCTTGCAAAATGCCATTCCTATGACCCCTGGATACTCCGCTAATACGAGGTTATTCCCGGAAGGAACCTCTTCTTGACTTCCTCAAGGATTATTATCAACGAGGAGGCGCCGATTATCACCGCGAAGTCTTCGAGGGAAAGCGGCACGGTCTTGAATATCTCCTCGAGAGGAGAGTAATAGACTATCGCCAGGTGAAGCAGAAGCGAGAGTATTATCGCGGCGAAAAGGTAGGGATTGGAAAAAGGCCGGTTGAACGCCGAGCGGCTAGCCGAGCGGCAGTTGAACGCGTTTGCAAGCTGGAGGAACACGAAAAGCGTGAACACCACGGTGAACGCCTTTTCGGGCGAGAAGGAAAGATAGCATGAGAAAACAGACAGCGCTATTGCGGCCATCACCAGCCCGGAAACCAGCACCGAGAGCACGAGGTTCCTACTCACAAACCCTGCCTTAGGGTTGCGCGGGGGGTGCTTCATCTCATCCCCGGAAGGAGGCTCGGCGCCCAAAGCGACTGCCGGCGGGCCGTCCATTATGATGTTTATCCATAGTATCTGGATGGGAAACAGCGGGAGGGGCATGGAAAGCGCGGGCGCCGCGAACATGAGCGAGAGCGCAGCGACGTTTGTGGAGAGCTGGTAGCGCACGAACGCCTTTATGTTGTTGAATATCTTCCGGCCGTACTCTATCGCGCTCACTATCGAGGAGAAATTGTCGTCGGTGAGCACTATCTCCGCGATTTCCTTTGTGACGTCGGTGCCCGTTATCCCCATGGCGACGCCGATGTCGGCCTTCTTTATCGCAGGCGCATCGTTCACGCCGTCGCCCGTCACCGCGACCACTTCGCCCATCGCCATAAGCGTGCTTACGATCCTGTATTTCTGCTCGGGGGTGGCGCGTGCGAACACCGCGGAAGTGGGGAGGATTGCGCGAAGCTCCAAGTCGGTCATCCCCTCAAGCTCCGAGCCGTCGACAACCTGGTATCCTTCAAAAAGGAGCCCCACCTTTGCGGCAATCGCCTTTGCGGTCGGAAGCGAGTCACCAGTCACCATTATCACGCGCACGCCTGCCGAGCGGCAAAGCGCGATCGAATCCTTCGCCTCGTTTCTCGGAGGGTCCTCCATTGCCACCAGGCCGACATAGACAAGCGAGCGCTCGGTGTTGGCGGAAGTGTATTTTGCCATCCTGCCGACTTTCCGGTAGGCAAGCGCGAGCACGCGCATACCCTGAAAGCCAAGCGAGTGGGCATCCTGAGAGAACTTGCCGCGAAAAGCGGGAGACAGCTTCATCTCTCCTTTTGCCCCCAGCACCTTTGTGCAGCGGGGGATTATTTTCTCCGGGGCGCCTTTCACAAACGCGATGCGCGAACGCCCGGACATGCGTATCGAGCTCATCATCTTGCGGTCGGAATCGAAAGGTATCTCGCCGACCTTGCGGTGCGCGCGGCGTATCCTGCGCTCGTCTGCGCCGAATAGCTCGACTGCGGACAGGAGCGCGTTCTCGGTCGGATCGCCAGATATCGTCTCCTTGCCCTCCGAAACGACCGTCATGGAGTTGTTGCAAAGCGAAAGCACCTCGACCGCGCGCAAAAGCGCCGGGTCGCGGCGGATTGCCGAGGAATCGAGGGATCCTTTTCCCACCCCGTATGTTCTCCCTGGAAGGAGAAGCTCCTGGACCGCCATCCTGTTCTGGGTTATCGTGCCGGTCTTGTCGGTGCATATCACGGTCGCTGAGCCAAGCGTCTCGATTGCAGACATCTTGCGGACGATCGCGTTTTTCTTCGCCATCTTCTGCACGCCAAGCGCGAGGGTTATCGCAAGCACGGTCGGAAGCCCCTCGGGTATCACCGCGACCGCAAGGGTCACCGCGACTATGAACATGTCAGCCGCGGGCGAGCCCCGCAGCATGCCTACCGCGAAGAAAACCAAGGCGAGGGTTATCCCCGCATACCCCAAAAGCTTTGCAAGCTCGGATATGCTCTCCTGAAGCCTTGTGCTCTTCCCTTCCGAACTTGATATGTGGCCGACTATCATGCCGAAATTGGTGTTCATGCCGGTTGCCACCGCAATTCCCCTGCAGTGCCCACGCACAATCACCGTGCCTGCGAAAATCATGTTGCGCTGCTCCAAAAGCACGGCTCCCGGCTTGATGGTGCATACTTCCTTTGACGATGGGAGGGACTCTCCGGTAAGCATGGACTGGTCCACCGCGAGGTTTGTGGATTCCGAAAGCCGCATGTCGGCAGGCACGCGCGAGCCTTCCTCGAGTATTATCAAATCCCCGGGGACTATCTCCTTTGAGTCTATCGACATCTTCTTTCCTGCGCGTATGACAATCGAGCGGCTGACCACCATTTTCTTGAGAGCCTCAAGCGCGCGCTCGGCCTTGTACTCCTGCCAAAAGCCGAAGAGGACGGCCAGAAGGACCGCCACGAGTATTGCCCCGGCATCTATGAGCTTTTTGTCGTCAATCGTGAAGCCCAAGGCAAACGAGATTGCCGCGGCTGCAAGAAGCATGAGTATGGGAAGGGACTTGAACTGCGAAAGAAGAAGCGAATACCAGGGGTTCTTTTTCGCCTCCCGAAGCGCGTTTGGGCCGTGTTTTTCAAAAGCGTCGCTTGCGCGCTTCTCGGTAAGCCCGCCCTCGGACACTCCGAACCTTTTGCAAAGGGACTCCATGGGTATGGAGTGCCACTTTTCATCTCCCATGAGGGAAAATGGCAAATTAGGCTTAAAAAAGCATCAGAATTTTGACTAGAAGTCAATCAGCCTTTTCTGGGACGCCTTGCTGGCGGCGGTTTTTTTGGGAGGGGATGGAGCGGCCTTTCTTTCCTGCTTTTGGGGAACCTCCCCCGCGCTTACTGATTTGCCGCCCGTTTCGGGCGCCTCCCGAAAGCCGCGCTGCATCCTGTTGACAATCCGTTTCATGTTCTCCTCGCGCTTCTGGGAGGAGCGGAAATACGCCTCGTCGCGCGTGCCCGAGGTTATGAGCACCACCACGCTTCCTGCCCGAAGCCTTCCCGCGCGCCCCCTGCGCTGGATGGTGCGTATTTCGGAAGGGATGGGCTCGAAGAACACCACGGTGTCAACCGATGGTATGTCCAGCCCTTCCTCGCCTATAGAGGTTGCGGCCATGATGTCGAATTCCCCCCTGGAGAAGCGCTCGATCGTCCTTTTTTGCTCATCCGCCGTGACGCCTTCCTTCTTGCCGACAAAGCGCTCGGAGGAAAAGCCTTCCGCCCGAAGCGTGGAAACTATCGCCTGCACCTGGTCGCGGTACTGCGCGAATACGAGTATTTTTTCGCCTTTTTTCGCCTTCAGAAGCTCCACAAGCTTCGCCATCTTGGGGTGCTCGCTTGCCTTTTCGCAAAGCTTCAAGGCTTCAATGAAACGCCTGTCGGTGAATATGCGCTGGCGCGCCTTCGTGTCGGGCTTGGCCTTCATCTTCTCTATATAGGAGAGGAAAGTGGCAAGCCCCTGCGTTTCAAGAAGCTCAAGCATGTGCACCAGGTTGAATACGGTGGAGTAGAAGGAGATTGCCTGGTACTTCACCCTGTCCGACGATTGCATTATCTTCGCGTGAAGCTCGACTAGCCCCCGCTTTGACTTTGTTGGCGCGACAAAGCCGTAGTTTGCAAGATAGGACACGTTGTCGTGGAGCATGTTCTGCAAGGGCTTTCGCACGTCTGAAAACTCCTTCCCCAGCGGGACTCGCACATAGGAGATGTCCAGCCTCTTCACATAGGGGGAAACGTCCGAGTCCTGCGAGGTGCGGATTTCGATGTTCTTTATCCCCAAAGCGGCGACTATCTCCTCTATTCTTGCCTTGTTGCCGCCAGGCGATGCGGTAAGCCCGAGCAGAAGCGCGCCTTCCCTGCCGCATCTCTCCGCCACGAACGTGTATGCGTAGTTCCCGACCGCGCGGTGCGCCTCGTCAACAACGCAAAGGGAGCAGGAGGGATTCGCCCTTCCAGCCTTTATGTCGTTCTGGAGGGACTGGGGGGTGGAGAAGCACACCCTTTTCCCCCAAAGCTCCTGCCGCTTTTTCGGGGAAACCTCGCCGGTTATTAACGCCACTTCTTCTTCAGGGAAAGAAGTCATCGAAAGGAATGTTTTGTAGTGCTGCTGCACCAGCGGCTTTGTTGGGGCGAGAAAATACACCTGCCCGCTCTCCACCTTTTTTTCAATCACCAAAAAGGCGACGAGCGTTTTTCCCATTCCGGTGGGAAGCACGACTAGCGTGTTGCCTTTTGAAAGCGCGGATGAGGCTATCGCAAGCTGGTATGCCCGCGGGACTATCCCTTCCTTTAGAAACTGCATGCGGAAGAATCGGCAATAGTATTTAATTGGTTAATTGAGGTAGTCTTCCGGTGGGTGTGATTTTTTATGATATTGCCAAAGGCTCCGGTTGAAAAGCTTATACGCGAGGCAGGCGCGGACAGGGTGAGCTGGAGCGCGGCGGAGGCGCTTGCCGAAACGCTTGAGAAAATAGGCTTGGACATATCGGTCAAGGCGATAAAGTACGCAAAGCATGCGGGAAGGAAAACGGTCACAGCCGCGGACATAAAGCTCGCCAAGCAGTAGCCGAATCAAAGCCGAACGAAAACCGATGCTCAAACTCAGCAGAGTTTGGGCAGATTTTTGTTAGGCGGAAAGCCTAACAAAAACCGATGTGCATTTTACGTCCGGCTTGGCTATGCCAAGCGGACCATTTGTCGATGCGTCGACAAATCGGTCGCAATGCAAAATGCATCAGATTTTTGTTAGGCGTGAGCCTAACAAAAACCGAACGATTTATATTGTCTTTTTAGAGAGAAACAGCCATGGAAAACCGATACGCGATAGTTCTTGCCGTGCTGCTCATGGCGCAGCTCGCATTCCCCTCGTATAGCGAGGCTGACTTCTCGGACAAGTCAACGATGGACTATTCTGCCATTCCAGGCGGGGCAGAAGCCGTTTTGAAGGACAGCAAGTGCCCATTTTTGACTGCCCCGGGGAAATTCGGGAATTACACTCTGGCTTCGGGCTGCTTTAATGGAGGATTCTTCGTGTCAGTGCAAGGAGAAGGCGAGGAAGGCAGCCAAAAGCAGCTTATC
>Ga0247841_10000356_pt1 | contig 122146 bp, 114 predicted proteins | sample LaCruzMarch2015__2_FD_192410 | JGI IMG/M metagenome (GOLD analysis project Ga0247841, IMG submission 192410) | Freshwater microbial communities from meromictic Lake La Cruz, Castile-La Mancha, Spain - LaCruzMarch2015_18m | ecosystem: Environmental > Aquatic > Freshwater > Lake | place: Spain... | reverse complement strand
CTGGAGACGGAGGATGTTCTGTTGAGTGATGAACAGGCGGTTCTCTACGCCATCAAATCGGGGAGATATGTGAAAATATCGGTCACCGATACCGGTACGGGGATGGATGAGAAGACCCGGGAGCGGATCTTTGATCCCTTCTTCACGACGAAGGGGATGGGAAGAGGGACGGGGCTGGGGCTGGCGATGGTCTATGGGATCATCAAGGGTCACAAGGGGGCGATCCATGTGGACAGCGAGCCCGGTCATGGGACGACATTCAATATCTATCTCCCCGCTTCGGAGAGGGAGGTGATCCGGGAAAAGACGGAGGCCGGGACCATCGCAAGGGGGACGGAGACGATCCTGCTGGCGGATGATGAAAAGATGGTCCTGGAGGTGAGCAGAAAAATGCTGGAATTCCTGGGGTACCGGGTCTATGCGGCCGGGAGCGGTCAGGAGGCGCTCGCCGTTTACCTGGAGAAGCGCAACGAGATTGACCTGGTGATTCTGGACATGATCATGCCGGGGATATCGGGAGGGGAGACCTTCGATCGTCTCCGGGAGATCAATTCCGCGATCAAGGTTCTTTTGTCCAGCGGTTACAGCATCGACGGCCAGGCGAAACATATTCTGGACCGCGGCTGCAACGGGTTCCTCCAGAAGCCCTTTCATCTGGAGAAACTCTCCCGGAAGGTCAGGGAGATGATAGACTAAAACAGCGCTTTCCAGTGGAAATCTTCAACCTTGCCGGCTCAGACAGGTTGAGGCTTTGTGAATAAGAACGGATCCAATCCATTACGGGTCATATAAGGGAAGCGATGGTCACGGAGAACCATATCAGACAGAAAAGCCGTCCGCTGCGGATCATGCGACTGCTCCGGCGATTGCGTCCCGGCCAGCCGGTGACCTACCGGCGCAACCGGGTCCTGCTGTTTCCCGGAGGCCACAGCTTCTTCCGTTCACTGCATACCGCCCTCCGTTCGGCAGAGCGTTTCATCCTTGCCGAATACTATCTAATTCGTTCTGACCACACCGGCGCCGCCTTTGCCGCCGAACTGGCGGAAGCGGTCCGGCGCGGCGTGCGCGTCTGGCTGATCTACGACTATGTCGGCACCATCGAAACCCCGGCCTCTTTTTTCGAAGGCATGGCGCGGCAGGGCATCGAACTGATTCCGTTCAATGTCCCCTCGTTCAGGCGCGGCATGCACTGGTTCGACCGGCGCGACCACCGCAAGATGGCCATCATCGACGGCAACCTTGCCTATCTGGGGGGCTTCAACATCGGCGATGAATATTCCGGGATCGTGGAAAGGTCGCAGCGCTTCCGCGATATGGGTTTCAGCATTTCGGGCAGCGCGGTGAAGGAGCTGGCGCGCAATTTTTCCGAGACCTGGCGGACGGAGACGGGGGAGCTTCCCCGACTTCCCCCCACCCGCGGCGATGTGGATCCGCACCCCCGGCCGAGCGGTCAGGCGGATGTCGTGATCATCAGCGGCGGTCCCCACCACCGTCGTTCCTACATCCACAACGCCTTCCTGTTTAATATCGCCACCGCCGCGGAGGAGATCCTCATCGCAACCCCCTACTTCGTTCCCGGTCCCCGCATGATCCGTTCCCTGCTGCGGGCGGCGCGGCGCGGGGTGACGGTGCGCCTGCTGCTCCCGGCGCGCAGCGACGCCCCGCTGGTGAGGCTCCTGGGGCGCAGTTATTACGACGCACTGCTCCGGAAGGGGATCGAGATCCGCGAACTGGGGCGTGAGATCCTCCACGCCAAGGTGATGCTGATTGACGGAGAGCGGACGGTCATCGGATCGGCCAACCTCGATCAGCGCAGCTTTCATCGCAATTATGAGTTGAACGGCATCATCGATGACGTTACGTTCGGCAGGCAAATCAAAAGGGTATTCCTGAAGGATTTCGCAAATTCCCGGCGAGTCACGGTGGAGGGTCATGAACGGCGCGGATGGTTTGCCCGTTTCCTGGAGAAGGTGATCAACCTGTTCGGCTGGTTTCTGTGATCAACAGGGCTTGATCCGCATTATTCTTCAAAAAGCTCTACGGAATTTTGCGGTCGGGCGTCAAGGAGACGCATCAGCAGGTTGCCGGAAACGGTCCGGCGATAATCCGCCGACGCCCGCACGTCGTCGATGGGCGGTACGATCTCTCTGATTCTATGAGCGGCCGCAGCCAGCGTTTTCTGGGTCAGTTTTTCGCCGATCAGCACGTCTTCGACGACGGCGGAGGTCACAACGGTCGATCCGACGCTGCCCCAAGCCAGCCGCGCCGCCTCGATCACCCCCGATGGCGACACCTGGAGCAGGGAAGCCATGCTGGCGACGGCGCAGGCCATGGACTTGCGCTGCCCGACTTTTTCAAAGTGATGGACGTTATATCCGACCGGTTTTTTCACCACGACGCCCGCCAGGATCTCGCCCTTATGCAATTGCGTCTCCCCGGCGCCGGTGATGAACTCCCGGATCGGCAGGATGCGGACGGCGTCGCGGCTGCACAGTTCCACCGCCGCCTGCAGGATATAAAGGGGCGGCAAGGTATCGCCGGCGGGCGAGGCCGTACAGATGTTCCCGCCAATCGTTCCCATGTTGCGGATCAGGGGCGATCCCAGCGTCCGCAGGGCCTGGGCCAGGACGGGCAGGCAGGCCGCGATCAGGGGATGACGGAGGAGTTCCGTATGGGTGACGGCGGCGCCGAGCCGGATGCCGGCAGCGGACTCCCGGACCTCCCGCAGTTCTGCAAGACGCTCCAGACAGATCAGGGCAGGTGTGGCGGCCGCCTTGCCGGCGCGCATCTTCACGAGCAGGTCCGTGCCGCCGGCGTAGATAAGCGCTTCAGGTTCCGCATCCATATAGGACCAGAGCTCCGCCGGCGTGCTGGGGAGATAAACCTGCGTCACGTTGCTTCCTCCCCGCGGCGGGCCGCTGCCTCGACGGCGTCCACAATCTTCTGATATCCCGTGCACCGGCAGAGGTTGCCGCTCAACCCCGCCCGGATGTCCGTCCGCGTGGGATGGGGGTTGCGGTTCAGCAGCGCGGCCGCTGACAGGATCATCCCCGGGGTGCAGAACCCGCACTGGACGGCCCCGTGTTGGATGAAGGCATCCTGCAGGGGGTGCAGACGATCGTCGTTGGATATCCCCTCGATGGTCGTAATCTTCCGGTCTGCCAGTTGCGCCGCCAGCATGAGGCAGGACAAACGGCTCTCACCGTCCACGAGAATCGCACAGGCCCCGCATTCCCCGGCGCCGCAGCCTTCCTTGGTTCCCGTCAGCCCGCAATCTTCCCGCAGGACGTCCACCGCCCGGCGGTCCGGCATCACGTCCAGTGTTGTCTTTTGGCCGTTCAAAATAAAATGAATGATCATGGTGTCTCCTGCTGCTTTTGCAGCGCCGCGAGGACCCGTTCCGCCGTCAGGGGTGACAGGGTCATGTGGATTCCACAGGCGTCGGCCAGCGCGCCGGCGATGGCAGGAAGCGGGCCGTTTGTGCCCACCTCGCCCACGCCTTTCATGCCGTAGGGTCCCGTGGGCTCTACGACCTCCACCGCAAGCGAGGTCATCTCCGGGACATCCGGCGCTGAGGGGATGATGTATGTGGTCAGGTCCGGCGTCAGGATACGGCCCTGCTCCAGTTTGACCTCCTCGCACAGGGCGTAGCCGATTCCCTGGGCGACGGCGCCCTGGACCTGCTGCTCGAAGCCCTGCGGGTTGAGGACCCGTCCCGCTTCCGTCGCGGCAAGATACGCCTTGACGTCGACCGTCCCCGTCAGTTCGTCCACCTCCACGCACGCGAGGTGCGCGGCGTGGGAAAACAGCAGGTGGGGGAAACCGATCACGAACGCCTTCCCCGTATCCGGGACATCCCTGACCACGGGCATCAGGAACTGGCTGGTGCAGATCCGTTCGGGTTCGGTCATCGTCGCCGCGAGCATCGCGAGGGGGATTTCCCGTCCCGTTGCCGGATGCCGGACCCGTCCGGGGAGCAATTCCAGATCGTCCAGCGTATCGACGAGGAGCCCCAGGGCCGCCCGGCCGACGATCCGCCGGCGGAGCTCTTCGCAGGCTCGGATCAGAGCGTTGCCGTAGGTATAGGTTGTCCGACCGGCCGACGCCGAACCCGAGGGAAGGGTTCGCGCGGTGTCCGGCTGGATGAGTTCAAAAACGGTGTTCTGCTGACGGAGGATCTGCCCCGCAATCTGGAAGAAGGCGGTGGCGTTTCCCTGCCCCATGTCGGAGACGCCGCAGTAAAGACGGATCGTTCCCGCAGGCGTGAGTTCGACCTTGGCAATCGCCGAGTCGGGAAGACCCCGACCGTATCCCATCGCATTGAAGACGGCGGCGATGCCCACACCCCTTCTCTTGAAAGCGCCCGCTGCGGCGATCCATGGCCCCCTTTCGCGCCAGAGGAGATGCTCCCGCACCGCTTCGAGGCAGGGGACGATCCCGGTGGCGCCGGTCAGCACCACGCCGGAGGCGTTCCTGTCCCCCTGTCGTAAGGCATTCTTCAGGCGAAGTTCCAGCGGGTCCATCCCCAACCGGTCGGCCAGGCGGTCCATCATGCCCTCGCAGGCGAAGCTCACCTGGGCCGCACCGAAACCGCGCATCGCGCCGGCAACGGGGTGGTTCGTATAGAGGCACCAGCCTTCGATCAGCGTATGGGGAATCCGGTAAGGGCCGGCGGCGTGCTCCATCCCCATGGCCATAACCTCGCCGCCCAGGTGGGCGTAGGCGCCGGTATCGTAGTAGAGACGGCAGTGGAGGGCGTGCAGCGTCCCGTCGGCTTTCGCGCCCAGGCGGTAGTGCATTCGCGCGGCATGGCGCTTGTATCCGGCGAGCATGTTCTCTTCCCGATCCCACCACATCTTGACGCGACGGCCTCCCGCATGCAGGGCGGCCAGGACGAGAAAACACTGAACCGTGGCGCCGTCCTTGCCGCCGAACGCCCCACCCAGATAGGGACCGATCACACGGATTCGGTCCAGCGGCAGGCCTAAGGCGTGACCGATCTCCCACTTGTCGCGGAAGGGGGCCTGGGTGGAAACAACGAGGACGATCTGCCCGTCGGGCTCCTGCCAGGCGACGCCGTTTTCCGTCTCCAGGAAGGCATGGGCCACGACGGGAACCTCGAAGGTCTCCTCAATGACGACGTCGCATGCACCGAACGCCTCCGCAGCGCTGCCCTTACAGATCTCCGCCCGGAGCAGGACATTGCCGCCCGGGTGTTCCTCGTGGACGAGGGGCGCGCCGGGGGCAAGGGCGTCGTCGATCCCGAAAACCCCCGGCAGCGGGTCAATCTCCACCCGGATGAGCGAGAGGGCCGTCTTGAGGATCGTCCGGTCGGCGGCAATCACCAGCGCTACGGCGTCGCCGCAATGCCGGATCTTATCGGTGCACAGGACAGGCTGGTCCTTGTGGACGATGCCCTGGCGGTTGGTTCCGGGAACGTCCCTTCCGGTGAGGACGGCAACGACGCCGGGGAGGGCCTGCGCCGCGGTTGTGTCCACGCCCCGGATGAGGCCGTGGGGGACCCCAGCCCGCCGGACGCCGGCCCAGAGGACGCCCTCGCCGTAATGGTCCGTGGCGTATTTCTCCGCGCCGGTAACCTTGGCAGCGGCATCCGCCCGGGGAACCGAACGGCCGATCTCGGGAATGTAGGGGTTCGCCATGATGACCTATTAATGTGTCGGAATGACCGTTGATCGCCGGAAGAAATCCATGTTCAAAGGCCCTGCTCTTTGATATTAAACACCATGGTTTTACTGTATAACACAAGGCCATACACCGATCAACGGATAAACTGTGCGGGAGGAAATGCGGGAGATAATGGGTTTTCAACACCCGGAGGGATTGACTCGCAGAATCCTTTCCCGTATACTGCTGTCCGTGCAGCCTTCCTTGGGAAAACAGATCTCAGGAGCATAACGATGGATGAACCCCGGAACCGAACCCTGAAACTGTGCCTCACCGCCCGTCCGGCCTATCTTTCCGTCGTCACCCGGTTCGTGGAAGCGGGGGCGGCCGCGTTCGGCATGGGGGAGAAGGATGCCCTGAAGCTCGGCCTGGCCGCGGAGGAAATCTTCCTGTATCTGTGCGCGGCCGTCTGCCCTGGGAATGTCCTGGATATCGAGTGCTTCAACGGTCTTTATTACACGCGTCTGACCTTCCATTTCTCCGCCCCCGAACTGCATCTGCAGGGTCTCAACATCGCCCCCACGGGAACCTGCGAAGAAGAAAGCAACCTCAGGGATTTGGGCCTCCTGATCGCTTCCCGCTCCGTTGAACGCCTTCACCTCACCGTGGAGAAGGCGAACCGGATCAGCCTGGCCGTGACCAAGGAGAAAACCTATCCGAAGATTGCGGAAAGGGTCCCCTGCCCGGAGGCTCCGGATACACTGACGCTGGAAACGGCGGATGGCGAAGGCGTGAAACGATTTGCGCTCCTCGTGAGGCAATGTTCCGCGGCGCCGGGTCTTCCGTCTTTCTTTGATTGTCCCGGGCGACTGGCAGACATGGTCGCCGGGGGCGAATACCGGCTGATCTTGGCAATGAATGCAAAAAAGGAGCTCGTCGGAGGCGTCCTCTTCCGGGACCGCACGGAGCGGATCGTCGAGGCCTTCGGACCCTACATCCTGCACACGGGAGACGGAAAGGCCACGGCGGAAGCGCTTCTCGACGCCTGCCTCAGCCGGATCGCCCGCACCAAGGCCTTGGGGCTGTTGAGCCTCTCCGGACTTCCCGCGGCCCTGGAGGACCGTTTCGAACCTCTCGGGTCTTCCATCTTTTACGCAACGGACCGCCCACCGGCCGAACACCCCTTCTTCTTTCGCCACCTCCACGAAGACCCGGGGTGCGAGGTCTGGTCCCAGGGGGAACTCACCGCCTGGCTTGAGCGGGCGTATGACCGTCTCGTCCTGGCGCGGAACATCCGGATACTGAGGAACATGGGCGAGACACGTTCCGGATTTTCCCTTTTCAGCACCGAACTCGAGCGGGAAAGGGCGGTCGCGACCCTCCGGCCGCTCCTGCCCGGTGCCGATTTCGCCGCCAATCTCGAAAGGCACATCCGCTTTATCAGGAAGGAGGGGTTTCTCAATCTCTTTTTCGAGCTCGATCTGGGCGTCCCCTGGCATGCGGAAATGATCCCCGTACTGGCGGCCAACCGCTTTCAACCGGAGATCCTCCTGCCCTTTGCCGGCCAGGCGGATCTCGTTATCTTCCAGCATCACGATGCGACCGAACCTTGACGCCCTGGTCCCGGCCTATGTCCGGGAATTCGAGCCCTATATCCCGAGCAAGCCCGATCCGGAGCTGATGAAGCTCTACGGATGCCGGCAGCTCTTCCGCCTGAACAACAACGAAAATCCTTTAGGACCCCCGCCCGGCGCCCAGGAGGTAATTCGGCGTTTCCCGCCGCCCCATGGTGCGCTCTACCCGAGCGGCGATTCCTTCTATCTGAGAGAGGCCATCGCCGCCTTCCACGGTCTCGACCCCGATCAGGTTCTCGTGGGCAACGGGGCCAACGAGGTCATCGCCTTCGTGATCAAGGCCTTCTGTGAGCAGGGGGACAACATCGTCACGGCGGACAAGACCTTTGCCGTCTATGAGTGGGTTGCGGTCTTCTCCGGGATCGAGGCGCGTGTGATTCCGCTACGCGACGAGGGATTCGACGATATCGGGATGCTCCGGGCCATCGACGCGAACACGAAAATCCTCTTTGTCTGCAATCCGAACAACCCCACGGGGAGCTACTGGTCGAGGGAGCGGCTGAAGGCCTTCCTCGACGCCGTCGGGGGCGAACGCATCGTCGTCGTCGATGAGGCCTACTTTGAATTCGTGGAGCGGGAGGACTATCCGGACGGCGTCTCGCTGCTCAGTGATTATCCGAACCTCGTCGTCTTTCGGACCTTTTCCAAGATGTACGGAATTGCGGGGCTGCGCATCGGCTACCTCGTGGGCGATCTTGCCGTGGTCGACATGATCCGCCGGACCTGCGTCGTCTATTCCGTCAATCGCCTCGCTCAGGAAGCGGCTCTGGCGGCGTTTCGCGATGATACGGGTCATATCCGGCGGACGCGCGCCCTCGTTCGCGAGAGCCGGGCGTTTCTGCATGAGGAATTGGCGAAGCTTCAGCTGCCGGTCATCTCGGGCGAGGGGAATTACCTGATCGTGAAGCTGCCGGGGAGCGACACCCTTGCCTACCGGAAAATGATGCGGGAAGGGGTCATGATCCGGCCCATGACGGGGTTTCGCTACCCGAATCACATCCGGGTCACCCTGGCCAAGATGGAGGCGATGGAAGCCTTCGTCGCCGCTTTGAAAAAAACCCTGGCTTGAAAGGCTTTTGACCATGGCCAACCTGTCCCCCCCCGGCAAACTCTGGTCTTTTGAATTCCTCGCCCTTTGCCTGATCATTGCGGTGGCCTTCGGCAATGTCAGTGTGTTTTACAGCTTTTATCATTACCTGGGGGCCATTGGATTTCCCGTCGAATGGCGAGGTTTTCTCGTCGGACTGGAACCGATGTCGGCCTTTATCCTGCGCTTGTTCATCCTTCCCTGGCTGCACGTGCGCAACGCCTTTTCCGTCACCATGGTTTCGCTGATCCTGCTGATTGTGGCCTCCTGCACCTACCCATGGGTGACGACCGTCCCGGCGATGATCATGCTGCGCATCTTCCACGGTGCGGTCTTTGTTCTTCTCACCTCGGCCGCCTTTGCCCTTGTCGTGAACTTTATCCCCGGAGACAAGAGTGGCCAGGGATTCAGCGCCATCAGCATCGCGACGATGATCCCTTATGCCGTGATCCCGCCCCTGTCCGAGGCCGTGCTTCCTTACGTCCGCAATGAGGCCGATATCTATGCGGCCGTTTCGATCTTTTCCGTGGTCGCGATTTTCCTCCTGACCGCAATACGGGGGCGCCTCGGTGCTGCCCTTCGCAGCATGGACGGCGTCCTGCTGCGCCGCCCGACTTTTTCCGAGATCCGGGAGAATTTGCGACTGCGATCCGTGTCTATTTTTCTTGCGGCCATCTTTTTGATTTATATCGCCCATGCGACGTTATTTTACTTCCTGAAGGATCTCTCCCTGCAGATCCGTACCGGCGATGTCGGTCTCTTTTTCACCATTTCCATGGCAACGATAATCGTGGTGCGCCTCTTCGGCGCTGCCCTGTTTGACAGGATGAACAAGCTGTCCACGCTGCAAAAGGCGCTCTCGCTGTTGATCCCTTGCCTGATCCTGCTCCCCCTTGCCGCCTTCCCGGCGGCCTACTACCTTCTGGCAGCCCTCTATGGATTGTGTATGGGCGTGATCCTGCCCCTTTTGAATGCCCTGCTTTTCTCGGCTTCACCGCCGCCTCTGCGGGGCCTCAACACCAATATGACCCTGTTCACGATGGATGTGGCCTATTTCCTGGTGCCCTACCTCGGCGGGGTCATCATCGCGTTTGGGACAGGATTTGACGTCCTGTTTTACATGGCCGCCGGTTTTGTGGCGCTGTCTTTTGCATTGGCAATGATTATCCCGCCATTCTTTTCTCCCCTGCAAAAGGGGGGTCAGAAGGGGGTATAATTTCCGTTAAATTGATGAATATATTAACTTGGCGGCGCATTTCCAGATGCAGAAGCAAGGATTATTAAAAACAGGGAGGGTATTATCCGTGAAAAGCGATGACGACAAAACGACGCCCCTGGAACAGGAACCCTTTACCGTGGGCAGTTTTCATCCCGAGGATGCCGAGGGCATCGTCCGCCTCTTCCGCGCCGTTTATGGCGAGGGCTACCCGATCAGCTTGTTCTATGATCCGGCGGCCGTCACCGAGGCGAACCGGGAAGGCCGGTGCTATTCGATTGTGGCCCGCACGGACGCCGGAGAGATCATCGGCGCCACCCACCTCTACCGTTCAGCACCGGGCAAAACCCTGTACGAGTGGGGTGCGGGTCTGGTTCTGAAGGAATGCCGCAGTTGGGGGATCAACAACTGCCTGGGTGACTTCCTGTGCAACAAATTCGTCCCCCGGAATCCCCATATTGAGACGCTCTTCGGCGAGGCGGTCTGCAACCATCCCCACCTGCAAAAGGCCATCGCACGCCTCAATTTCGTGGAGACGGCCATCGAGGTGGCCCTGATGCCCGCCGAGGCCTATACCCAGGAAAAGAGCGCCCAAGGTCGGGTGGCGACGCTGAACGGCTTCCGCTGCTACAAACCAAAGCCACACCGGATCTTCCTGCCGTTGGCCTATGAACGGGAACTGCGGGGGATTTACGATCGTCTCGATGACACCCGCGATATGGTCGTGTCCGAGGGAAAAATACCCGGCGTCACGCCAACCAGGGCCGCCCTGACGGTCTTTGATTTTGCCCGGGTGGCCCGGATTGCCGTTCCTGAGATCGGAGGTGATTTCGGGGACCGCCTTTCTGCCCTGGAGGGTGAGGCGCTTACGAAAAACACCGTCGTCTTTCAGGTCTGGCTGAATCTGACGGAGCCCTGGGTTGGTGCGGCGGTGGATGTCCTTCGGGGGCGGGGCTACTTTTTCGGCGGCCCGCTGCCGCGCTGGTTCGACGGCGATGGCCTGCTCATGCAGAAACTCCTGTGCCCGCCCGATTTTGAGGGCATCGTCCTGGCATCCGACTTCGCGAAGCAGCTTCTGGAATTCATCCAGGAGGACCGGCGGCGGGCGATATCATGACATGAAGGGTCAGTCGTGATCTACCCTGCGTCAAGGAGGGACGGGACGATATCGAGGCAGCGAATTTTCGGGTGGCGGACTTGCGGCAGCGTGTTGGTGACCAGGATCTCGCTGACAGGCAGAAGGGAGAGGCGTTCTCTGGCCCCATCGGAAAAGATGCCGTGCGTGGCGGCGATGCGAATGGACGCGGCGCCGTTTTCGAGAACGAGTTTTACCGCTTCGACAAGCGTTCCGCCGGTATCGATCATATCATCAATGATGAGTACGTCCTTTCCTCGAACGTCCCCCAGGAGGCGTTTCGCAACCGCGACGTTCGGCCGCGGGCGGACCTTATCGATCAGTGCAACCTCCGGACGGGGCGCCAGCAATTCTGCAAGACGCCGTGCCCGCGCGACGGAGCCTGCATCCGGGGCAATGATCACCTCGGGAGGCCGTTTTGCGACTGCCGCGGCAATGAACGGCAGGGCGGACAATTCAATGACCGATGGACCGAGGGCCTTGCGAATGCGCTCACTGTGAATGTCACAGACGATCAGTCTCGATGCCTTCGTCTGCCGAAGGAGCTCGGTGACCATGACACCGATGCCGGCCGTACCCTTTCCGTCGGACCGGTCCTGCCGCGCATACCCGAGGTAGGGAACGATCAGGTCGATCTCGGCGGCACCATTTTCCGAAAGCAGTCGATGGAGCGCCAGGAGGTCGAAAAGCGATTCCGGCGCGGGAAGAACGGAGGCGATGAGCGCAATCGATTCCCCCTTCACATCCTCCTTCAAGAGATATCTCCGCTCCCGGTCGGCAAAGGCGGAGGATTTGTATCGTCCGATGGTGCAGCCATGCCTTGTCAGGGAAGACCGCAGATATTGGGTGGAGTCGGTGAGAAAAGATTTCATGGGCCGCTTTCGGTTCCTCCTTTCCATTTCCCTGCCTGCCAGTTGTCCCGCTGCTTCCGCCTGCCGTGCGGCCGGCTGACCGGGTGCAGGAAAAAAAGCAACGAGGGGCGGATATTAACCCAATGTCGGGAAAAATACCAGGGAAAGGCGGGGGGTGATGGAATCACGGAGAGATGCCATGGGACCGATGCCCGGTGCGGCATCGGTCCCATGGGGGGCGTCATCAGCGTCCTTTAATTGGATTTTACAATCTTGCGAAGTATCCGGCGTCCCTCCTCCGAAAGGCCGAGGGAGCCAAGTTCCGCCTCCAATTCTTCCATGGTGCCTTCGCCGCTGACATAACCGTTTACCCTTGCCGCTGCAGTCGAGGCCACGAATTGATGGTCGGCCGGATAAAAGGAACTGAATTCCCTCATGATCTCTTTCTCGGACCGCAACCCGTACTTCTGGTGATAGGCCTCGGCCGGGTAGAACGTGGAAGCGGGGACGATTTCCGTGTAGATATGCCCCTTGATCCTGGCTGCCGCCCTCTCGCGGGAGGCTATTGCCGACTTCCTCTGCTCTTCGCTGTGATAGAAGATGAAGGAGGCATACTGACGGGAAAAGGAACGCGACCCGGGCGAGTGGTTTTCCCAGAAGATATCCAGCAGCGCCTCATAGGAAACCCGAGCCGGGTCGTATTCGATCCGGATGGATTCGCTGTGGTCTCCCATGGAGGTGTACGTGGGATTCTTTGTGGTACCGCCTGTATAACCTACCTGTGTACGGATGGCGCCTTTGACGAGCCCGAACCGGGCGTCTGGACCCCAGAATCACCCCATGGCAAAGGTGGCCGTCTCCGTTCCGGCCGGTTCGACAAGGTCTATCGGCGGCCGAACGCCGCGGGGCGCCGCCGCGTTCGGTTTGGGCTGCTTCATGGCATTGCTTCCTTTCTGAGGGATAGGGCACTGGGTGATTCCCTCCGCTTGCGTGGTTAGGATCGGCACCGCCGTGAAAACGATTGCGAGCAGCGCAAGAAGATACAATCTTCCTCCCGCGCCGTTGATCTTTCGATTTCTTGTTCTTTCAGTCATATCTTTATCCCCTTTTCCTTTCCAAACGGACCCCTTTGAGGGGGGAGCCCGTCCTGATGTGAAACGATTCGATTTGCCGCTTTAACGTCCCGACCGTAATGTAACCATGATTTGCCCCCTGGCAATGGGGTGCGGTATCGGTGTGACTCTTTCGGCGATCTGACTGTGACCGAAGCACCCAATCGGCGGAACCATTTCCAAACTACGGACTTCCGCAAAAATCGTTGACACGGTATCGATTTCCTCATATGACTCTCCCATAAACGTGCGTTTAGGACATTTTCTGTAACGGGAGTATCTGTCTTGTCCAGTCATAGCCCGGGGCGAATCAATCCATCCAAACCAAAAATCGCGGTGCTGCTCTTTTGTGCGGCACTGGTCGTTTTTGGGGTGTTTTGCACGTACGGAGCCGATCCGGGTATGTGCGCCGCAGACAGGGAACGGATTTCGGACCATTTCGACGGCAACCTTTTTTTCAATCCGGGGGGCCATGCGCCTCCGCCTCTGCCTCCGGGCGAGGAGCCGAAACGCGGCAGCTCCGGGTGGATTTGGCGGTGGATCCTTGGGAACGATTGGCCAAAATGGCCGCACACCATGGAGAGCACACCGGGAGAACCTCCCGCCGCCCGTGTTTCGAAAGGGTCACTCTTCATAACCCCCGTCGGGCACGCAACATTTCTGATTCAACTGGACGGGCTCAATATCCTGACCGATCCCATTTGGTCGGAACGCTGCAGTCCGGTATCCTGGGCCGGTCCGAAGCGTTACCGGGATCCCGGCATCCGTTTTGAAGACCTGCCCCCCATCGATACAGTCCTCGTGTCCCACAATCATTATGACCATCTCGATCTTCCCACGCTGAAGCGTCTCGCAAGAAAGGGGGTTCAGCGCTCCATAACCACGCTCGGCAACCGTGATCTTATTCGCGGCACGGGCATTCCCGCCGTGGATGAGCTTGACTGGTGGCAGTCGGTCCGCCTCTCGGAGGAGGTCACGGTCACGCTGGTCCCCGCGCAACACTTTTCATCCCGGACCCCCTGGGACCGGAACGAAACCCTCTGGGGAGGGTTTGTCATATCCGGGCCGTCGGGTAACGTTTTCTATTCCGGAGATACGGGATATGGTCCGCATTTCCGGGAGATCATGCGGCGATTCTCACCGATCAGGGTGGCCCTCCTTCCAATCTCGCCTTTTCGGCCGCGACAATCCAATGAACCACCTCACAGCCGTTACCCCGCAATCCATATGGGGCCGGCGGAGGCCGTCCAGGCGCACCTGGATCTGCGTGCGGGACTCAGCATTGCCGCTCACTTCCAGGTATTTCAACTGGGGGCTGACGGATTTGACGATGCCCTGAACGAACTGAGATCGGCATTGGCGGAGCGTGATCTGAAACCCAATGCATTCATCGCGCCGCCACCGGGTCAATCCATTGAGCCGACTGCGCGTTTCGACAATGTGGATGGCCTGGTAAGCCTTCAGTAGGCACGGCTACCTGCAATGCGGAAGGGAAAGAGATGAAGGTTCTTCATACATCCGACTGGCACATCGGCCGCACACTTTACGGCCGCCAGCGATATGAGGAGTTCGAGGCCTTCCTGGACTGGCTGGCCGGTCTCGTCGAGAAAGAAAACATCGATGTGCTCCTGGTGGCGGGCGATGTCTTTGACAACAGCACGCCCGGCAACCACGCCCAGGAGCTCTACTACCGTTTTTTGTGTCGTGTCGCGGCCTCTTCCGAGCGCCATGTGGTGGTAACCGCCGGGAATCACGATTCGCCCTCTTTTTTGAACGCCCCGCGGGAACTTCTGAAATTCCTCAATGTCCATGTCGTGGGGTGTCCGTCCGAACCCCCCGCAGATGAGCTGATCGTGATCGACGGGCCGGACCGGGAGCCCCGGCTCATCGTCTGCGCGATCCCCTATCTCCGGGACCGCGACATCCGCACCGCCGAGGCCGACGAGAGTGTCGAGGACAAGGAGAGGAAGATCATCGAGGGGATCAGGGCGCATTACCGCCTGGTGTGTGAAGCGGCCGCGGAGAAACGTGCACTGCTGAAACAGCCTGTGCCAATGGTTGCGATGGGGCATCTGTTTGCGACCGGCGGCCGGACCGTGGACGGCGACGGGGTGCGGGAGCTCTATATCGGCTCCCTGGCACAGGTGAGAATCGATCTCTTTCCCGCCTGTATCGACTACCTTGCGCTGGGGCATCTCCACATCCCGCAGCGCGTGGGCGGTTCGGATTTCATCCGCTATTCGGGTTCCCCCCTGCCCATCGGCTTCGGGGAGGCCGGGCAGAACAAAAGCGTCGTTCTCGTGACGTTTTCGGGCCCTTCCCCGCAGGTCACGAATATCCCGGTGCCCCGGTTCCAGGAGCTGAAGACCCTGCGGGGGGATTGGCCGTCCATCGCCCGGCAGATCGAAGAACTGAAATCCCGGGGGAGCAAGGCCTGGCTGGAGATCGTCTACGAAGGGGACGAGATCGCCGGCGATTTGCGCGCGCGTCTGGATGAGGCCGCAGCCGAAAGCGGGATCGAGATTCTCCGCATCAAAAACAACCGGGTTCTGGAACGTGCCCTGAGCGGGACGGGGGCAGAGGAAACACTTGACGACCTGGATGTGACGGAGGTTTTTAAGCGCTGCCTTCAGGCGCATGAGGTTCCCGAGGATCAGCGCCCGGCGTTGCTGGGCGCCTACCAGGAGATCGTTGTGTCCCTGCGGGAAGCGGATCCGCCGGAAGGACAGGAGAAGATCCTATGAGGATCCTGGGCGTGCGGTTCATGAACCTGAATTCGCTTGCAGGTGAATGGCAGGTGGATTTCACCCACCCCGACTACGGCTCCGACGGCATATTCGCCATCACCGGCCCGACCGGCGCCGGAAAGACGACCATCCTCGACGCCGTCTGCCTCGGGCTTTACGGCCGCACGCCCCGGCTCGACAGGGTGACGAAAAGCAGCAACGAGATCATGTCGCGGCAGACCGGTGAATGTTTTGCCGAGGTGACGTTCGAGACGCAGAAGGGTCGCTTCCGCTGCCACTGGAGCCAGCACCGCGCCCGGAGACAGGCGGAAGGCGAGCTGCAGCCGTCCCGGCATGAGATCGCCGATGCCGATTCCGGGGTTGTGCTGGAGTCGAAGATCACGCAGGTGGGCGAATTCATCGAAAAGGCCACCGGCATGGATTTCGAGCGCTTCACCCGTTCGATGCTGCTGGCCCAGGGGGGATTCACGGCCTTTCTCCAGGCCTCTCCCGACGGACGGGCACCCATTCTGGAGCAGATCACCGGCACCGAAATCTACAGCCTGATCTCGATGAAAGTTCACGAGCGCCGCGTGGAGGAACGCAACCAGCTTGATCTGTTGCAGGCGGAGTTCAAGGGAATCCAGGTTCTGAGCGAAGGGGAAGAGAGGGATCTGCAAACCGCGCAGAAAGAAAAGCAGTCCCGGGAGGCGGAGCTTTCGATCCGGATGGTCGGCCTCCGCAACGCGGCCCTCTGGCTGGAGCGGGTGGCCGCCCTGGAGCGGGAGATCAGGGAACTGGACAGACTGCTGCTGGATTATGAAGGGCGCAGTCTTGCCTTTGCGCCGGAATCGATCCGATTGGAAAAATCCCGCAAGGCCCTCGGTCTGGAGGGCGATTACCGGGGTGTCGCCGCGATGCGGATTCAGCAGCAGGGTGAGACCCAGGAACTTGCCGGTGCCTGTGCCGCGCTGTCCGAAAAGGAGAGGGGCTGCGCCGCAACACTTGCCCTGAAACAGGCCGCGGAAACCGGGTCGAACGAGGCGCGAACCCGGCAGGTTGCCGAGGCAGAGGTTATCAAGAAGGTGCGCGATCTCGATGTCCGGCTGGGGGAGCAGAAAAAGCAGGTCGAAGAGAAGGCCAGGGCAATTGCGGAGATCGAGGAGCAGGGAAAGGGATATCGAAGCAACATCGAACTCCTCGAACAGGCGCTGAAACAGGCGCAGACCGGCCTGGATGAAATCCGGGACTACAGGGACAAACACGCCGCCGATGCCGCGCTCTTGACCGGCCTTGCCGTCATTACCAGGGAGCTTGAGTCATTGCGCGATTGCGAGGCGAAGCATGCCAGGGCCTGTGAGGAACTTGCTGCGGCAGACATGAAAAAGGAGTCTGCCGCTTCGGCTTGCCGGCGGCTCGAAGCCAATCATGAGAGATCTCGGATGGCCTTCGAGAAGGGGCGGACGGAACTCGGTCGTCTAACCGAAGAGATCGGCGTCCTCCTGAAAGGACGCGACATCGGCCAATGGCGCGATGAGGTGGACGCTCTGAAGGAGCGCGAGCGTCTTCTGATTCAGGCGGACGAAATCATCGACCGGATCGAAAAAGCCGTCGGGGCGCTGGAAGGTCTGAAAACGGTCCTGAAGGCCTTTCGGGTCGTCCAGGGGAAGCTCTCGGGTGAGATCAAAACCTTTTCGGATCAAAAGGTGGTTTTGGAAAAGGAGATCGAAGCCCTCGAAACGGAGGTTGCTCTCCTCGGCCGGATCCGCGACCTCGAGGAGGAAAGGAGACGCTTGGAGGACGGCAGGCCATGTCCCCTGTGCGGCGCCGCAGATCATCCCTACGCGAAGGGCAATCTCCCCGAATCGAACAGGGCGGAAGCCGGTCTGGAAAAGGCAAAGGCAGGATACAAAAAAATATCCGAGAAACTAGGCAAACTGGAAACCGAACAGGCCAGATTGGCGGCGGAGATCCGGCATGCAGAAAAAGAGATGGAAGAGAAGGGGGCCGCGCGGGGTGCGGATGAAAAGGCATGCGATGAAGCGCTGCTGAAACTGAATATCCGGGCCGCCGCGGAAGGGCGCGCCGGGAAGATGTGCAAAGAACTTGCCAGCGTCCGGATGAAAATGGCTGAAACCAATGCCACCGTCAAGACCGCCGAAAGGAAGGGCAAGGCGGAGAAGACGGCGCAAACGGCCCTGGAGACGATCCGGACGCAATTCGAGAAATCTGGTGAGGCGTTGCAGGAGGCTCGGCATCAATTGGAGACGGCCCACCGGGAGCAGGAGCGGCTGATCAGGGAGCGCGACGTCGCCGTTGAAGAGACTCGCAAGGCGCACGTTGCGGCGCTCCGGGGGGTGGAACCCTTCGGGGTTGCAGATCTTCCCCCAACCGGTCTCGATGCCGTCCTGCGGGACCTCACCGGGCGCAGGGATCGGTGGCAGGCCGGACAGGATAAAAAAACCATCGCGGAGAAACGGATCGGTGACTTGGGGGCCGCGCTCGACAAGGATAGCGCGCTGCTTGCGAGTCTGGAAAGGGATTTGGCCGCAAGATGCCGGGATCGTGACGATCTGTTGCGGCAGGTTGAATCCCTCAGCGATTCCCGTCGGCAACTCTTCGGGGAGCGGAACGCCGACCAAGAGGAGAAACGGCTGGCGGAGGCCGTGGATCGGGCGGGCCGGACCTTCGAAAAGGTGCGCGAAGAATACGGTAGAATTGAAAAAGAGATCGGCGTCCTGAAGGAGAAAATCGCGCTGTTGAGGGAAAAGACGGAGAAACGGGCGGAGGAGCTGACGCAGGCGGAAGGAAACCTGACGGAGCGGATTCAGAAGGCTGGATTCGCAGACGAGGCCGGCTATCTGTCCGCCTGCCTGGCCGGGGAGGTGCGGGAGAGGCTCGCGGAGCGGGAGACGGCCCTTGTCAAGGAGAAAACGGAACTGGACGCCCGCCGGAGGGACCGAGCGGAGGTGCTGGCCGCGGAACGCGGGAAACGGCTGACAGATCAGCCCGGCAAGGCACTCCGGGAAGCCATCGGCATCTGTGAGTCCGACCTGAGACAGCTCAGGGGTGACATCGGCGCAATTAAAAACAGCCTGGGTGAAAACGAGAAATTGAAGGAAAAACAGCGGGATCATATTCAGAAGCTGGATGCCCGGAAAAAGGAATGTGCCCGCTGGGACGACCTGCATCTGCTGATCGGGTCGGCCGACGGCAAGAAGTTCCGGAACTTCGCCCAGGGGCTGACCTTCGAGATGATGACGGTGCATGCCAACCGCCAGCTTAAGAAGGTGACGGACCGCTACCTGCTCATCCGCGACCCGTCGCAACCGCTGCAACTCAACGTGATCGACAACTACCAGGCGGGCGAGATCCGTTCCACGAAGAATCTCTCGGGCGGCGAAAGCTTCATCGTCAGCCTGGCCCTGGCGCTCGGCCTCTCCCAGATGGCGAGCCGCAATGTTCGCATTGACTCGCTTTTCCTCGACGAAGGGTTCGGAACCCTCGACGACGAGGCTCTCGAAACGGCGCTTTCGACACTGGGAGGACTGCACCAGGAAGGCAAGCTGATCGGCGTCATCTCCCATGTCACGGCCCTCAAGGAGCGCATCGGGACGCAGATCCAGGTCACCCCCGGGACCGGGGGGCGCAGCAGCCTGGCCGGCCCCGGCTGCCGGAAGATATGAGAGAAAAAAGGCTCAATGCAATGCATTATTCCTGTCAGGCAGCATAACGGAGGTAGGTATGACCATCCATCCATTTGGGAACGATCCGGCAAAGGTTGAACGATATAAAAGCTTTTGGAATCGCGACATAGGCACACGTCCTCTGGTGGGGTTTTCAATCAAAAGCTGGTTCCCCCTCGAGGAGTTTGCCGCGAGCAGGGGCTGGAAATCGCATGCTGTTCTGACCCCGGAGATGGTCGATCCGGAGGCCTTTATGGAGGATCAGGAGCGACTCCTGCAGGAAGGGGAGGCGATGGACGATGACCTGCTCCGGGGGGCCTCACCGTCTCAGGCCATCCCCTGGCTGGATGGCATGTTTGGCAGTGTGCTGCGGATTCTGCCGGGCAATGTCATGAGCGCGGAACAATCGCTCCCCTGGGAGGAATTGGAACGGCTCCGCCTGGATCCGGAAAATCCCTGGTACAAGAAATATATGGAATTTGGGGAGACCCTGGTGAGGTTGTCCCGGGGTCGATTTCCTGTAAGCCACGGAACGCTGTTCGGTCCCACGGATCTGTTGGGATCCTTTCGCGGACATACCCGGAGCTTGATCGATTTGATGGATGAACCTGAGAAATCCCAGGAGGCGCTATGGAGGTTTGCCTACATCTTTCAAGAGATTACCGAGGAGTTCTGGAAACGGGTTCCATTGTTCTATGACGGTTACTTCGATGCGCAATATCAACTCTGGACACAGGGGCCGATCATTCGGATGCAGGAAGATGCCATTGCCGTCTATTCCCCCAAGCTCTATCGTTCCTGCGTACAGTCGATAGACCGCTACCTTGCTCAAAAATTCTCCGGTAGTTTCATGCATCTGCATGCCACTTCGATGTTTCTGCTGGATCTCATTTTGGAGATCGAAGAGCTCCGTTGCCTTCAGGTCAACTACGAGGTGAACTCGGGGGGTCCCAATATTCGCGGCATGCTTCCGTATTTCCAGAGAATCCAGGCGGCCGATCGGGCGTTGATCATTCGGGGATCCTTCACTCCGGAGGAGCTGAGCGTTTTGGTAGATGGGCTGGATCCGCGAGGGTTGTTTCTCTATCTGATGGTCGCCGATATGCACGAAGTCGAGACGCTGCGTCCTCTTGTGGGGATGTAATGCCGTGGGGAAGTAGATCCCCCTCCGTCGCTTCTCCCCTCCGGTATACCCGGCGTTGATATCCCCATATGGGCGCGCTTCCCGTCTCCCGCATATCCCCTCCGGCCTTCGTCAAACTCAAAATCATGGGCCTTCACGAAACGACGATATACCCTACCAAGAGTACACCAGTTCCGCTCCCAGTTCATCGTTTCTTGCATATCTTCCAAAGATGGACTGAGACGGTCCGGTGAAGGTTATCCCGGAAATGCCTGCTTTCCACGCATCAGTGAACACATACCAGGCATTCGCTTTTGCCATGTTGTCCCCATGTTCGGGATTGTAGGCGAAGCTGATGTTTGTTTCGACCTTCTGATTCATCAAGCCTACCTTGAGATTTGCCCAGAAGATGGTCTCTACTTTCCGCTCATAGAGCGTTTCCGGCCTGTTCAGAATGAGGGTCTGTTGCACCTGCAGGGTCAGCAGTCCGTCCTCGAAAAGCCGGTAGTCGGTGCCGATACCGTAGTTAAGGGAATCGCTTTTTATTTCTATGGAATTCAGTGGATACGAGCCGGACAGGGGAAACAACGGATATCCCCAGAGCTCCTCACGGATATTGAAGTAACGGTTGATGATATATGCCGCCTCTGCCCGGAGGCTCCAGGCTCCCTTGACTGCCGCGCCGTCCAAACCGATCGAGGTGATCTTGTGAAAGTCCGGCACATATCCGGGGTCGATCATGGTTTTCCCGGTCTTGCGAGATATCACGAACCTCGTGGTCTTGAAAACAGGCCTCGGGTCGTAGCCGTGGTACAGGTTGATCGCCCACTCGATGTCTCCGGCATGCCGTGCCCGAAGACCGATATTGCCATTCCCGATCGTTCGCGACGGCAGGTCCGGTTCACGCGGCGTGATCTCCACGGTGTCGGCTTGGGAAAGCGCCGAGGCGGCTGTTGCGCCGAACCAGCGTTCATTGGGCAGGGGGAAACGGTAGGGCACGGGAAAGGGAACCCATACTGCATCGTAGGTCCAGGCGCTTTTGCTGAGGGTTGCCGACAGCGACGGCAGGCCGATCTTGCGGTCCTCGAGCGATTTTGCGAGAAATCGGGTATAGTCCCAGGGATTCAGCAGGTCATTCGGCGGATATTCATCGAGCCTGCCCCAGGCAAAACGCTGGATCCCCATCCTTAGATCAAGATTGCTCGATGAATGGGCAAGATAGAGCTCCTTGAATTCGAGAAACGGTGAATTGCTCTGGTATACTTCATCATACCTCTTGAACAGCGAGCTGTCCTGCACCGGCCGGCGCACCGTTCCGTCCCATCCTCCTTCGAGCCAGGAATGGAACTGCCACGCTGAGACGACCGCGTCGAGTTTGAGCCGCCCGGTCAGACTCGGGTCTTCCTTTACGCTGTCGTCGAATCTTGCATCCACGCCGCGCAGGTTAATCTGGCCGGAGACGGTAAGGGAGTCATCGGCGAAGGAATATGACGCGCCCATGATGCACATCAGCAGAAAAATAATAAATCTGCCGGTGCATTTGTCATTCCGTGTGCCCCATTCGCCAGGAGGTATTCGCTTCATTTCCCCGCGCTCTCCAGTGACCGCTGCGAGAAGAGATCATCGGAGAACTGTGTATGATACTTGATGCTCTCGATCGTAAGCTCGGTCCGGTGCTTGGTCTTCCTGTTTTCCATGTCTGTTTTGAAGGGCGTCGGTATGCCGTCGATGATCCGCACATCCCTGAACACTCCCGATCGATAGATCTCTTTGTCCTGGTAGTAATCGATCTTCAAATGAATCCACAGGTCTTTTGCGACCCAGGCAATGTATTTCGTGTATTTCCGGTGGATTTTTGGTGTTACTTCGATAACGTAACAAGGTTTTCCATCGAGCACCTCTTCTTTATCGATGCTGAACTTGTAGTCATCGAGGTTCGGCGGGCCGCCGAAGTCGTCGTAGGAAAAATCCGACCCGAAGAATGAGTCGTCCTGCGAACTCGTCGCAATGCGCCGCACGCGTTTGTATTCGGGGAAGTAAGCCCAGAGCTGACGTTCCGAAAAGGTGCGTGCGTGGATCAGGAACCCGACGTTCTTCAGGTCCGGCGGCGACTTGAACACGACAAGGCCTTTGTATGCTTCAGGATCGGCTTTCTTGCTGTATTGCGTCAATGTTCTCGAACGTTTGCCGCCCCCCTTGTCAAAGAGGACCATGGTCGCTTCGGCCTTCCGGTCGAGAGACCGTGACCGGACCTCGTGAACGTTCTCATAGACCTCCCGGCCGGAAAAGGCGTGAACCGGAGAGGCTGGGTACAGAATATAGAGTAAAAGGTACAGGGTACCGGAAAAAGCGGCAATCATGGCGCCGCTGAGACGCAGGGGACATGAAGGGATCCGCAATGCATTGGCCCAAAAACCTCCTGTTCTCCTTGCGTTCTTCGCGCCTTCGCGGTCAACGGTTCTCATATTCCGCCCTCCGCATTCTGCATTCGAGAGTTATTCATACGCCAGCGTCTCAGTGATATTGGTTCTTGCCGCCCGCCAGGCAGGGTACAGACCGGCGAGCACGGACAGCCCGATCGCGAGCAGCAGCGACAATAGGACCGACTCCCCATGTATGTGATAGACCATGCTGTTCCCGAAGTCGAGTCGAAAGAATCCCTCCAGGTTGATCCACCCGGCAAGAACGCCGGCCGCGGCCCCGAGGACCCCGCCCGCAGCGCCCAGAAGCGCGGATTCGATGATCACGACACCGGAGACCTGGCTGCGCGTCATGCCGATGGAACGAAGGATGCCGATTTCGCGCGTCCGTTCGAGTACGCTCGAGAGCAGGGTCACGATGATACCAAAACCGGCGATGATCAGGGAAAGCACGTTCGCAGCGTCGTTCATCATGAACGTGCGTTCGAACAGCCTTCTGATCTCCTCCCGGAACTCGAACGAGGACAGTACGAACATCTTCCGCTTGTTCCTGAAACGGTCCTGGATCGCATCGCGCACTGACGCCACATCGCTGCCGGGTTTGACAAAGACCGAGAACATATCGGCGACATGGTCCTGCCAGTGACGTTCGTAGGTGCGCATGTCCATGATGATGACACCCCCTTCGGAGGCGTAGCTTATGACGACACCTACGACCAGAAAAATCGCCGACCCTGCGGGCGCGGGGAGGATGATGTTGTCACCGGGCTTCAACCCCATCCGCGAAGCGACGATCTCGTTGATCACAACGGCGTCCTGATCGGGCATCAACCGCTGCATGTCATTGTACCGGCCTTCGATGACCGTGCAGGTATTGTGCTGCAGCCAGCGCGGGACGTCCATCATCTCGAGTAAAACGCGGTTACCCGCGATATTCAGGAACAGCCTGCGGAACGGGTCCGCCGAGGCAACGCCGGGGACCGATTCCAGCTCCCGCGCCATGGAAAGCGGCATGGGTATCGTCTGGGCGCCGGCGGTGGCCAGCGGGTGGCCGGAGGTTATGATGATATCGCTCCGCTCCACGGAATCGATATATTCCAGAAGGCCCCGGCGCGCGCTGTTGATCGCGCTCGCCGTGCTGACGGCGAGCGCGATGCTTAAAAACACGGCCGCGACAGCGACCGAGTTCCGCGACAGATTCTTCTCGAAGTTCAGACCAGCAATCCTGCCGCCGGCACCGAGGCGGGGTGCGATAACCGACCGGTACCCGATGATGAACCATTTGAGGAACAGGGGCATGGCAAGAGAGATACCGAGCAGGAGGGAGATCACGGCAATCGTTGTTGTTGTGGAGTTCCGGATCGGCGAGGCAAGGCCTGCAGTTTTATAGATAACGACGATGATTCCGGCAAGTGCGATCAGCGATGCAGAGAGCAGCGTGAGCACCCTGTTCCGGACCACCCCATTTATGGTGTGGGGTTGGGAGCGTATCGCGGAGACCGGCGCAACATGGGTGCTCGACCGCGCGGGGAAGATGGCGGCAACGAAGCTCGCAATGACCCCGATGCCGACGTTTCTGAGCATGCCGGCCAACGAGAACCCTAGGTCCGTGACCTGAGACCGTCCATACAAGGACGAGACGCTCTGGGCCACCGCGCTGATCGAGAGCTTGGCAAAGCCGATGCCGAGCCAGACGCCCAGGAACGAGGCGAGCAGGGCGAGCGCCGCGGTCTCGGCAAGGAACAGTCTCATGATCTGGCCCTGGGTTGCTCCGAGCGCGCGCAGAATACCGATTTCTTTTCTCCGCTGGACCACGGAAATGGACACGGTATTGTAGATAAGGTACATGCCGACGATCAGCGCCATGAAGCCGATCAGGTTCATGCTCTTCTGGAAGCGGCCCATAAAGTTTTCGATCTGCCGGGTCCTGCCCGCCGGGGTGTCGATATTGTATCCCTGTGGCAGCGAGGACTGGATGCGGCCTTTGACGGTGTCGAGCGTCTCGCCGCGGATGATGCTGACGTCGATGCGGTCGATCCGCCTGTCCTTGCCGAAGGTCAGTTGCGCGGCATAGATATCCATAATTGCGATGTCGCCGCCGAGGGCCTTGGCCGGACCGTCGGGTTCAAGCAAGCCGCGAACCGTGAAGTTCTTGATACCCTGCACGGTCTGGACCAGGATCTTCTGGTCGATGGCGATGCCCTCGCGCTTCGCCATCTCGCGCGTCAGCAGGATCGAGTCGGGCTTTGCAAGGAACAGCAGGGTGTCGGGGATGTCGGCGCTCTCATCGGTCACGCTGTAGTCGCGGATATTGCTGTCTTGCAATACGTCGACGCCGAGAACCACGAACGAGCGTTCGCTCCCCATAACCAGGTTCGCGTTGGTTTCGATCACCGGAACGGCGTACTCGACACCGGGAACATTCTGCACGCGTTCGAGCATGGACTCCGGGAAGCCCGATTCTGTTCCCGTGATCTGAAGCACTGCCCGGCCGGTGATGCGGTTGATCGAGTCCTCAAGCGATCGGACCACGCTGACGGTCACGATATCGATGGAAGTCATGGAGGCAACACCGAGAGCAATGCCGAACAGCGCTACGACCGTCCGAAACTTCTGATGCGTGACATGTTTAAGACTGATGCGGCGAAGCAGGCTGGTGAACGTCATACTGCCGTTCCTCCGATGGAGATGTCTTCGGACAAGGCGCCGTCCTTGAGGGTGATGATACGCGAGCCATAGGCTGCGGCACGGGGATCGTGCGTTACCATTACGATGGTTTGGCCCTGGTCATGCAGGTTTTTCAAGAGCATGAATATTTGTTCGCCGGTATGTGAATCGAGGTTGCCCGTGGGTTCGTCCGCGAGGATAACCGCAGGATTGGAGATGAGCGCACGGGAGATCGCCACGCGCTGCATCTCTCCGCCCGAGAGCTGCTCGGGGCGGTGTTCCGTGCGTGAACCCAGTCCCACCTGCTCCAGCAGTTTCACGGCCCTTGGCTTTACCTCCGAGTAGGGCGTGCCTTCAAGCAAAAGGGGCAGGCTAACATTTTCAACAGCCGTGAGGATCGGCAGAAGATTAAAGAACTGAAAGATGAACCCGACCCGCCTTCGTCTGATGAGAGTTAATTCATAATCGGAAATGCCGTGGAGCGCTATGCCATCGATGAATATCTCTCCGGATGAAGGTTGATCCAGACCGCCGATCAGGTTCAGGAGCGTGCTCTTGCCCGAGCCGCTCGCCCCCATGACGGCCAGAAATTCTCCCTTCTTGATGCTGAGAGTAACATCGCGCAATGCATGCACCTCTTGCGCACCCTGCCGGTATTTCTTGCTGGCGTTCTTCAGCTCGATCATAGGTCACCATTTTCGACTCATACTAAGATTAGTCCACTCGATATCCGCTTCGGCGCGGAACAGCCCCGCGTCCATGAGAAGTTCCGTGGTGAGCGAATCGGAAACTTTCGGCTTCCTTATTATTTCGACCACTTGGTGTATAAACTTATTCAAAATTCAATTGACACATAATGCCCTTTTCTATATAGTTGTATCGGAAAAAGCAATGCCTTATCAATTGACTTGATTGATCGCTTTAAAAGGAGAAGGCTTATGAAAACGATCTTGGCCGTACTTTTTGCGGTGATTTCTTTTTTATTTGGAGTCACCACATCCGATGCGGCACTCTACTTTCCCCATTTCGATACTACCGTCAACCAATGGCAGACTGAAATTTGTGTGATCAATAACGGTGTAACGGACACTGTTCAGGGAAATCTCGAAAGCTACAATGACAACGGCGATTTGGTCGCCTCCATGCCATTATCCGTGGGGCCAAACACCCGAAGACAGATCGATGTCGGCGCGGAATTGGTCGCAGGAAACAAAGGTTACATCGTCTTCCAAAACACATCCGGTTCGCCGGTGGGTTACACGAAGTTTACCCAGATCGGCGGAGAGCGGGTTGCCGTCCCGGCGGTGGACAGCGCAAACACCGATCGCATCTATGTCACGCACATCGCTTGGATGCCCTGGTGGACCGGTATCAGCCTCGTCAATACCACGACAGCGACCAAGACGTTAACCATCCGTTTCAATACCGGCCAGACCCGGACAATAACCTTGGGGCCGAAACAACACCAAGCGTTTACCATTGCGCAACTGTTTGACAACCTGATCTATACCGATATCGTATCCGCCGTGATTGAAAATGCCGGTGGCATTGTGGGCCTGGAGTTGTTCGGGAGCGGGAACCAGTTGGGCGGAGTGCCGCTCACCAGTAAAACAGCGACCACCCTTTACTATCCGCATGTGGATAGTACGGGCGGATGGTGGACCGGGATTGTCGCCTATAATCCGTCCGCCAGCGCCATAGCCCAGATTACCGTGAACCCTTATGATATGAATGGAAACCTGCTGGGCTCTTTAACGCAGTCTTTGGGGCCCGGTCAGAAGTTTATCGGGTACTCAACCGACCTTAACTTGCCCTCTGCCACGGCCTGGTTCAGCCTTGAGTCACCGAATCCGCTGGTCGGATTCGAACTGTTTGGAAACGGCAATCGCCTGGCCGGCTATTCGGTGGTGGATATTGAGGGCAAGTCCGGGATCTTTCCCAAGGTGGAAAAGAACGGCTGGACCGGCATTGCCTTGGTCAACACGGAAAACCAGCAGGCGGCGGTTACCCTCAAGGCCCATAACAATTTGGGCGCTGTGCTGGCAACGGGGACCAAAATCCTGAGCGCACACGTAAAGTGGGTAGGATATGTGGAAGATTTGTTTTCCGGGGTCAACCTGAACGCTGCCACGTATATAAGCTTTTCCGCCGACCGGAATGTGGCCGGCTTTCAGCTGAACAATTCCACCGACGATACCAAGCTTGACGCCCTGCCGGCTTCCTCTCCCAGTGGGCAGAAGACCATCGACAAAGTTCTGGATTTCTTTAAATACCAGTCCACGGTTACCCTGGGGATGGCGACGGTGACCGATATCATGGGTCAGATACTGAATTCGACCTCCGGCGGCACCTGTCCGCAGGTTAGCGTCAATCCGCCGCTTACAGATATAACGGAGTTACCGCCAGCCATAACGATCAACGCCAGTTACGGAAACGGCTGCAAAGCCACCGACGGCAGCACAATGAGCGGGCAGACCGCATTGGTCGTCACCAACATCGACATGACTGAAACGAGCCTAACCCTCGATTTCGCATTGACGGCGACAAACCTGACACGAAACGGGGTTCTTATGCTCAACGGTTCCGTTGCGGGACACATTGATTTGACGATCAACGAATCCGTTATTACTCAAGCCAATGTCAGCGTTCAATTTAACAACTTCCGGGTTGCTGACGGCTCCATTTCGGGTAATTTGACCATGACCGCCACCAACCTTGATTTATCGGGTGAAACGGTCAACATCACCAATATGACTATTTCTTTTAACAATCTGACGGCGGCTGGTTACACCGTCTACAACGGCACGCTCCAGATGACCGGTACGACCCAGATGATTGCCAATCTGAACACCAGCCAAGGTGTTGTCAACCTGACCCTGGCAATCCAATCGCCCAGCGGCACGAGGACCATTTTCAACACACCTACTCCCGGGACCATTGGCAACTACACGGTCACCTTGACCAACGTGACCCTGGATACCGCTGTTTGCAACGGCTACCCCAGCGATGGATCGATTACCGCTTCACAAGGCGGATCAAGCGTTACTGTCGCTTTTACCCCTACCTGCCCAGTCACGCAAATGCCGGACCGGGTATCTCCGGCGCATGGCCTGAATCCGTTGCATGACCGGAATCCGTGGATTCATTTTAGCACGGACTTATATAAGTATTTGACAATAAAAAGGTAAAAATGGACAAGTGATTGTCTGCGCGCCTGACCGGCATTCCATATTAGAATCCGCCCCACGGCACCAATGACCTGCGGCGATCATACCGTATAAGGAAAATAGGAAAAGCGAGACGATGCGGATTGCAACCTTTGGCGACCTCCACCTGGGCCATACTCCTGTTTTGGATAAATTTCATGGAAAAGAAGAGAATCTGCTTCGGTTTGACGACCATCTTTCCCGCACTCACGACCGGATCATTTCAATGGGGGATATCTATCAGACGGATTATGGAATGTATCCCGGGTCCCGATCAGACGTGCTTGAAGCCATCTTGAAACGGTATTCCCGTATTTTCAGGCGCTGGGGATTTCCTCATTACGACAGCGTCTTCGGGAATCACGACATGATCACCCAAAAACTGCTGGGAACATCGAAACAGATAAGAATCAACAAAGACGGTTGGCGGATATGGCTCATTCACGGCCATCAATTTGACCCCTTCATCCGACAGAAAAGTCACTTGCCCTTTTTCGTGACCTGGCTCATCGGCGGCATGCGGAGAAAAGGCCTGAGACGGCTCGCTGATTTTCTGGAAGGACCTCTTTATGACTTTGGGCAACGGGTCTTTCAAAGGTTGGATCTGGCCGCCCGGAAGGCCTTGATCAACGGGAAAAACAATATCATTGTGATGGGCCACTCCCATCAAATGACCTGCCGGCCATTCGGGAAGGGGATTTACGTCAATTCAGGGGCCTGCTCCTGCGATTTTATGCGTTACGTTTCCATTGATACGGCAACACAGGTGGTCGAAGTACGTGTATTCAAGCCTTCCGAAGAACATTTAACCCTATTAAGGTGGCAGAACGATCCCCTCTATTAGCAATACCTCTTTCAATTCTCTTTGGCGGAATTCATCGGGCGGATCTCCTCATGAAGCCTTCCCGCCTGAAGGAGAAAGGCCTCCATTCGGGCACTGATGATCTGGGGAAAGTGGTCCCCGTCACTCTCGATGGCCAGAAACGGGAGATCCCGGCTTTTATCGGAAAGGAGCAAGAGCTTTTGGCTTATTTCCCCTGCTTTCATTTTTCCTTCCACTGTCATTTCGGAGCTCAGGATGGCCTCCGCCAAGCGGTTGTGCATGCAGCCAAAAGGGCCGATGGAGATGGCGCCGCAATAGTGGTCGACGATTTCACCCAGCACGGACCCGACGGTCAGGATGGCTTCGCCGGTGAGTTCCGGATTGATGAGATGGGTCGTATTCTTCATAATGTGATCGACGGCTTCCAGCTTGTCCCAGCACAGCCCCGATTTAAGAAGGGCTTTGCGGAAATTCTTTTCATACCGTTTCAGCAAGGTGTTGCGGATCAGAAGAGAAAACCTTTCTTTTGCTGTGGCGCGGTCCGACGACAGCCCATTCTGAAAGCACCAATCGGTATAGTATACCCATTCGAGCATTGTGGAAACCTTGCAGGCAAATCCTTGCCTGGCAAGCTCCTCCACAAGCCCCTGACGTGAAATGTTGTCATGGCGAACAAAGATTTCTCCCGTTAAAAGAATAACGGGGGTATCAGCAAGCCCTCTTCTGACTGGGATTTTGCTTAATGTGTCGGCACTCTCCTCGAGGACTCGGGACATCGTCCGCAAACCGGGAGCTTTTCCCAGCACGTAGACGATACCTTTCCACTCCCGTTCGAAGATCTCCATGGCCGATGCCTGGGTAACGGCATTGGTCAGGAGGACGGAGTAAATCTCTTCGAACAGGGCAGCCACGACGAAACTGCTCCACATCGCCATGGCCATGCGTCGACCGCCGAAACCATCATAGCTGTTTTTATCGGAAAGGGACAGGAGCTCGACATCCTCTAATCTCAGTCTGCAAATGAGATCGTTGAGAAAAATGGAATATTGACCGTACCGGCAGGGACCAGACGCCGTGGGTACGAAATAAAGGAGCTTTTCACCCCCTCTGCGATTTTCATGAATGTATTTCAGAAGACTCCCGGCCGTGATGATCAGGGGAAGACATTCCTTGCAGGAACTGTAACTTCTGCCCATCTTCAGAACCGCTTCATCGGCAGGGGGAAGGGCTGAGGCTCGGATCCCCATGCTGCGAAACGAGGACGCGACGGACTCCGCCAGAAAACGGCCCATGGAAGGAAAGAGGACATGGATGCTGGGATCAAACAGGGAATATTTCCGGCCGGTTGAATCGGTATAAACCGTCTGACCCTTCCTCGTGTGGATTCGGGCCGGCATAAAACAGGAGGATTCATGATGGGTCTTTTTCCCCTTTTCGAGCTCCCGGTAGCGTTTGATAATATCGATGAAAGCCTCGATCCGTGTCTCCATGCCGGCATCGGCGACGTGGCTGTCGACTTCGAGGGTCAAAGAGGGCTTCTTTCCCATGACATCACGGAAATAGTCCACAAGAAAAGAATCGGGACCGCAGGAGAAGTTTGTAATGTAACAGCCGAAGAGTTGGGGATGCTTCTTGGCATAGGCAGCCATCTTGAGGATCCGCTGACCGGCAGACCAGTACATGTTATCCTTGGAGATTTTTTCCGTCAGGGGTAAGGCATTGAAGGGGATAACGCGTATACCTCGGGAGGCAAACTTGTTCGGTATCCCCATATGGGCTTCGGAGACGAGGGCGTTGTAAGAACGACCGAAAACGACAACGGCAAAGGCATCAGGGTCCGCTTCAAGCGCCCTCATGGCCTTTGCTCCCCTTTTATGTATTTTATCAAGCAACCGCATCTGTTCACGGAGCGCTTCCCCAAAGGCTTCAGAGGCCTCCTTCCTGTTCACTCCCAGTATCCCCGCCATTTCAAGGAAACGTTCTTCGGCTGCCGGGAGACCTCTGGAAAAATCGATGACAGGATTCAGTATGCGGTCCTTCTCTTTCAGTTTCCGGTAGATATCACAATCTTTAAAGGCCGGAGCCAAATAATAAGGCTCCCCCTGGGAAAGGGGGCATGCGACACTATGAGAATCTCCGCATTCCACATAGTCTCCCTTTAACTGGGGGAGAAAGAGATAATCGGTCTTTTTCTTGAGGAGGTTCAGGAAATAGCCATGGGCGATTTCGGCGGGATAACAGAACGCGGCCCTCTTGCGATCGATCCCCTCTTGCTCCACAAAATCGGGTAGAACGACTTTGAATCCAAGTTTTGAAAAAAAGGTCCGGTAGAGGGGGAAATAGGTGTTTACCATGAAGGACCTGTTGATCCCAATGGTCGAGGTTTGAGCTGCATGGTGATCGGTGGCTGCCCCGGGAGGCTCAAATACAAGGCGTTCATAATAAGAGACATCGTTCAACGAAACCGCATCGATTTTTTTATGGGATCTGAGGTTGTACCAGCGGTTACAGGCGCCTCCGAAGGGATAGGTGTTGCTGTCGATGATGATCCGCGCGATTTTGCAGCGCCGATCGCACGCCTCTTTCCCCCCGTCGCAGACAAAAGGCGTTCCGTATTGGATCTCCCGGTCACGGAGTGTCGACAGGGAATAATTCCCCTCGCCGATCAGACCCAATGCCAGGCGGTTCTTCACCTCCAAAGCGACACCGAACGCCCCGATAAGCCCGGGGTCGGGGGGAACAATGATTTTTTTTCCGGTGAGGGCAGCCATGGCCAGGGGAATGGCCCTGTTATAACAAACTCCCCCCTGCATGAAGATTTTTTGGCCTATGACGCGGTTCCCCTTGACCCGATTGCTGTAGTTCAGGCAGATGGAATAGACGAGTCCTGCTACAATGTCCTCTATGCATACCCCTTCCTGGAAAGCGTTCTTGATATCGCTGCTGATGAATGCCGCACACTGATCGTTGAAGTTCAGGGGATTCATCCCCTTCAGGGCGATCGAGGCAATCTCCTCCATACGGATATTCAGAGTCTCCTTTGCCGCCTCTTCCAGGAACGATCCTGTGCCGGCACTGCATGCTTCGTTCATTGCATAGTCCGAAGGAACACCGCTGGTGATATGCGTGTATTTGGCGTCCTGTCCGCCGATCTCGAAGAGGGTGTCCACCTCTTTGTCGAAATAGACGGCGGCGGTGGCATGGGCGATGATTTCATTGATAATCTCTTCCGTCATCGCATGGAGTCCAGCGATTTGTCTTCCAGAACCCGTGATGCCAAGTCCGGCGATGGGAATATCCCGAATGAGATCGCCAAGCTGAGTCGATAGACTTTCATAGCAGGAACGGGCCGCCCGCACAGGATCGCCGTTTGTCCGGAGATAATCGGAGGCGATGATCTGATCATCGACCATCCTGACCAGGACTGCCTTCGTCGTTGTTGACCCCACATCAAGACCGAGGATACAACGGTCTCCCTTCTTGGCCGTGCCCCGAGGGGCTGTCTTGAACTCCACCATGTCTTCCGCACTCGACAGGGGAAGAAGGCGGGAAAAGGTGTCCCGCTTCTGCTTAAAGATATGCCGGATATCGTCTGGAATGGGTTGGGTGTCGTTTTTCAAGGCCCAGAGTGCACAGCCCAGGGCCTCGAAATAAGGAGCCTCTACGGGTATCGTAACCCTGGGGATCTTTTTTTTAAGATAATGGATCAAGGCAGCATTCTGCGAGCAGCCGCCGATGACCATGATGTGGTGCTTCGATAGGTTCTTGGCCAACTCCAGAATCTTCCCCGCCATCATTTGGCAGAGACCGGCGATCACTCGTTTTTTCGGGACGCCTTTGTTGGTGGCATGGGTGCAGTCGGTCTTGCAGAAAACGCTGCATCGCCCGGATACCTTGTAAGGCTCCTCGGATTCGGACAGTCTCACAACATCCCCGATATCCATCCCCATTCTTTTAATTTGCTGGAGGAAAAACTCGCCTGTACCGGAGGCACATTTATTTCCTGCATGGACGGAGGAGATGCGATTGTCCCGGCCGATCATGTAGAGCAAGAACGTTTCGCTGCCCGCGCTGACGATGGCCTGGACATTCAAACCCTTGCCGTTGACATGGAGGAAGGCATGCTCGATGGCCTCCGGTTCCGGGATGGAAGTCAGGCTGACAAGGCGTCTGAACCTTCTTCCCGTGAGGGCGACTTTGTCGTAATCTTTCATGTTGAGCGTTTTAATCGCATCTTCAAGAACCCGTCTGGGGTTCCCGTGATGGACCTTCACATGGACGCCCGAGATGGATGTATTGCCCGCGAAGTCCCTTGTCAGAGTTACCATGGAGAGTGTTGCAGAGCCGACACATATCCCAAGCGATTTAGTATGATTCATGTGATTGGCAACGTGCATAGACAAACCTATTCCACCTGAAGCATAACGGATACCGTCCGGTATGGACTTTGTGAGGGTGATCAGTGCTTTTACCGACTTGACGTTGAAGAATGTATGAGCAACCATGACCAGCGGGGCCGGCATCGCATGCGTAATCGGCGTGAAGTCCTTCACAATGTCATACGTAATTTTGGGTACAGGCTTGTCTGCGCCGCATGCATGCCAGGCGAAGCTATGGCGATTGTGTAGCCGTCGGGCTGCGCCTTTGCGACCACGCCGGTGCCCATCACGCCGTTGGTACAAAGGCGGCGATTCTCGTAACGAAAAAACAAAATTTCGTTCTCATTGAACTGATATAATATTTAGACCTGCCCACTTCTGTAAACCACAATTTTTCTGACATGTCAAATGGGCACATACAAGTGGTTCGGGCTTAGGAAGGGATTAGAGGGATATGAGAGTAAGAAGCGGTCATGATATCATCTTTTCGTTCGATAAAAACCATGCTGTAGATATTATCTCGATCATGAAACATCATCTTGACTTTTTTATGGGTTATGAGTTTAAAAAAAACTCGAACAAGACATCGGTCAAAATGTCCAACATGCTTTGTTCATCGGGCTGATACGCGCAAGTCTTCCCGCTTGCCCATAACTCCTGCAAAGGGTCCGCTTGAGAATGAACATGGGATTTCCTATGGACCTGCAATTACGTAGCCATCAACAAATTCTTAAAGTCAATTTCGAGAAGAGCGAACCATGAGAGAGGATAACAAACATAGCAAACTATATCTGTTTTGCACGGGAATCATGGAAGCCGGTTGGTTGACCGCAGCCATCATTGCACCTGTTTTCTTCAATCTTTACACCTCTCGTATCTTTGAACCCGATAAGCTTGCTTTGGTACGTTCAATCGCCATGATAATGGCTTGCGCGTGGTTCATTTGCCTTATCGAAAGATGGGGAACCGTCCGTCAACAAATCACAAGCATACTGCGCAACCCGGTGGTTCTGTCCGCTATAGCCTTTGCGGCCGTATACCTTATCGCAACATTGACCTCAGTTGCGCCGAGTTTTTCTTTCTTTGGATCCTACAGAAGGATGCAGGGAACATATACGACCCTCTGCTATGTCATCATCTTCTCCATCATCCTAATGGAAATGCGTACAAGCCGGCAGATGAATCGGCTCTTCATGACGATCATCCTTGGCAGCCTGCCGCTAGCCTTGTACGGCATCATGCAGCGACTCGAAATGGATCCTTTGACATGGAATTTCGATGTCACCAACCGGGCAACCTCCACCATGGGAAATCCGATTTTCACAGGTGCCTACCTTTGCATCTCATCTCTACTGACATTGGGTAGAATAGCACATGACCTTCTTGAGATGAGAAAGTCACAAACCTCTCGGCTTGATATCATAAGAGTTGCCGGCTACGGACTCATGGCTCTTTTTCAGGTCCTTGCTCTTATCAGTTCAGGCAGCCGGGGGCCTTGGGTCGGGTGGCTGGCTGGAGTTTTCTTTTTTGTCCTCCTTCTGGTCGTCCTATCACGTCGTCGCCATCTTATTGCGGGCAGTATTACTGCCGGTGTTTTGGGAATCACCATCCTGCTTGCGCTCAATCTCCCCGGAAGCCCGCTTGCCGAATTTCGAAATATGCCATACCTTAGTTCATTCAGCCACCTGTTTGAAGGTGAGAGCGGCACCGGAAAAGTCCGGACATTAATCTGGGAGGGCAACATCCGGCTGGTACTCCCACATGAGTCAATCCAATATCCTGATGGTGGAAAAGACCCGCTGAATGCCCTTCGCCCTTTCATCGGTTATGGGCCTGAAGCCATGACCCTCATTTACAGCCAATTCTACCCGCCCGAGCTCGGTCATTACGAAGTTCGAACCCTTCTGATTGATCGCAGCCATAATGAAACTTGGGATACCCTGGTCTCCACCGGACTCCTTGGCCTGATGGGCTATCAGTCCCTTCTTATCTGTCTTTTCCTGTTCGGCCTGCAACGTCTCGGCTTGATATCTACGGGGTTTGAGCGGAACGCTTTCCTGGGATTATGGATAGGATTCGGTATCGCGGGAGGGTTTACCACTATCGCTTTGCACCAACCCAAGTACTTCGCCGTCGGACTTGCACTGGGAACAGTGGCAGGTATGATCCTCTATATTTTAATGACCGTCATACTCCTTCCGAGATGCGAGCAAATCAAGCGACTCGATAAGGGAAACCGGATACTGATCGCATCCATACTTGCAGCCATTCTTGCCAACTACATCGAGGTACAGTTCGGGATCGCCGTTGCCGGCACTCGAACTCTATTCTGGATAGCCGCCGGGCTACTCGTCACGATCGGCTCAGGAGAGCTCTGCGCAGAGGACAAATGCTCATCTGTTGATGATCCCACCCCACTGCAAGCATCAGCTCCACAAACCAAAACGCCGGGTAAAAAAAAGGGCTCCTCCAATTTCCTTCATCCCTCCAGGGCCGTCCGGCCCCGCACCCCTTTTCTCCACCAAATCATTGGGGCGGGATTGAGTTATACATTGATCAATGCACTGATCCTGGCAGTTTTGTTCTATGAATTCATCCATAACCATGAGAGACTTCGTGATCCGCTGGTCATTCTTTGGCGATCGCTAACCCATGTCTTTCACCATAATCAGAGCTCTTATGCCGCGATAGGCTTGATCATCGTGATCTGGGCTCTTTGCTCCATAATAGCCGCATGCGAGCTTTCCCGATGCAGACTCCTCAAGTCCACCCGAGACTGGATTGTCGCGCTTGCTTTACTCGCCTCATCTTCTCTGGGTATGGCTTTTTTATTCGCGCTATCCCTCGCCAATCAACTCAAAACCCTGGTATCGTCGCCCTTGACGGAATTCAATCTCGTCTCGGAAAAAATTATCGGAATCTACAATTCCTTTTGTCTCACTCTCTTTCTGACGATTCTTCTTATTAGTCTGGCATTGATGTATGGAAAGAAGACATCTCTTAGGCCTTTCAGACGCCCATGGACTCTTTTGCTTCTCCTGCCGCCTATCCTGTGCGGCGGATACGTTTGGATCAGCTATTCGAATCTCAACCCGATTCGGGCTGATATTATGATAAGAGAGGGTGGTATTCACCAATCACACCATCGTCCCGATGGTGCAATAGCCCATTTTCAGCGTGCTGTCGAATTATGGCCGGGTGATATCTGCTATTCAAAATTGGGAGGAGGACTCGTCGAACGGTCGAATTCAGCGGATTCCACTCCCGGCAGTCGTCTTAACGAGAATACACGGTTCAGCGAGATAATGCTTCTCGATGCTCGGAAAACGCAGAATCTGAGCCGCTCCGATTTATTCTATGCTGCCCGCACCATATTGATGCATGCTCTTGAGCTCAACCCCCTCTATGCTGATCATATCAACAACCTGGCTCGCGTTTATCGCAGATGGACGAGCCTGACAATTGATTCGAAGGAAAAGGCCCGGCTTGCGGATCAGACGATAGTATTCTATAAGCGGGCCACCACGATCAGCCCTCAGAATGTCATCCTTTGGAATGAATGGGCATCATTCTACCTGGACCAGAAAAACGATGTTGACAGCGCCTTGAAGACGATCGAGAAATCCTTTGCATTGGATTCAAAATTTAGTCAGACCTACCTGGTGGCAGGTAATATATATCTGAAGCAGCAAGATTGGAGTAAGGCAAGTGAATCTTTCAGTAAGGCCTTATCAGTGACCCCCAATCTTGCAGAAGCCTACGACAAGCTCGCATACATTTTCTACGAGCAAGGGAAATACAAAGAATCCATAAGCGCCAACAAGAATGTTCTCCGGATCATGCCTGACGGCCCGACAACCTGGAGCACGCATAAGAACTTAGCGACACTTTATACTCGGATTGGAGATCCCGGATCGGCACTTCCTCACGTTGAACAGGCTTTAGCCCGGGCGCCAACCGATAACAGACAGGAAATGGCTGCCTTCCGCTCAAAGATTATCGCACAGATCAATGCGGCAGCAAAATCGGCACCAGGCTTGCGATAAAGCTATAAGGACTGTTTGTATTTTGAACCTTCGTCAGGATCTGTGATAAGCATTTTCAAGTCGGTGCGGACAGCCGCTTATTGACAATACCCATTCATTGTACTATACGGTCCGCAACAGACTGTTCAAGCAGAACCTTCTTTCTCCGCTCTTGTGCAGGCTCAGGACAAAACCGGGTTTGCCATATCGTTTTTCCATAGCTTTTGTTGCCTTGGCTTTTCCAAGCGGGGCGTGAACGTTTCGTGCGACGTGACCAAACATTTTTACGATTCGGCGTAAGATTTAATAAGCAGTATAAACCTTTGGAAGGGGAGGAAGTCCGTATGAGAAATTTACTCCGTGTGCTGTTGGTTGTGGTTTTCCTGGTGACAGTGACCGTCACGCCCGTACTGGCCAAGACGAGCTGGAATGCCAACTCCGTCTGGCCCCCCAAAAATCTTCACAGTGTCGGCCTCACCGACTTTGCCGAAAAGGTGAAGAAGGCCACCAACGGCGATCTCGACATGGTCGTCCATACGGGCGGCGCGCTGGGTTTCAAGGGACCCGATCTGCTGAAGGCCGTCCGTGACGGTCTTGTTCCGGTGTCCGATATGCTGATCAGTGGCGTGGCCGGCGACGAGAAGATCTTCCAGATCGTAACCCTTCCCTTCTTCGTCCGGAATTTCGACGAGCTGAAGCTGCTGATCGATATCTCGCACCCGTACTTCGACAAGAGCGCCCAGAAATGGGGCCAGAAGATCCTCTACATCGCCCCCTGGCCGGGAGCGGGTCTCTGGACCAAGAAGAAAGCCACCACCATGGAAGATCTCAAGGGCCTCAAGACGAGAACCTATGACAAGAACGGCGCCCTCGTGATGGAAGCCGTCGGTGCGACGCCCTTTGCCCTCCCCTTCAGCGAGGTCTATACATCGCTGCAGACAGGCCTGATCGACTCCGTGATGACCTCGACGCCCACCGCCGTGGACGGGAAATTCTGGGAAGTGATCAAATACTTCGAGCCGCTGAACATCACCATCGCCACCAACATGGTGACGGTCAATCTGAAGGCCTTCCAGAAGCTCCCCAAGGCCCAGCAGGATGCCCTCGTGAAGATCGCGAAGGAAACGGAAGATGCGATGTGGGCGAATGTGAAGACCTGGGACAAGGAACAGGAAGCCATCAGCAACAAGAACGGCATCGAGACCGTCAAGCCATCCGTTAAACTCATCGGCGAACTGGAGAAGATCACGGAAAACATCCGCGCCGAGTGGCTGAAATCGGCGCCCGAGGACGGCAAGAAGATCTACGACGAATTCATGAAAAAAGTGAAGCGTTAAAGGGCATTCCCATCGTCAGCTTCGAACCGGGATTCCGGACTTGCATCGTCTCGTCCGGGGTCCCGGACTCTTTCTTACGCCTGATTGCGTCGGGACAGGGGGCTTAGGCATATGCCGGCACGCTCTCTAACGTTGCTCCAGGGAGAGACCCGAAATGAAAACTTTTATCAACGCCATCGATCGGATTTCCGGTTTCGGCGGCTGGACGGCGGGGATCATGATGGTCATCGCGCTCGTTATCGGCCTTTCGGAAATCGTTACAAGGTCCGTTTTCGGTAAAACCCTGTACATCGCCGACGAGTATTCGGGCTACCTCATGGCCATGCTCACATTTTTCGGTCTGGCGTATACGCTGCGCGAGCGGGGGCACATCCGGATGATGTTCCTTCCCCATTTCCTGAAAGGCCGGCGCAGGGTGATATTCAATATGGTCTGCATGTTCATCGGTCTGGTGTTTTGCATCGGACTGGTCTGGTTCACCGGCGAATTCTTCTGGGACTCGGTGGTCAACCAAACGCAGTCCATGCAGATTACGGAAACCTACATGGCAATCCCGCAGGCCTTCCTGCCCATCGGATCTTTTTTTCTGCTGCTCCAGTTCCTGTCCGAATTTTTAAAGGGCGCCGCGATGCTGCGGCAGGATACGGCGGGACTCCGGATCCTTGAGGAAACCGACGAATTGGGACGATAGCGGACGCATCCCTGCGGCCTGCTTGTAATCCGGTGGAGAGAAAAACATGAACGTTGATCTGGGACCTGTTTCCGCGGTGATCCTCGGCCTGCTCATCCTGTTTTTGGGCGGATCGATCTGGATCGGCATCGCGCTGTTCATCGTCGGCATGGGCGGCTTCATCATTTTCACGGATGTCTCCTACGGCTCGCTCCTGGCGAATGTCGCCTGGAACAACACAAGCGGTTCGGCCATGATGTCCCTGCCGTTTTTCATCTGGATGGGGGAGATTCTCTTCCGGAGCAAGATCTCGGAGAACCTTTTCCGGGGTCTCTCGCCGTGGATGGACTCGATTCCGGGGCGGCTTGTCCACGTGAACATCCTGGCCTGCACCTTCTTTGCCGCCGTCAGCGGATCATCGGCGGCCACGACGGCCACCGTCGGCAAGATCACCGTTCCGGAATTGAAGAAAAGGGGCTACGATCACAATCTTTCCATCGGCTCCCTGGCCGGAGCGGGCACCCTGGGGTTCATGATTCCACCCAGCATGCCGATGCTCGTCTACGGGATCATCGGCGACGTGAGCATCGGCAAGCTCTTCATCGCGGGCTTCATCCCCGGCTTCATGCTGGCCTTCATGTTCAGCGGCTACATCCTGGTGCGCTGCCTGATCTCTCCCGAACTCGCCCCCAGAGGGGATGACCGCTTCACCTGGAAGGACCGGTTGATCGCCGTCCCCGCCATCCTGCCGGTCATCGTCCTCATCCTCTTTGTGCTGGGCAGCATTTACATGGGATGGACGACGCCTACGGAGGCGGGGGCGTTGGGCGTTGTGGGCGCCTTTTTCTTTGCGCTGATCACCAACAGCCTGACCTGGAACGTCTTCAAGGAAAGCCTTGCCGGGGCGGTCCGCACCAGTTGCATGATCATGCTGATCGTCATGGGCGCCGCATACCTGTCGAATGTGATCGGATATCTGGGAATCACCCGGGCGCTGACAAGATACGTGACCATCATGGAACTTTCACCCTACATGCTCATCGTCATCCTGACGGTTCTCTATCTGATCCTGGGCTGCCTCGTGGACGGATTCTCGATGATCGTTATGACGGCGCCGATCGTGCTGCCGCTCATCGAAGCGGCCAAGTTCGATACGGTGTGGTTCGGAATCTACCTGGTGCTGATGATCGAACTCGCCCAGATCACGCCCCCCGTGGGCTTCAACCTGTTTGTGATTAGCGGACTCAACAACGACGATCTGGTGACCATTGCCAGGGCGGCATTGCCCTTCTTCTGGATCATGCTGCTGGCGACGGTCCTGTTGACGGTCTTCCCGGAGATCGCGCTGTACCTCCCGAATCGAATGATCGGGAAATGATCCGGAGATGATCGAAACGCCTTTCGAGGAGATGAACCGATGAAGGGAATCGACATCAACTGCGACATGGGGGAGGGCTTCGGCGCCTACACGCTCGGCATGGACGGCGAGGTGATCCGGTACATCAGCTCGGCCAACATCGCCTGCGGGTTCCATGCCGGCGATCCCGGGGTCATGAACCGGACCGTGAAGCTGGCCAGGGAAAACGGCGTGGGCGTTGGGGCCCATCCGGGATACCCCGACCTCGTGGGATTCGGGCGGCGGAACATGGACTGCACGCCCGACGAGGTGCGTGATGATGTGATCTACCAGATCGGGGCCATGCGCGGCTTCTGCGCCCTCCACGGCGTGAAGCTGCAACACGTGAAGCCCCACGGCAGCCTGTACAACATGTGCGTGGGCAACGAGCCGTTGTCCAGGGCCGTGGCCGAGGCCATTGCCGCCGTTGATCCGGAACTCCTCTGGGTGACGCTTGGTGGAGCCCAGGCCGGCCTGGCGCGGAAGATCGCCGAGGCGGCGGGGATCCGCGTCGTCTTCGAGGCCTTTCCCGACCGGGCCTATACCCCCGATGGAAAACTGGCGCCGAGGAAACTTCCCGGGGCCGTGATCACCGATCCGAAGCTGGCCGCCGAGCAGGCCCTGCGGATGGCCAAAGAGGGCTCCGTCATCGCCCTGGATGGTACGGTCATCGATCTGGAGGTCCAGACGTTGTGCGTCCACGGCGACAATCCGTCGGCCCTTCACCATGTCCGAACGATCCGGCAGGCGCTGGAGGTCGAGGGGCTTCGCATCGTCCCCCTGGGCGCATCGGCCTGACATCCCCTCCATAAAGGTATCTTCCAAGCCATGGCAGCGATTCTCTATGAAAAGCCCCGAATCCGGTTGAGCGGCGACCGCGCGCTCCTGGTGGAATATGGCGACGGAATCGACCCTATCGTCAACGAAAAGGTGCGGGCCGTGACGGCGCTCCTGAAGAAAAACCTCCCGGCCGGCGTCGAGGCGGTTGTTCCGGCCTACCGCTCCCTCTCCATTCTCTACGATCCCCTGGCGACGACGCCCGCAGGGCTGGCGGAGGTCCTCCAGGCCCTGGAAGCGGATTCCCGCGTGGCGGAGATTGCCGAGCCGAAGGTTGTTCCGATCCCGGTCTGCTACGGCGGCGAGTTCGGTCCCGACATCGGCGTTGTGATGGAACACACCGGCCTGCGGGAGGATGGGATCGTTGCCATCCATGCCTCCGTCGACTATCCCATCTACATGATCGGCTTCACGCCGGGATTCTGCTACCTGGGCGGACTGGACCCCCGGTTGCAGACGCCCCGCCGGAAAACGCCGCGGACGAGCCTGCCGGCGGGCTCCGTGGGGGTCGCGGAATCCCAGACGGGCATGTATCCCGTTGAGAGTCCCGGCGGCTGGCAGATCATCGGACAGACGCCGTTGCGGCTCTTCGCCCCCGCGCGGGAAAACCCCTTTCTGTACGAGGCCGGAGACCGTATCCGGTTTGTCCCCATCTCCGAGGCCGAATTTGTCCGATTGTACGAAAAGGAGTGGTCCTGATGGAGCTCTTTCGGGTCCGCAATCCCGGTCCCATGACCACCGTGCAGGATCTCGGGCGTCTCGCCTTCCTGGACCGGGGTGTTCCCCTCTCCGGAGCCCTCGATCCCTTTGCCTGCCGGGTTGCGAATCTGCTCGTGGGAAATTCCGAAGAGGCGGCCGTGCTGGAGATCACCGTGATGGGTCCCACCCTCGAGGTTCTCACGCCGGCCGATATCGCACTGACCGGCGCCGAGATGGGGATGACCGTCAACCAGGCGCCGGTCCGGGGATGGCGGAGTGTCAGAGTAAACCTCGGCGACATCATCCGGATCCCCCGGGCTGCGCAGGGCTGCCGGGCCTATCTGGCCGTTACGGGGGGGATCGACGTCCCGCTGATGATGGGGAGCCGCTCCACCTTCGTGAGGGCAAAAATCGGCGGTGTTCAGGGACGCGGATTGATCAAGGGCGACATCCTGCACCGCGGCGCGGGCCTTCTCCTGGATCGCCCCCGTGAGCTCACCGGCGAATGGATTCCGCAATATGCGCCGGAGATCACGCTGCGGGCCGTCTCCGGTCCGCAGGACGACGCCTTCCGGGAGGGCATCGATGCCTTTTTCGGCGCCTGCTATGGGGTGACCCAGCAGGCCGACCGGATGGGCTGCCGGCTGCTGGGTCCCGCGGTCCATCGCGATCGGGAATCACCCGAGAGTATCGTGACGGAGCCCACGATGCCCGGAAACGTTCAGCTCCCCGCCGACGGACAGCCCATCATCCTCCTTGTCGAGCAGACCTCGGGGGGGTACGCAAAAATCGCGACCGTGATTACCGCGGATCTCTCCAACGTGGCCCAGGCCATGCCCGGGAATACCGTTCGGTTCGAGCGGGTGACCTTGGAGAATGCCCACCGTCTGTATCAGGAGCAGCAAACAAAACTGCAACAAATTCGAAACGATCTCAAAAAGATGCGTTCTGCTGAAAGGAGAGAGATATGATACGAATAGCAATCATCGGCTCCGGCGCGGTCGCCGAAGTCCATATGCAGGCCTTCAGGGCCTTTCAGGACCGCTGCGAGGTTCGGGTGCTTGCGGACCTGTATCCGGAAAAGGCGGAAAAACTCGCTAAAAATCATGGGATTTCCGCTTTTGTATGCAAGGATTTCCGGGAAGCCGTCTCCCGTGACGACGTCGATCTGGTTTCCGTCTGTCTGCCGCCTTCGGCCCATGCGGAATCCGTCGTCGCCGCCCTTGAAGCGGGAAAGCATGTAATCGTGGAGAAACCCATGGCCTCCTCACTGGAGGAATGTGACGCGATGATCCGTGCGGCCGGGGAAAGCGGCCGCATCCTGGCGTCGATCTGCCAGAACCGGTACAAAATTCCGATGATGAAGGTCAAGAAGATCCTGGAATCGGGAACCGCGGGCAGGGTCCTTCACGCAACGGCCAACTCGTCGTGGTGGCGGGGGCAGAGCTACTACGATCTCTGGTCGAGAGGTACCTGGAAAGCGGAAGCGGGAGGGTGCACCCTCAACCATGCGGTGCACCATATCGATCTGCTTCGCTGGGCGCTGGGCATGCCGGAGGAGGTCACCGCCGTTTTCACGAACGTCAATCACGATAACTCGGAAACCGAGGATCTCTCCATCGCCATCCTGAAGTATCCCAACGGCGCGCTGGCGCAGATCACGGCCTCGATCGTGGACCACGGGGAGGAGCAGGAGCTGGTATTCCAGACGGAACGCGCCCGGATATCCGTCCCCTGGCGGGTCAGGGCTTGCCAATCCCTGGAAAACGGATTTCCCCAAGAGGACCCCGATACCGAACGCGAGCTGCAGGGACTCTACGATTCCCTTCCCGCGATCCCCTACGAGGGGCATCCGGGCCAGATCGACAATATCCTTCAGGCGATCGAGGGGAAGGCCCCCCTCCTCGTGGACGGGAAGGAGGGCCGGGAGACCCTCGAACTCATCATGGGGATCTACAAGTCCGCCGCCACCCGGATTCCCGTCAAATTCCCGCTGCAGAAAGACGATCCCGTCTATCGGAAAGAGACGATGCTCAGCCTGATGCCCCGGTTCCACCAGAAAACCAGGAGCATCGAAAATTTCAAGACCTCGACCATCACCCTTGGCCGTGATATGGGGAGATAAGGAGAAGGGCATGCAGAAATCAGACGGAATGAATTACGCCCCCAGGGGAAAATCCGCCCCGGTGTGCCGGAAGGGAGATTTCCGGGTGGGGGTGATCGGGCTGGATCACGGTCATATTTTCGGGATGTGCAACGGGCTCATCGAGGCGGGAGCGGAGCTTGCGGGGGTGTATGATCCGGATCCGGTAAAGTTGGCGAATTTTCGGAAGGCCTTTCCGGATGTCAGCGCCGTGTTGTCGGAGGAGGCGATCCTGGAGGATCCCGCCATTCACCTCGTCGCCGGCGCGGCCGTCCCTTCCGACCGCTGCGACCTCGGTCTCCGGGTGATGGACCACGGGAAGGACTATTTTTCCGACAAGCCCCCCTTCACCACGCTCGAGCAGATCTCCTCGGCCCGGAAGAAGGTCGCGGAGACGGAACGAAAATATGCCGTCTATTACAGTGAGCGGCTCCATGTCGAGGCCGCCGTCTTTACCGGAAACCTGATTGCCGACGGGGCGATCGGCCGGGTCGTGCAGGTGATCGGAATGGGCCCGCACCGGATCAGCCTCCCCCAGCGGCCGGAATGGTTCTTCCGGAAGGAGAAGTTCGGCGGCATCCTGGTGGATCTCGGCTGCCATCAGATCGAGCAGTTTCTCTTCTATTCCGGGGCGAAGGACGCCCGCGTCATTTCCAGCAAGGTGGCAAACTACAAATTCAAGCAGTATCCCGAATTAGAGGATTTCGGCGACGCGACCCTCGTGGCGGACAACGGTGCGACGAACTATCTGCGGGTCGACTGGCTCACGCCCGACGGCCTGGGGGTCTGGGGCGACGGGAGAACATTCGTGCTGGGCACCGACGGATACATCGAAATGAGAAAGTACATCGACGTCGCCCGCAGCAGGGACGGAGACCAGGTGTTTCTCGTCGATCACCAGGGCGAACGGCAGTTCTCCGTGGCCGGCCAGGTCGGCTTCCCTTTCTTCGGCGCCCTCATCCTGGACTGCCTGAACCGCACGGCGAAGGCCTATTCCCAGGAGATGTTTTTCAAGGCCGCGGAGCTGGCCGTCATCGCGGAGCAGACCGCGACACGGATCGAGTGATATCCATGGGACGTGTCATCCGGCATGAGGAGATCATCCATCTCATTTCCAAACTGAGAGAGGTTTCGGTCCAGACCCTTACCGAACGATTCGGTGTCTCCGAGGCCACCATCCGCAAGGACCTGACTCTGTTGGAGGAGATGGGATACCTTGTCCGAACCCACGGCGGCGCTATTCTCGCGGAGGACCGTAAACGAGAAGAGTCTCTCGCATCAAGGCAGGATAAAGCCCTGAAGGAGAAGCTGGCCATCGTCTCCAGGGCGCGGGAATTCATCCATGAAGGGGATACCATTTACGTGGATTCAGGGAGCACCTGTACGCTCCTCGCGCGGGAAGTGCGGGACATGACGATCCGGGTGATCTGCCACTCCCTCGGGGTATATCAGGAACTGAAGTCGTCGCCGGGGGCTTCCCTTTTTTCCCTCGGGGGCAGTTACCGGAAGGCTGCTGAATCCTTCATCGGACCCATTGCCATGGAGAACCTCAAGCATTTCCAGATCGAGACATGCTTCATGGGTACGGCGAGCTTCAATAAAAAGGGGATATTCTCGTCACAGAACATCATCGAGGCGCAGTTGAAGGCGGAAGTTCTCAAGACAAGCAAGAGACGGATCATCCTGGCGGATCATACGAAATTAAATGCCTTCGGCTTTTGCGTCTTTGCCCGGCCGGGCGAATTCGATGTCCTCATCACCGACGACGGATTTCGGGATGCCGCACGGTTTCAGGGACTTGGCATAGAGGTACTGTGCGCGGCCCGGAAAGAGACATAGCCGATTGTTGAAAAACGCGCCATTTGTCATTGCGAGGAGGCCGAAGGCCGACGAAGCAATCCCGTAACCATTCGACAAACCATGATATTGCTTCGTCACTGCGTTCGCAATGACAAGAGCATCAATTTTGGGATCACTTCAATTTGAAGACCATCTGCGTCGGGCTGACAAATTTTAATGCGACAACCAGGCACAGCATTGTCGTCATAAAATAGATCACCGCGAGCGCATCAACGGCCTGCGGTGGTCTTGCGCCGGCGGCATAGGCATCCGCATAAAGGGCAACGACAATGGTTTGCGACTTCCCGCCGGCAACCAGATAGGTCAATTCAAACATCGATATCGTCTTCACGATGGAAAGGATGCCTGCCGTTAAAATGCCGGGCAGCGTCAAGGGAACCAGGATTTTAAAAAATGTTCGGATTCGGCCCGCCCCGAGCATCTTTGCCGCTGATTCCAGGTTTACGCCGATCTGCTCGATAAACGGCTGCAATACCAGGATCATGAAGGGAACAATCGGAACGATATTGGCAATGATCACACCCGAGATTCTGCCGGCGAAGCCGAGTTTGTAGAGGACCATGGCCAGCGGGATACCGTACGCCATCGGCGGCACGATCATCGGCAGGATGAACAGCGACATCAGAATCCCCTTGAACCTGAAGTTATGCCTTGCCATGGCATAGGCCGCCGGGAATGAAATCACGAGAGAAATCACGACCACAAACAGCGCAACGGTAAAAGTGACATACAACAGGTTCGGTATGTCATGATCCAGGGCGACATACCGGTACCATTCCAGCGTCAGATATTTGGGCAGCAATCCCGAGTACCAGCCTTTGCTGGCCGAATTCAGGATGACCGTAAACAAGATGCCGACGATGTTGACCAGATAGATGAGAATGGCAATCAAAAACATGATTTGTGCCATGGTCCGTTTGCGTCTTTCCGCCATTTTCCCCTCCGTCTCATCTTCTTTGAAAAAAATGAACCTTAACCCTTGCCCACAATCGATGCGCCCTTGTAGATCCTCTGTCTCCACAGCAGCACCATCGATATCACGAAAAGCTCTATCACAGCCATGATGAGCGATATTGCGGACCCCATATTAAAATCGAATTTTTCAAAGGCCCACTGATAGGCGGCGATCGAAATGACCCTTGTCGGACCCGAGGGTTCTCCCAAAAGGACGGCGGAAGGGAAGACGGAAAAGGCCATCACGAAATTCAGGCAAAAGGCGATCGCGATTCCCGGAACAGACAGGGGAAACAAAATTTTCCAGAAGGTCTGGGTTTTGCTCGCACCCAGCATCTGTGCCGCCTTTTCAAGATCCGGATTGATTCCCGAGATATAGCCCAGCAGCATCAGGAAGGCGAAAGGAAATCCCTGGATCACCAAGGATATCATAACACCGAGATAATTGTGCGTTAAGCGGATGGGCTTCTGGATCAGATGGGTCCAAAGCAGAAATTGATTGAGCCATCCGTTGGGTCCCATGTAGGAGAGCATGCCCTCGGAAATGAGCACCGTTCCCAGCGTGATCGGAACGATCAGGAAGAAGGTGATCAGCTTCTCGCCGCGAACGCCGTGCCGCATGTGATAGGCAAAGGGGATGGCCAGGATGACATTGATGAACGTCGCGGGAACGGCGATCGACAACGTGATTCCCACGGTTCTGGATTCCCATTGATCGGTGAAAAACTTGATGTAGTTGGCCAGCGTGAAGGCCCCATCCGCATCGGTCAGGCTCAGGTACAGCCCGTAGAGAAACGGATAGATGAAAAGAAAAACGATGAACAAAATGCCGGGCAAAAGAGTGATCAGCAGACCGCGGGTCCATCTACTTTCTTCGTTCATGGTCAGCCCTCTTCCTCGGGGAATATCAATATCTTCTCCGGATGAATCCATAAAGGTACAATTTCGTTGACCTTGACCAGAGACTCGGATTTCAGATCGATTCGGGTTCCGTTTTGATGCATGGCCGATATCTGGCATACCTGCCCGAGATATTCGACCATCCTGACCTGAGAATCGATTTTATTGATCGTCGAATCGCCGATCGAAACATCTTCCGGCCTGACGGCCGTAAATACATTTTTCCCCTTTTTGAATGCCTCCCAAAGCCCTTCTTTCCGGACCTGGTCACTGCAGGTGAATGTTCCTTTCGAAGTCAACGAAATCCCGTCGACGGCGATGGCGAATTCCATCTCCTCTCCCTTTTCCTTCACGCCGGTAATTTTGACAGGCCAGATGTTCTTGAAGCCCATGAAATCGGCGACAAACAGATTGGCCGGACGGCGATAAATATCGGCGGGTGTGCCTACCTGCTGGATATCACCGCTTTTCATGACCACGATGCGATCCGACAGGGCCAGCGCCTCCTGCTGGTCATGGGTCACGTAAATGGTCGTAATCTGAAGCCTTTCGTGAAGCGTTTTTAATTCATACCGCATGTCGATGCGCAGTTTCGCATCGAGATTGGAGAGGGGTTCGTCGAGCATCAGGAGCCTCGGTTCCATCACGATACATCGGGCGATCGCGACTCTCTGCTGTTCGCCGCCGGACATCTGGCTGGGGAATTTTTCCTCGTAACCTTCCAGGTGGACCATTTTCAGGACATTGGTCACTTTTTCCTTGATGGCCTCTTTGGACGCCTTGGTTAATTGCGGACCAAAGGCGATATTGTTATAGACGTTCAGATGGGGGAAAAGGGCGTAATTTTGAAAAACCATTCCGAAGCCGCGCTTTTCAGCCGGGACCTTGTTGACGGAGTCATCGATGCACTCGTGGTCGATATAGATTTCCCCGGAGGTGATGGGAATGAGCCCGGAGATGCAGTTCAACGCTGTCGACTTCCCACACCCGGAAGGCCCCAGGAAGGTGACAAATTCGCCTTTATGGAACGTAAGGGAAAAATTGTTCAGGGCCCTTTTGGTGCCGAAAACCTTGTTGATCGATTTAACAATACATTTCTCGAAACCTTTCATGTTCATTCCCCATCCGTTTTTTATGAACACTGTACCCAAGCCGGCGGAACGCTTGTATGTCGGCGGGACGACAACGGCTGACGTAACGCCGTTGCCGTCCCTGAAAAAGCCGCCGGCAAGCCGGGTGGTTGCCTATTTTTTAATTTTTGCACCGACCAGTTTGTCCCACATATCCATCGCTTCCACCAGAGGCTTGGCGTCAAGCTGGGTTGCGGAGGGCAGGTCCTTGATCGCCTTTTCATAGCTGTCCCGGATCGCCGGTTTGACCTTGTCCTGGCTATCCTTGGGCGCCATGGAGAGGGGTACACCCTTGATGGCCGGACCCGGATAAAAATAGCCGCTGTCATACGTCACGGCCTGCTGCTCCGGTTTCATCATCCAGGCCATCAAGGCCAGGGTGACGTTCTTCCGATCGTTATCCAGCCCCTTGGGGATGCAGAGGAAATGGGCATCCGTCACCCAGGTGGTCTTGTCCAGCAGGAAGCCCTGGAAATTCGCCGGAATGGTTGCCAGAATCCGCTGGTTCATGTCCCAGCCGAGGTGGCTTGCGAGCATCCAGCGGGTTCCTTCGGCCAGCTCCTTGAATGTGATGCCGGTTCCCGAGGGATAATAGTCCACATACTGATCGAGATCCTTGAGGAAGGCCCACGTTTTATCCCACGTCTTGGGATCCCGGGGGTTCTTGTCTCCGAAGATATAGGGCAATCCCTGCAGGAAGGCCCTGCCCGGGCCCGAGTTTGCGGGTCTGGCATACATGAATTTGCCTGGGTTTGCCTTTGCCCAGGCCAGGATGTCCGCCGGTGTTTTGGGAACATCCTTCACCTTTTCAGGATTGTAGGTAAACATGGGGCCGCCCGGACAGTAGACATGGGCGATTCCGTACCCCTGAAAGAGGTCGTAAGCCTTTTTGGCGCCCGGAAGGTAATCCTTCTCCAGGGTCGGGAAGAAATCCTTGTAATTCGGCATCAATTTTTCCCAGACCTTTTGTTCCACGCCGGATGCGATTCCATCATATCCCGTCAGAACCAGGGTCGTATCCAGATTTTTTGCCATCTGCTGCGCCTTGATTTTGGCGGTCAGTTCGGGAGCCGTTGCCTTGATATACTCGATGTCCGAAACCAGTTTCGGATTGGCGGCCTTGAAGGCCTCGATCACAGGCTTCGACAACTGAAGGTTGCCGGCAACATCGATGATGCTCAGCTTGACCGGCTTCTTGACCGTAACCTCCTTCGCTTCGCTGATCGAGATCGTGCCCATCATGAAAACCAATGCCAGCATGAACCCTAAAATTTTTGACCTGTACATATTTCCCCTCCTTCATCTGTTAGGTTTTCCCGCGGAGAATGTCAGAAAACACGTGCTTCCCGGTTCAGGTTTCATTCGGCCTGCCGCCATTTTGAAACCAGCGGCTTGCCTGCACTCAACACCCCCTTCCCACCGGCCGTTTTTTCTTCAAAATAAAATCCTTACGGCGCTGCCGGATTCCGCCCTCTCCCCCTATGAATGAACATCGGCTTCAATTCCCGCAATTCGACAATATTCCAGCAATTGCTTTTTGTAATCGCCCGTGACCCCGTGAATATGGTTGGAACCATACGTTTTAATGAATTTTTCGATATCCATGCCCGTTTGAACGACGGCATGCGGGAAGCAGGTTGTGGAACGGGCAATCAGCTCCTCACGCCCCTCAATGACCTCTCCGGAACAGATGACAAGCCGGTATCGGCCATCCTTGCGGCAGAATCGGGCAAGCGTCAACGGGCCCGGACCGCAAACATACCGGGTTGCCCCGCCGCCCGCCTTGCCGAAAACGTGCGGCACCATCGTGACCTTCTTGAGATTGTCCTTCGGATCACGGGAACGGGCGGCAAAATAGGTGGCCATCCCGCCACAATTGTTGAGCAGCAAAATTCCTTCTTCCGGAAACGCCGCCCTGACATCCATGAGGGTCGTCGGTTCATGGCCGGAGAGGATATTCAGAACCATCATGGTCAAGGCGCCGTCACCGTCCGCTTCACAGGCGCAGGGTATCGGCGCTTTCATTCCTTCGGCATCGTAACCATCGTTCAGCAGGGCGATGTTCAGACACTGGAGACAAAACCCATCGCTCATCTCCTGCTGGCATTTGATCGAGACAAAGGCGAGTTTCAGGTCATGGACCAATTTCTTCGTGGCCAGGTAACTCCGGATCTGTTTTCGGAAATGGTTGCGTGTGAAAAGCGTCTCATCGTATGCGGTGGTCAATCCCCCGTCCAAAAGCCATTTTTCAAAGTAATCAACTTGCTCTTCGGGAATTCTTTCCGCTTCCCGTACAATCTCCAGTTGATCGATCTGTTCCACGTCGATTCCAAACAATTTTTGCCACTGGGAGGGATCGATGACCGTCGAATAGATCCCCAGGCTCCTTCCGCCGAACATCCCGTACCGTATTCCCCTGAGGCTGCTGAGGACATGAGAAGCCGAAATGAAGGCCCTGATTTCGGTAAGAACCCTGTGATCGTCGATATCCCCGCACACCCTTTGGTGGGGAATGCCGACCTGATCCAGGCCGGCCGCAGTCCCAAGCATTCCGGGAAGACTTGAGGTTTCGATCTCGCGATTCGCCAGGAGCAGAACCGGCAGTTGCAGCAAATTCGCTTCCACGACGCCAAAACTTGGCGTCACCCAGATCGGGAAATAGAAAATGGCGCATTCACAGTGGGCGGCGCGAACCGCTTGTGCGGTTTCCCGTACCTTTTCCAGCGAACGGATGGGATCAAAAGTGATGATTTGAGCTTCTTGGGCAAGGGCCGCTTCGACAAGTCTCGTATACTTCTCGACCAGGGGTTTTCGCTTCTGATAAAAATCTTCGCGGTGTTCCGCAAAGGTCAACAAGGCTACTTTTTTTATGGACATTGCATTGACCCCCGATCGTCAGGATGGCTGGAGATTGCCTCAGCGTGCCGCGTCGATGAAGGCGCGCAGGTTTTCCGTATTCACATCGGGCGGCATCCCGCCTGCGCAGGAGAGGATCAGCCGGGAATGGTCCGCCGTTTCCGCGAGCAGCCCCCGCACCGCCGCGGAAACATCGGCGGGGGTTCCCAGCGCTAGGACGTCGCGCGGCGGGATACCGTGCAGCAGCGTCAGTCTGTTGCCGCACATCGCCTTCAGCTCATCGATCGTGTGCTGGGTGCCGGGGTTGAAGAGCTGGATGCCGATGTCGGCATAGTGTCGGATCGAGGGGGCGCAAGGTGCGTCGTTGTGGAAGATTTTCACTGCCACGTCGGTTTCATACAGCTCTTTGAAATACGGGAATCCGAATTCAAGAAAATCCTTCTCGCCGATAAAGCCGACGATGTCATCGAGCATCAGGATGCCGTCGATCGTCGGGATCGTCTCCCGCTGCAGTTTGTGCCACTTGACGAGGAAATCGGTGATGACGCGCAGCAGGCGGTGCACGGCTTGAGGTTCGGTCTTGAGGGCGATCAGGAATTCGGTCGTACCCATCAGGAACGTTGCGATATTGAGGGGGCCGCGTGAAACGGAGAAGCGGATTTTATGGCCGAGATCTTCGATCCGTGGTCGTGCCCAGCGCAGCCGGTTGAGCATGAGCGGCAGCAACCCGTCGGTGACGGGATCTGGCTCCCTGATCTCTCCGATCTGTTTCTCGTCTGTGATCATCTTCTCCGCATACGGGAACCCGTTTCGCGGGAAGACGCAGCGTGCACCAAAAGCCGACGGCTCGGTACACATACCGAACTCGGACCAGAATCCCGGAAGGAACATGCACTCCGGAAAGGTCTCGATGACCCTGCGATTGGCCTCGAACCACAGATTCTCGCTGGAGAGATAATCGGCAATCGCCATTCCGCACCAGCCCGGCAGCCAGGGAGAGTCGATAATGAAGCCGATGGGCAGCGGATCCATCCGTTCACCCCTGATCACGGCCAGAAGGTCGTTCCACTGTTGGTCTGTCATCCGAACTCCTCCGATATCGTGGCAAAACAGCAAAAATTAATGAAAATGGTAAACCGATAATGCCGTTGCAGAGAACAGGTAAAAGGGCGTAATATCGTAGATATCTGGATTATACGTAATTCTGCTGATGGATTTTGTCAATCGATGATTGCCGATTCTTAACCCTTGACACCTCCTCGAAGTGGTGTTAGGAAGTTTCACATTATACTGTAAATCGAAATAAAGCAATACTTTTCTTTGAGGTCACGTCATGAAGCCCCCAAACACTCTCACATCACTATACAGAATCATGGATTATACCCGCAAAGCGCTCATTATCGGGATCTTTTCCTTCATCGTGATCACGGGAACCCTGGAGATTTTCCTGCGCTACACCCCGGGATTGCACGGCTTGGCCTGGGGTGACGAGATCATGCGGTATCTCGATATCTGGCTTGTATTTTTGGGAGCGAGTCTTGCGGCGAAAGCAAACGGGCACATGGTCATGGAGTTTTTCGTCAAGACTGTTTTTCCGGCCCGTATGCTGCCCGTTGTGCGGCGGGTTTCCCTGGGAATCATCTGCGCCACGCTTTTGTTTCTCGCCGTGATCAGCTTTCAGAAGGTTCTCTCCACATGGAATGTGATGATCCAGGCCTTCGACATTCCGATTGCGCTCTTCTATCTGGCCATCCCGCTGGGGTGCCTCCTGATGTTTCTGGAGTACCTGCTCTTGATGATTTACGGTGATCATCCTTACAGCGACAGGAGAGAGGAGGTGTCCATATGAGCGACGTCGTGTGGATTTTCGGGCTTCTGATCGTTCTGGTTTTCCTCGGGCTTCCGATTTTCATTTCCTTCATCATCACCTCGATCGCGGCGGTGCTGGTTCTGGGCATTCCGCTCTCGGTGATTTCCGTCAAGACCTTCGGCGGGATCGACTCCTTCAGCCTCATGGCGATCCCCTTCTTCATCCTGGCCGGGAACATCATGATGGAAGCGGAGATTACGGACAAAATTATCAAATTCGCCAATGCCCTGGTCGGACGCCTCAAAGGCGGTCTCGGCCACGTGAGCATCGTCTCCTCGATGATCTTCGCGGGCATCCAGGGCTCCGGCGTCGCGGACGCCTCGGCCATCGGCTCGATCATGATCCCTTCCATGATCAAACAGGGGTACGGCAAGGATTACGCCGCGGCGATCATCGGATCCGCGGCGACGATTGGTCCCATCATTCCGCCCAGCATCGCGATGATCATGTACGCGTATTACACGGAGCTTTCGGTGGGCAAGCTGTTCCTCGGCGGATTCGTGCCGGGGGTCCTGATCGGCATCGGGCTTATGATCGTCAATGCGATCCTGTTCCGCAAAAGGAAATACGATTTCGAACTCCCCCGCAAAACGTTCAAAGAGGTCCTGGTCACCACGTATCATTCCATCGGAGCGCTGATCATGCCGATGATCATCGTCTTCGGGATCGTGGGCGGCATCTTCACCCCGACCGAATCGGGGATCGCCGCCACCGTGTACGGCCTTTTGTATGGGCTTTTGATCTCCAAAAAGCTCACACTGAAAAAGCTGGGCAGGGCCATCGTCGATGCGGCGCAAACGACGGCCGGGGTCATGATCATCCTCGCGGTGGCCGGGGTCTTTTCCAACATCCTGACCCGCCTTCGTTTCCAGGATTTCGTGATCAACAACATCGCCCTTGGGATTCCCGACCCCTATCTCGCGACGCTCGCCATCATGCTGATGATCCTCGTGCTGGGATGTTTCATCGATCCGTCGGTGCTGATCGTCATGTTCGGGTCTACGGTCCACGCTGCCGGCATGACCCTCGGCTTCGATCCCATCCACTACGGCGTGCTGATGGTGATCACGATGCTCATCGGGGCGGTTACGCCTCCCGTAGGATCGATGCTCTTCATCGCCTGTTCGATCGCCGGGATTCCGCTGGAGGCATCCCTGAAGCCGCTGTTACCCTGCATTCTGATCCTGTTCATCGTGTGTATCGCCATCCTGTTCTTTCCCGGACTGGTAACGCTGATGGCGTCCATCGTGTGACCCCTTCCATGGGGTTTAACCCGTATCAAAAGGCCAACCAATAAAGGAGGAATGAAGATGAAAACAAAGACCGGAATCCTGATTCTCTCTGTTCTGCTGGCAATCTGCCTCGCGGCGCCGGCGTTCGCGGCGGATGCAAAAACCTACACGATGCGGACGACCACGCCTCTGGCCAAGAGCGGTTCCGTCGGCAAGGGGCTCGACAAGCTCTGCGAACTGGTGGCGACCAAATCGGGCGGCCGGATCAAGACCACGGCCAATTACTCGGGCGAACTCGGAACCCAGCGGGAGCAGGTGGAGATGGTCCATGACGGTGCCCTGGAAGTCGTGACCACGCTTGCGTCCGGATCCGCACGGTACGTCCCGCAGCTTGCGCTGTTCGAATTCCCCTACATTTACAAGGACGAGGCGCATCTGGTCCGGGTCCTGAACGCGCTGGAGCCGGAAGTCTCCCGATTGCTCGCCTCCAGCAACATGGTGGCCATCGGCGGGCAGAACATGGGGCTCCGCCACATGCTGAACAAAAAGCGTCCGATCCGGACGGTGGCCGATATGAAAGGGCTCAAGATGCGCGGCCCGAATCCGGTATACGTGGGAATGTTCAACGCACTCGGCGCCAGCGGCACGACCACGGACTGGAGCGAGATATACGGCGCCATCCAGTCCGGGGTCATCGACGGCATGGAGGCATCCCCCGACATGATCTATTCGATGAAGTTCCACGAAGTGGCCCCGTATCTGAGCAAGACGAACCATATTGCCGCCTGCGTCTATTACATGATCCGCAAGGACTGGCTGGAGTCGCTTCCCGTGGATCTCAAAAAAATCGTGTTGGATTCGGCCCGGCAGGCGGCTGCGTATCAGAACGAGCTGGATAACAATGTGCAGAGCGAGTCGCTCAAGAAGATGGTCGCCGCGGGTCTCAAGGTGAACGAGGTGGCGGATGTAACGGAGTTCATGAAAACCCTTGAAACGTTCAAGCAGAACTACGTCAAGGACAAGGGCCCCGCCTGGCAGGCCCTTTACGACAAGATCACAGCGGTGAAGTGAGAGATCGCGAAGAACCGGCCCTGTTGAATCCGCCCGCGAGCGCATTTCCCGCGGCTTGCCGCGGGGTAAGCGAGCAAAAATGGAATTGTTTATTCCTCTTAAGGATCGAAGATTCTCCGCAGCTTACTGCGGAGGTCTTCAATCAAAAACGGACCGGTTCCCGAAAAACCGGGAACCGGTCCGCAAGGTTTGTTTTGGATTGTCGAAACTACAGAAGCGTATCGACCGGCGCGAGTTTCATGCCGAAGGCATCGGCCACCCCCTTGAAGGTGATCTGACCCTGGATCACATTGGCCCCCTTTTTGATCTCCGGATTGTCCTTCATCGCCTTTTTCCAACCCTTGTTCGCGATCTCAACCGCATAGGGAAGGGTGGCATTGGTGAGGGCCAGCGTGGAGGTCTTGGCGACGGCGCCCGGCATGTTGCCCACGCAGTAGTGGATGATGCCGTCGATTGTGTAGACAGGATCCTTGTGCGTCGTGGCCTTGGAGGTTTCGAAACAGCCGCCTTGATCGATGGCCACGTCCACCAGGACGGACCCCTTTTTCATGATCTTGAGCATATCGCGCGTGACGAGCTTGGGGGCCTTCGCCCCGGGGATGAGGACAGAGCCGACGACGAGGTCCGCCTCACGGATCAGCCTGCGGATGGTTTCCGGGGAGGACATCAAGGTGAAGCAGTTCTGCGGCATCACGTCATTGAGATAACGGAGTCTCGGCAGCCATGAATCGACCACATACACCTTGGCGCCGAGTCCGCACGCCATCTTTGCAGCCTGGGTGCCGACCGTTCCCGCGCCGATGACCAGCACTGTCGCCGGATCCACACCGGGGACGCCGCCGAGAAGGACACCCTCTCCGCCGTATTCCATCTCCAGATACTTCGCGCCTTCATGAATCGCCATCCGGCCCGCGACCTCGCTCATCGGGATGAGCAGGGGCAGCGATCCGTCCGCCTTCTGGATCGTTTCGTAGGCGATGTTGATGGATTTGGTCTTGATCATCGCCTTGGTCAGCACCTCGTTCGCGGCGAGATGGAAATAGGTGAAGACGATCTGATCCTTGCGGATCAGCGTGTACTCCGAGGGCATCGGCTCCTTGACATGCATGACCATGTCGGACCGGTCATAGACCTCCTTCGCGGTTTTGACGATCTTGGCGCCGGCTGCCGCATAGGCCTTGTCTTCAAAGCCGCTGCCGACGCCCGCACTCTTTTCCACGAGAACCGTATGACCGTGGCCCTTCATGACTTCGACCCCGGCCGGCGTCATGGATACGCGGTTTTCCTCGATCTTGATCTCCTTGAGAATCCCTGCAATCATTTCGCTCTCCTCCCTGATCCTTGATGTGGTCTATGCCTCTTGTCAGATGATGGTCATGCCGGTCCCGCCGCCTTTAGTCCTTCCAGAACATGGAGCCTTCGATGGCCTTCACGAGCCTCTCCATGTCGGCCGGATAGACGTCCCCGATATTTCCGATCCGGAATGCGCTGGCCTTGGACACCTTACCCGGGTAGATCACGAATCCCTTGGTCTTCAGCAGGTCATAAAAGGTCTTGAAATCGTACTTTCCGCTCTCCGGGCTGTAGAAGCCGGTGATGAAATGGCCCTGGAAGGCGTCCGGCAGCAGGGTCCGGAATCCGAGTTTTCTCATGCCGTCCACCAGGGTCCGGTGGTTGGCCCGGTAGCGCTCCGTTCTCTTGACAATGCCGCCTTCCTCCTCCAGTTCCTTGAGGGCCTGGTAAAAGGCGCGGACGACGTGCGTCGGGGAGGTGTAACGCCACTTTCCTTTGTCATTTTCCATTGTGTTCCACTGATCGTAGAGATCGAGCGAGAGGGAGCGGGCGCGCCCCTTGCACTTCATCAGTTCCTCTTTCTTGGCGATGATGAACCCGAACCCGGGGACCCCCTGGATGCATTTGTTCGCGCTGCTGACGATGAAATCGATGTCAAGCGCCGCGATGTCGATGGGAATGCCGCCGAAGCTGCTCATCGCGTCCACGATGAAGATCTTTCCATGTTTCTTCACGATCTTCCCGATTTCGTCGATGGGATTCAGCATGCCGGTGGTCGTCTCGGAGTGAACGACGGCGACATGGGTAATCGCCCGGTCCGCCTTCAGGGTTGCTTCTAACTTTTCCAGATCGGGCGGATCCATCTCCCCGCTGTCGTTGAAGATGCAATTGATCTTTAGGGTCTTCGCGATCTGGACGATTCGGTCCCCGTAAGCGCCGTTGGGGAGGACCAGCAGCTTGCCGTTTTCGGGAACGGCCGTGCTGATGATGGATTCTACGGCGAAGGTGCCGCTTCCCTGCATGAGGACACAGGTATACTTGCCGGTCTGGTTCGTTCCCAGCCTGACCAGTTTTTCGCGGACCTCCTGTACCAGCCCCTTGTAATCATCGTCCCATGTGCACCAGTCCCGGAGCATCGCGGCCTTCACGGTCTTTGTCGTGGAGAGGGGGCCCGGTGTCAGCAGCAGATACGGATTGTCCGGCAAATTTTTGATATCCATATGAACCTCCTTCTGGAATCGGTTGATTCTCTGCAAAGCGACCATAAAATCCCTTTGGTCTTGATTGTGTGTATAGATGTATACCTTTAGTCATATTAGTCAAACTAATAATAATCATATAATTGATAACAATCATTCATTCATCGGGAAGGCCGGAGCCTATTTCATCAGATGGTGGAAGGTTTCCGGAAGGGTGAGAGGGACGGCCGGTGTAGGAAGGCGGAAAAGATCACAGGATTTCGGCGAACAGGTCATAATCGTCGGCGGCGATAATCCGGCAGGCGATGATCGTTCCCGTCTTCGGATTCCCTCCTTTAAGATGGGTCGCCCCGTCGATCTCGGGGGCCTGGCGCCGGCACCTCCCGATGTGGCTGTAACCGGAGAGTTCGCCTTTTCCTTCGACGAGGACCTCCTGTTGTGTTCCGATCAGCTTGTTGTTGATCTCCCGGGAGATCAGCGCCTGCTCCTCCATCACAAGGTTCCGGCGCCGCTCCTTCTCCCGTTCCGAGATTCGGGACGGAAGGGCCGCGGCCTCCGTCCCCTCCTCCCGGGAGTAGGGAAATACCCCAAGGTGGTCGAAACGGATCTCCCGGACGAAGGCGAGGAGATTCTCGAATCTCCGCGGAGTCTCCCCGGGAAAGCCGACGATGAGCGAGGTCCGGAGGGCCACGCCGGGGATGATCCCCCGGGCCTCCGTGATCGCCTTCCGGATCAGCGCCGTGTCACCCCGCCGGTGCATCGCGGCGAGGATCGCATCGTCGCTGTGCTGGATGGGGATGTCCAGGTAAGGACATATCTTCTTTTCATCCGCGATTGTCCGGAGAAGTTCCTGCGTCAGGCGTGAAGGATAGGTATAGAGGAGACGGATCCAGGAGAGGCCGTCGACGCCGGAGAGCTCCCGGAGCAGGAGGCTAAGCGTCGGCTTCTCCTTCCGGTCGAGACCGAAGGCGGTTGTATCCTGGGCGGTGATGATCAGTTCGCGGACCCCGCGGCCGGCGAGCCCCTCCGCCTCCTTCACGATGTCATCGATTTTCCGACTCCGGGCCTCGCCGCGGATGGAGGGGATCACGCAGTAGGAGCAGCGGTTGGAGCAGCCGTCGGCGATCTTGATGTAGGCGCTGTTGGCCGAGGTGGAAATCAGGCGTTTGTGGCCGGCGTTCATCAGGAAGGTCGGCCGGCCGATGGCGCTGCGCCGCTGACCGCCGGCTTTCGGGACGGCAGGCAGCCTGTCCAGGTGCCGGCCGATGTGGGGAACCTCCGCGGTACCGAGGAAGAGATCGACCTCCGGCAGCGCCGCTATCAGTTCCTTCCCGTAGCGCTGGGGAAGACAACCGGTAACGACCAGATGGGTACAGGGACCGTTGCCTGCCTGTTTCCAGGCGGCCATGCGGAGGATCTCCGCAATCGCCTCCTCCCGGGCGGGAAGGATGAAGGCGCAGGTATTGATGAGCAGGATGTCGGCCTCCTCCGGAAGGTCCGTCAGGAGATAGCCGGATTCGGTGAGGATACCCGCCATGACCTCGGAATCGACCAGATTCTTGGGACAGCCGAGGCTGACGATGTGGACTTTTTTAGCAAGCATTTTATTGAATATTCTTTCTGTCGGGAGGTCCGGACGTCTGCCCGGGCCGCTCTTGAACCGTCAATGGGGGATTTTCCGCGCGAGGACCTTCCGCGGCTTGGCGCCGTCCGTGGGTCCGACGACGCCCTCCGCCTCCATCCGTTCGATAATCCGGGCCGCCCGGTTGTAGCCGATCTTCATATAGCGCTGCACGAGGGAGATCGATGCCTGCCCCAGATCCGTCACCAGTGCGACGGCCTCGTCGTACTTCTCGTCAAAGTCCGCGTCCGGCTTCTCCCCGTCGGCCGTCTTGGGCTCATATTCCGTGATCGACTGGTCGTAGGCGGGTTTACCCTGTTTTTTCACGAAGTCGACGATCCGCTCGATCTCCGCGTCCGAAACGTATGCGCCGTGGATCCGTGTCAGCCGTGAGCTTCCGGGGGGGATGAAGAGCATATCCCCGGCCCCGAGGAGTTTGTCCGCGCCCATTTGATCGAGGATGGTCCGCGAGTCCACCTTGGAGGAGACCTTGAACGAGATCCGGGTGGGGAAGTTGGCCTTGATGATCCCCGTGATGACGTCCACGGAGGGGCGCTGGGTCGCCAGAATCAGGTGGATCCCCGCGGCCCTGGCCATCTGGGCGAGGCGGGTCAGTGATTCCTCCACGTTACGCTGGGCGACCATCATCAGATCCGCGAGCTCGTCGATGATGATGACGATGTAGGGAAGTCGATCGGGAAGCGGTTCGTTCTTCCGGAATGCCTTTTCCGCTGCCCTTCTCCCCGGGCTCATACCCGGAAGGGCCTCCATCGTTTCTTCCGCCTCTTCCCATCCGGCTTCTCCGGTTTCGGGAGGGGGCGGGGGTTCCGCTATAGGCGTCTTACCGGCCCGCAACTGGTTGTACGCATCGATGCTCTTCACCCCCACGTCACTGATGATCCGGTAGCGGCGCTCCATCTCCTCGACGGCCCAGCGAAGGACAAGGGAGGCCTTTTTCGGATCGACGACCACCGGGTGGAGCAGGTGGGGGATCCCCTCGTAGCCGGACAGTTCGAGCCGCTTGGGGTCGATCATGATGAATTTGACCTCGTCCGGCGGCGCCTTGAAGAGGATGCTGCAGATCATCGCGTTCAGGGAGACGCTCTTTCCGGAGCCGGTCGTCCCGGCGATCAGAAGGTGCGGCATTCGGATCAGATCGGTGATTACGGGGGCGCCCACGATGTCTTCGCCGAGGGCGATGGGGAGACGATAGGGCGATTCCCGGAAGGCGGCATGGTCGAGAACGTCCCGCAGACTGACCGGATCCCGCTCCTGGTTTGGGATCTCGATGCCGATCGCCCCTCTTCCCGGGATGGGGGCGATGATCCGGATGCTCGGGGCGCGCAACGCCAGCGCCAAGTCATCGGAGAGGTTCGTGATCTTGTTGATTTTGACGCCCGGGGCCGGCTCTAACTCATACATGGTGATGACCGGACCGGGTTTCACCTCGATCACCTTCCCGTCGACGCCGAAGTCGGAGAGTTTTTTCTCAAGGGTCCGGGAGTTGGCGATGAGATTTTCCCGTTTGATCCGCGTATCTTTCCTCTCCACGCGGTCGAGAAGCGTCAGTGGCGGTAGCTTGAATTTTCCGTTCAGCCGGCTGGCGAAATCGAAATGGGTCTGCTCCGCCTTTGCAAGCTTTTCCTTGAGGGTTTCGCGCTTTGTCTCCTCGATGAGCGGGGCGGGCGTCGCGGCGGGTTTGTTTTCGGGGGGCTCTTCCCTTCTCCTCGCGAACCTCTCCCGGAAGCGATCCAGCAGAGATTCTCCCGTTCGTGCGGCCCTTCCCGCAAAGGAGACGACGGAAAAATCGAACAGGATCATCAGCGCGACGATCAGAATCAGACCGAGAATGATCAGGGATCCCGCCAGACGCAGATAGGCATCCAGCAGTCCCGCCGTGACCCTTCCCAGCAGCCCGCCCGCATCCAGGAGGATGCCGTAGATCTCGATTTTTCCGACAACCAACGCGAAGATCCCGGATGTGGCGAAGGTCAGACCGGCCAGGCCTGCCGCAGCCGCAGCCCCCATCCGGAAGAGGGGATCGCGGAAATACCGGAAGGCGGCGATCAGGAAGATCGCCGGCAGCCAGACGATGCCGATGCCCAATAGACGGATCAGGGTATCGGCCGTGTACGATCCCGCCGCGCCGGTCCAGTTGTGGAGCGGCGCGTCCTCCGGCACGTAACGGGTGAATGAGGGGTCGAGGGGATGATAGGAGAGAAGGGCAAGCGTAAGGAACAGGGAGACGGCAATGCAGATCAGCCCGACAAATTCCGCGGTTCGTTTCTGGAAAGGCGATTTCTCAATCATTTTTCACAATAATTGCTATTTTGCGTTCTATTCCATTCCCCTTATAATCAGGGTAACGGCCCCGGCAAACCAGCAATAATATGCAAAGGGGGCGAGGCCGGTCTTGTTGATGATGGCGAAGAGGAGCTTTAGGGAGAGAAACCCCGTTACGGCGGCTGCGATGAAGCCGGCGCCCAACACAGTCAGATCGCCCGCGGCGAGCCGCAGCAGATCGGCCGATTTCAGGATGACGGCGCCGCCGATGGCCGGAATGGACAGCAGAAAGGAGAATCTTGCCGACGTCTCCCGTTCCAGTCCGCGGAAGATCCCGAAGGCGATCGTGGACCCCGAACGGGAGATCCCCGGGATGAGGGCGACCGCCTGAGCGAGGCCCAGGACGATCCCGTCTTTGAGGTTCATCTCTTCCTTCCGTCTTTTGTTCGTTTTCACCCGGTCAGACAGGAACAGCAGGATCCCCGTGATGAAAAGCATGCAGGCCGTCGTCTCCACCGATTCGAAAAGACGCTCCGTAAGCCCTTGAACGATGCCCAGGATGATGGCTTCTGTCAGGGTCACAGGAGTTCCTTCCCATGGTCCGGTGCGGGTGGCGTTTCGTCCGAGACACTGCCGCTTTCAAAGTTCCGGATAATGATGCCACGGACCCGTTCGATCAGTTCGCTTCTCGTTTCAATTGTGTATCCGGACACATCCATCGGCCGGCCGATGACCATCGTGACCCTTCCCGGTTTGATCTTCAGGCTCCGTTTCGGCAGGATCTCATGAGCGCCGATGATCGAGATGGGCACGATGGGCACCCCCGCCTGGATGGCGAGGTGGAACATGCCCTGCTTGAACGGCTTGATGATTCCGTCCTTGCTTCTGGTCCCCTCCGGGAAGGTCATGACCGATTTTCCCTCCCGGATCTTCTGGGCCGCCTCCTCCAGGCTTTTCATCGCCTTCTCGTGATTCTGCCGGTCGATTTCGATGTATCCGGCGCTTTTCATGGCCTTGCCGAAGATGGGGATTTTGAAGAGTTCCTTCTTGACGATCCAGCGGAACTGGCCGGGGATGTGGGCCAGCACGATCAGGATGTCGAAATCACTCTGGTGGTTGGCCATGAAGATCTGCGGCCGGTTCATCAGCACATTTTCCCGGCCGATCACAGTCACCCGAATGCTGGTGAGCCAAAGGAGTGTCTTTGCCCACAGGTTGGCGATTTTGTGCGCCTTGCTCTCCCCGGGAGAGATGAGCGGGAAGAGCAGTGCACAAACCGACATGAAGGCGGTTATCGCGACGGCAAGCATGACCAGCAATGCGGAACGAATCATGATCAGGTCCTTCATTCAGGCAAATGGATGTGATTGAATCCGCCCACGAGCGCATTCCCCGCGGCTTGCCGCGGGGAATGCGAGTAATAACGATATTGCTTGTCCCTCTGGATCGAAAATTCTCCGCAGTAAGCTGCGGAGAGCTTCCATGAAGCCCCGTAGTGAAGCTGTTTCTACTCGAATATCCCCCCGAAGTCAATAAGGAATGTTCCTGCGACCGGCGGACGTTTTCCAAGAAAAGGATTGACAAAGCACGCCGGTGATAATAGCATAACACGCCATGAGATATGACTTTTTCTTCCAGGCAGGAATGACAGGATCGATATGAAGCGGATTATGAGCAACCGACGGGCGTTTGCGGTCATTGAAAACTTTTCCCGCTCCCGGGTCCTGGTCGTCGGGGACATCATGGCGGATCACTTCATCTGGGGGAAGGTATCCCGGATCTCACCCGAGGCGCCCGTTCCCGTGGTCGAGGTGAGGAAGGATCACTTCACGCTGGGCGGCTGCGCCAATGTGCTCAACAACATCTTTGCGATGGGAGGCCGGGTTCATCTGGCCGGCGTGGTCGGGTCCGACGAAACGGGAAGGCGTCTGCTCTCTGAGTTCCGCAGCCGGGGTCTGGATACGGGCGGCGTCGTTGTCGAGGCGGGGCGCCCCACGACACTCAAAACGCGGATTGTGGCGCATGGTCAGCAGGTGGTCCGGTTCGACCGGGAGGATCGCAGACCGGTCCAGGCGAAAAGCATCCGGAAGATCCTTTCCTACATTGAATCGTTACGGGATGACCTGGGGGCCCTTGTGGTTTCGGATTACAGCAAGGGGGTGGTGACTCGTCCCCTTTTGGAGGGAATCCGCAAGGTGATTGCCGGACGCCCGATCTTTACCTGCGTGGATCCGAAGCAGCGAGATTTTTCCGTGTATCAGGGGTTCGACATCGTCACCCCCAACCATTACGAGGCCGGTTATGCAGCGGGGGAGGAGATGCAAAACGGCCAGGATCACATCCGTGTCGGCATGAAGTTGTTGCAGCAGTACGATTTCAAGGCCCTGCTGATGACCCGGGGGGAAGAGGGAATGAGCCTCTTCGAGAGGAACGGCCGGACGAGACACACGGCGTTTCCGGCAGAGGCCCGGGAGGTCTTCGATGTGACCGGCGCCGGGGATACGGTCATCGGCGTCCTGGCCCTCTCGATGGCGGCGGGGGCCTCTTTCCGGGAGGCGGCGTATCTGGCCAACCATGCCGCGGGGATTGTGGTGGGCAAGGCGGGCACGGCGACTGTGACCCGGGAGGAGCTGAAAAGGGCCTTATGAGCGATCCGCAACCGCCGGAGGCCGTCAAACTGATTGCGAGTCTCTTTTCCAGTGATGGATGCCTGCTCAACGATGCAGTGCAGGCCCTCTCGGAAAAATATGGAAAGGCCGATTTCATCAGCGGCCCGGCGCCTTTTACCTACACCGATTATTATGAGAAGGAATTCGGCTCATCCCTGATTCGCCGTTTTGTTGCCTTTGAACGGCTCATCCGGCCGGAGGCCCTGCCGGATGTGAAGCTTTGGACCAATGCGCTGGAGAAGAGGCTTGCTGCCGAAGGGCGCAGAAAGGTGAATATCGATCCCGGTTATCTCGCCCTGGCCCATCTGATTCTGGCCACGGGCAAGGGCTACACCCATCGGCCCTGTCTCCGGGAGGGGATTTACGCCGATCTGACCCTGATCTACCGGGACAAATCCTTTCACCCCCTCCCCTGGACCTATCCGGATTACGCCGGTGGGGAGGTGATCGGCATGCTGACCCGGGTCCGGGAAAAGTATCTGCTGCAGCTTAAAGGCAAAGCGGCGGGATTGGGTCCGGCGGCCGATCGGTTTCCCGTTTCGTCGGGTTTATTGAATGAGGAATTCCAATGATTAAAAGCATGACCGGTTATGGCAAGGCGGAGGCCGTCCTTGCGGGCAGGAAGTTTCTGATCGAAATGAAGTCCGTCAACCACCGCTTTCTGGAGATCTCGCTGCGCATGCCGGGGATGCTTCTTCCCCTGGAAGGTGAGATCAAGAAGCGGATTGGGGAGGGGTTCTCCCGGGGGAGAATCGAGGCAACGATCCGGATGGACGGTGACGGGAACGCGGAGACCGCAGCACGTTTTACGCTGAACCTGCCCCTGGTCCGCAATTACCATGCGCTGCTTGGCCAGTTGAAAGAGGAATTCCACCTCGGCGATGAGGTTACCCTGGCCATGATGGCCGGCTTCCGGGACGCCTTCGTTTCCGCGGAGACGGTTCAGGATCCGGCGGCACTGTGGGATGGGCTGGCAAAGATTCTCGCGGAGGCGATCCGGACGCTGACGGAGATGAGAGAGAAGGAAGGGGAAAGCCTGAAGCGCGATCTGACGGGGCGTCTGGACCTGATCGCCGGATTCCTGGAAGGGATCGCCGGGAGGGCGCCGCAGGTGGTTCTGGACTATCAGAAGCGGCTTACCGACCGGGTCCGGGAACTGACAAGCGGTATGGTGGTCGACGAGGCGCGTCTGCTTCAGGAGGTGGCGATCATGGCGGAGAAAAGTGATATTACCGAAGAAATCGTTCGTTTCCGCAGCCATATCAGCCAGTTTACCGAGCTGTTGGCGGGGGATGACTCCGCCGGGAGAAAGATCGATTTTCTGATCCAGGAGATGGGCCGGGAGATCAATACGATCGGTTCCAAGAGTGGGGATTCGGGGATTTCGCGGAGTGTCATCGAGATCAAGAGCGAACTGGCCAAATTGCGGGAGCAGGTGCAGAACATTGAATGATGCTGCGTCCAAAAGACAACCGGGCTTGCTGATGGTCGTGTCCGCCCCTTCCGGCGCGGGGAAAACGTCGATCTGCCGGGAGATCCTGCGGCTGTTCCCCAATGTCCGTTTCTCCGTCTCCTGCACCACCCGTCCGCCCCGTCCCGACGAGGTAAATGGAAAGGATTATGACTTTATCTCCACAGCGGAGTTCCGCGAGCGGCTCGCCCGTGGTGAGTTCGTTGAATGGGTGGAGAATTACGGTCAGTTCTACGGGACTTCGAAAAAGACAATGGACGCCTTTCTCAACCAGGGATACGATCTGATCCTGGACATCGAGCGGCGCGGGGCGAAGGCGATCCGGGAACAATATCCGCGAGGGATCTTCATCTTCATCCTGCCTCCCTCCCTTTCCGAGCTGAAGTCCCGGCTGTCCCTCCGGGGCGAGACAGCTGCCGTCATGGAACGCCGTCTCCAGAGTTCTCTGGATGAAATCCGGGAGGCTCTGTGGTATGATTACATTATTTTCAACGAAAAATTGGAAGAGGCCGTAGATCAGTTTCGGGCTGTGTATATCGCCGAAAGGTCCAGACGGGATCGTTTTACGGAAAGAATCGAGGCATTTTTTCAAGACAAATTGTCTTAAACACGTGGAGGTAACTACCCTATGGCCAGAATTACCGTAGAGGATTCTTTGCTGAAGGCAAAGAATCGGTTTGCCCTCGTTCTGCTGACCTCTCAGCGGACCAGGCAGCTCTTGAGAGGATCTCAGCCCCTGACGGATACGCGAAACAACCGGGAGATCGTGATCGCCCTCCGGGAAATTGCGGCGGGAAAGGTTTGTTACGCCCATCCCGAATATCTGGAAAGGGTAAAGGAAAATTTCAAATCGATACCGCATGATACCGAATTTATCGGCGATGATGAATACAGCGAATAGTTCCCCGCGGGAGCGATTGATCTTTGCCCTCGACGTCGGCGGGGGACTGGAGGAGGCCCTTTCCTGGGTGGATCGGCTGTGGGATCACGTCGGTCTGTTCAAGGTGGGGAAGGAGTCTTTTGTCCGGTACGGTACGGATATTGTCCGTCAGATCCACGCCCGCGGCGGAAAGGTGTTCCTGGATCTCAAGTTCCATGACATCCCCAACACCGTGGCGCGGGCGGCGGAGGCCGCCTGCGAACTGGGGGTGGCAATGTTCAACCTCCACGCCTTCGGCGGCACGAAGATGATGGCGGAGACGGTCGCTGCGGTGCGGCGGCATGCCGAGAAATCCGGAAACAGACCGCCGGTGGTTCTGGCGGTCACCGTGCTCACCAGCTTGAACGACGGCGATTTGAAACTCCTCGGATTCAACCGGGGAACCCGGGAGACGGCCCTCCATCTTGCCCGTCTTGCCCAGGATTCGGGTGTATCGGGGGTAGTGGCCTCGGCCGAGGATGCCGCCGCCATCCGGAAGGCCTGCGGCGATGAATTCCTGATCGTGACCCCCGGGATCCGTGCCGTTGGGGAAGTCGCGGGCGATGATCAGAAAAGGATCATGACGCCGGTGGAAGCCATTGTATCCGGAGCCGACTATCTGGTGGTGGGGAGACCGATCCGTCAGGCGGAGGATCCCGCCGGCGCGGCGGATGCGATTACAGAGGAGATTGCCCGGGGGGTTGTGCTCAGAGACGGAGGATCGCGCTGCCCGCGTTGACCGATTTCTGGAGTGAACCCGATTACGGAGGGATGTCGTGCAGGTGATCTATGGCATCAACCCTCTCCTGGAGGTTTTGCTCTCCCATCCCGCGATGCTGGAAAAGGTCGTGGTCGCGGAAGGACGGGGGGGGGAAGAGGTGCGCAAGATTCTAAGGCTTGCCGCCGAACACGCGATTCCTCTTGAGTTCGGCGGGCGGGAACGGCTGGAAAAGCTTGCGCCACACCAGGTCCATCAGGGAGTTGCGGGTATCTGCCGGGGACATGCGTACGCCACCGTGGACGAGGTGATTGCTCACCGTCACGAGAAGTCCAAATATGACCTGGTGGTTCTGCTGGACAGCGTTACCGATCCGCAGAATCTCGGTTCCATTATCCGGACTGCCCACTGCTGCGGGGCGAACGGCGTCATCATTCCGGAAAACCGTGCCGCTTCCGTAACGGCCTCCGTTGCAAAGGCTTCCGCGGGGGCGGTTCAGTACCTGCCCACGGCGATGGTGGTCAATCTGGTCCGTACCATCGAATATCTGAAAGAGAAGGGCTTCTGGATCTACGGCGCAGACGCGGAGGCGCGGATGGATATCCAGGCGCCGGACTATCAGGGGAATATCGCCCTGGTCATGGGAAGCGAGGGTCGGGGGATCCGACCGCTGATCCGGAAAAAGTGCGATTTTCTGATCTCCATTCCGATGCGGGGGCAGGTGTCTTCTCTGAATGTTTCGGTTGCGGCCGGGGTAATCCTTTTTGGGATTCTCGGAAAATGGGGGAAATAGTCATGCCGATCTTCCTGTGGCAGGCGGAAACGAAAAAGGGCGAATCGAAAAAAGGCGAGATTGACACCGCTGACGAAGCAGCGGCCCGGGGCCAGCTTCGCAGGCAGGGATACAAATCCATCACCATCAAAAAAAAGCCCAAGGATCTCTTTGCAAACATCCCCTTTCTCCAGCAGTCGGTCTCGGAGAAGGATGTGGTGGTTTTTGCCCGGATCTTCGCCACCATGATCAATGCAGGCCTCCCCCTGATCCAGTGTCTGGACCTCCTCGGAAAACAGGAGCAGAACAAGACCTTCGCCAAGGTGATCGGGGGCATCAAGGAGGATATTGAAGGGGGCTCAACGCTGACCGATGCCCTCCGGAAATATCCGAAAATATTTGATGATCTTTTCGTTAATCTCGTGGCAGCCGGCGAGAGCGGCGGTATCCTGGATGTGATTCTCCAGCGCCTTTCCGGCTACATGGAGAAGGCCATGAAACTCAAGAGCAAAGTCAAGGGGGCAATGACCTATCCGATCAGCGTTCTGGTCATCTCGATCGGCGTCGTGTCCGTCCTGCTGCTGAAGGTCATCCCGGTTTTCCAGAAGATGTTCGAAGGGATGGGTTCGAAGCTGCCCGGACCGACGCAGTTTCTGGTGGATGCCAGCCAGTTCGCGCAGGATTACTTCCTCTACATGGGGGGCTTTATGGTGGCGCTCTTCTTCGGATTCAAAAGGTTTTACGCGACCGAAAAAGGGACCCTCCTTGTCGACGCCCTGGTTTTGAAATCCCCGGTTTTTGGTCCGCTTTTGAAGAAAGTGGCCGTGTCCAAGTTTTCAAGAACCCTATCCACCATGATGTCGAGCGGCGTTCCGATCATGGAAGGGCTCGGCATTGTCAGCAAGACAGCAGGAAACAAGATCATCGAGCTCGCCCTCATGAAAACGAGACAGAGCATCAGCGAAGGAAAAACGATCGCCGAACCTCTGATGGAAACGGACATCTTTCCTCCCATGGTGGTGCAGATGATCGCCGTCGGCGAAGCTACCGGCGCCCTGGACACCATGTTGGAGAAAATCGCCGATTTCTATGACGATGAGGTGGATGCGGCGGTCGGCGCCATGACCGCGCTGCTGGAGCCCTTCATGATGGTGTTTCTGGGAGGGGTGGTCGGCGGGATGATCATCGCCATGTACCTGCCCATCTTCCAGATGGCCGCGGCCGCGGGATAGACCGGGGAACACGATCTTCAGGGACGGGCGGGAAATGCTGCGGGCCGCAGGCTTGTGCGGAATAAGGAAAAAAATGGTCGGGATGGCGCGATTTGAACGCGCGACTCCTGCGTCCCGAACGCAGTGCCCTACCAAGCTGGGCCACATCCCGACACCCACGCTTCATAACCAATTTGAAATGAATTGTCCATCCTTTTTTTCAGTATCCCTGAAGGAATATCCTGTTTGTGTTTTCGGGATCGACATGGTAGAAATATCATAGGACGCATTTCCAGAGGAAAAAACGTGATCATCTACGATCTTAAATGCCGCGACGGCCATAAATTCGAGGGATGGTTCAAGGACAGGGGGGCCTTCGAAAAGCAGACAGCGAAAAAACTCATCGCCTGTCCCGTATGCGGAAATACCGAAGCGGCGTTGATCCCCTCATCGCTCGCGATCCTGGGGCGTGACAACCGTTCAGCCGCGGTAAAACCGGAGGCCGGACCGTCGCTGCCGAAGGTTCTCCGGGAATTTCATGAATATATCCAGAAGAACTTCGATAACGTGGGTGATAAGTTCGCGGAGGTTGCCCTCAAGATTCATCATGGAGAGGAAGACAGGAGAAACATCAGGGGGACCACCACCGGGAGTGAAGAAGAAACCCTCCGGGAAGAGGGGGTTCCGTTCATCAAGATTCCCCTGCCGAAGTTTGACGGTTAGAAAGCGGCAGACTCACAGCGATACGTTGGTATTTCCCTCGGCATCATGATCAAGACCTATCACAGCATCGATAAGGCCATCGGCGATACGCCGCTTGTGGAGATCCGCGGGCTGAATCCCAGCAGCAAGGTGCGGATCTTTGCCAAACTCGAATATTTCAACCCCGGCGGTTCCATCAAGGACCGCGTGGCCGCCCATATGATCGAGCAGGCTGAAAGCCGAGGCGAACTGACGAAGGACAAGGTGATTCTCGAAGCTACCAGCGGCAATACCGGCATCGGCCTGGCTCTGGTTGCGGCATCCAAAGGCTATCGTCTCTGTCTTACGATGCCGGAGTCGGCGAGCGAGGAGCGAAAGCGTATCCTCAAGGCCCTGGGAGCGGACCTGGTTCTCACGCCGGCGAATCTGCGCACCGACGGCGCCATCGAGGTTGCCTACAACCTGATGCGTGAAAATCCCGATAAATATTTCGGCACCGACCAGTTCAACAGTGCCGACAATGTCGGGGCCCATTATCACGGGACAGGAGAAGAGATCTGGCGCCAGACGGAAGGGGCGGTCACGATGGTCATAGCGACCCTGGGCACCAGCGGAACGGCCATGGGGATCTCAAAGAGGCTCAAGGAGCACAACCCGTCCGTCCGTATCGTGGGGGTGGAACCCTACCTCCAGCACCGCATACAGGGCTTGAAGAACATGAAGGAATCCTACCGGCCGGGGATTTATGACCGGAGCCGGCTGGACGAAAAGGTCAACATTCTGGACGAGGATGCCTTCGAGATGGCCCGCCGTCTGGCCCGAGAGGAAGGTTTGTTTGTGGGGATGAGTTCCGGCGCCGCCATGTATGTGGCCGCACAGAAGGCGCTGGAATTGGAGGAAGGCGTCATTGTGGCGATTTTCCCGGATGGCGGCGAACGGTATCTCAGCACCGATCTCTTCAAGGACCGGACGCATTCGAACTTGAAGATCTACAACACGATGACGCGGGAGAAGACAGCTTTCAAATCGATCCGGCCGGGTGAAATCCTCATGCATTCCTGCGGACCGACCGTGCATGAGGTGCAGCATATCGGCAATTTCCGGCGTTTCGTCGTTTCCGACCTGATCCGCCGCTACTTCGAATACCAGGGATACCGCGTTCGACATGTCACGAATATCATTGATCTTGATGACCGCTCTATCCGGGGGGCCGAACAGGCGAATGTCGATCTCGCGACCTACACGGAAAAGGGGACGACCGCTTTCCTCGATGGGCTCCGAAGACTGAACATGAGGCCGGATGATGAATATCCCCGGGCGAGCGGTCATTTTGAAGAGATGGTCAGGCTTGTGGAAAAGCTCGTGCAGAAGGGGTATGCATATGAAAAACTGAGATCGGTCTATTTCGACATATCGAAGCTTGCGGATTATGGCTGCCTGTCCAATGTGGGTCTCCAGAAGATTGAACCGGGCCGGACCGTCGATCAGGACGACTATGAGAAGGACAGCCCGATGGATTTTACATTGCTGAAGCGGTCGAATCTGAGCGAGCTGAAAAGGGGGGTCTATTTCAAAACACGCTGGGGCAATGTGCGGCCGAGCTGGCATCTGGAGTGCGCAGCCACGGCCATGAAATATCTGGGGGAGACCTTCGATATCCATGCAAGCGGCGCGGATGTGATTTTTCCCCATTGTGAGAATGTCCTGGCCATCGGCCGGGGGGCGACAGGTAATCGCCCGGCGAATTACTGGCTCCATACTGAGCTCGTGCTGGCGGAAGGAGCGAAGATGTCGCGGTCGCTCGGCAATGCCGTAACCCTTGGGGATCTTGAAAAACGGGGATATCACGGCAGAGAGGTCCGTTTTTTTCTTCTCAGTTCCCATTACCGGAAACCCCTTCATTTCTCGCTCGGCGCACTGGAAACCGCCAAAAACACGGTCCGGAAACTAAATGGCTTCGTGCAACGGTTGATCCGCTTTACGCCGGGTGACGGATATCCCGATACCGATCAGTTGATTTATGATGTGAAACAGGAATTTACCGGCGCCATGGAAGACGATTTCAACATCGCCGGGGCGCTGTCCACCCTCTTCGAATTTATCAACCGGGTTGGTTTACCCTTGGCAAACGGCCAGTTCACCGAACAGGAGCGAAATCGCATCCTCGATACCTTGAAGGGTCTGGATTCGGTCCTGGGGATCATGAATTTCGCGGAGGAGCAGATCAGCGAAGAAGCGCGCCTTCTTCTGCAAGAGAGGAATATTCTGAGAAAAGAGGGACATTGGGAAGAGGCGGACCGGATCCGGATCCAGCTTGCGGGGATGGGCGTCGAGATTTCCGATACCCCGGATGGGGTGGTCTGGCGTCTGAAATAGCCTGCATCGAACAGAGCGGCTCATCGGTGTAAAAAAAATAAAAAAAATCTTGACAAACCGTGACATAAAAATTAATGTCCCATGTTTCACGAAGGACGCGATTGTTGCGCCCGAACGGTGCTCAGGCTGCTTGAGCGGAAATTGTTTTTTGTATTGAGCGCTTAGGATTGCTGGCGTAGCTCAATCGGTAGAGCAGCTGATTTGTAATCAGCAGGTTGCGGGTTCAAGTCCCATCGCCAGCTCCAATGTTTTTATAGGGATTGACCTGGAGGGGTTCCCGAGCGGTCAAAGGGAGCAGACTGTAAATCTGCCGGCGTAGCCTACGGAGGTTCGAACCCTCCCCCCTCCACCAGGTTTTTTACAGCAGAAATTTCCCGTCCGGATGTTCCGGCGGGGATGAGCGGTGATAAGCGGGAGTAGCTCAGGGGCTAGAGCGTCAGCCTTCCAAGCTGAGGGTCGCGGGTTCGAATCCCGTTTCCCGCTCCATTTTGTCTGGAAATGGGCTGTATGTCCCCATGGATGTGTAACCGGTCCTGCAGTTGATTCTGATTGGTGATGGGGGAAAGCGGCGCTTGCGAACAGGGAACCAGCCCACGTAGCTCAGTCGGTAGAGCACATCCTTGGTAAGGATGAGGTCACCAGTTCGATCCTGGTCGTGGGCTCCATTGATGTAAGGTGGTTATATCATGCGAAATATCATTACCTTGGCCTGCACGGACTGCAAACAGCGGAATTATACGACGACCAAGAACAAAAGGACCATGCAGAATCGGCTGGAGATGAAAAAATACTGCAAATTCTGCCGGTCGCATAAATTGCATCGGGAAACGAAATAAGGGGCAAAAGGCGCCGCTTTGATCGGCCGGACAGGCCAGTAGCTCTAATGGATAGAGCGCCGGACTCCAAATCCGGATGCTGGGGGTTCAAGTCCCTCCTGGCCTGCCATTTTTAAAACGGTATTGGGAGTGGGGGAATCAGGGGTTTCTGGATGGACAGGATAAAAGTTATCGCAGAGAAGGTAAAGCAGTTTCTGGCCGGCTCGAAGGTTGAGCTGAAAAAGGTCACGTGGCCGACGCCGAAGCAGACCCTTGCCTCCACAGCAGTCGTCATCATTGTGGTGATCATCGTGTCCGTTTTTCTGGGGATCGTCGATTTCGGGCTGACCAAGATCGTCAAGTTGGTGTTGGGTTAAGACTATGGCTTTCCGATGGTACGTTGTTCATACCTATTCCGGTTTTGAAAACCGGGTGAAGCTTTCTCTGCAGGAGAGAATCGAAACGGCCGGGAAGCAGGCATTTTTCTCGGATATATTGATTCCTGAAGAGGATATCGTCGAACTGGTATCGGGTGAGAAGAAGACCTCAAAGCGGAAGTTTTTCCCCGGCTACATCCTGGTTCGGATGGAGATGAACGATGATACCTGGCACGTTGTGAAGGACACGCCCAAGGTGACCGGTTTCATCGGCAGCAAGGACAAACCTTCGCCGATACCCGATAAGGACGTGGAAACCCTCAGGACCAGAATCGACGAAGGGACGCTCAAACCCAAGCCGAAGTTCAAATTCGATATGGGAGACCATGTGCGGATCATTGATGGCCCCTTCACCAATTTTGACGGGATCGTCGATGATGTAAAGCCGGAGAAGGGGAAGCTGCGTGTGATTGTCAGCATTTTCGGCCGGTCGACACCGGTGGAACTGGACTTTATTCAGGTGGCACAGACCTAAACAGGAAAAAGCCAGTGGGTAAGGCACCTGTATCGGTTCTTACCCGGGCGGCTGATCTAAATTCAGACTGAAACAGGGTGATCAGAATGGCAAAGAAGGTTATCGCGAATATAAAACTTCAGATCAAGGCAGGCAAGGCAACCCCTTCACCTCCGATCGGTCCGGCTCTCGGTCAGCACGGCGTCAACATCATGGAGTTCTGCAAGGCGTACAATGCCATGACGCAGAACCAGGAGGGAATGGTCGTCCCGGTTGTCATCACGGTTTATGCGGACAGGTCCTTTACCTTCGTGACCAAGACGCCGCCCGCGTCCGTGCTGTTGAAGCAGGCGGCAAAGATCGCCAAGGGTTCGGGTGATCCCAAGCGGGACAAGGTCGGGGCGGTGACGGCCAAACAGGTAAAAGAAATTGCCGAGTTGAAGTATAATGACTTGAACGCCGTGGATATTGAAGGTGCGATCCGGATTGTTGAGGGTACGGCAAGATCCATGGGGATTGAAGTCGCGGGCTGATGATCCGGGCTGCTTCCGGCGGAACACCGGGTGATGTGCCGGCGGGCTTTTTAAATGGATCGTATCGGAGAATCCACGTCCCCGGCGGTGGGTAGACTTTTGAGGTTTGATCATGTCCAACAGAGGAAAGAAGTATACTGAGGCGAGGCAGAAGATCGAGGTGGGAAAGCGCTATCCCATCGAAGAGGCGATTACGCTGGTCGTCGGTGCAGCCAGAGCGAAATTCGATGAGACGGTCGACACCGCCATCCGGCTCGGTGTGAACCCGGCGCATGCCGACCAGATGGTCCGGGGCTCCGTGGTTCTCCCCCATGGACTGGGCAAAACGGTCCGTGTACTGGTGTTTGCCAAGGGGGAAAAGGAGAAGGAGGCCCTGGATGCAGGCGCAGATGTCGTCGGAGCGGACGATATTGTCGAAAAGATCAAGGGCGGTTGGCTCGACTTTGACAGGGTCGTCGCCACGCCGGATATGATGGGCAGCGTGGGAAAGTTGGGAAAAATTCTCGGCCCCCGTGGACTCATGCCGAATCCGAAAGTGGGAACGGTGACGTTTGATGTGGGGAAGGCCGTTCAGGAGTTGAAGGCAGGCAAGGTCGAGTTCCGTGTGGAAAAGGCGGGGATTGTTCATTGTCCCATCGGCAAGGCCTCTTTCGGGGCGGAAAAGCTGACCGAGAATTTTATTGCCCTGTTGGAGATGGTCATCAAACTGAAGCCCGCATCGAGCAAGGGCCTTTACATACGGAGTGTTGCCCTTTCAACCGTCATGGGTCCCGGGGTTAAGGTTGATCCTCTTGCCATCCGGAATATTTAATCCCTGGCCTGAATTCAGGCCAGGGGAAAATTGAAAAAAGTGTCTGAGACAGCAGGTACAGGGAGTTTAAACGCGATCGGTCGGCCTGCCGAGACGGATATACGGCCTTTTTGGCCATAAGAATCGTCCTGTATGTTGCTCTGTTCTCTGACTATTTCAACCAAGTTTCCTTCCGGAGGCCGGAGGGAACGGATTAGATGGGAAAGGAGGTTTAAATATTGGATCGGAGAACGAAGGAGCAGGTTGCTGCTGAACTCCATGAAAAACTGAAAGATTTCAAATTGGCCGTTCTGACGGGTTTTAGCGGAATGGATGTTGCGAAAATGACGGCGTTGAGGGTCGTTCTGCGCAAATCCAACGCGGAGCTCCGGGTCGTCAAGAATTCGCTGCTGACCATTGCGTCCCGCGATACGGAATTTGGCGTGCTGGAAGATCAGTTCCGGGGGCCTCTCGCCGTTGCGATTGCCCGAGGGGATGTGGTCGAGACCACCAAGGCCCTGGTTGATTTTGCCAAGAAGAATGCCAATCTTGAGATCAAGGCGGCCGTGATGGGCGGCAAACCGCTGAGCAGGGAACAGCTCGCAACGCTGGCCGAACTGCCGAGCCGCGAGGTTCTGATCGGGAAACTGCTCTCCGTAATGGTCGGGGCGCAGACCTCCCTGGTCAATGTCCTGAGCGGGGTTCCGAGGAATTTTGTACAGGTTCTCAATGCCTATCGGGAAAAAAAGGAATCAGCAAACTAAATATTACATACAGGAAGGAATAGAACAATGGCGAACGAAATTACCAAAGAGGATGTCGTAAAATTTATTGAGGGGATGACGGTTCTTGAGCTGTCGGAACTGGTGAAGGAGCTGGAGCAGAAGTTCGGTGTAAGCGCCGCGGCGCCGGTTGCCATGATGGCAGCCGCAGGACCTGCGCAGGCGGCTCCGGTTGAGGAAAAGACCGAGTTTGATGCGATCCTGACGGGATTCGGCGATCAGAAGATCCAGGTGATCAAGGTGGTCAGGGCGATTACGGGTCTTGGACTCAAGGAAGCCAAGGATCTGGTGGACGGCGTTCCCAAGCCGATCAAGGAGGCCGTCTCCAAGGATGAGGCCGCCGATATCAAGAAAAAGATCGAAGAGGTTGGCGGCGTAATTGAAATCAAGTAGGTAGGCCGCGTCGGAAAAAACGGCAAGGAACAGAACCCCGCGATGCAACAGGTTGTCTGCACTAAATTGCAGAAAGACAGGTTGGGTGGGGTTCTTTTCTCTAATTTTTATGGGTGAAAACGGAGATCGCTGGCGGCTCAAGGCGAAAGGATGCTATGGGCGAATTTAGAAAGAATTTTGGACGTATCCGGAGGATACTGGATATCCCCAATCTGATCGATATCCAGACCGATTCCTACCGAAAGTTTCTTCAGCAGGAGATCAATCCGGACAAAAGGGGGAACTATGGCCTGCAGGGCGCATTCAACAGCGTCTTTCCCATTTCCGATTTCAGCGGAAAATGTTCCCTCGAGTTCGTAAGCTACAGGATCGGTGATGTCCGGTATGACATGCAGGAGTGTGTTCAGAAGGGAATGACCTATGCGGCCCCGCTGAAAATCGTGGTCCGACTGGTTGTTTTCGATACGGAACGGAATACGGAGCCCAAACCCATACGCGACATAAAGGAGCAGGAGATCTATTTCGGTGAGATCCCCCTGATGACCGAAAACGGAACCTTTATCGTGAATGGTACGGAAAGGGTGATCGTCAGCCAGCTTCACCGCTCGCCGGGAATCTTTTTCGATCATGACAAAGGCAAGACCCTTGCCAGCGGCAAGCTGATCTACTCATCGCGGGTTATTCCGATCCGCGGGTCCTGGCTGGATCTCGAATTCGATTCCAAGGATCTTCTCTATGTGAGAATTGACCGCCGGAGGAAGATGCCGGTAACCATCCTCTTGAAGGCGATGGGAAATTCCACGCAGTTCATCCTGAATTACTTCTATAACATCGAACAGATACTTCTCGAACGCGGTCGCTTCTATATGGCCGTGAATGATTCTCTGGTCGGAGAAAAGGCCCCGGAAGATGTGGAGACGAAGGCCGGAGATATCATCGTCAAGAAGGGTCGGAAGATCTCGAAACCGCTGCTCAAGAAGATGATCGATTCCGCGATCAAAAGGATTCCGGTCAATGATGAGGATATCATCGGCAGGGTCCTCTCTTCCGATATTATTGATCCCCAAACCGGCGAGATTCTGATGCGCTGCAATGAGGAGTTGACGGCGGAAGGGATGACGCTCCTCAGGGAAAAGAAAATTGCCTCTTTCCAGTTCATTCATATCGATGAAGATCGCGAGAATGCTTCGATTCGGGATACGCTCCTGATGGACCGGATCGAGACGGCGGAGGATGCGATCATCGAGATCTACCGGAGGCTAAGACCGAGCAACCCGCCCACACCGGAGACCGCGCACAAATTTTTCAACAGCCTCTTTTTTGAGCCGGATAGCTATGATCTCTCCGATGTGGGGCGCGCGAAGATGAATTACAAACTCCGGTTGGATGTTCCGACGAGCGTGACGGTTTTACGCAAGGATGACATCCTGGCGGCGGTCAAATATCTGATCGATCTGAAAAACGGCGCTCCCGATTGCAGTGTGGACGACATCGACCATCTGGGCAACCGCCGGGTCCGTTCCGTCGGGGAACTGATCGAGAACCAGTACCGGATTGGTCTGGTCCGGATGGAGCGCGCCATCAAGGAGAAGATGAGCCTGCAGGACATCGAAACCATGATGCCCCACGATCTCATCAATGCCAAACCGGTTTCGGCCGTGGTGAATGAATTCTTCGGCAGCAGCCAGCTGTCCCAGTTCATGGATCAGACGAATCCCTTGTCCGAGATCACGCACAAACGAAGATTGTCGGCCTTGGGCCCCGGGGGGCTGACGCGCGAACGGGCGGGATTCGAGGTCCGCGACGTTCATCCCACCCATTACGGTCGCATCTGTCCGGTGGAAACCCCGGAAGGTCCGAACATTGGTTTGATTGTCTCCCTGAGCACGTTCGCCCGGGTGAATGCATTCGGATTCATTGAAACGCCCTACCGTATGGTGAAAGAGGGACGGGTGCTCGATGATGTCCGCTATCTGACGGCCATCGAAGAGGAGAACCAGATCATCGCCCAGGCTGACAGACCCCTCGATAAGGATGGGAAATTCGTCGGGGCGCTGATTTCCGCGAGAAAGGGAGGCGATTTTCTCTCCGTCGTGCCGACGGATGTCAACATGATGGATGTCTCCCCCAACCAACTGGTCAGCGTTGCGGCGACCCTTATCCCCTTTCTCGAGCACGACGATGCCAACCGGGCCCTGATGGGATCCAACATGCAGCGGCAGGCGGTGCCCCTGATGAAACCCGAGGTGCCCCTGGTGGGAACGGGGATGGAATCCGTTGTGGCACGGGATTCCGGTGCGGTGATGGCGGCCCGGAGATCGGGCGTGGTCGAGAGTGTGGATGCCGCACGGATCGTTGTCAAATGCGACTCCCCCGCGAAGGAAGGGCTGGACACGGGGGTGGATATCTACAACCTGATCAAGTATCAGCGCTCCAACCAGGACACCTGTTTTAACCAGAAGCCCATTGTCAGCAAAGGGCAGAAGGTGCGCAAGGGAGAGATCATTGCGGACGGCCCGGCCACGGATAAAGGGGAACTGGCCCTGGGAAGGAACGTGATGGTTGCCTTCATGTCCTGGGGGGGGTACAACTACGAGGATTCCATCCTGATCAGTGAACGGATCGTCAAGGACGACATCTACACCTCGATCCACATCGAGGAATTCGAGACGATGGCCCGGGATACGAAGCTCGGCAAGGAAGAGATTACCCGGGATATCCCCAATCTGGGGGAAGAGGCACTGAGAAACCTCGATGACAGCGGTATCGTCCGCATGGGTGTGGCGGTGAAGCCGGGCGACATTCTGGTCGGGAAAATCACCCCAAAAGGGGAAACGCAGCTCTCCTCGGAAGAGAAGCTTTTGCGGGCCATCTTCGGAGAAAAGGCGAGTGATGTTCGGGATACCTCCCTGCGTGTCCCTCCCGGAGTCGAAGGCACCGTAATCGACGCTAAGATATTCGCCCGGAAGGGGACGGAGAGGGATAGCCGTTCCCAATATATCGAGGAAGAGGCCGTTTCCCTGCTGCACAAGGATCGGGATGACGAGATCAGAATCATCACCGCGGGGGTCCGGAAGCAGATCACCGGCATGCTGCTCGGAAAGACATCGGGGGTAAAGGTTTCCGATCCGAAGAAAAAGCGGATTCTCTTGAAAAAGGGCGAGGTCATTACCGAAGAGATTCTGGAGAGAACACCCTTTGATCTCTGGCGGGAGATCTCGCCGGAAGGCGAGGAAGAGACGGAGACCCGCATCGGGGTCCTGTTTGAAAACCTCTCCCGGAAGACGGATTTCGTCGAGGCGTATTTTGCGGAGAAGATCGAGAAACTCAAGGCCGGTGACGAACTCCCGCCGGGGGTGATCAAACTGGTCAAGGTATACGTCGCCATCAAGCGGAAGCTTTCCGTAGGGGATAAGATGGCGGGCCGTCACGGAAACAAGGGTGTTCTTTCCCGGATACTTCCCGAGGAGGATATGCCCTATTTCAAGGACGGTACGCCGGTGGACATCGTGCTGAATCCGCTGGGCGTTCCCTCCCGGATGAATGTGGGGCAGATCCTGGAGACGCACCTGGGCTGGGCGGCCAGAGGCATGGGCGATAAGATCAATGCCCTCGTGGAGAAAAATTGCGGATTGGATCTCCTCAAGAAGGAACTCAAGGCGGTCTATTCCTCGCCCGAAGTGGATCGCTTCCTCGACGGCGCAGGCGAGGATGAAATCCGGAGGTTCGCGGGTCGTCTGAAAAAAGGCATTCTGGTATCCACGCCGGTTTTCGACGGCGCCGATGAAAAAGAGATCAAAAACATGCTCAGGGCCGGCGGCCTTCCCGAAACCGGTCAGACCGTCCTGTTTGACGGGAGGACCGGGGAACCATTCGACCAGGAAATTACCGTGGGTATGATCTACATGCTGAAACTTCACCATCTGGTCGACAACAAGATCCACGCCCGGTCGATCGGTCCCTATTCCCTGGTGACCCAGCAGCCGCTCGGCGGGAAGGCGCAATTCGGGGGACAGAGGCTGGGTGAGATGGAAGTCTGGGCCATGGAGGCTTACGGCGCCGCTTACGCTCTTCAGGAGTTCCTGACGGTCAAGTCCGATGATGTGGCCGGCCGGACGCGGATCTATGAAGCGATCGTAAAGGGTGAGCACACGTCGGAACCGGGTTTGCCAGAGTCCTTCAACGTCCTGGTGAAAGAGCTGCAAAGCCTCTGCCTCGATGTGGAGCTGATCGAAGAGGAATAGGAATCCGGGGCGAAGGGATTATCCCACCCCGCTTCTTGAGTCAATATTAGGAGATATCATCCGTGGAAGACGTTTTTAGTTATTTTGAAAAACCGAAGGATCCCATCAGGTTCAATGCGATCAAGATATCCATTGCCGCTCCGGAAAAGATTCTTTCCTGGTCGCATGGAGAGGTCAAGAAACCTGAGACGATCAACTACAGGACCTTCAAGCCGGAGCGTGACGGGCTTTTCTGTGCGAAAATCTTCGGTCCCGTCAAGGATTATGAATGCCTGTGCGGTCGCTACAAACGGATGAAACACCGGGGTGTCGTCTGCGAGAAATGCGGCGTGGAGGTCATCCAGTCCAAGGTCCGCCGGGAAAGGATGGGGCATATCACCCTGGCCACGCCGGTCGCCCACATCTGGTTCCTCAAAAGTCTTCCCAGCCGGATCGGGAATGTTCTCGACCTGACCTTGAAAGAGCTGGAAAAGGTCCTCTATTTCGAGTCATGGATCGTTCTGGATCCCAAGAACACCCCCTTGAAGAAAAAGGATCTTCTATCCGATGAGGAATACAACGACCTGAGGGATCAGTATGGGCAGGAAGCCTTTGAGGCCGGCATCGGCGCCGAGGCCGTCCGCATCCTCCTCGAGGAGGTGGATCTTGTCAAACTGGATGATGAACTTCGTTCGGAACTGAAGATCTCCGTTTCGGAGACGAAGCGCAAAAAGTACGTGAAGCGGTTGAAGGTGGTTGAGGCCTTGCGAAAGTCGGGCAACAAGCCGGAGTGGATGGTCCTGACCATCCTTCCCGTGATACCGCCCGATCTGCGTCCGCTGGTGCCTCTGGACGGCGGGCGTTTTGCAACCTCCGACCTCAATGATCTCTACCGGAGGGTCATCAACCGGAACAACCGCCTGAAGCGCCTGCAGGAACTCAATGCGCCGGAAATCATCATCCGGAACGAAAAGAGGATGCTCCAGGAGGCGGTAGATGTCCTCTTCGACAACGGCAGGCGGGGCAGGGCCATCACGGGGACGAACAAGCGTCCGCTCCGCTCCCTTTCGGATATGCTCAAGGGGAAGCAGGGCCGTTTCCGCCAGAACCTCCTCGGCAAAAGAGTGGATTATTCCGGACGTTCGGTCATCACGGTCGGTCCGGATCTGAGGCTCCACCAGTGTGGTCTTCCCAAGAAGATGGCGCTGGAGCTCTTCAAACCGTTCATCTACAGGCGTCTTCAGGAAAAGGGGTACGTAACGACGGTCAAGAGCGCCAAGAAGATGGTGGAGAAGGAAACGTCCGAGGTGTGGGACGCTCTCGACGAGGTGGTGCGGGAATATCCCGTCATGCTGAACCGGGCGCCGACCCTTCACCGTCTCGGCCTTCAGGCGTTTGAACCCATCCTGATCGAAGGGAAGGCCATCCAGCTTCATCCTCTTGTCTGCACGGCCTTCAACGCCGATTTCGACGGCGATCAGATGGCCGTTCATGTGCCCCTTTCCATCGAGGCCCAGACCGAGGCCCGGGTCCTGATGATGTCGACCAACAACATCCTTTCCCCGGCCAACGGGATGCCGATCATTATCCCCAGCCAGGATATCGTTCTGGGGATCTATTATCTGACCCGGGCCAAGAGCGGCGTCAAGGGCGAGGGGATGGTCTTTGCCGATCCCGGAGAGGTCCGGTCGGCGCTGGATTCGCAGGCGGTGGATCTGCATGCCAGAATCAAGGTCCGGATCGACGGGGAGATGAAAGAGACCACCGTGGGCCGGGTCGTGCTTCATGAAGTCATTCCCGAGACCATCTCCTTCGATGCGGTCAACAAGGTCATGAACAAAAAGGAACTGGCCAACCTGATCAACCACTGCTACCGCACCCGCGGGGATAAAACAACGGTTCTGCTGGCCGACCGCCTGAAGGACATCGGGTTCAAATACGCCACCCGTGCCGGTGTTTCGATTGCAATCCACAACATGGTCATCCCGGAAAACAAGAAGGAGATCGTGGCGCGCGCCGACAAGGACGTGCTGGGGATCCAGAAGCAGTACATGGAGGGGCTGATCACCTACGGAGAACGGTACAACAAGGTCATCGATATCTGGGCCCAGTCGACGGAAAAGATCGCCGCGGAGATGTTGGGCGGGATCACGACCGAAGAGCGCACTTTGCCCGACGGGAGCCGGATCAGGGGCGAAAGCTTCAACCCCATCTACATGATGGCCGATTCCGGCGCAAGAGGGAGCGCGGTCCAGATTCGGCAGCTCGCCGGGATGAGGGGGCTCATGGCCAAACCGTCCGGCGAGATCATTGAAACCCCGATCCGGGCGAATTTCCGGGAAGGGCTGACGGTCCTCGAATATTTTATTTCCACACACGGTGCCCGGAAGGGACTTGCCGACACGGCATTGAAAACGGCCAACTCGGGGTATCTCACCCGGCGGCTCGTGGATGTGGCTCAGGATTGCATCATCACCGAGGATGACTGCGGCACGATCGACGGGATCTATGTATCCGCCTTGATGGAGGGCGGGGAAATCATCGAGACGGCGGGCGAGCGCATCCTGGGAAGGGTTGTCCTGGAAGAGATCCTGGATCCCTTCACCAATGAGGTGTTGGTCAATGCGAATCAGGAAATCGATGAGGCCCTGGCGAAGAGGATCGATGATGCCGGGATTGAAAAGATCAATGTCCGGTCGGTGCTGACCTGCAAGTCGAGGCATGGCGTCTGCGCCATGTGCTACGGCCGTGACCTGTCACGCGGGCGTCTCGTCAATATCGGCGAGGCGGTTGGCATCATTGCGGCCCAGTCCATCGGTGAACCCGGAACCCAATTGACCATGCGGACCTTCCATATCGGCGGGACGGCAAAATTCGAGGAACACTCCACACTGGAATCGAGACATGACGGGATCATCCGGTTCGTGAATCTCAATACGGTGAAAAGCAGATCCGGCGGGCTTGTCGTCATGAACCGCAATGGCGAGGTGCATGTCCTCGATGAGCAGGAACGGAGCCGCGGCAAGTATCCCGTTCCCTACGGGGCGCATATCAAGGTTGCGGACGGCAGCCGGGTGAAGGGACTCAAGGACCAGAAAAGAGGCGACCTCATTGCGGAGTGGGATCCCTTCTCCATCCCGATTCTGGCCGAAGTGGACGGAACGGTCAAGTTCGGGGATATCATCGAAGGAAAGACCATGCAGGAGTTGGTGGATGAGGTGACCGGCCTCTCGCGGAAGGTCATCGTCGAGTCCAAGGGAACGGATATGCGTCCGCGCGTTTCCGTCAAGGACAAGAAGGGCAAGACAGCCAAAGTTCCGGGGACGAGTGCGGTCGCGCGGCACCTCCTGTCGGTCGGCTCCAACATCGTCGTGTCGGAGGGAGATATGGTCTACGCCGGCGACATCCTCGCCAAGATTCCCCGGGAGACCACCAAGACAAAGGACATCACAGGCGGTCTTCCCCGTGTGGCGGAGCTGTTCGAGGCGCGAAAGCCGAAGGAATATGCCGTGATCAGTGAAATCGACGGTGTTGTCTCCTACGGCAAGGATTCCAAGGGGAAGCGGAAGGTGGTCATCACCCCCGACGCCGAGGATGAAAAGGAATACCTGATCCCCAAGGGGAAGCATGTCAGCGTCCAGGAAGGGGACCGCGTGATGGCCGGCGAGGCCCTCATGGACGGTGTCAACAATCCGCATGACCTCCTCATGATCAAGGGAGAAAAGGAACTTGCCCGATACCTGGTGGACGAAGTCCAGGAGGTTTATCGACTCCAGGGGGTCAAGATCAATGACAAACACATGGAGGTCATCGTTCGCCAGATGCTCCGCAGGGTTATGGTCAAGGACCCGGGAGACGCCTCATTCATGGCCGATGAACAGGTGGAGCGGTTCCGTTTCCAGGAGGAGAATGAACGGGTGGCGGGACAGGGCGGCCGGCCGGCTCAGGGCGAACCGATCCTGATGGGGATCACGAAGGCGTCCCTCTCTACGCAGAGCTTTATCTCCGCTGCATCTTTCCAGGAAACGACGAGGGTGCTGACGGAGGCTTCCCTTGCCGGGAAGACCGATTATCTGCGCGGTCTCAAAGAGAATGTCATCATGGGGAGGCTGATTCCTGCGGGCACGGGGCTCCCCATGTACAAGAAACTGGGGATCGAAACGACCGGTGAGGAGCCGTCCCGGTTGGAGGCGTTGCCGGCGGATGAAAATATTAGCGAGAAAGTCCTTGACATTGAAACGGCGAATTGATAATTAAACCGTCTTTTGTTGGACCAGATAATGGACAGCCTGAAAGCGGCTGGGAGGAATAATGCCTACAATAAATCAGTTGGTTAGGAAGGGAAGGGCCAAGCTCGCCAGGAAAGCGGCGACGCCCGCGCTGGCCAGTTCACCACAGCGGCGCGGGGTATGCGTCCGGGTTTACACATCCACCCCCAAGAAGCCGAATTCCGCTCTGAGAAAAGTGGCCAGGGTGCGACTGACCAGCGGTTACGAGGTGACTTCCTATATTCCGGGTGTGGGACATAATCTTCAGGAGCATTCCGTCGTCCTGGTGCGCGGCGGTCGCGTCAAGGATCTTCCCGGTGTGCGTTACCACATCATCCGGGGAACGCTGGATGCCGTCGGCGTCCAGGACAGGAAACAGAGTAGGTCGAAATACGGGGCCAAGAGACCGAGCTAAGCGGAGATAGATCATGCCGAGGAGAAGAGTCGTTACCAAAAGGGAGATCCTGCCGGATCCGAAATACAACAACCGGCTGGTGGCCAGGTTCATCAACAACCTCCTGAAGAGGGGGAAGAAGAGTATTGCGGAGTCTATCCTGTATGGGGCCTTTGATATCATCCAGGAGCGGGTCAAGGAAACTCCGGTTGATGTTTTTGAAAAGGCCGTGAACAACGTCAAACCGGTGATCGAGGTCAAGTCGAGGCGCGTCGGCGGCTCGACGTATCAGGTGCCGACGGAGGTGATTCCGTCACGTCGGATTGCCCTCGGAATCCGTTGGTTGATCACCCATGCGCGGGAACGCTCCGAAAAAACCATGCACGAAAAGCTGGCTGCGGAGCTGATGGATGCGGCGAACAATCGGGGCGGGGCGATCAAGAAGAGAGAGGCCGTTCACAAGATGGCCGAGGCCAACAAGGCGTTTGCCCATTATCGGTTCTAAATCATTAAGGATCATTTCAAACGGTGTTGAAAACAAGTGAACCATTTATAGTTTAAGGAGGTTTGAGATGGCTAAGAAGAAATTTGAGAGGACAAAGCCGCATCTAAATATCGGCACGATCGGTCACGTTGATCACGGAAAGACCACGTTGACGGCCGCGATCACAAAACACTTGGCCTCCAAGGGATTCGCCGAATTCAGACCCTTTGATTCCATCGACAATGCGCCGGAAGAAAAGGAAAGAGGGGTCACCATCAATATCTCACATGTCGAGTATCAGACGGAAAAACGTCACTACGCCCATGTGGATTGCCCGGGTCATGCCGACTACATCAAGAACATGATCTCCGGCGCCGCGCATATGGACGGTACGATCCTTGTCGTTGCGGCATCCGATGGTCCCATGCCTCAGACCCGGGAGCACATCCTCCTTGCCCGTCAGGTTCAGGTTCCCTATGTCGTCGTTTACATGAACAAGGTGGATCTGGTGGATGATCCTGAACTGCTGGATCTCGTGGAGCTCGAGCTTCGGGAACTTCTGACGGCTTACGACTTTCCCGGCGACGATCTTCCCATCATCAGGGGTTCTGCTTTGAAGGCCTTGGAGGCGGATGATCCGAAATCGCCTGATGCGAAATCCATCTGGGAACTCATGGATGCCGTCGATAACTTCATTCCGATGCCGGTTCGCGATACGGACAAGCCGTTTCTGATGCCGGTCGGCGATGTCTTTACGATTTCCGGCCGCGGTACGGTCGTCACGGGCCGTGTGGATCGCGGTATCGTCCGGACCGGGGAAGAAGTTGAGATCATCGGGATCCGGCCAACCTTCAAGACCGTATGCACCGGCGTCGAGATGTTCCGCAAGACGCTCGATGAAGGGCGCGCCGGCGATGACGTCGGGATTCTGCTGCGGGGCACGAAGCGCGAGGAGGTGGAACGAGGGCAGGTTGTGGCCAAGCCCGGCTCTATCACGCCACACACCAAATTCAAGGCGCAGGTATATATCTTGACGAAGGAGGAAGGCGGCCGGCATACACCTTTCTTCAACGGCTATCGTCCCCAGTTCTATTTTCGGACAACGGACGTGACCGGTGTGGCGAACCTCCCCGAAGGGGTGGAGATGGTCATGCCGGGCGACAATGTTGAGATGGAAGTGAATCTGATCACACCGATCGCCATGGAAGAGCAGCTCCGGTTTGCTATCCGCGAAGGCGGCAGAACCGTCGGCGCCGGCGTGGTCAGCAAGATTATCGAATAGGATCGACATCAATTGGGTTGAATGAAACCATGAAAGATCAAAAGATAAGGATTCGTCTGAAGGCATACGACTATAAGCTGCTCGACCGTTCGGTGGATGATATTGTAGAGACGGCAAAGCGGACGGGCGCACGCGTTGCCGGTCCCATCCCCCTGCCGACCGAGATCAACAAATACTGCGTCAACCGGTCGCCGCATGTGGACAAGAAATCTCGGGAGCAGTTCGAGATCCGGACGCACAAGCGATTGATTGACATCGTCGAACCGACACAGGCGACAGTGGACGCCCTGATGAAACTCGATCTGTCAGCGGGTGTGGATGTGGAGATCAAGTTGTAGAAGGGGAGATCTGCGGGAGGACCGCCGGGTCGTTTCGCCATCCTTAAATGTGACGGTTTTCAGGTTTGGAAGAAGAGAAAGATGATGACAAAAGGATTGATCGGCAAAAAATTGGGAATGACCCAGATCTTCTCGGATGAAGGGGTGTCCGTCCCCGTGACGGTGATCGAAGTGGAGCCATCCGTGGTCATTCAGAAAAAAACCACGGAGACGGATGGCTACGATGCAGTCCAATTGGGGTATGGGCGGATCAAGCAGCGCAATGTGACCAAGCCCCTTCAGGGACATTTCAAGAAGGCGGACAAGGGCCTTTTCCGCGTCCTCCGGGAATTCAAAATCGATCCGAAAAGTTACGAACTCGGTCAGGAACTGAATGCCGAAACCTTTGCCCCGGGGGATTATGTCGACGTTGTTGGAACGACCAAGGGGAAGGGGTTTGCCGGTGTCATCAAACGCCATGGTTTCGGCGGCGGTCGGGCGACCCATGGTTCCATGTTCCACAGGGCCCCCGGCTCCATCGGTGCGAGCGCGGATCCGTCCCGTGTTTTCAAGGGAACGAAGCTTCCCGGCCACATGGGGTGTGACCGAAAGACGACGCAGAACCTGCTGGTATGGGCCGTCCGGCTGGACATGAATGTGATCATGGTCCGGGGTGCCGTTCCGGGCAGCAAGAACGGATTCGTATTGATCAAGCCGGCGACCAAGAAGGGTCAATAAGCAGAGTTTTTAAGGTGGGGAAAATGCCAGTAGCAGGTGTGTACGACATCGAAAATAACCGAATTGCTGAGATTGAACTCAGCGAGGCCGTGTTTGGCGCGCCGGTCAACGAGCACGTCATTTACGAAATGGTCCGAATGCAGATGGCCTCGAGACGGAGTGGAACCGCCTCTACCAAGGGCAGAAGCGATGTCAGCGGGGGCGGTAAGAAGCCTTGGCGTCAAAAGGGAACGGGAAGGGCCAGAGCGGGCCACTCGCGTTCCCCGATCTGGAGGGGCGGCGGGATTGTGTTTGGACCCACACCTCACGGTTATGCCTTCAAGATTCCCAAGAAGGTCAGACGATTGGCCCTTATTTCCGCTCTCAGCATGAAATTTAAGGAAGAACGGATGACCATCCTCCGGGATTTCCCGATGGACGAAATCAAGACCAAGAAATTCCAGGAAGTGATCGATCGCTTTGGATTCAAGAAGACCCTTTTTGTGATCGATCAGCCGAGACCCGTTCTGGAGAAATCTTCGCGGAATATCCGGGACATCAAAATGGTCCGCTCAGAGGGAGTTAATGTTTACGACCTGCTGAAATACGATCATGTCGTCCTTCTCGAACCCTCTGTTCATAAAATTGAAGGGACGTTGATATCATAATGGAACTGTATCAGATCATCAAGAAGACATTGGTCACGGAAAAGAGCACGATCGCGCGGGACGCTGCGAATCAATACAACTTCGAGGTTCACATCAAGGCCAACCGCATCGAGGTGGGGCGCGCCGTTGAGAAGATCTTCAAGGTCACGGTGCTGAGTGTCCGGGTCATGAATGTCCGCGGCAAGAAGAAAAGATCGGGTAAGGTCATGGGTGAGAGAAGCTCCTGGAAGAAGGCCGTCGTAACCCTTGCTCCGGGAAGCCGCATTGAGATCGGGGAAGGTGCTTAACCTGTCCTCCCGCAAGGGTTTCAGACAGCAAGGATGAGGGAATAGAGCGGATGGGAATCAAAAAATACAAACCGACGTCACCGGGAAGAAGGTTTCAAACGTGCTCTGATTTTAAAGAGCTGACGAAGTCGACGCCGGAGAAGAGCCTTTTACGGCCCCTGAAGAAATCGGGTGGAAGGAATTCTTACGGCAGGGCGACCAACCGTTACATCGGCGGCGGGCACAAGCGGCGTTACCGGCTGATCGATTTTAGGCGGGACAAGGATGATATTCAGGCACGGGTTGCCTCCATTGAATACGATCCCAACCGGTCTTCAAGGATCGCCCTGCTGAACTACATCGACGGTGAGAAGAGGTATATCATCGCCCCGTCCAAGATGACCGTGGGCGATCCCGTCATCAGCGGTGATAAGGCCGATATCAAGCCTGGGAATGCCGTTCCTCTGAAAAATATCCCTCTGGGAACCCTGATTCACAACGTGGAGCTCAAGGTGGGACGGGGAGGGCAGTTGATCCGTTCGGCCGGTGCCTATGGACAGCTTATGGCCAAAGAGGCAGGTTATGCCCAGGTCCGGCTTCCTTCCGGAGAGGTCAGGAGGATATTCCTGGAATGTAGGGCCACCATCGGCCAGGTCGGTAACATTGATTCTGAAAACCTGAGTCTCGGCAAGGCGGGTCGGAAACGGTGGCTCGGCAAGCGCCCGCATGTCAGAGGGGTCGTGATGAACCCGGTCGATCATCCGATGGGTGGAGGCGAGGGTAAATCATCGGGCGGCCGTCATCCCTGCACCCCGTGGGGCGTACCCACGAAGGGCCATAAGACGCGAACCAACAAGAGCACGGATAAATATATCGTAAAAAGAAGAGGTTAAAAGGTGGCACGTTCAATTAAGAAGGGCGCGTACATTGAGGAAAGTCTTCTGGAAAAGGTCAGGAGACAGGAATCCGCGGGGAACAAAACGGTCATCAAAACTTGGTCGCGCCGTTCCACCGTTACCCCGGAATTGATCGGACAGACCTTTGCGGTACACAACGGAAAGAAATTCATTCCGGTCTTTGTGACCGAAAACATGGTCGGACATAAATTGGGTGAGTTTGCGCCGACCAGGACTTTTTACAGCCACGCCGGAGACCGCAAAACGAAACTGCGCAAGTAGGGATCTGCCCGGGTTGAAGCGGAAGTGGTTCCCCTCGGCGGTTTGGAGTTAGTTATGGAAGCAAAAGCAGTTGCAAAGTATATTCGGATGTCCCCGCAGAAGGTGCGGCTGGTAGTCGATCTGGTTAGAGGGAAGAAGGTCGAGGAGGCGAAGCAGATCCTCCTGTTTACCAGAAAATATGCGGCCGATCCCGTGAACAAGGTTTTGTTGTCGGCGCTCGCCAATGCGAAGCAGAACCCCAACATCGATGAGAGTATCCTTTATGTCAAGGAGATCTTTGTCGATCAGGGACCCTCTCTCAAGCGCTGGAGGGCGAGGGCTCAGGGAAGGGCGGCTTCAATCAAGAAGCGGATGAGTCACATCACCGTGGTCCTGGATGAACAGTAAGACTTGAGGAGGTGAGAGGTTGGGGCAGAAGGTTAACCCGATCGGGTTGAGGTTGGGTGGTATCAAGACATGGCGGTCGCAGTGGTTTTCGGAGAAGAATTATTCCGAGTTGCTCCATGAGGATCTCAAGATCCGTAAATTTCTCAAGGGCAAGCTGTACCATGCAGGTATCTCCAGGATCGAAATCGAAAGAGCGGCCAGCAAGGCCAAGGTGAATATTCACGCCGCCCGCCCCGGGATCATCATCGGGAAGAAGGGATCGGAGATCGAGAAATTAAAAAAGGATCTCGAGGCCATCACCAAAAGCGAGTTGATCATCAATATCCTCGAAGTCCGAAAGCCGGAGATCGATGCGCAACTGGTCGCCGAAAATGTCGCGCAGCAGTTGGAACGGCGGGTCGCGTTCCGCAGGGCGATGAAGAAATGTGTGACCACGGCCATGAAATTCGGGGCAAAGGGCATCCGGGTGAACTGCGGTGGCCGCCTGGGCGGGGCCGAGATGGCGAGATCGGAGTGGTACCGGGAAGGTCGTGTGCCCCTCCATACCTTGAGGGCGGATATCGATTGCGGTTTTATCGAAGCCCATACCGCCTATGGTCTGATCGGAGTCAAGGTTCTGATCTTCCACGGAGAGGTATTGCCCGGCAGGAAAGAGGCGGCAAAATAGGATTTACCGAGAGGCCGGCGTGCAGGGACGCAGGATAAGCGTGCAGAACAGGGGTTTAGAACGATGTTAATGCCGAAAAGGGTTAAATTTAGAAAATTACAGAGGGGCCGGATGAGCGGAAAGGCCACGCGCGGAAATACCGTGGCGTTCGGTGAGTATGCCCTTCAAGCGACCGAGTGCGGCTGGATTACGGCCCGCCAGATCGAGGCGGCGCGCGTCGCGATGACCAGGCATGTCAAGCGTGGGGGGAAGATCTGGATCCGGATTTTTCCGCACAAGTCCGTGACCAAGAAGCCGGCCGAAACCCGTATGGGAAAGGGAAAGGGCGCCCCGGAAGAATGGGTGGCGGTCATCAAACCGGGTGTCGTGCTCTATGAGATCGAAGGCGTTTCGAAAGAAATCGCCAAGGAGGCGTTCACGCTGGCCGCACATAAGCTGTCCATTGGGACCAAGTTTCTTTCGAGGGAGATATCTGATGAAAATTAAAGAGATCAGAGATCTTAGCATTGATGAGTTGCAGCAGAAGAATCGCGATCTTGTCGAGGAGTTTTTCAAGCTCCGTATGCGTCATGCCTCCGGGCAACTGGACTCTCCGGCTACGCTCGGCCACGTTCGCAGGGATATCGCCCGTGTCAGAACGGTTCTGGTCGAAAAGGAGGTAAAGTAGTGGAACAACGCGGCAACAAGATCACCATCAAGGGTGTCGTCGTCAGCAGCAAAATGGATAAGACGGTCGTCGTCCGGGCGGAAAGGCTCGTGAAGCACGCGGTCTTTCACAAGTACATCAAGCGGTATGTTAAATACAAGGCCCATGACGAGCAGAATGCCTGTAAAGTGGGTGACAAGGTTCTCATCGTTGAATCCCGGCCGCTGAGCAAAGAGAAGCGGTGGCGGATGCTGGAGATCTTGGAGAAGGCAAGGTAGATTGCACAGAGGCGCGGGGTTTACGGGACTATGACAGTCGACGTCCGCAGCCACCGGTTTTAAACCATCAGCGCGATGGAGTGTTGTTATGATTCAGATGCAGACGGTGTTGAATGTTGCGGATAATTCGGGCGCCAAGAAAGTAGCATGCATCAAGGTGCTGGGAGGGTCCAGAAGGCGATATGCCAGTTTGGGTGATGTCATCGTTGTTGCCGTGAAGGAAGCCATACCGAATTCAAAGGTGAAAAAGGGCGATGTCATGAAGGCGGTCGTCGTCAGAACGGTTAAAGAGGTCAGAAGGGCGGACGGTTCTTACCTGAAGTTTGATGACAACTCCGCCGTTCTCATCACGAATCAGATGGAGCCGGTCGGGACGAGAATCTTCGGGCCGGTCGCCCGGGAACTCCGGGCAAAACAGTTCATGAAAATCGTCTCCCTGGCCCCCGAGGTTTTATAGGATTTCTTAGGAAGGGAACGACTGAGGAAAAAGAGATGCTGGGAAAGCGACTGAAAAAAGGGGATACCGTAAAGGTTATCGCCGGCAAAGAAAAGGGTAAGACTGGGAAGATCCAGAGCACGATTGCCGACAAAGAGAGGGTTGTCATCGAAAAGGTGAACCTGATCAAAAGGCACAAGAAGCCGGATGCAAAGGGCAAGGGCGGCATCGTCGAGAAGGAAGGGCCGATTCACGTTTCCAACGTGATGTATCTGTGTAACAAATGCGGTACCGGCGTCCGGATCGGATATAAGATCCTCGAAGATGGGAAAAAGGTGCGTGTCTGCGCAAAATGTCACGAGACATTGGATACATAGGCTGGGGAAAGATGGCTAGACTAAAAGATTACTATACAAGCGAGGTCGTACCGGCTCTCATCAAGGAATTCCATTACAAAAACCCAATGGAAGTCCCTAAGATGGTGAAAATTGTCGTCAACATGGGTCTCGGGGAGGCCATTCAGAACGTCAAGATTCTGGACAATGCCGTGGCAGAGTTGACCGCAATCGTGGGACAGAAGCCGGTCATCACCAAGGCAAAAAAGTCCATCGCGACCTTCAAGCTCCGTCAGGGGATGTCGATCGGATGTTGTGTCACCCTGCGAAGAGAAAAGATGTTCGAATTCTTCGACCGGTTGGTCAGCGTCGCCCTTCCCCGTGTCCGCGATTTCCGGGGGATCCCGACGAAATCGTTTGATGGGAGAGGGAATTTTGCGCTGGGCTTGAGAGAGCAGATCATCTTCCCGGAGATCGAATATGACAAGATCGAGAAGGTCAGGGGAATGAATATTGCGATCGTCACCACGGCCAAGACGGATGATGAGGCAAGGCAACTGCTGAAACTGATGGGTATGCCGTTCAGGAACTAAGGAAACAGCAGGATATATCTCTGGAGGGTAAGAGTGGCAAAGACATCCTTGATAGTGAAGGCCAATCGAAAACCGAAGTTTTCGGTGAGGGGTTATAATCGTTGCCCCATCTGCGGGCGACCAAGGGCTTATTACCGAAAATTTGATATGTGCAGAATTTGCCTGAGGAACTTATCTCTGAAGGGAGAAGTCCCCGGGGTGATCAAATCGAGCTGGTAGAAAGGGAGCAGCAATATGGGGATGACGGATCCGATCGCGGATATGCTCACCAGGATCAGAAATGCCAACCGGGTTCATTTCAAGAGTGTGGATGTGCTGAACTCGCGGATTAATCTGAATGTGGCGAAGGTATTGAAGAAATCAGGATACATCAGCGGTTATGACATTAAGAAGGATCCGCTTGCGCACGATGTGTTGCGGGTCTATCTGAAGTACCCGGATACCAAGAGAACCGTGATGACCGATATTCAGCGGGTCAGCAAACCGGGACGACGGGTTTATGTGAAGAGTGAGAAGATTCCCCGGGTGCTCAACGGCTATGGCATTTCCATCCTTTCCACATCCAGGGGTGTCATGACGGATAAAGAGGCGAGGGAATTGAGCCTGGGTGGTGAGCTCCTCTGCAATGTGTGGTAAGTCAAAAACGGGCAAGCATTGAGAATCGGGAGATGACTTCATGTCAAGAATTGGTAAAATACCGGTCGAAATTCCGGCTGGTGTAAAAATTAGCCGGGATCATTCCATGATCATGGTTGAGGGCCCCAAGGGGAAGCTTTCCCTGGAAGTGCCCAAGGGAATCGATGTGATTCTGGGTGACCGGGCAGTCGAGGTTAAAAGGCCGTCCGATGGAAGAATGGAGAGATCCTTTCATGGACTGGTCCGAACCCTGGTGGCCAATATGGTCAAGGGGGTCAGCAGCGGGTTCGAAAAAAGACTCGAAATTTCCGGGGTTGGATACCGTGCCGAAATCGGGGGGAATACCCTGAAACTGATCATCGGTTTTTCCGCTCCGGTCGAATATACGATACCGGAGGGGATAGAGATCAAGGTCGATAAATTGATCAACATCGCGGTGTCCGGTATCGACAAGCAACTGGTCGGACGTGTGGCGGCGGAGATCCGGAGCCTGAAGAAACCGGAACCTTATAAAGGCAAAGGCATCAAGTATGTGGGTGAGCAGGTCAGACGCAAGGTCGGCAAATCCGTAGGTGCCTAAGTTTCCGGTGCAGCCGGCCCTGTTCCGGCGCACCCCGTGAAGAGGTAGTACATTGGCAACGAAGAGAATTGAAAAGATCAGAAGCAAACGGAAGAAGAGGGTGAGAGGGAAGGTAACGGGTACGGAAAAGCGGCCCCGCCTTTCCATATTCAGGTCTGCGGTTCATATCTATGCCCAGGCCATTGCCGATGATTCCGGGAGGACTCTGGCGGAGGCCTCGACGCTCAGCAAGGAGTTGGCGGATTCTCGCGCCGGTCTGAAAAAGATCGATGAGGCCAGGGCGGTGGGAAGACTCTTGGCAAAGCGCCTTCAGAGTGCCGGCATTGAGGATGTTGTCTTCGACCGGGGTCGGTTTCTCTATCACGGAAGGGTGAAGGCCCTGGCCGACGGCGCGAGGGAGGCGGGACTGAAGTTTTAGCCTGCAATTCTACAAACCACAGCGAAGGATGATCGTAGGAAAAGAGAATTATGGAAGAATTGGAACTTCTCGACAGGGTGATAACGATAAACAGAACGGCCAAGGTGGTGAAGGGCGGAAGGCGGTTCCGGTTCAGCGCCGTGGTCGTGGTCGGCGATGGGAAGGGATCCGTCGGCGCCGGTCTGGGAAAGGCCCATGAAGTCCCAGAAGCGATCCGCAAGGGAATGGAGCAGGCCAAAAAGGCCATGACCAAGGTTGCCGTCGAAAACAGAACGATTCCTTACAGCGTCATCGGCCATTTCGGCGCGGGTAAGGTGCTGCTGAAGCCCGCCGCGGAAGGGACCGGCCTGATCGCCGGGGGTGCGGTGCGGGCTGTTCTGGAGGTGGCGGGAGTTCACAATATCCTGACCAAATGTCTCGGATCGCATAATCCGCATAACCTGGTCAAGGCGACCATCGAAGGACTGGGGCAGTTGAGGGCGCCGGCCGAGATCCTTGCCGCCAGGGGCAAGGGCATTGCCGATAATTAAGGCGAAAGAGGGATTGACTGTGGGTAAAATGCTCAAAATTACATTGGTTCATAGTTACATCGGCAGACCCGAGGCGCAACGCAGGGTCCTTCGCGGCATGGGTTTGGGCAAGGTCAATAAAAGCGTGGTGCTGAATGATACACCGGAAATACGCGGGATGATCCGGAAGGTCGATCACCTGGTGGCTGCGGTGGAAGTTGAGGGGAACGGGAAATGAATCTGGGAACATTGAAGCCGTCGGAAGGTTCGCGGAAAAAGAAAAAGAGGGTCGGTCGCGGCGACGGTTCGGGACACGGCGGTACGGCCGGCAAGGGTGCAAAGGGCCAGAATGCCCGTTCGGGACACAGTGTCCGGCCCAATTTCGAAGGGGGGCAGATGCCCCTTACCCGAAGGATGCCCAAGAGGGGATTCAAGAATCCCATGAGGCGGATCATCGCGATCGTCAATATTGAGCAGTTGAAGAGATTTCAAGAGGGATCCATTGTGGATCGTGAAACATTGGCGGCGTTCGGCTTGGTGTCGGCGCGCGCGGATGGGATCAAGGTCCTGGGAAACGGGGAGATTAATTTCCCCCTCTCCGTCAACGTTGACAGCGTCAGCCGTGGGGCAAGAGAGAAAATCGAAGCCGCGGGCGGCACCATTGTAGAGGTCATCTGATTTGTTAGAAGGCTTAAAAAATATCTCGAAGATACCTGAACTCCAGAAGAGGATTCTGTTTACGTTTCTTTTACTTGGGGTTTATCGGATCGGCGCCCATGTACCGACGCCGGGGATCGATACGGCGGCACTCGCGGCCTTCTTCGAGCAGGCCAAGGGCTCTCTCCTTGGGCTCTTCGATATGTTTGCGGGCGGCGCGCTGAGCAATCTTTCGGTCTTTGCGCTGGGGATCATGCCTTACATCAGTGCGTCGATCATCCTTCAGCTCCTGACCGTGGCCATCCCCTACCTGGAGAAACTCTCCAAAGAGGGGGATGCGGGCCGGAGAAAAATCACGCAGTACACCCGTTACGGGACGGTCATTCTCAGCCTGATCCAGGGTTTCGGAATCTCGATCGGCTTGGAGAACATGGCAGGTCCTACGGGGGCGTCGATCGTGATCAATACCGGCTGGGCATTCCGCCTCATGACCGTGATCACGCTGACGGCGGGGACTGCGTTCATCATGTGGCTTGGGGAGCAGATCACCGAAAAGGGAATTGGTAACGGCATCTCGCTGATCATCTTCGCCGGCATCGTCTGCCGCGGACCGGAGGCGATCATCAACACCTTCCGCCTCCTTTTCTCGGGAGAGATGGGAATCTTCTTCATCATCATTCTGATCCTGCTGATGGTGCTGGTGATCGGCACGATCGTATTCGTCGAGAGCGGTCAGAGACGTATCCCGGTACAGTACGCAAAACGGGTGGTCGGGAGAAAGATGTACGGCGGCCAGTCGACCCATCTTCCGCTGAAGGTCAATTCGGCCGGCGTGATCCCGCCGATCTTCGCCTCTTCGATCATCATGTTTCCGGCGACAATCGCCAATTTTATTCCCCATCCCTGGATGCAGTCCGTGGCGGGCCAAATGATCCCGGGGAGGGTCGGTTATGAACTGCTCTATGTAGCCTTCATCGTTTTCTTCTGCTTCTTCTACACGGCGGTTACCTTCAATCCGGTGGACGTGGCGGACAACATGAAAAAATACGGGGGGTACGTCCCCGGAATCCGGCCGGGAAAAAAGACGGCCGAGTATATCGATGATGTTTTGACGAAGCTGACCTTCGGGGGGGCGATTTATGTCTCCGTTGTCTGCGTGCTTCCCAGCATTCTGATCAGCTCTTTCAGTGTTCCTTTCTATTTCGGGGGTACGGCCCTTCTGATTGTTGTCGGTGTGGCGCTGGATACCGCAGGACAGATCGAAACCCATCTGCTGACCAGGCAGTATGAGGGATTCATGAAGAAGGGGCGCATTGCCAGAAGACGCTGATTCGGGCATGGCCGCCGGAAACGGGGGATCAGGGTCATGGTTATCCTGAAGCTACCGGATGAGATCGAAAGGCTCAGGACCAGCAATCTGATCGTTGCGGAGATTCTGACGGAGCTGCGGGAAAGGGTTAAACCGGGTGTAACCACCCGGGAGCTGGACGGGTTGTCGGAAGAGCTTTCGCGAAAAAAGCGGGTCATTCCGGCATTCAAGGGGTACCACGGTTATCCCTTTGCTCTCTGCACATCGGTGAATGGCGAGGTGGTTCACGGCATGCCGTCAGATCGTCCGCTGGTATCCGGGGATATCCTGAGTCTGGATTTTGGAGTCGTTTACAAGGGATATTATGGAGATGCGGCGATAACGGTTCCCGTTGGGACCGTATCGGCCACGGCGGAGCGATTGATGAGAGTCACCGAGCAGGGGCTCTATGACGGCATTGATCAGGCGCTGGCGGGCAACCGCCTGGGAGACGTTTCCGCCGCCGTTCAGCAGCGCGTCGAGGAGGCCGGTTTTTCGGTTGTCCGGGACTTTGTCGGACACGGAATCGGCAGGAGCATGCATGAGGATCCGCAGATCCCCAATTACGGCTTACGGGGGAGAGGGATTCTGCTTCGGCCGGGAATGGTCCTGGCGATCGAACCGATGGTGAATGAGGGAAGCTACCGGGTGAAGGTTCTGTCCGACGGATGGACCGTGATCACCGAGGACGGAGGGCTTTCGGCGCATTTTGAACATTCCGTAGCGATTACGGAGAACGGGCCGGAGATCCTGAGCCGGATACAGTAGCGGCAGCTTCACGGGAATGCCGGGATTTGAAAAACGGAGATTATGGCGAAAGAAGAAGCGATAGAAGTTGAAGGCCGGGTGATCGAACCCCTGCCCAATGCCATGTTTCGAGTGGAACTGGAAAACGGCCATCGTGTCCTGGCCCACATTTCCGGCAAGATGAGGATGCATTTCATCAAGATACTGCCCGGCGACAAGGTGACGGTGGAGCTGTCTCCCTATGATCTGACCCGGGGAAGGATTGTTTACAGGACAAAATAGCGAAGGCGGTGCGGGAAACGGCCGGCCGTCGGCGGATTGAGGGGTAATGATCGTGAAAGTACGTTCTTCGGTCAAAAAGATTTGCGAGAAGTGCAAGATTGTCAAAAGGCGGGGCGTGTTGCGCGTGATTTGCGAAAATCCGAAGCACAAGCAGCGCCAGGGATAGGGATTCAATAATCAGGAGGTTGATCGGTGGCAAGAATTGCAGGTGTGGATTTACCCAAGAACAAGAGGATGGAGATCGCTTTAACCTATATCTATGGGATAGGGCGGACAAAGTCGAAAGAGATCCTTCGGGACGCCGGCGTCAGCCCCGATACGAAAACAGATCAGCTTGCGGATTCGGAAATCACCTCCATCAGGAATATCATCGATAAGGAACTCAAGGTCGAAGGGGATTTGCGAAGAGAGATCTCCATGTCCATCAAAAGGTTGATGGATGTCGGTAGTTACCGCGGTTTGCGGCATCGGAAGGGGCTGCCTGTCAGGGGCCAGAGAACGAGCACCAATGCCAGGACGAGGAAAGGACCGAGACGGTCGATTGCCGGCAAGAAGAAATAGGGAGCGGAGGAATCCGGAGGATCAATGGCAAAGCCAGTCAGAAAAACAGGGAAGAAGAAGGAAAAAAAGAATATATCCGAAGGGATAGCTCACATTCAGTCTACCTTTAACAACACGATCGTGACCATTACCGATCTGAGCGGGAATGTCATTGCGTGGGCGTCCGCCGGGATGCAGGGATTCAAGGGGTCCCGGAAGAGCACCCCCTTTGCCGCACAGATGGCGGCGGAGGATGCCGTCAAGAAGGCGCGGGAACATGGGCTCCGGGCGGTACAGGTTTATGTCAAGGGGCCGGGCTCCGGCCGGGAATCGGCGCTGAGGTCGTTGCAGACGGCGGGGCTGAAGATAAGCCTTATCCGCGATGTGACGCCTATCCCCCACAACGGATGTCGCCCGCCCAAGCGCAGAAGGGTGTAAAACAACGATCAATGATCAACGGTCAATCATCAACGGTTGTTTGATCATTGATAATGGTTAATTGATAATTGTAATTGATCATGGATCAGGGAGGTTTTTTTGGCAAGATATCGAGAGTCCGTATGCAGGTTGTGCCGCAGAGAAGGCCTGAAACTGTTTCTCAAAGGGGACAGGTGCTACAGTGAAAAATGCGCCTTTGAAAGACGGGGATTTGCGCCGGGTGATCATGGTCAGCTCCGGAAGAAATTCTCCGACTATGGCGTCCAGTTGAGGGAAAAGCAGAAACTCAAAAGGATGTATGGCCTGCTGGAGAAGCAGTTTCGGGGTTATTTCGGCAGGGCGGATCGGCAGAAGGGGATTACCGGGACGAATCTTCTGCTGTTCCTGGAGAGAAGGCTGGACAACATGATCTTCCGGATGGGGTTTGCCAATTCGCGGACGGAAGCGAGGCAACTGGTCCGACATAACCATTTTCTGGTGGGCGAAAAAAGGGTCAACATCCCTTCCTATCTGGTCAAGCCAGGAGATGAGATCCGGGTCAGGGAAGGCAGCCGAAAGGTGGAGCGGATCATCGAAGCCATGGAAACCGTTGCCAGGCGGGGGGTTCCTCAGTGGCTGGAAGTCGATAAAACCAACTTCAGGGGCGTGGTGAAGATGCTTCCCGCCCGTGAAGAGCTGACGATGCCGGTTAAGGAACAGTTGGTCGTTGAACTGTATTCCAAATAGGACAATCACCAGGTATCCGAAGGGCAGGGAAAGGAATTATGCAGAGAAACTGGCGCAGTTTAATTCAACCGAAAAGGGTTGAAATCGATGAAACGACCCATACCCGTTATTATGGGGAGTTCACTTGTCAGCCGTTGGAACGCGGCTTCGGCACCACCTTGGGGAATGCACTGCGGAGGATCCTGCTGTCATCCATTCAGGGGGCAGCCATCGTTTCAGTAAAATTTGACGGTGTCCTGCATGAATTTTCCACGATCCCCGGGGTCAAAGAGGATGTGACCGATATCATTCTGAACCTGAAGGGTGTGCGCCTCAAGCTGCACCAGGACGGACCGAGGACCATTCGGATCGATACCTCCCGGGAGGGGGTGATCACCGCAGCGGATATCGTGAGCGACGGGACGGTGGAGATCCTCAATCCCGATCACTATATCGCAACCCTGGTGGGCAAGGATTCCTGCAGGGCGGAGATGGTGGTCAAGATGGGGAAGGGGTATGTGGCCGCCCAAAAGGAAAAGGATCCCGAACAGCCCGAGGCAACGATCAATATCGACGCCATCTTTTCACCGATCAAGAAGGTCAACTATACCGTGGCCTATTCCCGGGTTGGGCAAATTGCGGACTATGATCGCCTGATCCTTGAGGTGTGGACCGACGGAAGCGTTCTGCCCGAAGATGCCGTGGCGTATGCCGCAAAAATCCTCAAGGAGCAGCTCGATCCCTTCATCAATTTCTCCGAGGCGGAGGAAGAGGAGGAGGCATCCGAGATCGATGGAACGGAAGAGGATATCAACGATATCCTTCTGCGGCACGTGGATGATCTGGAGCTCTCCGTCCGTTCGGCCAACTGCCTGAAGAACGCCGGGATCAACCTGATCGGGGAACTGGTTCAGAAAACAGAGGCCGAAATGCTCAAGACCAAGAACTTCGGTCGCAAATCGCTCAATGAGATTAAAGAGATTCTGTTGGAATCCGGTATGGGCTTCGGCATGAAGGTGGATTTCCCTCCGTGGAACAAGGCCGAAAAAGCGGAAGAAACGCCTGCAGAAGGGGCGGAATAGAATTGTTTGCATGTGAAAGGATGAGTTTCAATGGGCCAGGGAAAATTTGGAAGCAAACTGGGAAGGACGACAAGCCACCGCAAGGCCATGCTGAGGACGATGGTAACCTCCCTTTTGAAATATGAGAAGATCCAGACCACCGACATGAAGGCCAAGGAGCTCAAAAAGGTGGCGGATAAGATGATCTCCCTCGGCAAGCGGGGGGATCTCCATGCCCGCAGACAGGCCGCCGCCTATGTGCGGGAACGGGATATGGTGGGCAAGCTGTTCGGGGAGATGTCGGAACGCTATAAGGAACGGGCCGGCGGTTATACCCGGATTGTCAAATCCGGGTATCGTGCGGGCGACAATGCGCCGATGTCCATCATTGAATTCGTCCAGAATGCCGGGGCGGAGAAGCCCAAGAAGAAGGCGTTGACGCCGAAGAAATAGCGATTCACGGAGGGCGGGTCGACCAACCCGCCCTCTTTATTTTCCCCGATTCCCCCCTTGTCTTTTCTTCAAAAACGCGATATTTTCCCCCCGAGCGTTACGTGCGGGCTTTTTCCTTAGATCGTCATACGGAAGGAGGATCGGCAATGGGTGAAAAGAAGATCGGCGAGGTCGTAAAGTTTTTTTCAAAACCGAGCGTTGCCGCTGTCAAGATTACGGATGGCGGGATCAGGGTCGGGGATACCTTGAAATTTACGGGACACACCACGGACTTGACCATGCCGCTCGACTCCATGGAGGTCAACAACGATAAGGTGGCCGAGGCGGTTGTCGGCGACTATGTCGGCATTCGGGTGGCGGATCGGGTCCGTCCCGGTGACGAGGTATTCAAGATGACGGCGGATTAAACCTGCCGGCATATACCGTAAAGATTCATAAAACCATAAGATATTCATATCGGAAGGGTATGGGACCCGCCCGTAGCGGTCATGGCGGTTCGGCGGAAGAGGTGCGGCCGAAATGGAAATCAGGGTATTGGGTTGTCACGGTTCGCAGTTCCCCGGTTTTGGTTTCACGGGGTTTCTGATCGATGGGGTGACCCTGCTGGACGCCGGAGCGGTGACGTCGGTCCTGACGCCGGAGGAGCAGTCCCGCATTGATCATGTGCTGATCAGCCATGCCCACCTGGATCATATCCGGGAGCTGGCATCTCTTGCGGACAACCTCTGCGGCAACGGCATAAACCATCCATTGACGGTGATCAGCACTTCCGGCGTGATCGAAACCCTCAAGCGGCATATTTTCAACGGCGCCATCTGGCCCGATTTTTCAATCCTTCCCTGTGCGGAGAAACCGGTACTGAAGTTTGAACCCATTCGGACGGGCGAGAAGATGTGCGTCGGCCATCTGCGCGTCACGGCCGTTCCGGTCCATCACTGCGTGGAGACCGTGGCTTATGTGATCGAATCGGATCAGGATTCTTCAACGACGACGGCTGTTTTCGTCGGGGATACCGGACCGACCGACGAGATCTGGCGTGTCGCACGGACGGAGAAGAATGTCCGGGCGATTTTCGTTGAGACCTCCTTGCCGCAAGAGATGGCGGACGTGGCCGAGCTGACCGGCCACCTGACCCCGGCTGGCCTGGCCCGTGAGCTTAAGAAACTGGGCCCGTTGAACCCGCAAATCTATCTGTACCATATGAAGATCCAGTATCGTGAAGAGATCCGGCGTGAGATCGAACGCATGGGAGACAGTCGTCTCCACATCCTGCGGGACGGAGAGATAATCCGGATCTGATCCCCCTGGGCAAGGCAATGTGAAGCTACCCGCCCACAGGGCGGGGCTTCCCGGTAAGGAAGTTGTCTATTTTTTGTTGCGCCCCTTATCCCCGCCCACAGGGCGTGGATTGCGGGTTGCGCTCCCGGTGAACCATGACCTATCGCCAGACGCTCGCATATCTTTCGGGTCTGAATTCCCTGGGCATCCGCCTCGGACTGGACCCGATCCGCTCCCTTTTGGGCAGACTGAGAGATCCCCAGGGAAGTTTCCCCTCCGTGCTGATCGCGGGAACCAACGGCAAAGGTTCCGTGGCGGCGATGACGGCCTCGATCCTCTCGACGGCCGGATTCAGGACCGGGCTTTATACCTCTCCGGATCTGATCGATGTCCGGGAAAGGATCCGGATCGACGGCCGGATGATCAGCCGCGAGGATATGGCGTCCTGCGCGGAAGAGGTTCGAAGAAGGATCCGAGAAGAGGTGAGCTATTTCGAATTTCTGACCGCGATGGCCTTTCTCCACTTTCAACGGCGGAAGGCGGACATCGTCGTGTTGGAGGTCGGCATGGGGGGCAGACTGGATGCCACCAACGTGGCTGTTCCGCTTGTCTCGGTGATCACCAATATCTCCCTCGAACACCGGGAGTACCTCGGCAACACCCTGGCCGAGATCGCGCGCGAAAAGGGGGGGATCATCCAAAAAGGGGGAGTCTGCCTTACCGCGGCACGACAGAAGCCGGTCATCGGGATCCTGGAGGCGATCTGCCGGGAAAGAGGGGCAAGGCTCTGCCGGGTCGGGAAGGAGATCCGGACGACGATCCATCGGGACGGGACGTTTTCATACCGGGGCGTCGGGCGGCGCCATGAACGGCTTCTCTGTCCCCTCATGGGAAAACACCAGATCCTGAATGCCGGCCTGGCGCTGGCTGCCGTAGAGCAGGTCCATGCCGCCGGCTTCCGCGTGGGGGAAGCGGCCGTTTCCGAGGGACTGAGGCAGGCGCACTGGGAGGGTAGGCTGGAGATCCTCCAGCGTTTTCCCATGTTGCTTGTGGACGGCGCCCACAATCCGGCGGGGGCGTCCACGCTCTGCCGGGCACTCCGCAATGACTTTCCCCACCGGCGGCTGATCCTGATCTTCGGCGTCTTGGGGGATAAAGACTACCGAGCGATGGTGAAAAGGCTCTTTCCCCTGGCCGACCGGGTGATCCTCACCCGCCCGCACAGCGGGAGAGCCCTGTCCCCGGAGCGCCTGCTGGCGTCGGCCGGGGCAAGTTTTCCGGATGTTGAAGTCATCGAAGATCCCGGCGTGGCCCTGCGCCATGCCCTTTTGCTGGCCGGGAAAGAGGATCTTGTCTGTGCGGCCGGCTCTCTCTATCTGGTGGGGGAAATCAAGAAGCTCCACCGGCTCATGGGCGCCGGTAAAACAGGCGCCGTTCAGGAGGATCGTTGAGCTGATGGGTCTCGGAAAAATACGGGGGTGCAAAGGCATAGTAAGGCTTTATGGTCTGTCGGCAATGCTGTTTTTCGCCTGCCTGGCGGCTTCGCCCCTATGCGCGTTCGAGAAGGAGTTCCGCGGTGGACCGGTCACCATTGAGGCGGACAGTATCGCCTACGACGGGGATGAAGACGCCTTTCACGCGACGGGGAGGGTCCTGATCACCTTTTCCGGGGGGTATCTGAAGGCGGACTCCGCCACATTGAACCGCACCACGAACCAGGCCCTGGCCGTCGGCCATGTGCTGGTCCAGAGCGATCAGGATATCCTCGAAGGCGAAAAGGTCTCGTTCAACGTCGTCTCGCGGACGGGGACGGTGGATGACGGGAAGATGTTTATCTCCCGGAACCATTTCTACATCAAAGGAGAAAGGATCGAAAAGAGGTCGGAAGCGACCTACCGGCTGGAAAACGCCACGGTGACCACCTGCGACGGGGAGAGTCCCGACTGGCGCCTCGCAGGTGAAGAGCTCTCCTTGACCATCGACGGTTACGGCACGCTGAAAAACGGCCGGTTTCTCGCCCGGGATCTCCCCGTCTTCTATGTGCCCTATCTCATCTTTCCCGCCAAGACGACCCGCCAGACCGGCTTTCTCTTCCCGCGCTTCGCCTATTCCCGGGACAAGAACGGCCTGGATGTTGAAATCCCTTTCTACTGGGCGATCTCCGAGGGCGCCGACGCCACGTTTTTCCAGCGCTATATGGAGAAGCGCGGATTCAAGGAGGGTGTGGAGTTCCGTTATTTTACCAGTGCGGATTCCTTCGGTGTCTTCTATGGGGATTTCATCAACGACCGCAAGCGGGTCGCCGAGAATATCGGGGGCATGAGCCGCGACTGGCAGGATGATCGGAACCGGTGGTCCTATTATCTGAACCACGAATCAAGCTTTGCCGACGGGATCAGCCTGCGAAGCGACATCCGCCGGGTGTCGGACCGCTGGTATTTCCGGGACTTTTCTTCCTTCAACTATTATCTGGATCACTACTCCCAGAACCAGGAGGAACGGTTCCAACGCATCTCCTTTCGCGGGGATGAATCCCTCGGGTCGCTCGATTCCACGGTCCGTCTGACCAAGGACTGGTCCCTGTACAACCTGACGACCCTGGCGCGCTACACCGATGATTTTTCCTCCCCCGACAACAATGCGACGCTGCAGAAATACCCGGAGGCGATCCTGACGGGCTTCAGGCAGCCCCTCTTCGGCAGCCCGCTACAACTCGAATTCGCCGCCGGGTATGATTATTTTTCCCGTCAGGAGGGACAGAAGGGCCATCTCTGGGACATCAGCCCGACCCTTTACCTGCCGCTGAATCTGGGACCCTATGCCCGGGTGACACCGCAGGCGGGTTTCCGGGGAAATGTATGGCAGCGGTCGGACTCCGTAACGGATACCGGGGACAAATACGGTGACCGTGAGGTCTTTATGCTGGGGACGACCCTTGCCACGGAGACGTACCGGGTTTTCGACGTCAAGGGTGCGGAGATGGAGAAGATCCGGCACGGGATCCGGCCGGAGATCACCTATACCTATATTCCCGACGCGTCGCAGGATCACGCCCCCGATTTCCTGGACCGGATTCCCGGTCAGCACAGCCTGACCTATGGGATCACCAACACGCTGCTCGCCCGGATGCGGGCGAAGGATGGAAAGATCAGCTACCGCGAGATGTTGCGCTTCAAACTGGGTCAGACATACGACATCCTGGAGGCGAGAAGGGACGTGCCCATTGCGGGGAAGGACAACCGGCCCTTCCGTGATGTGGATCTGGAGCTGGATCTGTCGCCTCTTCCCTATCTCTTCCTGGCGGCCCGCAACAAATTCGACGTGAATTCGGGTGCGTGGCGGCAGAGCAATTACGATCTGACCCTGTCTGATCAGCGGGGGGATTCGGCCTCGGTGGGTTATCGTTATACCCGGGACGTGTTGGAGGAGATCAACCTTTCCCTGAAGGCGGCTCTGACCTCCTCCCTCGGTGCGACCTATGTCCTGAAACAAAACCGTTTCGACCGGAAAACCGTCGAATCCACGGTTGGCTTCCAATACCGGAAACAGTGCTGGACTACGGAGTTAAGCGTCTCCGATCGGGCGGATGACCGGACCGTCATGTTCGTTTTCTCACTCTCCGGCCTGGGAAAGGGAGGGGCGTGGTAGCCGGTCCGGAAGGGTGATTTCTTTTTTGATTCTTTTATGCAGTTTTTCACTTGACAAAGGAGACGAATTTGCGTATCTACCCAGATTCAAATTCATGCGCACTTAGGTGAAGTGATGAAGACATATCAGGCAAAGCAGGGAGAGGTTAGTCGCGACTGGTATCTCGTGGATGCCGGGGACAAGATTCTGGGAAGGCTGGCGAGCGAAATTGCCCACCGCCTGCGGGGAAAGCACAAACCCGTTTATACCCCCCATGCGGATACGGGAGATTTCGTGATTGTGGTGAATGCCGAGAAGATCAGCCTTACCGGAAAGAAGCTGACGGACAAGATCTATTACCATCACTCGGGCTATCCGGGCGGTATCAAGGCTATCGCTGCGGGAAAGATGCTTCAGGAGAAACCGGAAGAGCTGCTGCGGGCCGCTGTGAAGGGGATGCTTCCCAAGAATACGCTGGGAAGGGCCATGCTCAAAAAGCTCAAGATCTACGCCGGCGGCGACCATCCGCACGAGGCGCAGTGCCCCCGCATACTGGCGCTCTAAATTTTGGCGACGGGGAAAATATCGGGTCCGTGAACACGATGTGGAGAGGGATATGACGGAAAAACGATTTTACGCGACAGGAAAGAGAAAGAGTGCCATTGCCCGGATCTATATGAAGGAAGGTACCGGCGTCTGGCAGGTGAACAAGCGGAACTTCGATGACTACTTCACGCGGGAAAGCCTGAAAATGATCATCCAGCAGCCCCTCGAGATGACGGGGAAGAAGGGTCTCCTGGATTTTTACATCAGCGTGGACGGGGGCGGCATGGCCGGCCAGGCGGGTGCCATCAAACACGGCATCTCCAAGGCGCTGGTGGAATACGATGCGGATCTGAGGTCAGCCCTGAAGAAGGCCGGTTTCCTCACCAGGGACTCCCGCATCAAGGAAAGAAAGAAATACGGTCAGCCCGGGGCCCGGAAGCGGTTCCAGTTCTCCAAGAGATAGAATTTCCTTAGGGAGGCTGATGCCTCCCTTTTTTTTGGATTGCATCAGGAGGTGCAAGGTGATCAAAGTCGGCATCTACGGGGGCAGCGGCTATACCGGACAGGAACTGATGCGGCTGCTGGTCGGCCACCCGGAGGCGAAGGTTGTGGTTGCGACCTCCCGACGGTTTGCAGGGACGCCGGTTGCGGAGATCTATCCGGCCTTATCCGGACGGACCGATCTGGTTTACAGCAATGACCCTCCCGAGGTCATGGCCGGTCTTGTCGATTTCGTCTTTTTGGCCCTCCCGCACGGTGTTTCGATGGAAATCGCACCCGTCTTTGTCCGGGCGGGCCGGAAGGTCGTCGATCTGAGCGCGGACTTCCGCATCCACGATACCGCCTCCTATGAGGCCTGGTATGGAACGCATACGGCCTCCGGGATGCTCCCCGATGCGGTTTACGGCCTGCCCGAGCTTCATCGGGAGGAGATCCGCAAGACCCGTCTCACGGCCAATCCGGGCTGTTATCCCACGACCATTATCCTGGGGCTTGCGCCCGTCTTGCGCTCCGGTTGGATCGACCCCTCCTCCGTGATTGCCGACTCGAAATCGGGCGTCAGCGGCGCGGGGCGTGAGCCGTTGATCGGCTCACTGTTCTGCGAGGTCGATGGAGGGTTCAAGGCCTACAAAGTGGGAAATCACCGGCACACGCCGGAGATCGAACAGGAACTGAGCATCCTTGCGGGTCGGGAGATGAAGATCTCCTTCACACCGCACCTGCTGCCGGTGAAACGGGGGATACTGAGCACGATCTACGCAAAGCTGGAAAAAAATCTGAGCGCCGAGGAGGCGACGGCCCTCTATCGGGAATTCTACCGGGCAGAGCCGTTCGTCCGGATCTGCCCGGCCGGTCAGTTTCCCAACCTCTCCTCCGTCGTCGGCTCGAATTTCTGCGATATCGGCGTGACCGTGGACAAGAGGACCGGGCGGCTCATCGTCGTCTCCGTGATCGACAACCTGATCAAGGGGGCCTCCGGCCAGGCGATCCAGAACATGAACCTGATGTGCGGTCTCCCGGAGGGGACCGGACTTCCCCTGGTTGCCCTATACCCCTGATTTTGCGGAGGAATGATGACGCTAAGAATCTACAACACCCAGTCGAGAACCAAAGAGGAATTCCATCCCCTGCAGGAGGGAAAGGTCGGGATCTACGTCTGCGGGATCACGGCGTATGACGTCTGCCATGTGGGACACGCCCGCTCGGCGGTTGTTTTCGACGTAATCACCCGTTATCTCCGTTACCGGGGCTGGGACGTCACCTATGTGAAGAACTTCACCGATGTCGACGACAAGATCATCGACAAGGCCAACCGCGAAAGAATCGGGATTGATGTGATCGCCGAGCGGTACATCCGTGAGCACGACGAGGAGATGGAGGCGCTGGGCGTTATGCCTCCCACCTTCACCCCCCGGGCGACGGAGAACATCGACGGGATGATCCGTCTCGTGACGGATCTGATTGAAAAGGGTCTGGCCTATCCGGTCGGCGGGGATATCTTCTACGCGGTGGAGCGGTTTCCGGGGTATGGAAAACTCTCGGGCCGGAACCTCGATGATATGCTGGCCGGCGCCCGCATCGACGTCAACGAGAAGAAGCGCAATCCCCTCGATTTTGTCCTCTGGAAGGCGAGCAAGGAGGGAGAGCCCTGGTGGGAGAGCCCCTGGGGCAGAGGCCGGCCGGGCTGGCACCTCGAATGTTCCGTGATGAGCCGGCGTTACCTCGGGGAGACCTTGGATATCCACGGGGGCGGTGAGGATCTGATTTTTCCCCACCATGAAAACGAGATCGCCCAGTCGGAGGGGTCGACGGGTAACACCCTGGCCCGAACCTGGGTGCACAACGGCTTCGTCCGGGTGAACAGCGAAAAAATGTCGAAATCACTCGGTAATTTCTTCACGATCCGGGATATCCTTAAGCAGTATCACCCCGAGGTGCTGCGGCTTTTCCTGCTCCAGAGCCATTACCGGAGCCCCGTCGATTTTTCCGATGCGGCGCTGAATGAGGCGCGGCAGGGGATGAACCGGTTCTATTCGACGCTGGAGTTGCTCCGGGAAATTGCGGCCGGCGAAACAGAGACCGCCGCCGAACCTGCGGCGAAGGACGGTGAGATGGCGGCCGAGCTCCAGGCCCTCCGGGGACGTTTTGTGGAGTCCATGGATGACGATTTCAACACGGCGCGGGCAATCGGCCATCTTTTCGACGCCATCCGCCTGGTTAACGCATTGCTTGCGGAGAAGAAGCAGGTTGTCTCGCAGGGCGCCTATGTCCAGGCGGAGAAGACCCTCCGGGAGATCGGTTCCGTGCTGGGTCTTTTCCGGCAGGAATCGGATGACTACCTGCGTCAGGACCGGGAGCGGGAGGCTGTGAAGCGGGGGCTTGCCGCGGAGGAGATCGAGCGTCTGATCGCCGAACGCCGGGACGCACGGGCGGCGAAGGCGTGGCAGCGGGCCGATGAGATCCGGAAAGATCTTGCCGCCCGGGGGGTGATCCTCCGGGACACGCCGGAGACGACGACCTGGACGATTCAGTAAAAGGGCTTCGCCCCCTAAATAGAATGGCCGCAAGGTCCTTCTACGGGATTTCCGGGGGGTACATGCCTTCGATCAGTTCCCGGTACTTCTCCAGGATGACCTTCCTCTTCAATTTCAGCGACGGCGTCAGCTCGCCCGTCTTTTCCGAAAGGGGCTGTCTCAGGAGCCGGTAAGCCTTGATCGATTCGACCCGGGCGAGGAGCCGGTTCCTTTCCGCCACGCGCTCCGCCACAATGGCGAGAAATCCGTCCCGCTCCAGGAGTTCTTCCGCCGCCGCAAAAGGGAGCCCTGTCTGGCGGGCCACCCTTTCCGCCTCCGCCACGTTCAGGGAGATCAGTGCGGTCAAGTATTTCCGTCGGTCCCCGATGACGACCACATGTTCGAACAGCGGGTCCTTCATGAACATCCCCTCGACGTTCTGCGGGGCGATGTTCTTCCCCCCCGAGGTGATGATCAGATCCTTTTTCCGGTCGGTGATGATGAGAAATCCGTCGTCGTCCAGGCGGCCGATGTCGCCCGTCTTGAACCAGCCGTCCCCGCTCAGGACCTCCTCGGTCTGTCGGGGCATCCGCCAGTACCCCCGGAAGATGTTTTCCCCGCGGACGAGGATCTCGCCGTCTTCGGCAATCCGCACCTCGTTGCAGGGGAGGGGCTTGCCCGTCGTGCCGAAACGGTAATCGTCCATCACGTTCAGGCTTACAGGCGCCGTGGTTTCGGTCAGCCCATACCCCTCGATCACGAAGATCCCCGACGCGTTGAAGAAATCCTCGATCTCCCGGGAGAGGGGGGCGCCCGCAGCCGTAATCCAGCGGACCCGGCCGCCAAGACCCTCCCGGAGCTTTCGGTAGATCAGGAGGTCGGCGACGCGGTAGCGGAGGTTCAGTAGCGGGGAAACGGGCTTCTTCCGTTCCCGCAGCGCGCTGACCTCGGCGCCGATGCCGCTTGCCCAGCGGAAAATCCGCCGCTTCCAGGGGGGCTGTTCCCGGACCTGGGTCATGATCCGCGCATAGATCTTTTCACAGACCCGGGGTACGGCCAGGATGATCGTCGGTCTTTTCACCCGAAAGTCTTCGAGGATGGTGTCGAAACCTTCGGTGTAATGGGCCGTGATGCCGACCTTCATCCCGTAAAAATGGCCGGCAACCCTTTCGAAGACGTGACAAAGCGGAAGAAAGGGGACCGTCTCGTCCTCTTCGAAGGCGGGGACGACGGCGTCCAGCCCGCTGAATATGGAAAGCACGTTGCCGTGGCTGATCATTACGCCTTTGGGCGGCCCGGTGGTCCCGGAGGTGTAGACGATCGTGGCCAGATCGTCGGTACGGATCTCACCGCCGAGATTTCCAAAGAGATCCGGTGCCTTGGATGCGAGAACCTTCCCGAGTTTCTTCAGCTCCTCGAAAGTGATGATCATCCGGGAGCTGAGATCGCACCCGGTCCCATCGATCACGACGATCTTTTCCAGCAGCGGGCACTCGGAGATCCGCTCCATGACCTTCCGCACCCCCTCATCGTTTTCCGCGATGAAGATCTTCGCCTCGGAGTTGCGAAGGATATAGGCGACTTCGGCGGAGGGGAGGGTCACGTAGACAGGGACGGTACAGGCCCCGATCCCGATGATGCCCATGTCCGCGGCGAGCCATTCCAGGCGGTTTTCACTGAGGAGGGCGACGCGGTCCTTTTTCCGGACGCCGAGATCGTACAGCCCGAGACCGGCGGCCATCGCCGTTTCATAATAGGTCTCCCAGCTCCACCCTTCCCACTGCCCGTGCCGCCTTTTCTCGACGGCCAGACGGCTCCCGTACCGGCGGGCCTGATTCCTGAAGATCTGAGGCAGATTCTCCTTCATGTCGGACCTCCTGCAACGATTCCCAAAAACAACAGGGTTACCCGTGGAGTCGCCCCGGGGGTCGGTGTCCGTCATGGACGACTTTGACGTGGAGCTTGAACCCGCCCGCCCCGCCTTGCCGACGGGGCCAAGGGGCGCAACCAAAAAACAGGCGGTTTCCCTGCCGGGAAGCCCCGCCCTGTTGGCTTTGCTTACAGGGCCATGGGGGGCATGACCAGCGCATATCCCTCGGCGACGAGCTCCTTCCGCTGGTTCGTCCAGGTGCACTTCATCCGGACCCAGCGCCTCTTTTCGAGTTTTTCCTCCACCTCCGCCGTGGCGGTGACCGTATCCCCGAAGAAGGTGGGGGCGCGGAAACGGCACAGGACCTCCAGCGCGACCGTCCCGAGCCCCGGGAGCTTCATTCCCAGGACCGGCGCGATCAGACTCTGCGGCAGCGCGCCATGGGCGATTCGCGTCTTGAAGGGGGTGATCTTGGCGAATTCCTCGTTCGTGTGCATGGGGTTGAAATCGCCGGAGATGCCGGCGAAGAGATAGACGTCCGTTTCGGTGATCGTCTTGGTGAACGATGCGGACATCCCGACCTCAAGCTGATCGTAGGTGTAACCCAGTTCCATTCCATTGATTTGAGCCATAGTTTTCCTCCCGGTTTGGAAAACCGTACCGATTTTTGATTGACTTGTCAATCAATTTATGGTTCATTGGCAACCATCCCGAAAATCAAGAAGTTTGAATATGATCAGAAAGGAAGGGTCGGTATGACGAGAAAGGTTGGCATCGTATCGGTCGCACAGAGTGCCGGCGCCGAATCGAAGGACAATTTCTACGATCAGGCGTACCGGATCACGAAGGAGGTGCTGGAGAAGGCCGGTATTACCAGGGACGACCTGGGGACGATCGTTACGGCCTCCTCCGACATCTTTCACGGGGGGATCTCCTGTGCCAATTCCTATTACTGGGAGACGACGGGGGCGTTTCTGAAGAACGCCTCGCGTCAGGACGGGGAGTCTCTGTTTGCATTTTTCTACGCCGTCATGCGGATCCTCTCGGGCCAGTACGACACGGCGCTCGTCATGGCGCTCTGCAAGGGGTCCGAAAACCCGCCGAACGATACCTGCACGCTGATGTTTGCCGATCCGTTCTATCAGCGTCCGGTCGGGCTCCAGGAGACCCTGGCGGCGGCGCTCCAGATGCGGCTCTATCTGGAGCGTTACGGCGTCACGGAGGAGCAGTGCGCCCAGGTCGCCGTGAAGAATCTGGGAAACGCCCTCGGGAATCCTTACGCCCATCGGAAAGGCCGCTACACCGTGGAGGAGATTCTCGGTTCCGAGCGGCTTGCCGATCCCCTGACGGCCCTCCAGGTGGCGCCGAAGTCGGAGGGGATGGTCGCCGTCCTGCTCGCCTCCGAGGAAAAAACCCGGGCGCTTACGGACAAGCCGGTCTGGTTCAAGGGATACGGCAGCTCCCTCGACCATTTCTATCTCGGCGACCGCAACCTCCTGAAGGGGCCGCTTCGGGATGCGGCTGCGCGCGCCTACCGGATGGCGGGGATCACTGATCCGCAAAAGGAGATCGACCTGGCGGAGATTACGGAACCTTACGCCTTCCAGGAGCTCCTGTGGTGTGAGGACCTCGGACTCTGCGGTGAAGGGGAGGGGGGAAAATTGATCGCGAGCGGAAGGACCCGGAAGAGCGGTGACCTGCCGGTCAATCCCTCCGGTGGCGTCCTGGCCAACAACCCCTATGTCTCGCGCGGCCTGCAGCGCATTGTGGAGGCGGTTCTGCAGATCCGCGGGGAGGCGGGGGAGCGTCAGGTTTCCAAAGAGGTCAAGACCGCTCTGGCCCACGGGACGCACGGTTTTGCCGGACAGTGCCACGCGGTAGCGATCGTCGGCATCGAATGAGGTCGGATAAGGAGGGAGCGATGGGAAGACCGGTTGCGATTATCGGTGTTGGACAGACAAAACACGGCCGGCGGACGGAGATCTCCTATCCGGACCTCGTCCGGGAAGCTGTGGTGCGGGTGTTCGAGGATACAGGGCTGGCCCCGGCCGACATCGACGGTGTCGTGTCGGGGACGATGCCGTCGATGATGGAGGGGATCGCGCTGACCCATTTCTACTTCGCCGACGCCATGCAGGCCGCGGGGAAGCCGATCCTGAAGACGGAAACCTGCGGATCGACGGGGGTCTCAATCGCCCATACGGCCTATTACTGGATCGCCTCGGGAATGGCGGATCTGATCCTCGCGGTCGGCCATGAGAAGATGAACGAGGGCAATGCCCAGGCGACGATGACGACCGTCGTCGAACCCTTTTACCAGCGGTACTTCATCGCCGGGGCGCCCGGGGTCTTTTCCATGCAGTCCCAGATGTGGGCGGCCCGCTACGGGATTCCCGAGGAGAAGCTCCGGGATGCGGCGGCCTATATCTCGGTGGCCCATCACGACGACGCCTTCGACAACCCCTACGCCCACGTAAAGCTCCGCGTGACCATGGACGACGTCAAAAATTCGCGCCTCATTACCTATCCGGTGCGCCTGCTCGACGTCTGTCCCACCTCCGACGGGGCCTGTGCGGTCATCTTCGCCTCCGCGGAGATGGCACGGAAGCTGGGCCGGAAGGCGGCCTGGGTGAAAGGGGTCGGCTATCGGGGCGAGGAGTACTTCTTCGGGGATTCGGACAAGGGGGTCTGGCAGAGCGCCGTCCAGGCGGCGAAACAGGCCTACGATCAGGCCGGCATCCGGGACCCGCGCAAAGAGCTTGACGTGGCCGAGGTTTACAACCCCTTCACATTCCAGGAGATGCTCTTCTATGAATGTTTCGGTTTCTGCGGTCTCGGGGAAGCCCCGGACCTCGTCCTGAAAGGGGTCTTCGCGCGGAACGGGGAACTCCCCTGCGACCCGTCGGGCGGTACCCTCTGCACGAACCCGATCGGGGCGACTGGGCTGATCCGGACGGCGGAGGCGGCCCTCCAGGTGACGGGGCGCGCCGGCGATCATCAGATCCCCGGGGCGAAGCTGGCGCTTTGCCATGCCATGGGCGGTGTGGATCAGTTTAATGGCGTAATGATCCTCGGGGCGGAGCCGTAGCGATGCCTGTGAAGTCGTTTCCCGAAAATGAATCTTCTGAGGGAGGAATAAAGAATGGCAAAGGAATACAAGACCCTGATGACGGAGATCCGGCTGCCCTATGAACTTTCCTATGGTCCCGTCTGGACGAGATTTTTCGAAGGGATGGCCGAGAAGAAGCTCTATGGAACGAAATGCGGGAAGTGCGGGAGGATCCTCGTCCCGGCCCGGAGCTTCTGCCCGCGCTGCTTTGTGGATACGACCGAATGGGTCGAGCTTGCGCAGGAGGGAAGACTGACCGCCTGGAGCTATGTGAATTACCGCTATTTCGGCATGCCGACGGAGCCGCCGTTCATCGGGGCTCTGATCCGCCTCGACGGGACGGATGTCGATTTTCTCCACCTGATGGGCGGGATCGATCTGGACGATTTCGAACAGGTCCGGAAGACCGTGAAGAACGGGATGAAGGTCCGGGCCCTCTGGAAGGAGGAACGCCAGGGGCACATCCTTGACATCCGCTACTTCGAACCGGTATAAGGGAATCCGATCCGAAAGGCGGCCCATGGAACCCATCTATCTCGATCACAGCGCGACCACGCCCATCCATCCCGAGGTGCTGGCTGCGATGATGTCCTTCTTCGCAAACCATTTCGGAAACCCCTCCAGCATCCACCGGGAGGGGCGTTTCGCCCGGGAGGCGGTCGGGGACGCCCGCGTCCGGGTGGCTACGCTGATCGGTGCGGCGCCCGCTGAGATCGTCTTCACCGGCGGGGGAACGGAGGCGGACAACCTCGCCATCCTGGGGGCGGCCTTTGCCGGGAAAGGGGGCCGCAACCACCTCATCACCTCGACGATCGAACACCATGCCGTGGAGAACGCCTGCCGCCATCTCGCGGGGCGCGGATTCACGGTGACCTTTCTCCCTGTCGATAGCGGGGGCCGGGTGAACCCGGACGATGTCCGGAAGGTGGTCACGGAAAAGACCTTCCTCGTCAGCATCATGCATGCCAACAACGAGATCGGGACGATCCAGCCGCTTGGCGAAATCGGCGCCATCACCCGGGAACGCGGCATTCTCTTCCACACCGACGCGGTCCAGAGTGTCGGGAAGATCCCCGTATCCGTCGATGAGATCGGGGTCGATCTCCTCTCGCTTGCCGGCCACAAGATTTACGGACCCAAGGGGGTGGGCGCGCTCTACGTTCGGAAGGGGGCGGAGATTGTGCCGATCACGTTCGGCGGCCACCAGGAGGGGAATCTGCGCAACGGTACCGAGAATGTCCCCGGGGTGGTCGGTCTGGGGAAGGCCTGTGAGATTGCCGCCCGGGATCTTGCCGCCCAGACGATCCATCTGCGGGGTCTCCGGGACCTACTCGAGGCGACGATCCGGGAGGAGATCCCCGACGTCAGGGTCAACGGCCACCCGAGGGAGCGGCTGCCCCACCTGCTCAGCATCTCCTTTGCCGGGATGTCCGGTGAGGCGCTCGTCCGGCAACTGGATCTCCGCGGGATTGCCGTCTCCGCCGGCTCGGCCTGCACCGCCGGCTCGACCATGATCTCCCATGTGCTGGCCGCGCTGGGAATGGAAGAGGCCCTGGCCGTGGGGACCCTCCGGTTCAGCATGGGCAGGGACAATACCCGGGAGGAGATCCTCCGCACTGCCTCCATCCTGGATAAACTCGTGAACAGACAGCGGGTCCTGGCGGAGTTGGAAGAGGGCATCGGGGGAAGGGGCTGCCGGTGAATCCCAGGTACATCCTTCGCTGGAACACAGCCATCGGGATCGTCGCGATCGATATATGCTGAATCCGCCCACGAGCGCATTCCCCGCGGCTTGCCGCGGGGTAAGCGAGTAAAAATGATATTGCTTGTTCCTCTTAAGGATCGAAGATTCTCCGCAGCTTGCTGCGGAGAGCTTCAATCGCCGGACTCATCTTGCGGCCTATTCCTGCCTCCATAAAGGAATCGTGATATCCGTTTCCAAAACCTTGATCACCATGCCGTCGCGCCGCCGTCCACCGGGAAGTTCACCCCGTTGATGAACGCAGCCTCGTCCGAGGCCAGGTAAAGCGCGGCAGCGGCCACATCCTCCATGGTGGCGAGGCGGCCCAGGGGCACCTCGTCCACGCGCTCCTTGCGGCGCACCGGGTCCTTCATCACCACTTGGACCAGCGGGGTTTCCACCGTGCTGGGGCAGATCACATTGGCCCGGACGTTGTCCTTGGCATAGCGCACGGCCACCGAACGGGTGAGTTGAGAAATAGCCCCCTTGACGGTGGTATAGGCCTCGGGGGTGAACTTGTGGCCGATCAGGCTGCAAACCGAGCCCATGGTAATGATCGAGCCGCCGCCGTTTTTGCGAAACAGCGGCAGGGCATGCTTGATCCCGAGAAAGGGACCCCGGATATTCACGGCCAGCATCCGGTCTAGATCCTCGACGCTCATCTCTTCGATGGGTACCCGGATGTTGATGCCGGCATTGTTCACCAGGACGTCGAGCTTTCCCGCCTGACCGATCAGCACGGCAAGCGCCGCTTTCCAACTCTCCTCGTCGGCCACATCCAGGCGGACGAACCAGGCATGGCCGCCCTGGGATGTAAGCTCGGCGGCAGCGGCCCGGCCCTGGTCCTCCTTGAGGTCGCCGAGAAAAACCAGGGCGCCCTCAAGGCAAAACCTACGGGCGATGGCCAAGCCCAGGCCTTGAGAAGCACCGGTGACGAGCGCAACCTTGTCTTTGAGACGCATGAAATTCTCCTTTGCTGCACCGTTGCCGTGGGTCGGGGCATTGCGGCGATCGGTGTTGATGCGGAGGGAATCCCGGACGCTCCCCTGCGGGAGCCCCGGGATTCCCTTCCGGCGGATCGAAGGGATGTAATTTACTTGGCCTTGCTGACCGTTGCCCGGAACTCATCCAGGAGCGCCTTGCCGATCTTGGGCTCCCAGGTGGTATACACCGAGGCGCAGGCATCGACAAAGGCCTTGTGCTGCTCGGGGGTCAGTTCGATGACCGTCGTCCCCGCCTTCCGCAGGTTGTCAACGAAATCGCTGTTCATCTTGCGGTTGATGCTCCGCTGGTAGACGGCCGACTCCTTGGCCGCCTCGGCAATGATCTTCTGGTCCGCAGCCGGGAAGGAGTCCCAGAGCTTCTTGCCGATCAGCATGATGTGGGGGCCGTAGACGTGGCCCGTCAGGGAGACGTACTTCTGGACCTCGTAGAACTTGGAGAGCCAGATGGTGGGGATCGGGTTTTCCTGGCCGTCGATGGTCTTCTGCTGCAGGGCCGTGAAGACCTCGCTGAAGGGCATCGGCGTGGGGTTGGCGCCCATGGCCCGGAAGGCTTCCAGGTGGATCGGGTTCTGCATGGTGCGGATCTTGAGCCCCTTCAAGTCTGCCGGGCTCTTCACCGGGCGGGCGCTGTTGGTGAGCTGACGGAAGCCGTTTTCGTAGTAGGCCAAAAGCTTGATCCCCTTCTTCTCCAGGGAGTCGGCGAGCTTGGCGCCGATCGGGCCGTCGAAGATGGCGTCTGCCGCCTTCTCGCTGGGAATGATGAAGGGCAGGTCGAAGACGTTGAATTCAGGCACCAGCCCCGTCAGCGGGGAGGCCGAGGTGGTGACCATCTCCAGGGTGCCCATGCGCACGGCCTCGGTGGCCCGCACGTCGTCGCCGAGCTGGGCGTTGGCGTAGACCTGGACGGTGTACTTGCCGGGAAGCTTGGCGTTGAGGATCTCGCCGAACCTCTTGTTTGCCAGGTAGGAGGGGTGCTGCTCGTTGATGCCGTTGGAGATCTTGAGGATCTTGCCTTGGGCGATGGCCTGACCGGCGGTAAAGCCGATCATGCAAGCGAGGGTGAGAATCAAAATGGCTGTTCTTTTCATGATTTTTCTCCTTTCGTTTATGGGGTTGCTGCTGTTTGCCTTTACGCTGTGCATAACTGACATCTCAAATCTATCGGGTCCGGCCTTATTTAGGCATCAGGCTGGGTAGATACGTAACCGTCCAGGGCAGGTACGTGACGATGAAAATCACGATGATGCCGATGACGATGTTGGGCCAGATGGCCCGGGCCATTTGGGCCATGGGGATCTTGGAGATGCCGCAGGCCACGAAGAGGATATTGCCCACCGGCGGGGTGATGAGCCCGATGCAGAGGTTCACGATGATGACCACCCCGAAGTAGATCGGGTCCAGGCCATACTGCTGCGTGGCGACTGGCAGTAGCATCGGCCCCAGGATGAGGAGCGCCGGGACCAGGTCCATGACGCACCCGACGATGAGAAGCAGGATGTTGACCCAGAACATGAAGAGGACCCAGTTGCCGCCGGAGAGCTGGAGCAGGAGCTTCGCCATCATCTCCGGGATCTGGGCTGTGGTGATGAAGTAGGCCGCGGCCATGGCCGCGCCGCAGACCAGAAGCACCACCGCCGTGCCCCGGCAGGTGTTGACCAGGACCGGGAGGAAGTCCTTCACCTTGAGCTCGCGGTAGATGAAGACCGAGACGATGAAGGCGTAGACGGCCGAAACCACGGCGGCCTCGGTGGCGGTGCAGATGCCCAGCAGGATCCCGCCCAGGATGATGACCGGCAGAAAGAGGGCCCAGAAGGCCTCCCAGCAGGCCTTGAGGACGCCGATCATGCTGAACTTGCCCTCCACGTGGTAGCGCTGCTTGCCCCGGACGTGCAGCCACCAGCCGATCATCAGGGCCACCCCCAGGATCAGGCCGGGGATAATCCCGCCGATGAAGAGCCGGATGATCGAGACATTGGCGATGACGCCGAAGACGACCATGGGGATGGAGGGAGGGATGATCGGGCCGTTGGTCGTGGCGGCGGCGAAGAGGGCCGCGGCCTTTTCGGGTTCGTAGCCTTCCTTCTTCATCACCGGGTAGAGGAGCGAGCCGATGGCCGAGGCGTCGGCCACGGCCGAGCCGGAGACGCCCGAGATGAGCATGCTGGCCACGACGGTCACGTAGCCCAGACCGCCGCGCACGTGGCCGAACATGGCCTTGGCCACCATGATGATGCGCTGGGCGATGCCGCCCGTGTTCATGATCTCGCCGGCCAGAAGGAAAAAGGGGATGGCCATGAGCGGGAAGTTGTCGATCCCGCGGAAGACCGTCTGGACCA
>Ga0247841_10000355_pt1 | contig 122472 bp, 111 predicted proteins | sample LaCruzMarch2015__2_FD_192410 | JGI IMG/M metagenome (GOLD analysis project Ga0247841, IMG submission 192410) | Freshwater microbial communities from meromictic Lake La Cruz, Castile-La Mancha, Spain - LaCruzMarch2015_18m | ecosystem: Environmental > Aquatic > Freshwater > Lake | place: Spain... | reverse complement strand
GGCTATGCTTTTGAGATAATCGTGACTCCCGTGAAAATGGGGAAGTATATTTGGGACGTGAAGAAAAAAGGAATCCGCTACTGATTCGCCTTTCTCGGGCCGTCCCCTGCTCCGCAGGAAAGAAGCTTTTCAACGCCATCAATTTCCTTAATGACGCCTGCGACTTTCCGTTCATCCCTCTTCAAAACAAGCACGTGCGCGTTCGGGCCCGCGTCAAACGTGTAGCCTGCAACCGTTCTTCCCTCGCTTTGGTTCAATTCCCTTATCGCCGCCATTATCGCACGCGAAGTATCATTCAAGTAGACAATAGGCGGCTTGCTTTTTGCCATTGACTCATGCATGCTCTCCGAGTCTTCCATGGCAAGGCGGGCAAGCTCGGAAAAATCCCTCTCGTCAATTGCGCTTTTCATTCGCGCAAGCCGATTCGGAACTTCGCGAAGCCTTTGCTGAAAAAGCGTGCTAGTCTTAACCGTGATATCCATCCCGGCTTCCGAGCCGATTTTTTTCTGCTTGGAGTCGGTTATCGCGACAACGTCAGTAATTTCGCCCCAATGGCTTGCAGATGCCACTTGGGTTGCATAGGAATCCCTGCCGTCTTTGCGCATTCCTGCTTTCCATTCCACAAACCCGCCTAGAATGGAACGGCAGGCGGAGCCTGAGCCCAGGCGCGCGAGAATGGATAGCTCCTTTTTGCTTATGTTCAAATCCGCGGCATCGCAGGCAGCGCAGGAAAGCGCGGCAAAGCCCGACGCCGACGAGGCAATGCCTGCGCCTGTGGGGAAATTGTTGTCAGAAACCACGCGCGCCTTAAGCTTCACACCCTTCACTTTCCTCACAAAATCCAGCACTCTTGCCGCGCGAGCAGTCTCTTCCGCGTTTGCGCTTTTCCCATTCAGAATAAGCTCGTCTTTTTCGAGTTTGGAATCGAATTTCACCGTAGTTTTCGTTTTCACTGTTTCATCAAGGGTAATTGAAATGCTCCCGTTGCATGGGAGATTAAGTGCAGCGTCCCTTCTTCCCCAGTATTTTATCACCGCGATGTTCGGGGTTGCAATCCACGTGGAAGAGCCATCTACCATGCCTTTCTTTCCGCAAGGCGGTTTATTAGAGTTGCTGCCTGCGCTAGGCAGGAAAAATAAAAAGAGGAAAAATAAAAAAATCAACTAGGGCTCGTTTTTCTTAGGTGGGAATATTAACACGCCGAGCGGAGTTTCACTAAATCCAGTCGCATTTGCGACGCCTACAAAGAAGTTGCGTACGCCGCGCCAAAACTCCGGGCTTGCAGCCGGAGTCTCGCTAAATCCGGTTGCGTTCGAAACATGTTTTACTGCCTTGACGGCTCCATCGCGCACTCCGCGCCTGAATTCAGGATTCGCCAATGGTGTTTCAGCAATTCCAGACCCGATAAGCAACCTGTTCCCGAAGCTCTTGACCCACGAGGGACGCTTCTCGCCGCCTGTCGAGCCATTTGCCATCTTGTCAAAATGCCTGTTCATTATAGTCATCCAATCCACCTCTTGTGTGTATTTATGGTAATATGTATTTAAAAAGGAAGCTTTTTACGGCGTTTGCCCTTCTGGCGCTGCGCAAAAGAAGCTACGGCTCCACACGCCTGACTTCTTTTATTGCGTCAAAATCCCTGTCATAAGAGAGTATTTTCTCAACGCCGTTAGAAAGCATGACTGCGGCGTGGAGCGCGTCGCGCGGCTCCAATCCTGCCTTGAAATAGGCGACTGAATCGGAAAAATGCCCCTTGGTGACTTCGCACACCCGAAGGTTGGGAAGCGAGGCGAACCGCAAAGTTTTGCCTGCCGCCTTTTCCCGGCTCTTGGTATATGTCTCCAGGCTCCGGAGCACCTCGTGGAGGACAAGAACAGAGGTAATCGCGCGCTGCTCGCCGTTTTCCACCCGCGCGAGGTATTCCCTGCACCTTTTCGACTTCAAGTCGCTTCCAAGCGCAGCCATCACAAAAATATTCGCATCTATGAACATCAGAACCTCAGCCCCATTTTTGCGTATTTTTTCTTCATCGCCTTATCGCAATCATCATCAAAGTCGGTTTTCCCCTTCAAGTCGACGTTGCACTCGCGCGCGAATTCCTCAAGCTCGTCTGCGATGGAGGTTCTCCGTTCCACTATGAGCCGGTTGTTCTCAACTCTGAATGAAACCGCAGTGTCTTTCCCCCAGCCCAATATTTCGCGGAAGTATTTCGGAACGACCAACTGCCCCCGCTCGTACATGTGCGTCATACCAGAATCACCATTCTGGTATGAATAAGTAAGAAAAATATTAAAAAACATTCGTACCAAGCCCATCTTCCGTCGGCTTCATAGCGAACACGCACGCCTCATCTTACGCTGTTCGAGTGCGCTAGTCCATTATCCCCTTCGGCGTCACCTTGAACACGCACTCGCCTTCCGGCATGTTCGGAGAATCCACCAATCGCGCAATCCTCTTCTCCTCCTTGCCCTTCCGAAGATATATCCTGTAGGTTGCCGCGTGCGCGAGCACATGCCCGCCAATCGGGGTGGTCGGGTCTCCGAACATTATCCCAGGGTTGTCCATCACCTGATTGGTAATGTAAACCGCGATGTTGAACTTGTCCGCGAGCCTCTGAAGTGTGTGGATGTGCTTGTTGAGCTTCTGCTGCCTGTCCCCAAGCGCGCCTCTTCCCACATAGTCCGCGCGGAAGTGCGCGGTCATGGAGTCCACCACTATGAGGCGGATGTTGTGCTCCTTGACCATTTCCTCCACCTTGTCCACAAGCACCATCTGGTGGTCGGAGTTTATCGCCTTTGCAACGTATATTTTCGCAAGCGCAGCCGAGGGGTCCATCCCAGCCGCATCCGCAAGCTGTTTTATCCTCTCAGGGCGGAAAGTGCTCTCAGTGTCGATGAAAAGCGCATTGCCGTCCAATCCGCCCTGCTCAACCGGCTTTTGCACATTCAGGCAGAGCTGGAAGCCCATCTGGCTTTTTCCGCTCGAAAATTTTCCGTAGCATTCGGTTATCGACATCGTTTCCACGCCGCCGCCGATAAGCGCGTCAAACTCGGCAGAGCCTGTCTTTATCCTGCCGATTTCCTTGCGGCGCTCCAAAATCTTGTCCGCGGTCTCATAGCCCATCTCCAACGAGTCGCGCGCAGCTGCAATCGCTTTTTTCGCGGTCTCCACGCCAATCTCTGCAATCTCGTCAAGCTCATGGGGCGAGCTTGCCGCAATTTTTTGGATGTCATAGCCTGCGCGCCGAAGCTTCTCAGCAGAAACCTCGCCAACGCCTGGCAGGTCCTCCAATTCCTTTACAATTGGTTTTTTCTTCTCAACAACCGGTTCATCAGCCATAGAATCGCTCTCCTTTTTTTTCGCCATAATCTCCACCATCCCAAACTACTTTTCGTTCGTGAACACCAAAAGCCGAAGCTTCCCTATTTTCAGGGTGTAAAAGTCGTTTCCAGCCTTGCTTTTGTTCTTCCACATCGCGCCAACATCCTTGAACACGACTTTGCCAAGCCTTTGGTCGTATTCAGTCTGCACCACGCGGAAGTCGGGCCGCTCGCCCTTGCCTGAAAAAGAAGATTCCTCCCCTTTTCCTGGCATTTCACCATCGCCAGAACCCATATTCTCACTCCACTAAATTCATTCCCCATTTCGCGGGGGTTGGTGAAATTTAGCAGACGTATATGCGCGACGCGGTTTAAAAATAGTTCCAGGGTGGGATTCCGGTGGTTTTAGGCCATTTTCCTAAGGTGCACGCTGAATTTCGGGTTGTTTCCCAAGCCCTTTTCCACGCCAATCACTTCCAATCGGGTTTTCGGGACAGCTCCCTCGAAAATGCGGATCTCGTCTCTTCGCGCGGTAACAACAGCTTCGCCGTTTTCCTTCAGGACGCTTGCGATTGCTGATGCAAAAAGGTCCGCTTCGCGATGGAATCCGAAGTGCGAGGCAAGAAAATCCACGTAGCCTTCGGGAAACACCAAGTCTATCGCGCCCGCGCTGCACATGACCGCCCGTTTTTTCATCGATGCCATGACCCTCTCCATGAAAAGCGCTGTGCCCCAGAATTCAATCTGGCGATTCTCACAAAGGAATTTCCGCCACTGCCTTCCTGAGCCAAAACCGACGTCCACCACCACGAACTGGCCATTCCCAAGAGAAAGATTTTGCAGGTATTTGTCGAAAGCGAGCGTTTCACCGCAAGTTTTCAGAGGCACGCTATAGCTGTAAAGGGGAGTGTCCCATTCCTGCCAAGGCGCCCCATTTTTCGCATTGCGGATTCCCTCTTTTTTCAAAAGCAGCCCCTCTTCAAGGAGCCTTTGGCTGTAAACTCCGGAAAGCGTGGGCTTCCATGCGGCGGCAGGTGCAGCAATCGAACTTCCAGTTATAACTCGCGGCACACCCACAATATCACATATCTATTCAACTATTATCACTTTATAAACCATCCGATGGGCGATCCCGCATCTTAGCAGGGCAGTTTTTTAAATCCCATTTTCCATAATGGAGTATGGTTCTATCAGACGTGAAGGCAATAGCCTCTTCTTACAAAAAGCCGTCGGTGGCGGTACTCGGCTCGCACTCCGCGCTTGACGTTTCAACAGGAGCACGCGCGCAAGGGCTTCGCTCAATCGTCCTTTGCCAGAAAGGAAGGGAGCAGACGTACAAGAAATACTACTCCCGAAGGAACACGCCGCTAGGGGCATTCGGCTGCATCGACGACCTTGTGCTCCTTGACAGGTTCTCCGACATAGCAAGCAGGAAGTGGTGCGACTACCTGGTGAAAAGCCAGGCTATATTCGTGCCCCACCGATCGTTTTCGGTCTATGTCGGCTATGACAAAATAGAGAATGACTTTTCAGTGCCCATGTTCGGGAACAGGATGCTTCTTCGCGCCGAGGAGCGCAACACGGAAAAAAACCAGCACCACCTTCTCACTTCCGCAAAAGTGCGCGTCCCGAAAACCTTCAAATCCCCAAACGACATAGACCGGATGGTGATAGTGAAGGCGTCCGAAGCGAAGAGAAAGTACGAGCGCGCGTTCTTCATCGTGAACTCGAAGCGCGAATACGAACGACGAAGCCGCGAGATGCTTTCGGCAGGACTTATCACCAAAGAGGGGCTGGAATCCGCGCTCATCGAGGAGTTCATACTCGGCGCGCAGTTCAACTTCAATTATTTCGTCTCGCCGCTCACAGGCGAGCTCGAGCTTCTCGGCACCGATTTTAGGCGGCAGACCAATCTCGACGGGCTTCTAAGGCTTACCTCCCCGGAGCAGACCGAAGTGCTCAAGATGGCGCGGATGAAGAACATCGAAGTGGGGCATGTCGCATGCACGATGCGCGAGTCGCTTCTGGAAAAAGTGTTTGAAATCGGCGAAAAATTCGTTGCGGCTTGCAAAAAGGAGTGCGCGCCAGGGATAATCGGGCCGTTTGCCCTTCAGGGCGCGATAACCCCTGAGGAAAACGGCGAGGAGCCGGTGATATTCGACGTTTCCTTCCGGGTGCCAGGCTCTCCCGGGGTGCGTTTCACCCCTTACGGGGAATACCTTTACGGAAAGAGCATGAGCACAGGGGAGCGGATCGCGCTCGAGGTCAAATCGGCGGCAAAGGAGGAACGGCTTTCCGAGATAGTCACCTAGGGTCAGGTTTATATTCGAATGGCGGCAAATGTGGCGAAAACAGCCTGAAGGGATTCAAAATGGCGGCAATATCGCGCGAAAAAATCGGGGAGCTTCTCTCATCCTACGACAGGAAAAAATTGTCCATAGCCACCATCTGCTCGCACACCGCGCTCCAGATATTCCACGGCGCAAGGCAGGAAGGAATAAAGACGATCGGGATTTGCACCGAAAAACGGCGCAAGGTATACGAGGCTTTTCCGTTCGGCTGCCCGGACGAGTTCATAATAGTCGACGACCTCAAGAACATCCCGGCAGAGGAGCTTTCGGAGAAGAACGCGATATTGGTGCCGCACGGCTCGGTCGTGGAATATTCCGGCGACAGGCTTTCAAGCCTCAAGGTGCCGATGCTTGGGAACCGCGAGAGCCTGGCATGGGAAAAGGACCGCGAAAAGATGTTCAAGTGGATGGTCGCATCCGGGCTTCAGATACCCGCGACAATCGACCCTGACAAGATCGACCGCCCCTGCGTGGTGAAGCTTGCCGGCGCAAAGGGCGGCAGGGGCTACCGCGTGGTGAGCACGCCGGACGAGTTCTACGAGCACTTCGAAGGCATGAATGTGACTGTCCAGGAATACCTAATAGGGGTCAGGGTGTATCCGCATTATTTCTATTCCCCTCTTTCGCGCGAAGGCTACCGTGCAAGCGAGGGAAGAATCGAGTTCATGGGCGTAGACCGCCGGTTCGAAAGCAACATCGACGAGGCATACCGCACCGAGCTTGCCGGGCTTTCCTTCACGCCGTCTTTCACGGTTGTCGGGAACGAGCTTCTGGTCGTGCGCGAGTCGCTTCTTGAGGACATGCTCGAGATGGGCAGGAACACGGTCGAGGCCGCGGATAGGCTGTTCGGGGGAATTCCAGGCCCATTCTGCCTTGAGACCATTGTCGATGAGAACCTGCAGTTCTTCGCGTTCGAGATTTCCGCGAGAATCGTCGCCGGCACGAACATCTACCCGCAAGGCTCGCCCTACACAGTCTACCAGTACGATGAGCCTATGAGCATGGGCAGGCGCATCGCGCGCGAGATAAAGACAGCCTCAAAGGCAGGGAAGCTCCAGAAGATAATCTACTGATTTTCGGGATTGGGCAAAGGCGCGAGCTTGCGCCGATTTTGAAAAACGAAAAAAAGCTTTTTTTGCAAGCGCAGGCAAGAACTCCCGTGCCGCTTCCCTTCCCAGATGTGGCGCCGCCCGCACGCTAGACAGTGATTTTCTTCCGAAGGTTGAGTATCATGTCCTCGGACATCTTTTTCAAGTCGTACTCGTGCTTCCAGTTCCAGTCCTTCCTCGCCTGCGAGTCGTCGATGCTCATCGGCCAGGAATCGGCTATTTTCTGCCGCTGGTCGGGCGCATAATCGCAGGTGAAGCCAGGGATGTGGCGCGCAACCTCGGCGGCAAGCTCCTCGACAGAGAAGCTTATCGCAGCCAGGTTGTAGCTCGTTCTCACGGTCAGCCTGTCGGAAGGGGCTTCCATCAGGCTCATCGTGCCCCTTATCGCGTCGGGCATGTACATCATGGGCAGCACGGTTTTCGGCCCGACAAAACATGTGTATTTCTTGTGCTTTATCGCCTCGTAGTAGATTGCGACCGCATAATCCGTCGTGCCGCCGCCGGGCTCCGCTTTCCATGAGATAAGCCCGGGATAGCGCACGCTTCTTATGTCAAGCCCGAACTTGTTGAAGTAATACTGGCAGAGGAGCTCGCCAGCCACCTTTGTCACGCCGTACATCGTGGTCGGCTCAAGCACCGTTCTTTGCGGGGTGCTCTCGCGCGGGGTGGTCGGGCCGAATACCGCAATCGAGCTTGGCCAAAAAACCTTTTTCACGCCATTGTCTTTTGCGACGTCAAGGGTGTTCTTCAGCCCAAGAAGGTTGATTTCAAACGCAAGGTCCGGGTTCTTCTCGCCCGTCGCCGAGAGGAGCGAGGCGAGCTGATAAACGGTGTCAACGCCGTGCTTTTTCACCGCCGCCTCAAGGGCTTTTTTGTCCTGCACATCGAAATACTCGCAGGGCCCACCGTTCGCTATCTCTTCGGGAAACGCGGTTTTCCTGGTGGTGGCAATCACGTTGTCGCCGCCGTATTTTTTCCTAAGCGCAATGACAAGCTCGGAGCCAATCTGCCCCACCGCGCCAATGACCATTATCTTCGCCACAGGTATCACCCTGGCGTTTTTTCAGGTTGAAACGTTATAAACCTCTGGTTCGCAAATTTCGTCATCTGTACGGTTCTGGGTAGGTCTTGATGAATTTCCTTCTGGTGGGAAACGGCGCAAGAGAGCATGCGATAGCCTTTGCCATCTGCAAAAATCCAAACGTAAAACTCTTCGCGTTCATGTCCATAAACAACCCTGGAATTGCGGAACTTGTCGAAAGAACAGGCGGGAAGCTGTCAATAGGCGACATCCACTCGCCTTTTGCAGTTGCGGCTTTCGCATCGGGCTGCAAAATCGCGCTGGCATTCCCGTCTCCCGATGCCGTGCTTGCGGCAGGCGTCACGGACGCGCTTCTTTCAGCAGGAATCCCCTGCGCAGCCCCGACAAAAGAGGCTTCGCGACTGGAATGGGACAAGACATACTGCCGTGAGCTTTTGCGCGACTTCAGGGTGAAAGGCTCGCCAAAATTCGGCATTTTCAATAACGCGCCAGAAGCCGCGTCATTCATAGACTCCTGCAACGGGCAGGTGGCGGTAAAGCCGTCTGGGCTGACGGGGGGCAAAGGGGTAAAGGTCACAGGCTACCAGCTTGCGGATGGCAAGGATGCGAAAAAATATGCGGAAGAGCTTCTTTCTGCCGTTTCAAAGCCTGGCGCCATTCAGACAATCGTGATAGAGGAAAAGCTTGAAGGTGAAGAATTTTCCCTGCAAGCATTCTCAGACGGCGACAAAATCTATGGGATGCCCCTTGTGCAGGACCACAAGCGCGCATATGCTGGTGACGTCGGACCCAATACGGGCGGCATGGGGAGCTATTCCGACTCCAACCACCTCCTTCCTTTCCTCAAGCCCCATCACAAAGAAGAGGCGCTTTCCATAATGCAGAGCACAATCGAGGCATTCAAGAAGAAAACAGGCAAGCCGTTCATAGGCGTTCTCTATGGGGGCTTCATGGCAACCGCGCAGGGGGTGAAGCTCATAGAGTACAACGCTCGCTTCGGCGACCCGGAGGCGATGAACGTCCTCTCAATTATCGAGTCCGACCTCTCTGAAATCTTCTCGCAAATGGCGCAGGGCAAAATCACGGGCGCACCAAAATTCGAAAAGAAGGCTACAGTATGCAAGTATCTTGTGCCAGAAGGCTACCCGATAAAGTCGATAACCGGCCAGCCGCTTGCGATAAACCGCGCGGCAATCAACAAAAGCGGGGCAAGGCTGTTCTACGCGTCAGTGTATGAAAAAGACGGAACGGTTTGCACGCAGTCCTCGCGCTCAATCGGCTTGGTCGGCATTGCGAATAGCATTTCCGAAGCCGAAAAAATCTCGGAAAGCGCCTGCGCGGCAATCGTTGGCAAGGTTTGGCACCGCGCGGACATCGGAACAAAGGAGCTTCTGCAGCGAAGAATCGACCACATGGAGAAAATCAAAGCGCTCTGAGTTTCTCCCCAATCGCCAGTCGATCAATCCTTTCTCCCTTTCTTCCAGTCGGTTATTATCGGCATCTTCAGCTTGCACTTGGGGCATTTCCTGTCTTTTGTGAGGTGATTTTCCAATAATTCAAAGCCAAACCGCCTTATCACGCAAAAGCCGCACTTCGGGCAATAGGTCGATTCCCCCTCATCGCCAGGCCGGTTGCCGGTGTAAACGTACTTCAGCCCTTCCTCCATTGCGATTTTCCTTGCGCGCACCAATGTCTGCGCAAGAGTGGGAGGCAAAGTCATCCTGTTCGCAGGGTAGTAGCCGGTGAAGTGGAGAGGAATATCCGCATCAAGCTCCTTCACCCACTTGCTCAAGGCGCGAATTTCCTCCTCCGAGTCGTTCAGCGTCGGAATAAGAAGCGTGATTATTTCCACGTGCATCTTCTTGTGAAGATTCGTAATTGATTTTAGGACCGGCTCAAGATGCGCCTCCCCGCAGATTTTCCTGTAGAATTTGTCGTCAAAAGCCTTCAGATCCACTCTCGCGGCATCCAGGAAATCCAGTTTCTCCACAGTTTCAAGCGTTTGGTAGCCATTTGTCACAAACACATTGTACAAGCCGGACTTTCTTGCGAGAAGCGCGGTGTCTTTCGCATACTCGAAGAATATTGTCGGCTCGGTGTAGGTATAGGCAATTCCTTCAGAGCGGCTTTCAGCAGCCATCTTTGCCATTTTCTCAGGCGCAATCTCCTGCCCGAATACATCTTCCAGCTGGGAAATCTCATGGTTTTGGCAATGGTCGCAGCGGAAATTGCATCCTGCAGCGGCAAACGAGAAAACGGGCGAGCCCGGGCAGAAGTGATAGAACGGCTTTTTCTCAATCGGGTCGACGCAATGCGAGATGCACTTGCCCCAGTTTAGCGAGTAAAGCTTCCCCTCTCTATTCTCCCGCACGCGGCAAAAGCCCCGCTCGCCATTTTTTATGAAGCACCTTCTCTGGCACAAAAAGCAGGAAACCGCGCCGTTCGGCATCTTCCTGTACTGCTCTGCTTCCCTCATGGCATGCTTTCAGGAGCAAACAATATTAGCCTCTCGCCCCATATATCGCTCATGCCGCGAAAAGAAGGGCTTGTGCACGTGCTTACCGGCGATGGGAACGGGAAGACCACTTCCGCAATAGGCTTGGCGGTGCGCGCTAGAGGCAGGGGCTTGCGAGTTGCGATAGTGCAGTTCCTGAAAGGCGGATTTTCAGGTGAGAACGAGCCGCTTTCCAAGCTGGGCATAACGGTAGTGACAAACACAAAACACTGTCCAAGGCAGGAAGAGCACAAGGCTGCGCTCAAGAAAGACGGACACGTGGTTTTCTGCAGGGGCTGCTTTGCCATAAATGACACTGACAAGGCGCTTATCGCAGCGGCATTCGTCAAGGCGCTTGACTTTGCGAAAGGCGGGCAAGTCGACCTTCTCATTCTCGACGAAATCTTCCCGACAATCTCATTCAATCTTGTGACAGCAGACCAGCTTCTTTCCCTAATAAAGGAAAAGCGCCCCTCCTGCGAGCTGGTGCTTACCGGCAGGGGCGCGCCAAAGGCAGTCGAGGATGCTGCCGATTACGTCACCGTTGTCGGCAAGAAAAAGCACCCGTTTGACAAAGGCGTGCTCTCGCGCGCGGGGATAGACTACTAACCAATTCTCTTCCAGCGCAGGCAAGCGCGTTTCTGCTGCGAATTTAAACCTTGACGCATCATCAGAGCAGGGTTTGGTGGGCGCGTGGCTCTGGCAAGAAGGCACTCTTTCAAATTCGACTTGGATATTGGAAAGGCTAGCGAGAAAAAAACGGTCGATGTTGTTTTTTTCAGGGATCTTTTTGGCCGGGTGCGGCTGCTTGCAGATGCGGAACTGCCGAAAGAGGCCAGGAAGTTCAAGGGCACGCTTTTGCACGCCCTTCTTTCAACCAACGATTTCGAGCTTGTTCGGACCAAGCAGGGCTTTCGGCTCAAGGACAAGGAGGGAAACATCCTGGAGTATGAATTCACATTGACAACGAAGGATGGCAGGTCGGGGATCCCATACAGCATCGATCTATTTACCCGGATTCGGAATTACATCGACCTTAGGAACGTCAAGCTCTCCGGCAGGCTGGACGGGGCTGTCGTGTCGGTCAAAATAAATTCGGTCAACTGCGACTTGAAGGATTCGTCCGTCAAGGAGATAAAGCGGGTTTACAAGGCATTCCGCATTTACAATCTTGACGGGTCGCAGACGCTGGTCTACAAACCGGAAAAAATCCAGAAGCGTATCTGGCCTGTCCAGCTTGGATTGGAATACGGGCGGCTGCCGGCGCAAAGGGCGTGGTTCCTGCCGATCAAGTTCACGCCACAGCCAAAAGCGCCTGGGCTTACGGACTTAGGCCATTTCAGCCAGTTCCAGCCCGATTCGGATCTTGCCAGGGGATGGCAGATCGGCGAAGAGCCAAGCCAGCCGGAAAGCCGCGAAGCGCCTTCCCTTGGCGCTTTCGCCCCTGGCGGCTTTGACGTATTGGCGGATGGCATGCCCGAAAATTATCCTGCTTTGAAGGCGGCCCAAGAGAGCCATGCCGACATCCGAATCGTTTCAACGGCCTCCAAAAACAGGGGCTTCGCCCAAGGCGCAGGTGCGCACCTTGACCTTTCCCGCGCGGTTTTCTCTTCTCCCGAGCCGAAAGCAGAAAGAGGCAAGCCAATAGCGCCCATCCCGCTTTCACGAATCAAAAAATTCAAAGCGGTCATATTCGATCTTGACGGCGTGGTGGTGGACAGCGAGAGGGCGCATCTTGTCACATTCAACAGGACATTCGCCCCTCTTGGCGCGAAAATTTCGGAAAGCCGCTGGCGTCGGCATTACACCGGCATCGGTTCAGTTGCCATAGTCGAGGACCTGTTCAGAAGGAACGGGATAACCGCCGATGTTCGCGGTTGGGTCGGAAAGCGCGCAGCAGTTTACCAAAAGCACGTGCAAAAGCACGGGCTTCCAACAATTGCCGGCTTCAGGGAATTCCATTCTCTTCTTAGGAAAAACGGCATCAAAGTGGCAGTAGGCTCAGGCGGGCACAAGCCGCACGTTGCAGCCTCGCTAAAGTCAATCGGTCGCTCGGAAATTCCTTTCATCGGACTGGAGGATGTCAAGAACTCCAAGCCCGCGCCTGACACTTTCCTTAGGGCAGCCAGCCTGATTGGCGTTCAGCCAGAAGAATGCATAGTTGTTGAGGACTCGCTTTCCGGCTTGAGGGCGGCGGCAGCCGCAGGAATGCCTGCAATCGCGCTTACCACGACCCTCCCAAGAAGGGAGCTTGCCGGCAAAGCGGCCCTGATAGTGCCGAATTTCAAATCGACGAGGCTGAAGCGGGCGATAAGAAAATTAATCAAAACAAAGGGGCTTGCCAAAAAAAACAACGGGAAGCAGAAAGCCGCCAGGAAGCGTCGGGCGTGAATGAAGGGAGGGCGCCAGTTCCGTTGGTCAACGCCGGCTTTATGAAACCATCGCGAGCCGGCAAGAGAATTCCCCTCGTTGGTCTGCCGAAAGGCTTAAATATCCCGCAATCGAATCTAGCTTCGGTGATGTTAATGGCGGCCAAAAAGAAGAAAGCGGTGAAAGCCACAAAGGCGGAAAATTGCGCTTGCGGATGCGGTGACAATGGCAACCTGGAAGAATACCTGCTCATATTCGTGGCAGGCCTCGGGCTTGTCGGCAGCTTCGGAACAATGATCGTATTCCCGAGCTATGTGCCGGTCGTGTCCTATGTTCTTATCGGGGTTATCGGCGTGAAGAAGCTCATGGATAAGCATGACTGCAATTGCTAATTGCAGTTCCATCCTTCTTTTTTTCATTATTTTTTAACTGGCGAAAAGCATAAGCCATGCATCTTTTCCTTTTGTTTTTAGCCTGGTAAAACATGCGGAAAAGCAACCGCCTTTTGAAAAACCTGCCGCTAATCGGCATCCATCAGGTAGGCAATGATGTCCTGCAGCCCATAAAGCTTCGCAAAGTGCCTTGCCTCCTTCTGCGAGAAAACACCCTTGCTGTCCCTGCTTGAAAGGCGCTTGTCATAAAGCGCATGCCGGCTCTCAATGGTGTTGACCGAGGCATATCCTTTGTAAAGCCTGATCGATACCTTCCCCTCAACCGGGCGGGAGGCGCAATCGATGTAGGAATCAAGGCATCTTCGAAGTCTTGTGTGCCAGCCGCCGTCGTGCACCAATCTCCCCCAGAGGGCGTCAATCTGCCTTTTCGCATCAAGCTCCCTTGTGGTGAGCGTGAGCTCCTCGAGCCTTTTGTGCGCGTGGAGAAGTATCGCCGCGGCTGGCCGCTCGTATGCCTCGTGTATCTTGAGCCCCACTACCTTCTCGTCCATGCCCTCGTGCCTGCCAACGCCGTGCTTTCCGCCAATATGGTTCAGCGCCTCTATGACCTTCACTTTCCCCAAGACTTTTTTCCCTTCAATCGTTGCCGAAATAGGAACCCCTTCCTGGAATTCCACAAAGATGTCCGCAGGCATGTTCGGCGCTTTTTTGGGCGAAACCGTCCATTTGTAAAGCTCCTCGGTCAGCCCCTTGCCGCTTTCCGCAAGCACGCCCTGCCTCATCGCGCGGGCCCACAAGTCCTCGTCAGCGGAAAAGCTACCCGCACGTTTCATGTTGATCGGCAGCCTCTCCGCAATTGCAAAGGAAACCGATTCGTCGCGGCGCATGTCCAAATCCCGCACGGGCGCCAGAACCATCATCTCGGGCGCAAGCACGCGAAGCGAGTTTTCCATTATGATGTGGTCGTTCCCGAATCCGGACGAGCCGTGCGCAATCGCCTGGCAGCCACGTTCCCGCGCGGCTTTTGAAAGCGCGTGCGCAATCACCGGGCGCGAAACGCCCCCGATATTCCTGCTTTCGAAATTGGCTTTCAGCAGGCGGCGTATGGCATCTGCAAACTCATCCTTTGCATCAACAAGCACGAAGCTGCCGAACATCGCCTTCGCATTCTTCCCCATTTTGGCAAAATCGCTTTTCTGCCCAAGGTCAACGGCAACCGGGACTATCTCAAGCCCGCAGCGTGAGAGAAGCGTTCCGACCACGACCGAGTCAAGCCCGCCCGAGTAGGAGAGGGCAACCTTTTTCACCCCGCGGTATTCGGAAACAAGCGCAGACGCGCGTTTTTGCAAAGTGTTTTCCATACATTCCCCCCAAGATGTTTTTTTGCCGCCTATTCCCCGCCATGGGCATCCATTCACTTCACGAATATTTTTTCCCTTGCCACCTTGATATCCGCCCCGCCTTTTATCAGGCGGTAGATGATTGCCAAGCCGAAAGCGAAAACTGAAAAAGCAAGCAATGCCGATGCCGCAAGCCCAACCGGGCCGATTTCCTTCTCATTGCCTTGCCCGACTATGGGCGGCGGGACATCGGTCATTCTTTCTTGGCTCCCGCTTTCCAAAAGCGCTTCAATCTCAGCGCTTGCCCTATCAAGCTCAAGGGAGTAGCGGAGTATCCGGTAAGCGTCAATCGGGGGCGCTCCGTTTTCCTTCGCTTCTGCGAGAAGGTAAACCCCCTGCCCGTAGTATATCTTGCCCCACAACGATTTCCTGCCGCCTTCCGCGAGCTTTTCGCATGCGGATGTGACGTTTTCAACCCCATTATCAGCTATCTCCTGCATTGTTTTTGCGTAAACAGCCTCGTAGATCGCCGCGCCGTATTTCCCGCTCTCGTTCGCATCAATTCCGTTTTCAAGATGCCACAAGGAGTCGTAGTCTAGCTTCACCGAGTTTCCAACCGTGTCCTGCGCTTCGGCGAGCCTTTCACTGGCAAGGCTTGCAAGCGCGGACTCTTCCGCAGCCTGCCCCCCGATGTCGCTTGCCTGCGAATAGAGCTCTTTTGAGATGCCGCACCAGCTTTCCGCGAAGAACAGGTCCCTAAGCGTGGTGTACCCTCCCTGCGCAACCCGGTTTTCCATTGTCTGGTTCAGCTTGTTCTTCGCCCATATCTTTCGAAGGTCGCCGCCGATTGCCCATTGGAAATTCCGCAGCGTCTTTTCCGAAGGGGATATGCCCGCAACGCACCCCTCCACCGATTCCGCCTTGCTATCTAAGTCCGCCCCGCCTGCGCCTATCTTTGCATAATGCGCGTCAATCGAAAGCAGGAAGGCCGCGTTTGCCGATGTGAACGGGTAGCCAAGCGCCAGAAGATGGTAGTATTTTTCAACCTCGTCCGAAAAATAACCGTAAAGCCGCGCCCCGTCCTCTGTTTTCCTCATGCCCTCTCCTGAGTTTTGCACCTCGGAATCAAGGGAGTCGACAATCTTTTTTGCGACAAGCACGAACCTCCCGAGGTCCGCATCCATTTTTATGGGAGTCAGGTTTTTCGGCATCGGCCTGCTTTCCGGGCGGAATTTCGTCGAAAAGTTCATCGAATAATCCGAGAAAACTATCTCCTCCGCAGCCGATATGTTCTTGACCTCTATTGTGCTGAATCTCATCTCGTTTCCGAGGCTGGAAGTCATTATCGCCTCGTGCACCTTGAGGGAGGGGACAAGAAAGTATTTCGCGTTCACCCCTGAGACTCCGACGGACTTCTCTATCACTCCTCCTATTTCGCCTATCCTGCCGTCCTTTGTGATAGTGCCGGTCATCACAATGTCCTGCCGTATGCTTTTGTTGAGGAGCGCCGCACGGACAGCTATTGCCATCGCAGCGCCGGCCGACGGGCCGTCCACATTGTTAGCCCCGAAGTTGCCATCCATCCTGAAAAACACATCGCATCCGCTTCTGTCAACTCCCGCGCTTTCAAATGCGTAGAGCACGGCGTCCTCTTCCGACACCTGCGTTGAGATGCCCAGCTTAGGGGAGATGGACGAATATATTATGCCTATCCCCGGGCGCGTCTCGACTATGAGCTGGAATACGCCTCCCGTCTCCTCACCTGTCACGGCGCCGAGGTTGATTTTCCTGATTTCGGACGGGCAAGAGGGAAAGCAAAGCTGCAAAAGGAGTAAAAGAAACAATACCGGCGCAGCAATATTCCCTTTCATCTCAACTCTCCCGCTACGGTTTCGAATGAAAGGTTTAAATCTGCCTATCCGACCTGCGAGAGAAGTTCGGGGCGCCTTTCAAAATATTTCCTTGAAGGCTCAAGCATTTCCGAAAGCGCGGACGCGGTTGCGGCTTTCAGGTCCATCGGATGGAGTTTTCCCAAAACATACGATTCCCTAAGCTCTGCGAAGCTTGAGAATTCAACGTCTCCGCCGTATTTCTGCGGCCTTGTGACCTTGAGCGTGGCGCCTGGTTCCCTCATTACGAAGCACTCGCACATTTCCAAAACCGGGTTGTTTTCAGCCGCCTTCTCCGGGCAGTAGGCGCTTTTGAGTTTTCTTGAAATTTCGGCCTCGGTGTCGTGCACGAATATGCACGAGTCAGGCTTGCTCTTGCTCATCTTGGATGATATTTCGGCATCCGCGCCAGCGTCCTCGTCGATTCCGCCCATTTTCTGCGGGCCCAAAAGACCCATGAGGAGGCGATGGTGGACTGCCAATGGTTTTTTTCTTCCGTGCTTTTCCGCTATCTCGCGCGTCAGCATGTGCACCTTTCTCTGGTCAATGCCGGCATGTGCGATGTCAACGCCCAGCGCAAACACGTCAGCGGCCTGCATCGCAGGATAGAGAACGGACGCGCAGTCCATCGCCTCTTTTTGCGACCTGCCCATTATCGTCGTGCAGCGGAGCATCCTCTGCATCGTCGTGTCCTTGCTTATGCGAAGCACCTCTCTCCAGTAGTCCTTGCCATACAGCTCGCTTGCAAGCACGTAATTCACCTTGTCTTCTGAAAGGCCGAGAGAAACAAACGCCGACTTGAAGTAGCCGTTTGCGGCACGCTGTATCTTTTCCAGGTCCCCGCCAAGCTTTCCGTTTATCCAGGCGTGGTAGTCGGCAAGGAATATTGTCGGCTTTATCCCGGCTTTCATGAAATCCTTGAGAAGAAGCGCTGTGAGAAGCCCGCTTCCAAGGTGCACTTTTCCGGATATCTCGAATCCGATGTAGTGTTTCGGGTGCGGATTGGTTTCAAAAAGCGCCTTAAGCTCATCGTCCGTGACGACCTCGGTTACCGGCTGCCTTTTGACAAGCGCGATTTTTCCATCAATGTCCATGGAAATAAGATGGCTATGAAGGATTAAAACGGTTTGTCACAAGCCGGCTGCAGATGGAAAAAGAGTCGCCGTGAATAAATGACTTGCGCATCTGCCTTTATCCGTGCCGTTGGCAAAGGGCTTATTGTGATGCGAGCCGCACCGTTTCCTTATGATTCCGTGGCGGATATGTCGCAGGTGGCGTTTCCTGTCGCGTTCTTTCCGATGTATATCTCCATGTGCCTCTGAAAGAAAGAATACGCGCCATCGCCCGGCTTTATCAGTATGTAGGGAACCGCCCCGATTTTTTTCCTCGCCTGCTCGAAGCCCAGCGTTTCCGTGATGGTCATGCACTCCTTATCGTCACAGCTTATCACTTCGAGCTTTTTCTGCGCGAACCTTCCCTTGCTGATTATGTCGACGCCGCACTGGTATATCGCAGTCGCCTGCGCAGGATCAGCTCCGCGCACGTCATAGAAAATGCCGACTTCATCCGAGCTTTGAAGCATGCTGTAGAACTCGCTTCCATCCGATGGCATGTCTGATTTTGGCGAGAGGAAAACGGCATATGCCGCCATTGCGATTGCCGCAACCGCAAGCACCGCCACTGCCGCGTTCCTGTCCCTTTCGGAAAGTTTCATCGGAATCAACCCATATGCTATTCTAGCACGTTTGCCGGGTCGCACATGGGCGTCTTGCCATAGTACGCATCATTGCCCTTGAATATCGCCTGCTTTGTCACAATCGTGGTGAAAATCGGCACTTGGTTGGTGTCGGAGTGCATAAGCTCGATGACAGGCATGTCGGGCATGGCATCAAGGCAGTCCGGCGCCTTGAGGTCGGTTGTCGTGGCGTATATTTGGGTGCCGTTCGCAGTCACGTTTTTCGGAACCACGGAGGTGCATGTCTTGCCGTTTATATTGTATTTGTATACGGCGGTCTTGCCCATTTTCTTAAGCTGCATGGCCACCTGGTCCGCGCATTCCCTCATCGAAATCGCCCCTGGATTGGACGAGCCGGTTTCATCCACTATTATTGCGACTTTGCTGTCCGATGCGCGAAGCGAATCGTAATAATCGACAAATGAGGTGTATTTTTCGTTTGCGACCACTATCCCGTAGAAGCCCACCGAGCCTATCAGAAGCACGAAAACGAACCCCAGGAACGTAAGCACCCAGCCTGAGAGCGCGATCTTGCTTTTGAAGAACCCGTGGAAGTGGTAGAACACCGCCACGAATGCGAGAAGCCCGACAGTCAGTATTGACAGGTCTATCGCCCCCAGCACCAGCGGCGGGGCGTATTTTGCCACATTCTGGCGTGTCTTGAATGAGATGGGCGTCATGCTGCTTACAAGAGCCATCGTGCCGTCCACCGAAGCCCTGCCAAAGCTGTTGCCCACCCCGAACACCGAATCCTGAAGGGTCGCCGATGACGCTATGTATGTTTTGGCATCAGTCGTGAGTTTCTGGTAGTCGCTTGTGATTGCCGCATACTGGGCGGTCGTCATCGGAGGCTTTATTTTCGCATCTATGCTGTTTTTCCTTTCCGCAAGCGAATTGTAAGTGTCAAGCGAGGATTTGGACAGGCGGTCGACCTCCCACATCGCAACTATTATCTTGTCGTTTGTTTCGTCTTGCGCCTCAAGCATCGCCTTGTAGGACGAGGTCGAGTTGTTTATCATCACCAAAAGCGATTTGCCAGCAGTTTCATATCCCAAAAGAAGGGCGTCGAATCCCTCGAACTGGCGCATGTTGAATTTATGCTCCAAATCGTCCTGCTTATTGAGGAACGAGTCCGCGGCAGACACGAAATTGGAGTCCGCCATGAGCGTCTTCGCTTCAACCGCCTGCGCGGAAAGCCCGCCGAACTTCGTTTTGGCTGCTTCATACTTTGGCGCAAAAATTGTTGCTTGCTCTTCGCCTGCACGATAGCTGATTCTTTCCTGGGTTGAAAGGTATATCCCGTCAACTGTTGCCTGTAGGTTGACATATGGGGCGGTTTTGACCCTAAGTGCAGCTATTTTGCTTTTTCCCGAGGCAAGGGCGGCATAATCCAGGCGTATCTCAGGGCATACCAAAAGGCAGTCCCTGCAGGTCGTGTCATATCTGAGCTTGTTATTGCTTACCTGGTCTGCGCCGACTTTCAAATTGTCCAATGCCTCGTCCATCTGTGAAAGCGACGCGGCAATGTTGTTTGCGTTGAACGAAACATACCCTGCGTTGAATTTGCTGTCGCTGTCATTTAGCTTGTCGACCCCTTTCTTATAGTCCAATATATAGGAGGCAAGGAGGTCGACCAGGCATCCGTCCGCGCCAGTTATCGCACATACCATCGATGCGGTCTGGGTGCATGAGGCAAGGTCGTTGCATGGCCTGTGCGCAAGGAACGTGCCGCTTGTCCAACAGGTTTTTTCGGAGGGACCGAACCTCGTCTGGTAATTCCTGCTTGCTTTGAACCGGTCGGCATCCGTCTTGATTGCCGAAAGTTCGGAAGCCGAAGGGTAAAAGCTTGTCTGGTAATATTCGCCCACAATCTCATTTATCGTGCTCCTGTCTTCGATAATCCTGTCGTTGACAAGCAAAAGGGCCGTCTCATCCCCGACCTTCATTATCTTCGCGGTGGAATTGTTGGCGTATTGCGACTGGAACGTGGCGTATTCTACCGTTGCGTTTTTTTCGTTCTCATAAAGATAAGGCGTTGGCGAGAACTGGGCTGGGAAGGCAAGCGCCATTACGAACAGAATTGAAACGAAAACAGCCATCTTTCTCATAAAAACACTCTCCTCGTCTCGCGTTAGTCGCCTTTTTGCAAGACGTGAAATTCTTCCCGCCAGAGTTTATATAGGTTGTAGATTGTGCGTAAGCGCTTAATATTTTTCCTGGGCGTAAAACCCGGGCCCCTACATGCGCTCTCAGGCGCAAAAGGGGAGATTCCGCGGTTTGTTTGTTGCCGGGGGAAAAGTCTTTAAGATGTTCGAAGCAGGAAATATGCACTTGCGTTTAGAGGTGGGAATATGACCGGCAAACAGGTTCACAGGGATAGTGGTTGCGAACGTGCAGCGGGTGAGCCGTGCTGCGGAAAGCACCACAAGATAATGGAGGGCGGGATTATGGTTACCGGACAAGCATTCAAGAATCTTGAGCAAGGCTGGCTGGCTTTTCGCGAAAGGAAAATACTTCTTCCAAACATAATGGACGAATTCAAAGCCAGCGTGGCTGGCCAGAATCCGTTTGCAATCGTGGTAACCTCCGCTTCGAGCCCGAAAGTGACACCGAGGATATTCGGGCAGGGGATAGGAAAAATATTTGTTGTGCGGATGGATGAGGTTGATGCTGTCGGGCTTGGTTCGATAGAGTATGGAATCAGGCATTTGAAAAACACAGAGGGGAAGCCGCTTGAACTTCTCTTTGTGCTAGGGGCATCTGTTGAGGAAAACAACAGGCTGATATCGCAGATGAGGAAGAGCAAGATTGTCTCAGATGCCATTGACGGAAAAAAAATCGAGCTTGTTTCCTCCACATACGCTTCCGAAAGCGGGCTTTTGAGCGCGTTTCCCGCTGCGAAAAGCCAGGCAGCAAAACTCCACTACGCCAATGCCCCTGCCTTTTCAACAGAACAATTGATCGAGGAGCTTAAGGCGGGAAACGAGCGGTTTGTCGAGGGGAAACTCCGAAACCTCAACGTGCTTTATGAAAAGCCGATGGCGGTTGTTGTCATGTGCTCCGACTCGCGCATGACCGAGTATGTTTTTGACCTTCCGATCGGAGGCGCAGCCGTATTGCAGGTCGCAGGCAATGTGGTGACGTCCTCGATGGCAAAGACGATTTCCCAAACTGCGAAAAAATACGGCGTTCCGGTGATTATCCTCGGGCACTCGAAATGCGGGGCAGTGACCGCTGCCTGCGGCAAGGCGCATGTCGAACGCGATGAAACAAACATCATCGAAATAGCAAAAGTGCTCTCGGCATCGGTTGAAATGGGTGGCAAGGACCCAGAAGTTGTGATTCCTATAAACGTGAAGGACATGGTCGCTTCCTTCAGTGCATACGAAGGCATGAAAGGGACGCCGGTCTTAGGCGCAGTTTATGACCTGACTTCGGGCAAAGTCAATTTTCTTGACTCCGCCTGACCCCTCCTTTTTTAACCTCCTTTTTCCTTTATTTTAGCCATTCGGCGATTTTCAGGATTTGCGGATTAGGTTTTGTTCATGGAAGAAAAGACAAAATTGAAGTACGAGCTAAAAAAGCAGCTTGCGCACCTGCGCGAGATGAAGGGCAGCGGCACCGAGCTTATTTCAGTCTACATACCTGCAGGGCAGGCAATACACGAGATGAGCAACAAGCTTCGAGAGGAGGCCGGGCAGGCAACCAACATCAAGAGCAAGTCCACGAGGAAAAACGTCGGAGAAGCATTGGAGAAGATTGTGCACCACCTCAAAAGCTACGGGAATGTCGCGCCAAAGACAGGAGTTGTGATATTCTGCGGAAATGTCTCTGAGAACCCGGCGAAAACCGACGTCGAGCTTTTCACCGTTTTTCCCCACGAGCCTGTCGCAATCTCGCTTTACCGCTGCGACTCGCGCTTTTTCCTCGAGCCCCTTGAGCGCCTGCTTGAAATCACCGACAGCTACGGAATCGTGGTCCTCGACGGAAGGGAATGCACGCTTGCCGAGCTTCGCGGCACCAATACGAGAATCCTGTCCCGCATACGCTCGATGGCGCACTCGAAAATGAGGAAAGGAGGGCAGTCGGCTCGGCGCATAGAGCGGATAATCGAGGAATCGATAGAATACTACTACAAGCACATTGGAGAGCACATGGACCGCTATTACGTCAATACGGTCAAGGGCGTGATAGTCGGGGGGCCTGGTCCTGCAAAGGAGGATTTCGTGAAGATGTCCCCCTTCAACTACCAGATAAAGGTACTAGGTGTTGTCGACACAGGCTATACTGACGAATACGGGATTCGGGAAGTGATGGCGAAGTCTGGAAGCATAATTTCAGAGCAGGCAGCCGTGAAAGAGCGCGTAATCATCGAGAGGTTCATAAAAGAGGTCGTTTCGGGCGGGCTTGCCACCTACGGCGAGGCGGAAGTGAGAAAGGCGCTTGAGAGCAAGCAGGCTCGTGAGCTTCTTGTTTCAGAGGGGCTGACTTTCAAGAGGGCGAAGCTGGTGGACACGACTACTGGCGAGGCGCAATACATTACCAGCAGAACTCCGTTTGATCTTGAGGAAAAAATAAAGGCAATCGGCGGCACGGTGAAAGTCGAGTCAGAGCGTCCGCTTATTGATGACTTAATCGACCTTGCGGATTCGCAGGGAATCGACGTTGTCGTCATTTCGCCCGACACCGCGGAAGGCGCGCAGTTTCTGGGGAGCTTTTACGGGGTCGGGGCTTTCCTAAGATATAGATAATGATTGAGCAAACCGGGCTAAAGTAGCTTCTTTTTTAAAGTGGAGTGCGCACAAAGAAAGCGGCAGGATAGGCCGGGAGAGTAGGGGCCTCCCATACTGCAAATCCCCTTTGGCAGGGCCGAATATCCGGTGAAGTGGCAGGCTGGGCTGGCAGGCTTTGGCTTTAAGCGTCGACGCCCTGCCTTGCCGGATGGTCCATTGTGCCAATCGGGTCAGGCCGGAAGGAGCAGCCCTACGCATTCTGTACCGTGCTGGCAAGATCCAAGGCTGAGCTGCGGTCAAAATCACCTTTCAGTTCCGCCTGTTGCCCGCCGGAGATCCTGCCGCGATAATCAAGAATAGCGCAAGCCTTATCAGCCTGAAACCATTGTGATAAGGGCAACCAGCAGGAATAGCGCTACGAACGGAGCCACAACTGCAAGCGCGGCGCGGAAAGATGACAGATGGTGGATGTGTTTTATTGCGCGATAGAAGCTGTAGAGCGCGAACAACTCGGGCAGCAGCACCAGCAACGCGAACACAATCCCCACAAGGGGCAGCTGGGCAAGCAACACAAGCGGAGCGGTGAATAGAAGCCGGCCAGCATAAATCTGCGCAAGACCAAGTGTCTGCTCCTTATAGCCTCCTATTCCTCCCAATAGTTTTGAGATGGTATAAATCGCTGCCGAGCCTACAAACCCGTAAATCAAAAGCGTGATCGGGTAGGCGATGTACATCGCAAGAAGAAAAACCTGCGAATACGCCTCTTCCGGGACTGCGGAAGGGGCAAAGGCGATGTTTATGAGGATTTCCAGGTTGGAGAGCGCCGCAAATATCAATCCGCTGATTGCTATGCAAAGAGCGATCTTTCCGAAAGTTGCGCTTTCTTTCTCCTTTTCAATGGTCTCCTCTGGCTGGAAATACGCGCGCATCCAGGTGGAAAAAAGCGGAAACGGGAGTGTTGATGCGGCTGAAACCGCAAAGTCCTCGATTGGCGCATAAAACGGCCTGGTGCCTTTTGCAGAAGCAGGAGGCGCATGTCTTGTCTGTCTTGTTTTTCTGTTCATAAAAAAACCTATTTTTTTGTGAATTTTTCAGCGTAGCATTTTGAGCAATAGCTGTGCATGTAGCCTTCGGAGTCAAGATGCTGCTTTTGGTTTGAGCGGGTCAGCTCGGTCTTGCACACTTCGCATGAAAGGTAATTGTTATACATATCGCACCTTCGTTTTGCGGCCGGAACCGCCCTATCTTTTTCGTTTCGCGGCAAAGGAATAAAAGCCTGCGGCAATCCTATTTGAGCCTGCGCTGGGGTCGCATAACCCGGTATTGCGGCAGGTTGCTAACCTGTTGGGGGGAAACCTCCGTGCGAGTTCAAGCCCGTGCCCGCTTCTTTTTAGGAAGGCGCGGGGAACACATCTCGCCCCCGGCATTTCAGCATGCTCGCCGCAACGGGCATGTCTGACGCTTTTTTTTCCCTATTTTCGCAAAGCGAGAAGGATTCCTTTTTCAGCGGGCTGGATGGGCCGCAAGAGAGCATTTTCCCATAGAAGTCGGGAAAAAATCGATTGGATAAAAAATGCAGGGGGTGGGACTGCCCGCTTCCTGGCAGAACAGACGCCAGCGGAAGCATTTGAACCCACGAAGGCCTAAGCCATAGGATTTCCGACACGAATTTCGCGACTTAAGTCCTACCCGTTTGACCAGGCTCTGGAACCCCTGCTAGCCTATTTTGGGCTAGGCGAATAAAAATAGCTACCTTTTCGCTTCAGCAAGTCGCCTTTCGGCGCCTTCCCAGTCGCAGATGTTCCACCAGGCATCAACATAATCTGCGCGCCTGTTCTGGTATTTCAAGTAATAAGCGTGTTCCCAAACGTCAAGGGCAAGGATGGGCGTTGCCCCCTGGAAAGACTGCTTTTGGTGGTTTTCTGCCTGCAGCACGACAAGTTTTTTTCCCGATGGCTCATATGCCAGAATTGCCCAGCCGCTTCCCTCGACCGCCTTTGCCGCTTCGGAGAATTGCCTTTTGAAAGAATCAAGCGAGCCAAAATCGGAAACCATTTGGTCGAAAAGGGTCCCGGATTTCGGCTCAATACACTTTCCCTTCTCGCACATGCTTTCCCAGAATAGCGAATGGAGCATATGCCCCGAGCCGTGGAAAGCAACCGCGAGGCAGAGCGCACGGACATATGTGTAGTCGTTTTTTGTCCGCGCATCCGCCATCTTCAAAAGTGCGGCATTCAGGCCGTTAACATACGCTGCGTGGTGCTTGCCATGATGCAGCCGCATCGTCTGTTCATCGATGATCGGCTCAAGCGCGTTGTAGGCATATCTCAGGTCGGGCAGCTTGTATTCTTCCATGGTCAGCATCCCCCATCAGGAATTAAGATCAGCCGTACATCGGGCCAAGGCTTCCAGAATCCTGCACTTTTTTATATTCCGTGTTTGCCGCCTTTGCTTTTCCCATCATGTCCTTGACCTTGGTGTCAATCAGTTTTGCCTCGTTTTCAAGCACAGATGTGTCTATGTCTATCTTCAGCATCCCCTTTAAGACCTCGAGCACCATTGCTGCCGCCTTGGGGTCCATATACCCTTCCTGCGATTCTGCAAGAAGCGATATCACCGGATATTTCTCGACTGCCCCCCTTGCAAGAAGCACGCCGGTCACTCCAGTTGTCGCGCCTTCCTTTATCAGCTTCACAGTCTTTATTTTTTCGAGCTCCTTGGAAAGTTCCGGGAGCGACGCTATCGAATAGACCTCGTCCTGTTCGCCCTTGATGGTTATCCCCCCAAGGGAAATTATCCTATTAACGCGCCATTTCCTGGCAAATTCATATATTTTTTCCGCAAGCTCGTTCACGGCCGCAATGGGCACAACAAATTCCGATACGAAGACGATCAAATCGTGCTTCTGCGAGTAGTACATTCGGGCGGGATATAAGGGACGATGGTTATGCACTGCCGCCAGGGGGGGGAACAACTCGCCGGTTATATAGCCCAACGGCTCCATCTTGAGCTTCTCAACCAAGTAGCTTGCGGATATCGTGCCCACCAGCCCGAGTCCCGGGAAGCCATCCACAAGGACGGGGCGGCGAAGCTTTGGCTTTGCGGTAATATGAAATTCGATTGCCATGCGGAAGCTTCGTTAAGAATGCTTTTAAAACAAGCGCGAAAGGCACAGAAAGCCGCTAAGCCGTGCAGGATGCCGCAATGTCTACAAATTCGTCAGTTCCGTTGCCGTTGTATATTGTTGTCAAGACCGCTGGCGCAATCGCATATATCAGCACTCCTATGAGCGCGCCGGTCAGTGCCGCTGTCGCCCAGACATTCGCCCTTGCCCTCGTCTCCGCGCCGAGTATTTGCCCCGCCGCATAGATTACGCCGGAAAACACAATCATTGTCATTGCCGTTACTGGCAGAAGGCTTTTTGCCTCGCCGCACAGCTGCGCCACGGCATCGTGCAGGCCGCCAAGGGGCGCGGTTGCTGCGCAAAGCGCAACACCGAATAGGATGAATAACAATAACTGCGTCTTCACAAAATCACTATTTTCTTATTGGCACAAGAGTTTAAAAAACACGTGGTTAAAAATGGAAAGAAATAAAAAAGAAGGGAAAAAAAGAAAAAAACAGGACTTAGCAATTGAACGAACTTCCCTGATACATTTGCCCCAGTACTGCAGGCGCAATCGCATATATCAGGATTGCAATGAGCGCACCAGTCAGTGCCGCTGTCGCCCAGACATTCGCCCTTGCCCTCGTCTCCGCGCCCATCATCTGGCCCGCGGCGTATATCACTCCTGCAATCACGATCATCAGCATTGCCACGATCGGGAGAAAGTTCTTGAGTTCGGTGCACAAGCTGGTAGATGTAGTGACAAGACCCGCAAGCAGACTGGTGGAAGACACAATCGTGCTTGCCATCAGCAGAACCGCCAGAATTTTCCAATTCATATCATATCCCTCCATTAAAACCGGTTTTATTAGAGGGTGTTTCCCTCTGAGAGAGTGTTTTCTCCCAAGATTTAAATATATTGCGCATAGTTTTCCAAAAGTACCCTCTGGCATCTCAAATATTTTTCAGTTTCCATTATGGGGTTATGGCATAGGGCAGTCCTTCTAATTTGTTGGATTCCGCTTGCTTTAGGGACAACATTGCGGTGACGTTCCTCTCATCATTCAACAAGTAAAATTAAGAATTCAAAATATGTATTGGCTTAAGTTACTTTGAAGTTCCCTTAAGATAGCTCGAAAGCCCGTTTTTGACTGGCAGCAATATTACATTGCCGTTGTTTATCTCCATCTTAAGCCCGACCGCAAGCTTGGATGTCGAGACGAGCGATTCGGAAAACGCGTCGCATTCCTCATCGGTTGCGAATATCATTATTGTGGTTCCCTTTTTCGCGCTCGCAAGCGCGCGGTGCACCACGCCATCCGCGTCAAGGGCGCGACCGCCTTTTCCTTTCCTCTCTCCAAACGGATCTTCCATTATGTGGAGGTAGATCTCTCCTTTGCCGACTATTACTTTCACGTCACAATCCGCAACCGCATCGAGTTTCGAGAATTTCACCGCGTTGTTGACAAACACGTTGCGCATCACGCGATAGATTGCCAGGTAGCGGACGGTGTGGTTGCTTTGCGCTTCCCAACGGGCAAGGCCGAAGTAACCTATTTCCTCCTCCACCAGTTTTTCTTCGCGCAGTTTCGCAAGCACGCGCTCCAGGTTGAAGTCCCCAATCATTACGGGCTTGCCGTTGTGATTCAAGCGCCTGAATCCAGCCTTTATCTCATCGAGGCGAAGCGGCATCCATTGCCACGAATAGGCGGCATTCACGCTGTCAAATACGCTTAGCACCACCTCCCGTTTCATCGGTATTTTGATGGTCGCAAGCGGCTGGAAGTCCGGTATGTCAAGGCCGTATTTTATCACGTCCTTTTGCCGCGCCAGATACCCTATCGCAAAAATCCCGATGGAAAGCAAAGCCAATATGTCCACCAGCGGGTCGTCCCAGGGCTGTTTTGGAAGAACATAATAGATCGGAAGCTCGGCGGTCCACGTTCCGAACTTGAAGGTGAAGACATGGTAGCCTGGGCTTATCGGGTCGGAATATATGTATTCGACCTTGCTTCTGTCACCTAAGGGGGTGATCGAGGCGGGGGTGTATGTGCGCTCCCCTTTGCCATCAAGCGATATTGAAAGAGAGTGGGGCATCGGGGGTGCGCCGCCTGCCAATATGGTAAATTCGAAGGCGCCATTCCTCCAATCGAGATTGTCCCGTTTGAATGTCTTTTCTATGGTCGGGCCTATGACTTCTATAATGGTTGCCGCATATACATATCCGCTTGCGTCCTCTATCCTTACGACATATGTGCCCGGCTGGACCATGATTGCAAGGTCTTTTGATTTTTCTGTTGTTGGATTGGTGAGGCCCAGCTCCAAGTCATCCTCCTGTTCCCTTACACCGTTGTTATAGAGCCGGACATATAGCTTGACTTCCTCAGCGCTGTTTTCCTTGAGTTGCATGTTCAGCCTGATGCGCTGGCCAGAAATAAGATACGGGATTGCAACTGGCTCGTATGGAACCATGTAGCCCTTCTCTTTCCTTTCTATATTCATCAATTCCAAGGCGCGCTTGGTCACTCCGTTGGTGTCTGTGGACGAGGCAACAATTTCGACAAGCGCCGATTCCGAATAGAAGGGCGTTGTGAAAATCGACATCTTGCCGGTTTCTCCAGCTGAAAGGTCCGCTTTAGCATTGCCATCCGCAACGTAGGAAACCCATCTTTCCTCACTTATTATGCGGACAACGTCCTGTGCGGCAGCCTGCCCGTTGCCCCGCCAGCCTCCGTCTATCGTCTGGGGCAGGAAAAACATCATTCCGGGCCCATATCTTACAGCCGAAACCGATCCATAAAACATGCTAGAACCGTCAAGTCCGGATGCGGTGTATTGGGGGTCAAAGAGGCTAAAGCCTCTTTCTGATTGCGGGCCGCCCTTGGAGAAACGTATATCGTTTTTATTCACCACTTTGACGGTCTTGCCATTCCTGTCAAACGCGGTTTTTTCAAAGTCGCGCCCGATGTATATTATGTTCACGCCCCTTAAAAGCAGGGTTTTGTAGTCAAAAGGGCTTCCTTCGCCTAAAAGCTCCTGGGGAAAGTACCCGGTCGGCACTATGAGCGTTGCTCCTCCTGGCAAGAATGCAAGCCTGTCAAGCTCTATCTCATCCAATGGCATGCCGGTCAGAGGAATGCTTCGGTAAAGCTCCTGCCTAAAAGCAGGGTAAGTGTCGTCTCCTTCCCGCGGGTAGTTCAGCAAAAACACCTGGGTGGAGGGCGGGCCGGATCGAAACCGGATTAGGACGTCCAACGATGACAGATTGCTTGTTTCATATCCTATCTGGAAAAACGCCCTCCTGCCATTCTCATTTTTGGCAGGCACGGTCAGTATTTCGGTCTGATTGACAAACACTCTCGCGCTTCCTGAAAATGCCTCTATGCGTGCCTCTGCGCTTTCCGAATCCGCGGGAGCGGCGATCGCCATAAAAACGTAAATCGCACCGCCGATTATGAACAGCAGGATTACTATGATTGCGGTGATGAAAATCGGGGGGACGCCGCTTTTTGCGGGCGTCTCGGATTCCTTCTTGTCCGCCGCGGGCCCTGCCTTCTTTTTTGAAAAAACATCCTTCATCTGCTCCACGACGCCTTCCATTGGCGTTTCGGGCTTTTTCTTAAGAAGAAAGTTCTTCGAAAGCGAGTACCGCTTGTTCACGTTAAAGACATATGCGTTCTTTGATATCTTGCTGCGCAGCACCCTTTGGCTTCCGCTTTCCTCTGCCTTCTTCTGTGCAGGCCCTCCGGCTTGCATGAGCGGTTTTATCGTCCTGTCGTCAACCATGCGAATTCCAGCCAATTTTTCATTCCGGTGCGAAGCGTCTCTTTAACCCTTTGTTTCAAGATAGCCTTCGGTCACGAGCTTGTTGAGCATCTGCTCCACTCTTGCCTCGGAGACGTTGTACACTTTCGAGAAATCGGACACATTTATCTCCCCCTTATGTTCGGAGAGCCAATCCTGTATCTTGAGCGAGAGCACGGCATCCGAGAGCGTCTCAAGGGACTTCACCTTGAGCAGAAGTTCATCCGCCTTGTTCTTCAGCTCATAGTTTTCCTTGGACAGGTTGGAGTTCGCATCCGTGAGGTCCTTCATTTTCTTGGAAAACGCCCCGCTATCTGTCTTCAGGTTGTCATAGAGGGAAAAAAGCCGGTCATAATCAGTGGAGACATATTCATACATGTCGGAAATCGCCTTTTCCAGCAATTGGTAGACCTGCCGCATCTCAATATCATAGCAGTCCTCGGCCAGCGTTAGCAGGTTGAGGAATTGCCTTAACACCTCGAGCTTTCGCTTCTTCGGGCTCATGGTCGGAAGGCAGGTGTAGACGGCATCTATCGCGTTGGGCTTGAAATAGATTATGGAGAATAGTGCAGGCTCCTTTTTCAAGTCACGCGATTCGACGTTAAGTGTGCAAAGCGTGTCTCGGTCAATGCTCATCTGCAGGAATGACAGTTCTGCGAATCGCCGCAAGAGATTATCGATGTCCTTCGTTCTCTTGGCGCGTATCCTAAAGCCTCCCGTGGTTGGCACTTGGGACTGCGCTTGCATCGCACCAGGCTGGGCCTTGCCCGCTCCTGCCGCGGGATTATTTGCCGTGTTGACCAATCAAACACCCATCATTTTCTCTTCCGCTTACCTATGTGTTTTTTTGCATCTGGTTTCTTGCCGGAAGCCACGCCATCGCTCTTTGCAGGGCCGCCGTCCGCTATTTTCGGCCAGTGCGAAAAGAGTGAAAACGCCATTATTATCGCGGCAAGAAGCACACCCAAAACAATCGCAGTCAGGGAAAACCCAGATGTGAATATCGGGAGAACCACCATCATTATGAGCACGATTGCCGCAAGCACGGCGTGTATTACCAAGTCCCGCTCGTACTTGCCGCGTTTCTTTTTGTATTCTTCCATGCACCCTTCGCAGACATAAAGTTCATTGTTCCTTGCCACTCCGAACTGCCGCTTGATTTTACGGATCGCCCGGATGACCGAATCGTCCTCAACCTTATGTCCCCCTGCCACTTCCTTGCTGCAGACTATGCAAACCTTCGCCATAATACCACCTGCCGGCTTAAGCCAGCATCACCTGGGTTATCTCCTGGTTGCCCATCCCAAGGCGCATGAAATCCGCCTTGGAGAATATGTTGATGAGCGTGCTTTCCTCAAGTCCTATATCATGAAGAAAGGATGAAAGTTCCGAGCGCGGCACCCCGTGGCGCTCCATCAGTATGACAAAGGAAATCACATCTACGTGGCGGTTGTTCTTGTCGAACTGGTTGATTGTTTCGGCCACTTTGGTCTCCTCGAGGCCGAAAAGCCTTAAGCGCCTGTTAAGTTCCTCCTTGGTGAAGAAAAGTGTCTTTGCCATATTGGGGCCCTCAATTGCGCTTTCCATCCTCCCGCGTTTGCGAGAGTATGTAATCGCTTATGTCCTGCTCGTCGATTTCAACCTCCAGTTCATCTGCCTTTCCCAGCACCGAGACAACCGCATTGTCGTCCAGCCCGAGTTCCTTGAGGAAAGTCGATATGTTCGCGCGAGCAATGCCGTACCTGGCGAGCAGCACGACAAAAGACGAGATTTCCATCCTTCTTCCCTTCTTTGAGAAAAGCGAGACTATCTCGTCGGACTGCTCCTCCCCCATTCCATATATGCGCAGTTTTTTCTTCAGCTCGTCCTTTTCGAAAGACGCCGCCCGCATTGCGCCTTCCATCATCATCTCTTCCTGTGTGAGGACCTTTTCAAGGTCCAGGAAGAATTCCTGCATTGGTTCCTCTCCGTCTATCCTGTCAAGAAGGAAAGTTTCAGAAAAGTCGGCAGTGGTCTGGAATGCCATGTTGACCGCGCCTTGGCCGACTCCGAGCTTTCCGATTTCCCCCCGCAGGTAATCAGAAAAGTTCAGGGTTGTCTGCAGGTAGTCGAGGAAGCGCTCGAACTTCACGCGCAGTATGAACGTGGTTCCCACGTTTGAGAATATCGATTCCGAAATGTCCGTCGGATTTTGCGAGGCGACTATCAAGCCAAAGCCGTATTTCCTCCCTTCACGGACAATCATCACCGCATCCGAATTGTCGTCCTTCGCGATTTTCCAGGCTTCGTCCAGCACGACTAGGAGTTTCAATCCCTTTGTGGAGGACCAGCCCTCCTCCCTCATTTTTTCCTTTATGAACTGAAGCATGGACAGCGCCGCCAAGCCCCTGAATACCTCGTCCGGAAGCCCTGAAAGGTCAAGATCCACTAACCCTGCCTTGGTGAGCTTCTCAAGGTCTATTGTGGACTGCTGGGCGAAAAAGTCCTCGCCCTCGCGCGTGAACTGCCTTATGCGGTAGATTGCATTCTCAAGCTCGGCCGGGAACTCATACGAGCCCGCCTCGCCCATGTCTTCAAGTATCTTCTGCACGTCCTTAAGGGTCGGGGAGCGCAGGGGTTTCCCAAGGCCGTCAACCTGCAGCTTGGAGTCAAGCTTGAATTTTGACATGACATACGATTTCTCTATCGCAAGCTCGGTCAGCCTCCGCTGCTCGGGATACCTGCTGATGTCGGTTAGGATATCCAATGTCCTCATGACCTGCTTTATCCTGTCGTTGGGCTTCATGCCCGCGGTGTCCAGAAGGTTTATCGCCGCGCCCTTTCCCAATGAGATGACTTTGCCCCCTGTCTGCTTCACCCAGTCGCGGTATTCGCCTGCCCAGTCTATGATGAACGCATTCGTGCCCCATACGAACGATGCGCGCGTGAGGAACGTTTTCACGAAATAGGACTTTCCCGAGCCGGTGATTCCCACAACGCAGATATGCGGGTTTGTCGTGCGCTGGAACGTCCAGTAGAAAGGCACATGGAATATTTTCGTCCTTCCGATGTAGATGGCATTGGTGGGGTCGGCCATCAAAAATTCTCCCGGAGGCTCGGGCGGGCGGACGAATATGTTGCGCTTGGCGATAGTTGTATTGTAGAGTTCGGATGCGATCAGTTTTCCCATTTTCCACACCGTTTTTCAGTTCTAGCCAACGCCGCCTACATTAACGATTCCTCTATCTCGCTTTGGGTCGGAGGAATTGCGGTCTCCCATTGGAAACAGCGGAGCATCTCTTCGCCGGAGAGTGCGTCCACCTGCACGTTGAGGGCGTTTGAGATCGTGGCCTTAAGTTCGTTCGCCTGTGCGGTTGCCGTGGCAATCGCCGCTTCCTTGCTCACCCCTATCGCGGTTGTCATAACATAAGAGCAGAGCCCCATCGGCTTTATCCCGCGGGTCAGCTTGTTTATCTGCGATTCCCACATGGCGGCTTCTTTTTCATGCCGGTCAAGCCTTAGGACGTCGGCATCGGACTTGTCCCGCTCTCTCGCAAGCCTCAGCTGCGCCTCCGCATGCTTGGTCTCGATCCTGCTTCTGTATTCGCTGATATCCTTCATGTAAAGCATTATCGCGAATTTCGTCACGTGTTTTATCGACGAAATGGCGCGCTCGAAGTATTCGGAGTAAACGATGTTTTCCTCAGTGCTCTTTTCCGAAGCCGATTCGTATATCCTCACTCCCAGGTATTTGGAGGCGTAATAGATCCCGCCTACGTTTTTCAGCACCACGTCGTTGCTTGGTGGGATTTCATATCCGCCCTCTATTATCTGGACGATGTTGCCCCTCTTCGTAAGAAACGGCAGCAGGATGTATCCGAACTTGAAAAAGCCGACAGCCAGGGCTGCGCCAGTCATGCACATGATTGCGCATATGGTGGCAACAATGGGGTTTCCGCCCGATATGAACGACCCCATCGCGCCTAATGCACCAAGACCTGCAGCGCCGTAAGCAAAGTTTTTTGGATTGACCATCGTCTCACTCTCACGCATCCCATTCTCCGACAGGGCTTATAAGGTTTTGTTCCACCCGTCTGCGTTTTATTCGAGAAGCCGTCTGTAGAGCGAAAGAAGCCGCTTCGTGCAATTTGGAACCGAGTAGGCAAGCGCGGATTTTCTTGCAAAAGGCGCCATCCTCGGGCTTCTTACAAGGCAGCTTTCAAGCTTGTTTGCGCACTCCGATTCATCATCGGAAAAGACAAACCCGTTCTTCTTGTTTTTGACAAGTTCGCCCATTGGCGTGTTCTCCATCACGCAAGACGGCTTTCCGCATGAGAGGGCCTCAAGCGCAGAGAGCCCCTGGGTTTCAAATTTCGATGGGAAGACAAAGCAATCCGCTGCGTTGTAATAGTCGACCAGGTTTTTATCCGGAACAAACCCTGTGAATACGAAACGTTTTCCCAATCCATGGCTAGCCGCCTTGCGCTTCAGCTCCGAAAGGTACGGCCCCTTGCCGACCACGAGAAAAACAATGCCGTCGTCCCGGATCCTTTTTGCAACATCCAAAAGGAAGTCGTAGTTTTTTTCCTTCACTACTCTTCCAACGCTTGCAACGACTTTTTTTCCAGTGATGCCGAGTTTCTCCTTTACCGCCGCGCCTTTTCCATTCGGCTTAAACCGCCCGGTGTCAATCGGGGAGGGCAGCACAACACTCTCAATCCTGTTTTCAGCCATTATGCTTTGCGCATGGTGCGAGGGCGCACTGACCACGTCAAAGCCCGAGTAGAACCAGCGCAGGTAAGACCAGCCGACACGCCGCCCTATTTCCTCAACCATGCCGTTCCTTATCGGAATAACATAGTGCGTTCCCTCAGGGATCATCGTCTCAAGGCTTGCAAGCGAAGGGAGGCTCGCCTTTTTCGCAGCGCTTCGTGCGGCAAGCCCCATCGTAATCATCGCTTTCGAATGGACGAGGTCAATCCTTTCTTCTTTGAGAAGCCTTGGCGGAATGTTCGGGAAAAGCGGCATCCTATAGTCAGGGTAAGGGGGGAAAACCACTCCGGGGAAGCGACGTACTCCTCGCTCATGCTTTGCGCCAGGGGCGTCCGGGGCGAACACGAGCATTCCGTGCCCCTCAGCCGCCAGTCCCTGCCGGTAAGCCAGTATGGAGGAAACAACGCCGTCCGTATTCGGAAGGTAGCTGTCCGTGAAAAGCGCGACTCTCATGCACTATTGGCTCAAAGAAACAATTAAAAACTGATGTCCTCATATCCTGCCTGTCAGCGGTCATAGGAGAGGGGAAACACCCGAACCCATTTCGAACTCGGAAGTTAAGCCCTTTCACGACGTTGCCTGTACTGCGCTCTGCGCGGGAACGCGCGTTGCTGCTGACACAACTAAAAACGAATAGCGCGAGCGTTCGGTCAATTACCGGGCTTATTCGGAATTCTGAATGATGTTTATGGCCCTAGCCAAACTTGAGCGGTTATTGTCAAGAGTTTGAATTATGTCCGCTTTAACTTCCTCCATATAGCCCATAGTTTCTTCAATAAACTTTTTGGCAAGATCAATATTTATTAAATTCTGATACTGTACAAGATTTTCGACGGCATTTGCCTTAGTCTCCCTATCCATCGCAGAAAAACCGAAAGTTGCCTTTAGCTTGCCAACCAATTCCTCGGACCTCAGTCCGCCTACTAGTTTGTCGACTGCGCGAATAACATCATTGGTGCTTTTTAAGTTGCCCAATGTTCCAAGATCAGTCCCAAGAAATTTGAACATTCGTTCCAGCGCTGTGCGATGGGTATAGCCCGGATCCCGCATTTCAAGAAAGGAAACCGCCCGCAAGGCGACTTCTTCAAGCCGGTGGCTCGCATTTCCAAGGTATGCATATACTTCGCTTGTTTGACTGAATAGTTCGTCCATATTTTCCTTAGTCTCAGTGCTAATAGGCAGCAATGTCAATGTCATCCAAGCAGGCATCAGCGCAGAATTGAATTCAATATGGTTGAATTCGTGACGAATGTATCCTTCCGGAAAAATCAACCCTAGCTTTTCTGCAGCTGTGGAATACTTTTCCACATCAAAATAATCCGGTCTCCGTGAATTTATGACAAATACGCTATTTTCAGTCGAGTATGCAACAGTTTTGCTATGTGGCTCATATATCGGGGAGATGAGAAAATATTTTCCCAAAGTTGGATGTTCCATGTTAGCATCAACCCGATACAATCTTTCAAAATCCAGCACGAAATCGGTTTTAAGGTTTGGTTGATGTCCTCCGTATAAGTCCAAGCCGTGTCTTTCTTGTAGGTCAACCCTCAGTTCCTCAAAAGCACTGTATCGGAGCATTCCTAATGGCTTAAGTACGAGCATATAGCGAATCGCCCAGTCTCTGGAACGATCAAAACAAATTTTGTGGGTTTTGTTATGCTCTTCTTCGAACAAGCGATCGGTAAGCAGTTGTATGCGTTCCCATTTAAGGTACGAAGGGCATTCGGACAGCACTTTCTGTATGTCCCTGCCGCCGATTTTGGACAGCTGGTTTCCTTTCAGCTCAACTGAGGTAAACATGTTGTTAAATATGATTACATGTGTTTATAAGGGTTTCCATGGAAACGGTGGCAAAGCACACACCGACTAAGTTTCACCCGACCCTTCAGGCTTTTAAATTTCAGCAACTTACATTCGCGCATGGCAGAGGATAGCAAGACCCGCAACGGATTACATGAAAAGGACGAAGAGTGGAAGCACAAGCACTACATCTGCCGCGCAAAGTGCTTCGACATAACATCTGGCGGAAAAATAGTCGTGCTCAACGAAACAGAGGCGCACGAAAACGACCTTTACGCATCGCACCGCGTGCTTCTCCGCTCAAAAAGCAAGGAAGCGATCGCGATAATCGACCTCTCAAAAGACTTGGTGGACCGGGGCGAAGTGGGGCTCTTTTCAGAATTGGCGGGCGAGCTTTTTGCAGAGGAGGAGGATCAAGTGGAGATAATCCACCTCAAACGGCCGTCTTCAATAGAATACATAAAGAAGAAGATGGACGGAAAACCGCTAAGCTCTCTTGAAATAGACACGATCATGCGCGAGCTTATGACAAACAGCCTCTCCGAGCCAGAGCTCGCCTCATTCATCACTTCGGTGTACATACGGGGCATGAACGACGATGAAGTGGTCGGGCTTACCAAAAGCCTGGTGGCAACCGGGCAGACTCTTGACCTTGGCCGCCGCCCTATCTGCGACAAGCACTGCATCGGCGGGGTCGCGGGGAACAGGACGACAATGGTGGTTGTTCCGATAATCGCAGCCGCTGGTTTATACATACCAAAGACGTCCAGCCGCTCAATCACCTCTGCCGCAGGAACCGCGGATACGATGGAGGCGCTATGCTCGGTCTCGCTCGAGTTGGACGAGATGCGCCACATAGTGCAAAAGTCCCATGGCTGCATAGTCTGGGGAGGGGCGCTTAGGTTGGCATCCGCGGACGACAAACTAATCAAAATCAGGAATCCGCTGTCGCTTGACCCAAAGGGCGTGATGCTCGCTTCCATCCTTGCCAAAAAGAAAAGCGTGGGCGCACAATACGTGATGATCGACATACCCATCGGCAGGGGCGCAAAGGTGCCAGATGCGAAGGCGGCAAACGCGCTTGCAAAGGATTTCATAACAATCGGGAAGCGCCTAGGCATGAAGATGGAAGTGCTGATAACCGATGGCGGCGACCCGATCGGAAACGGCATCGGCCCGTCTCTAGAATGCATCGACGTTCTCTCGGTTCTCAACAACGGCGGGCCCGAGGATTTGCGCGACAAGTCGTGCCAGCTCGCAGGCTCGCTTTTCGAGCTGTCAGGAAAAGTGAAGAAAGGCAGGGGCTATGCAGCGGCCGAGCAGATGCTTACTTCAGGAAAAGCATTATCGAAGTTCCAGGAGATAGTGGAGCTTCAGGGCGGAAAGTCGCATCTTAAAATGAATGACATCCCGGATGCCGCCTACAAATACGAATTCAAGGCAGAACACGACGGCAGGGTGTCCTATGTCGACAACCATCTCATCACAAAGGTCGCGCGCGCGGCAGGCGCCCCGAACGACAAGGAGGCTGGCATCCTCCTTCACTGCGAACGGGGCGACAAGGTAAAGCGGGGCGAAGTCCTCTTCGAGATACATTCCAAATCCGAGACAAAGCTCGACTTTGCCATAAAGGCGCTTGAGGGCTGGGAGCCAATAGAGCTTCAGAGGGTAGTGTTTTCGAGCATGCGGTGAGGAGTTTGCCTTTCCGGCCGAAGCCTCGCGCAAAAGAAAGGCGTTTCCAATCACACATCGTGCGCCATGTTTGTTGGGGTATTATAAATTTTATTCGTCCTATCCGACGTGAAACGAAATATCCTTAGCAGAAGCGAGGAAATCGATATGAGCCTTGAAAACGTCGACCCACAAATTCCCGAAGGCGTAACCGTTTCGGCAGAGGACGCTGAGCTCCTCAAGTTCCTGGAGACCTCCAAGCCGAAAATCTACGTGGTCGGCGCAGGCGGCTCGGGCTGCAACACGATGGCCCGGATGCACGAGATGAAGATAGAAGGGGTCAAGCTCATCGCGGCAAATACCGACGTTCAGCACCTTGTGAAGATGCGTGCGGACAAGAAGATACTCCTTGGGAAAAAGACCACCCGTGGCATGGGCGCCGGAAGCAACCCGACTGTTGGCGAAGCTGCGGCAAAGGAATCATCTGAAGAAATAAAGGCATCTATTTCGGATGCGATGATGGTTTTCATAACCTGCGGGCTTGGCGGCGGCACTGGAACGGGCAGCGCGCACGTGATCGCCGAGCAGGCAAAGGCGGCAGGCGCGCTTACAATCGCAGTGGTCACCCTCCCATTCGCTTCCGAAGGAAAGATAAGGCTCCAAAACGCGCTTGAGGGACTTAACAAGCTGCGCAAGTTCGCAGACACAGTCATAGTCATCCCCAACGACAAGCTTCTTTCAATCGTTCCCGACCTGCCGCTCAACACGGCATTCAAGGTGTCCGACGAGGTGCTTGCAGGGGCGGTTAAGGGAATCGCGGAGCTTGTCACAAAGGCGGGTCTTGTGAACCTTGACTTTGCCGACCTTAGGACGATACTCTCAAGCGCGGGCTGCGCGGTTGTCGGGATAGGCGAGGCGTCAATCGAGGCAAAGCCGGACCAGCGCGCGCTTATTGCGGTCGACACCGCGATGAACTCGCCGCTTCTGGATGTTGATATAACCTCCGCAAACCGCGCGCTCATCAACGTGACCGGCGGAGACGACATGACCCTCAAGGAAGCCGAGCTTATAGTGAGCGAAGTTTCAAAGAGGATAGATCCGTCCTCGCATATCATCTGGGGCGCAAGGGTCGAGAAGCTTGCAAAGAAAAGCTCAATCCGAGTGCTTATAGTCTTGGCAGGGGCGAAGTTCCCCAATTACGAGCTTGCGGCCGCGGCAACCGTCGCAGGAAGGCAGCAGGAAGCAGAGCTCGACCTGGATCTTTTGGGCTAAGGTGGAAAACATGTTCGATATCCGCAATTACATACGCGAATGCATCCGCGTGCTCAATGTGGCGTCACGCCCGCGCAGGAAGGATTTCGAAAAGATAGTGCAGATGACGGGCATTGGCATCATACTCGTGGGGCTGACAGGGGTAATAATTTCATTCATCCTGAGCTTCATCTAAGGTGAAAACATGATATTCGTCTACAGGGTAACGGCAGGGCAGGAAAAAGTCGTTTTGGACATGCTTCTCAAGAAAGTGAAGAAGGAGAGCCTCAAGATATACGCAGTTGCGCATTTTGAGGACCTCAAGGGCTACATGATTGTGGAGGCGGAAGACGAGCTTTCCGCGCGCCAGGCAGGGCTTCGCATCCCGCACATAAAAGGCGTGCTTGACCGGCCGATGGAGCTAAAAGACATCGAAGGCATGATTGCCGCCGCAAAGCCCGCGGTGCTTTCGATTTCAAAGGGAGACTTGGTGGAGCTTATTTCCGGCCCTTTCAAAGGGGAGAAGGCGCGCGTCATCAAGATAGACACCAACAAGGACGAGGTCACGGTGGAGCTCTCCGAAGTAGCGGTGCCAATCCCGGTGACTATCAAGGCGAACACCATAAAGATTTTCCAGAAGGCGGCAGACCAGTGATTCTCCCTAATTTTTATTTTTCATCCTTTGCCTAGCCATGCCTATTGCTGCTGCAAGTATGGCATCTTCCAAAAGCAGTTTTGCCGCAACAACGCCTTTCTTTTCCTTTGTGGCAAGGTCCTTTTCATAATAGCAAACCAACCCTGCAAAATCCCCATTTAGCGCGAACGTGTACATTTCCGAAAGATAAGCTACCTCGCTTGCAAGCGTTCTCCCTTCCCCCGCCTTTGACCTTTTCGATTCAAAGCGCGCGCTTTCCGGGTCTTCAAACTGATTGGCGGTTTCCTGCTCAGGGTGCTTTATCGCATCCCCTATTGCCATGCCGGAGAGATGCTGCAGGCGCTTTGCGCTTGCCACTATCGATTCGACCGAAATTTTTCCTCCTGGCCGCACAGCCAGCTCTGCTTCGTGGTATTCCTCAATGCCAAGCGTTCTCTCAAAATCCTTCAGCATCAACTCGGCGTTCCGTCTGATCCGCCTTTCAATCACGCCCAGGATGACTGCGCTTGCCTCATGCTTTTTGGAAACAGCGCCGCCTCTGTTCTGTCTTTGTTTTCTTGCGGTCCTGACCATTGTGGCATGAGGGTAATCGATAAGAAAAAGTTCCGCTTCGGTCATCAGCCTTTGCCTTGTCCACTCTTTCCTTGGTTTTTTCACTTCATCGTAAAACGGAAGGACGTACTGCCCGTTTCTCAGGGCATTTTGCCCGGTTGTACCCTCTTTGGTCTTCATGCATCTGTTCTGGTCGCTTTGCGTATTTAATACTTGTGGTAGAATTAGATGTTTCATCTATTTCTGCGTCATCTTCCTGAAAACAAAAAATGCCCCTGCAGCTGCGATTGCCCCGACTACCAGGAAAGCCGGAATCGGGCTGCCCTCCCCCCTATTCACATTGATTTTGAAGACCGCCTGCTCAAATCCTTGTTTTTCAACAACAATCTGGTTTACCCCTTCATTCGTAAGTGTTATCAAAATCGGGCTGTTCAAGGTGATCCTTTCCTCATCCACAATCACATCGACCGAGCTTAATTCCATGCCGCGAGAGTCCTTTACAACGATTGTGATATTCTCATCCACTCTCGATTCCGAAGGCGCTAAGATGAACAGCTTCTGCAATGCGGCGTTGTCAGACTTTACCAGCGTTATGGACGAGTATTCCCCCCGTTCCGTCTTGCCCGAATTGTCTGTTGCACGGCATTCCACCCTTGTCGCACCCAGCCCAAGCCCGCGCATGTCCAGCGAGGCTTTCCACTTCTCAGTGCCATCTGCAAGCTGCCATTGCCCTTCTGCAACGCGCACCTCCACCGAGGAAATGCCCGAGTTTGCGCTTGCCTGCCCTTCAAAATCAACAATCCAATTGCCTATGCTTTCCATCTGGTGCGGCCAGGTAAAGCCGCAAGTTGGCGAGCTTGAGAGTGAATACATTTTGCCAACACTTGTGCCGAAAAGGAACGACTGCTTATAGGGGGTCACGCCTTCTGGCTTTCCATATGAAGAAAAAGACCATAGCTCCTTTCCGGACAGCCCATCCAGAACGTGTATGTTTCCATCGTTTGAGCTAAACACCACCGCCATGCCATTCTTCAGCGCATATGTTTTGGGTTGCGACCAGGATCCGTCAGGCAGGCTGGTTTTGAAAATCATTCCGCCCTTTTTGTTCAGTGCGTAGAAATACCCGTCGTTTGATGAGAAATAAACTGCCATCTCGGTGGGTTTCGGCGTGCCCATGACCCAGCCGCCGGTCTCATAGGCCCAGCGGACATAGCCATGTTTCTTATCGACAGTGTATATTTTCCGGTCAGTCGAGCCAAAATAAACCGTCCCATTGCTTTCGATTGGGGTCGAAAGAAACGAGTCCCCCGTCTTAGCTATCCAATTCACCACTCCCGAAGAGATGACAATCGAATAAAGGTCCCCTCCAGTTGTGAAGTATGCATTCGAGCCATCAGCACCGATCTGCCCTGCCAGGGACTGAATTGACAGCTTCCATGTCTGCTTGCACGAAGAGTCGAATGCCCTTATGCTGTTTTCAGTTGCAACAACTGTTTGCCCGTTTCCAGTGGCAAGAGAGGTCGGCATCATCCCAAAACCAGTCTCACAGACTGACTTCCCGTCGGAAATCCCTATTAGGATGAGTTTCCCTTTCGATGTCACCACTGCCACTGTGCCCTCGTCAAACACCTGCGCCCCGAGAAGCACGGTGTCGGCAATTTCATATACCCACAAGACTGCCCCCGTGTCTGCGCTTAGGGCATATATCTCCCCCTCATATGTTGTGAATATCGCGGTGCTGCCCACCACCACCGGCGCGCCGATAACCGCGCTTGTCGCAGTGGCGCTCCAGTCGACGGCCCCGAAAGCAAAGGGCGAAAGCATAAGTAAAGCAAAAAGAATCGTGCGGCATTCCATTTCCATCCCATCAGCTCTTCGGAAAAAGACTATATAAAGGTGTATTCCTGCCCTCGGAAGGCAAAGGTCGGAAAAAAGCCAAACATGGAAGAGCGCCAGCTAATGGATGCAAAAACAAAAAACTGAAAATAAAGAAGGGATCAGCTAGAAAGGACGGAGTCGAACTCGCCCTTGTCGACTCTCTTTATCGCTTCGCGCGCGTCCTTGCCCTCAACGGTTATTCCGAGCGAGACACAGGTGCCAAGCACTTCCTTTGCGCCGTTCTTGAGGCTCCGCACAAGCGAGCCTGTCTCCTTCATCCTTGCGACTTTCACCACTTGCTCGAACTTGAGGTCGCCGACAGTCTTCGGGTCGTCCGCGCCGCCTTTCCTCCCCTTCTCAACGCCAAGCTCTTTCTTCAAAAGCTCGCCAGTCGATGGGCTTCCCACCTCGATTTCGAATGTCTTGGAGGCTTTGTCCACGATTACCTTGACTGGAACCTTAATTCCTGCAAACGGGCTGGTCTTTTTGTTGATTTCGTCGATTATCCCGCCGATGTTGACTCCCAGGGGACCGAGAGCCGGGCCTAAAGGCGGGCCTGCATTCGCGCGTCCGCCCTCGACTATTGCCGGTATGGTAATTTTAGACATAAAATCGTCCTCCGAATGAGTTTGAGGGTTGCCCATATGCTGGCACATTATTTTAAGGCTTTCTCTAGGCTCCGTCAGAAAAAAGAAAAAGGGGAGGAGCTACTGCTTGAAGCCCTCGATATAGACGCCGAGGATGTTCATCAGCTTCGAGTAGCTGAACACCTCTTCGTCATAGAGCGCCCCTGCCGTTTTCGAGCTTGAAACCGACTTGCTCGCGCTTGTGTTCGTGGTGACGGGGGTCGGCGTTGTTGTGTTCGTCGTTTTGCCAGTTGAACCAGTGCCCCATGTCGTTGTCGATGAAGGCTTTGTGTCGGTAGCGGTTGAATCGGTTGCCTTGCTACCTATGTCGGCGCTCGTTTCGCTTTCAGGTTTCACAATATCCGTCTCGCTGCCCTCGCATGCATAAGTGCAGCTGTCGCCCCCAACCCAAGGCGCGGTCGGCTTGGATGCGTACCAAGAGCAGTCAACATAGGTCGTTTCCTTTGTCGCGCAAGTCTGCACTGTTGGCTTTGCCTCTGCCGCGCAGGTGTGCTTGCACCCCTTGCTGTCGGCGTACTCGCGCACCATTGTCTTGTCGTCGCACTTTATGTCCGCGATGACGCAGGACTTGGCGGCTATGGTTGTCTTGTTGGCAACAGTTGCATTTACCTTGGTTTTTGTCGTGAGGTTGGCGACGGTTGTAGTATTGGCGGTTCCGTTGCCTGCGGGCAGAGAGAAGGCAACCTGGTCCATGTTGACTGCCGTCCAAGCTATGCCTCGGTTCGTGACAAAAGTCGGCGGAACGGCATATGAATTGTATTGGTTCGTTTGAGGGTTATAGTTGTAAAAGACCCGCCCTGATGCGGACACCGAAGGCTTGAACAATATTACGCCTGACTGAATGAACACCGGGATAAAGCTACTCTGTGTCGAGCCGTTGTTGTAAACCTCGCCAAACCTTAGGGCAAGTGGCGCATAGTCTCCAATCGTATGACCATAGGACAAGCCAAGGCATCCGTGCGTCCAATTGACATTGGGCGCTCCAATCGCATCAAAAGCCAGCATGTTGGGCAAGCCGCACCCGCCAATCCCGATATACTCCCAATTGTAGCATGCCCTTCCAGGCAAGTGATACAGCACGCGAGCATATGATGGGTCTAAATAATTGAAAGCTTGGATGCCATTCAGGCTGGTGCTGCCGCCGTTTGTCATCCCGATCGGGTCAATGTACACTTCTGTGAGGTTGAACCCATCGACCACTATTGTTTTTGGGGCAACATTCACGTTGATGAGTTTTGCGTTCTGGTAGCTCCAGTCCTGCGCAGCACTTGCGCCGCACGGAACGTCGCCCTGTGTTGTCGCAAGCCTGTATGTATTCTGCGGAAGAGCGGTTATCTTGCCAGGCCCGGGCGTGCTGCCGGGTGTGGCGTTGCTTGGGAGGGCAAATGACACCTGGTCAGCGTAGATTGAGCTTACCTGGAAGCCGCGGTTGCTGGTAAATGTTGGGGGAATAACGTGCGTTTGCCAGTTGCTCCAGTTCGGGTAAGAGTATTCCAGGCTCCCAGGCATATAACTGCTGTGCTTGAATTGCATCGAAGTTGCAGTCACAAACAGCGGAATCCTCATAGCTCCAATGCCATTGTCTGTGAATTCAGTTATGTATATGGAACTAGGTTCAACACCCATCTGACCCATGTTTTGGGAATTGCCAATGTCTGGAATAAATAGGCTACTCTCATATCGTGAAACCCAATTATAGCAGTCTCTTCCAGGAACCTTGAAGAGGTATTTCTGCTGCCATTGCGAGGTTGGTGCATTCGGATTCTGCACTCCATTCAGTGTTGAGCTGTTATATGCAATGCCTATCGGGTCAAGATAAATCTGCGTCACATTTGTATCAAAATTAATCCTTATGGTTTGCGGGTAGGTGTTCATGTTGATGAGCCTAGCGCTATAGCTCCAGTCCTGCGTAGCACTTGCGCCGCACGGTGCATTGCTGCCAGGTGAAGTTGCAACTCGGTAAGTGTATGGTGCAAGAGCGGTTATTTTCCAAGGTCCAGGTGTGCTTCCGGGGCTCGTGCTGTTGTTCGTTGGAAGAGTGAAAGCCACTTGCAACGGGTCAATAGCGGTAAACGCCATGCCACGATTCGTAGTGAAACTCGGGGGAACAAGGTGCGTCGTCCAAGGGTTGGTCCCGTTTCCTCCCACTCTATATCCCAACGCTCCCCAGTTTACGTTCTGTTCCATAAATGTTATTGGGTAGCTCGAGTTCTGGTTTATATATACCGGTATCCGGGTCCACCCGTATTGATTGGTGTTCGCACCACCCAATTCAAAAAATTCGACATATGGCCTAATCGGAGGATTACCATACGGATCGCTGCCGTATAAATTAACGGTCATAAAGCCGGGAACAAGCGTTCCGATTGGGGTGTGATAAAACCCAATGGCGTCTAACTGAACCGGAAAATAATTCCAATTGAGGCAAGCGCGCCCGGGCGCCCTCCAAAGAACTTTTGGCGATGATTGGTTTAGCACAGCATTTAAGTTCTGTGTGCCGTTAAGAGTGCCTATCGGATCTATGTACACGCTATTTACTCTATATGGACTTCCATAAATTGATGGATAGATGTCTCCTCCAAAATATGCGGATGAGCCCAAATCAACTTTGATTAGCCTCGCAGTATAAAACCACGGATCTGTTGTCGGTGGGCATGTAACATCTCCTGGTGATGTCGCAATGCGATAGAAATCTTGCGGGAGAACAGTCATTGTTGGTCGTTGGGTGATAGTTTGCTGTGCCGCAGTGGAAGGTATGCTAAGTAAAACCTGAGTTGCACTTATATTTTTAACTGTCATGCCCCGGTTGGTGGTGAATGTCGGAGGCACTACGTGTGGTTGTGGCTCGGTCGGGTCTTCGGCCTCTATTGTCATCTTGTAGTAAATTATGCCGGGGGTGTTGGCATTTTGTTTGAACTGAATCGTCGTTGGAGTTATGTAAACCGGTATATATGTATTGGCATAATGGCCCGCCTGCCAAGTTTCCCTAATTATGATACGGTTCTGTATCTCTGAGTAGCCTGCCATAGGATATTGACCATAACTAACAAATCCATCGTCATTTCCATATCCTAGGGCAGTAAATGTTATTGGATTTAAAAGAGTGTTCGGAGTGGCTGCTGCCACGTAATTGTAGCACGTTCTTCCAGGAGCCTTCCAGAACACGATCGGCGTACGCTGTGTCGAATTAGTATTCATATTTTGGTACGCGGTATTATCGGTTCGAGTCCAGCCAACTGGGTCGATGAGTATTTTATTGACCTTTAAACTTTCTGGCAAAATATCATTATTGGAGCCATTGTCGCCAAGTTGCCTAGTTTCAACATCTATTTCAATGAGCCTTGCGTTCTGATACATGATGTCTTGTGCAGCGGATGCGCCGCAAGCAACGTCTCCTTGCTGTGAAGCTACTCTATATGTAGCTGGAGCGAGTGCCGTAATAGACGCAGCTGTCGGAGCCGGAACCGGACCAGCAGAAGCAAACAAAAGCCCTGCAAAAAGAGCAAACGCTAACACTATTCCTAGACAAAACCTTGCCATAACACGCACCTCACAATTAGAACGCATTGTCTAATTTCTATTGGGAAAAGGATAAAAGAGGGGGGGCAAACAATGGAAAATTATTTACTTCTTCGTCGCGAAAACAAGGTACGCTGTGTGTGTCAGCCCGGTATTCTCCGGCCTCACGCCTGCCGCTCTCACCAAGTAGTCGCGCATGATGCACTCTGTCATGTGGATGTCTACAAAGCCCGATGCCTCGCAAGCCTCGAAAAAGCGGCGCGCCTGCTCCACATGGGGAAGATAGCCGAATATCATGCCACCAGCCCGAAGCGCGATTTGCGCGTGGGGGACAACCTTGTCCGATTCCGCCAAGTCAAGCGTGACTAGGTCCACTTCGCGCTCGTCAATTCCCTCAAAAACGCTCTTCCTCTTTATCTCAAGTGTCTCTGAAACGCCAGCGCGCTTGGCGTTCTTCTCAGCCATGTCCGCAAACTCCGGGCGCCACTCGTAGCTTGTCACTTTTTTTGCAATATTCGCAAGCGAAATGGCAAGCCAGCCGCTTCCTGCCCCTGCGTCAACCACCACACTGTTCTTGCCCACTCCAGAGTAGGCGAGTATCACGCCTATGTCCTTGGGTAGTATCACCTGCGGGCCACGCTTGCATTTTTTTAGTATTTCTGGAAAGTGCATCAAAAATCAACCTCTAATTCATTTTAGCTTTGCAGCGAGCTTGCTATCGGAAAGCGCCAATATGCGCGCAGCAAGAACAGCCGCGTTCTTCGCATTGTCAATCCCAACCGTTGCAACCGGCACGCCTGAGGGCATTTGCATCATGGAGAGAAGCGCGTCTATCCCGTCCAATTTCACATTCACTGGAACACCAATCACCGGCTTTTTCGTTTTCGATGCGACGACACCGGGAAGCGCGGCTGAAAGGCCGGCTATGCAGATGAATACTTTCGCGCTGCTCTCTTTCACTGTCTTCTCCAGCAAATCAGGCGAGCGGTGCGCGGATGCCACTTTCACTTCATGCGTTATGCCAAGTTCAACGAGCGAATCGGCTGCCTTCTTCGCAATCGGCATGTCTGACTCGCTCCCGATTATCACAAGGACATCCACCATATTCACACCTCTAGGCAAATCTCTTCCCGGTCAGCTTTTCATACGCTTCAACATATTTTTGAGTGGTCTTGCTTATTACTTCATTAGGCAGAATCGGAGCTGGCGGCGTCTTTTTCCAGCCAATCGACTCCACATAATCGCGCACGAACTGCTTGTCAAACGAGGGCGGATTGGTGCCCTCAACATAGGTGTCGGCAGGCCAATAGCGGCTGGAGTCTGGCGTGAGCACTTCATCAACCAAGATAACTTCACCATCGAGCACGCCGAATTCGAATTTCGTGTCAGCGAGAATTATTCCTTTGCTTTTTGCATAGTCTGCAGCAGCAGTATAAATCGCAATCGACAAGTCGCGCACTTTCTCATAGTTCGCATCCCCTGCGATTTTCCTTGCCTGCGCCTCATCCACATTCTCATCATGCCCTGCCTCTGCTTTCGAGCTGGGCGTAAAGATTGGGTGCGGCAATTTGCTTGCATTCTTCAAACCAGCTGGAAGCTTTATGCCGCAAACCGTGCCGGTTTTCTGGTATTCCTTCCAGCCCGAGCCTGCAAGATAGCCTCTCACAATGCACTCAAGCGGGATGATTTTCGCGCGCTTCACCACCATGCTCCTTCCACGAAGGTAGTCTGGCAAGCCCGAGGGCACATCGGATGAAATAAGATGGTTTTTCGTAACGTTTTTCAGCTTCTCAAACCAGAAAAGCGAGAGCTGGGTGAGCACTTTTCCTTTGTTTGGGATGCCTTGGGGAAACACGACATCGAATGCGGACAAGCGGTCGGTTGCCACCATGAGAAGATTGCCGTCAGGCAGCACATAGGTGTCCCTTACCTTGCCTTTGGACAAAACGGGCAGTTTAAGCTCGGTTTTGGTTATGACATCAGGCATTTTCCCCCTCCCGCAAAAAGTAGGCTTGGGAATGTTTAAAATAAGTCCCAGCGTAAAAACGCCCGCGCGCCACAATCTGGCGGCAGGTGGCATTATGGCATCAAAGAAGGACCTCTTAAAAGAGGAGATAAAGCACATTGACATCGCATCATTCGACTCAACGAAAATAATCGAATCGATGGACAAGATGTCCTTCACCGCGCGCGACCTTGCTCGCGCGAGCAAAATATACGACATGATGCTTGCCGAAAAGGACTGCGCAGTCATACTTACTTTGGCAGGAAGCACGAGTGCAGGCGGCTGCATGAAGCTCTACTCCGACCTAGTGAAATACAACATGGTCGATGCAATCGTGGCAACCGGGGCAAGCATAGTAGACATGGATTTCTTCGAGGCTTTAGGCTTCAAGCACTACAAGGGAACACCCTCGATAGATGACAACATGCTTCGCGAGAATTACATAGATCGGATATACGACACATTCATTGACGAGGAAGAGCTGCAGGGCTGCGACAAGACAATCGGGAAAATAGCCGATGCGCTTGAGCCGCGCCCCTACTCCTCAAGGGAATTCATATCCGAAATGGGCAAGTACCTGGTGAAAAACTCCAAGAAGAAAGAATCGCTTGTCGAAACAGCGTACAAGAACAAGGTGCCTATCTTCTGCCCCGCTTTCTCAGACTCAAGCGCGGGCTTCGGCCTCGTGCTCCACCAGCATACGCACCCTGACAAGCACGTTTCAATAGACTCGGTAAAAGATTTCTACGAGGTCACGAAAATAAAGATGTCTGCGCCCACCTCGGGACTTTTGATGATTGGCGGCGGCGTGCCCAAGAATTTCGCGCAGGATACGGTTGTTTGCGCTGAAGTGCTTGGCAAGGAAGTGCCCATGCACAAGTACGCGGTGCAAATAACGGTTGCAGACTCGCGCGATGGCGCGTGCTCGAGCTCCACTCTCAAAGAAGCCTCTTCATGGGGCAAGGTGGATACGACTTATGAGCAGATGGTCTACGCGGAGGCAACCTCCGTGCTGCCGCTTCTTGCAAGCTACGCATACCACAAAGGAAGCTGGAAAGGAAGGAAGAGACACAACTACGCGGATATGTTCCTGTAGAATGTTGAATAAGCTCGCAGCATAAAGCAGGCATTCCGTTCTTCAAATCAGGCTCGCCGCGTATCCCAAAAGCCCTACTCCCAGCGCGAGAAGGGAAGATTTCCTGCAGGCTTCAAGGTTCTCTTTTTTTTGGTCGGTTGCCACCAGGTACGCCATTGCGGCAAATGAAATTGCCGTGAGCGCGACAATTCCAAATACGAGTATATTCACTTTAAGACCGAAGAGGAAAGGAAGGAAAGCAAGCGGCACCAAAACTGCGTAAAGAAGCGCGGCAAAATAGCAGGAGAGCTTCTTTCCCACAAGCGCGGGAAGGGTGCGCGCCCCGCGGTGCTTTACGTCTCCCTCAACATCCTCTGCGGATTTTACTATTTCCCTGCCCAAGCCTGCCACGAATGCGACCAGCGCGATTGCAAGAAGCGGAAGCGAGAGAGCGCTTGAAACCACGAAATTTCCGAACAGGAAGGGGATTGCCATTGATGCTGCGATGTAAACGTTTCCAACCAAAGGAAGGAGCTTGAGCTTCCAGTTGTAAAGAAGCGAGAGCGAGGTGAAGAGAAGGGTTATGTAAAGCGCGGATTGAGGCAATGGGACCGCACAGGCAATCCCTAACACATATGCCACTCCTGAAAGCGCGAGAGCAGTCCCTTTTGTTATTTCACCTGAAGCAATCGGTCTGTCCTTCCTCTTGTTCGCCTTGTCGGTTTCCACGTCAAAATAGTCATTGAACGCAAACGAGCCCATCTCTATGAAAAAAGGCACGAGAAGCGCAAGGAGAATGATGTGCGCCGGAGGCAGGGGAATGGAAGCGAAGCTTGCGGCAAAAACTATTGCGAGAAGCACTGCAACCGAAAGCATAATCGCATGCTCTATGCGGAAGAGGCGCGCGTATGCGGACAAGCTTGCCATGGATTGGTTTGCCAAGGGTGGGTTTAAAAGGGCTTTTAGCGCCAAAAAAGACGGGAGTGACTTCATGGAGATATTTCACATAGGCATACCGCGGACTTTCCTCGGAGTTCACAACGAAGAGGCAAAGGCAAAATACGCCGTGCTTTCCGCACCCTACGATTCAACGGTTTCGTATGGGGTAGGCGCAAGGCACGGCCCGCACGCGATAATCGAGGCATCTCGCCAGGTGGAGCTTTACGATGTCGAATTGGGCAAGGATTTCTCAGAGGCAGGCATATTCACCGCCGACGAGCTTGAGACCGACCGGGGCTCGCCCGAGCGGAACTGCAAGTTCGTGCAGGAGGCGGTCGAAGCCGTGCTTTCAGAGCGAAAATTCCCGATATTGCTCGGCGGCGACCACTCGGTATCAATTGGCGCTTTCGCTGCTTTCGCAGGAAGGAAGAAGGACATCTCGGTTTTGCACATCGACGCGCACGCGGACATGCGCGATGATTTTGAGGGCACTCCCTTCAGCCACGCATGCGCAATGGCGCGCTGCAGAGAGAATTTCCATGCGGTCTCGGTCGGCATCCGCAGCTATTCAAAAGAGGAAGCGGATGTCATAAAGAAGCAAAAACTAGATATTTACGGCGTTGATTTCAACGAGGCAGAAGTAATCAAAAAGTTGAAAGGAGAAGTGTATATTACCATTGACCTGGACGGCTTTGACCCTTCAGAAGTGCCTGCAGTGGGCACTCCGGAGCCTGGAGGGCTTAGGTGGCAGCAGGTTACCAGCCTTCTTAGGAAAGTGTGCGCAAGCAAGAATATAGTGGGCTTTGACATTGTCGAGCTTGCCCCGATTCCCGGCAACGCGGTTTCCGATTTTCTTGCAGCAAGGCTTGCCTACAAGCTAATAGCATACATTGAGTCTGGAAAGAAGTGACAATGGAGCTAGGAAAGCCGCGCCCCTATTGCGGCACATGAAAAAAACTTGTGATTTTATGGCAAAATCATCCGCAATCTCAGGCTTTTACAAGCTCTCGCGAGAGGAACGAGTGGCTGCTCTTTCGGAATTCTCAGGATTAAGCGCGGAGCAGATGAAGCTTCTTCTTTCAGAATCGCCGCTCCCTTTCTCAACCGCGGACAGGATGAGCGAGAATGCGGTTGGGCTTTCCGCGCTTCCATTCGCAATTGCCACCAACTTCATAATCAATGGAAAGGAAACGCTAGTGCCAATGGCGATTGAAGAGCCCTCAGTTGTCGCGGCAGCCTCAAACGGGGCCAAACTTTGCAGGGACACAGGCGGCTTTTCCGCAAGCTCCGACCCGCCCATTATGATCGGGCAGATACAGCTTGTGGGCGTGAAGAGCGCCGAAGCGGTTGCGAAAAAGCTGAACACCGAAAAGGAGGCAATAATAAAAGCGGCGATTCCTTTCGCGGAAAACATTGCAAAATACGGCGGAGGCGTTAGGGGCTTTTCCGCGCGCGCGATTGACACTCCCCGCGGAAAGATGGTGATCGCAGAATTCCATGTGGATGTGCGCGACTCGATGGGCGCTAACACCATAAATACCATTCTTGAAGGAATCTCGCCGCAGATTGAAAAAACCGCAGGAGAGGGGAAAGTGCGCCTTCGCATTCTCACCAATCTTGCAGTCATGCGCCTTGCGCGCGCAACCGCCATATGGAAAAAGGAAACAATCGGCGTTGAAGCGGTTGAAGGCATACTTGACGGTTGGGCTTTTGCGGACGGCGACATTTTCCGCGCATGCACCCATAACAAGGGGATAATGAACGGCATTGACTCGGTTGCACTTGCCACGGGCAATGACTGGCGCGCGATAGAGGCAGGAGCGCACGCCTACGCCGCAATGGGCGGAAAATACAGCCCGCTAACGCGATTCAGAAGGCTTCCAAACGGGGATTTGCAAGGCGAAATCGAGCTGCCGCTGGCAGTCGGTACGGTGGGTGGCGCAACCCGCTCGCTCCAAACAGCACAAGCGGCGCTTTCCATTCTCGGGGTGAAAAGCGCAAACGAGCTATCTTGCGTGATGGCTGCGGTTGGCTTATCTCAGAATTTTGCCGCTCTTAGGGCGCTTTCAACAGAAGGCATACAGCGCGGGCACATGGAGCTTCACGCGAAAAACATTGCGGTTGCGGCTGGCGCAAATGGCGAGCAGGCGGATAAGATAGCTGAGCAAATGGTGAAAGAGAAAAATGTCTCTCCGTCGCGCGCAGAAGAGATTCTTAGGGGAATGAAAGCAAGATAATATTTGAAGGTGTTAATCATGGCTGACTTGTTGAAATTTGACTGGAAGGAGCTTGCGGCAGTCGCAATAATTTTCCTGCTTGCTTTCGGGATTGGCAATTTCCCTCCGAAAGCCACGCTGCCTGATTATTCTACCGCAATCGCAATCCAGGGCGTGGCATCTGGTCAGCCAGCGGCATTCCATATTCAGGTCGCATCCTTTTTTGAAGGCTATTATGCATCGTTTTTGGGAATGCCCGCCGGCTCGCCCGACACGATAGTCTCATTCTTGCTCTTCTGGCCTGCCAAGCTTTTTGCGCTCACAGGCGTTTTTCTCTACCTTGCCATTCGCGCACTCGGCTTTAGGAAGACCGTCGCTGCGTTCTCGGCGGCTCTTTTCATACTCTCGCAGGCCGCCACCCTCCAATTCCTCCCGGGCGTTTTCAGCAGCGCTTCGATTGCCGCGGTGTTCTTCTCGCTTTTCTTCCTTTTCATGGCGCTCTATTCCAAAAACGGGCATATCGCATGGTTTTTATTGTCTGCGGCATTCGGTGCGCTTTGTGCGTATTCGGACTTTGGCTTCGGAGTTGCCGCTTTGCTATCATCCGCCCTTTTTGCCGCCGGGGCGCATTTGAAAAAGGGGAAAAATGCGGCTTACTTTGCCGCATCCGCCCTTGTATTTATTGCAGTGCTTGCTTTCGCCCCCAGCCAAATAACGCCTCCAAGCCTTGAGGGGTGGCATTCGCTGCTTTCAGGCGCGCCGTTTTTGGCCGCCGCAGCTTCCTGCGCACTGGTGCTTTTCGCATTCAATTCCGCAACGCCTGAATCCGCGCTTCTGGCGCTTGGCGCGATCGTAGTTTCAACGGTCAGCCCGCTTTCCGGCGCCATTCTTCTTGTCGTTCCCGCCGCAGAAGGCATTTCGCGCGCAAGCGAGGAAAAACTGCCGGCAATCGCCAAGCTTTCTTGCGCTTTTTTCCTGTTCTTCTTTGTCTTCTTCGGGCTCGCGTCGCACCAGTATTCCGATTTGCCGAAGTCCATTGTGCTTTCAGGGACGATTGCGCTTCTCGCGCCCCTCTCGCTGCATCTTTACGAATATCGGGGACGGCAGTTTTTCGCAGTTTCAGCCCTGTCGCTTCTTTCGCTCTCGCTAGCATCCGCGGCATTCTACCCGGTTTCCCAATTCAATGGCGGTTTCCCGAAATATTCCGACAAGGATGAGGCCGCGGCGCTTTCTTACCTTGCCGGAAAAGGCGCAGCTTCGGTTTGCCTGCTGGGGGATGCCCAAATGGCGCGCTTCTATCTGCCAGGCGCAAGGATATGCGACAAAAGCGAATTCGCATCTTACCTTCGCACAGGGCAGCCAAGCCCAGCATCAGGAACCTACATGCAGCTTTCGCTTTCCTATATTGACATGCCTGTAGAATACGGGCTTTACAACGGCACTGCTCCTTTCGAGTCGTTCAGTTACATGTCAAACGTAAGCGATGCGAACGGCCAAGTCGCTCTTTTCTCATCGAAAGGAGGGTATTTCCTGGTGCGCGAGATCGACAGCATGGGCGCATTTGCGCTCAAGGACAGCCAGATAATAGACCAACGCGGCACGCCTTATGCGTCCGTCCCGCTTTCGCGCATGTTGCTTCTCAAGCCCGAAAGTCCGTTCTCAAGCCAGAGCAACCGCGTGTTGGTGATTGAGGAAGGCGCAATGCTTCCGCACTTCGTTGGGATATACCATGGTTCGCTATCCTCAATCGTGCCTTCCGGCAGTTTCGGGAAGGTCATTTTGTACGAGGTGGAATGAATGCAGGATTACCTCATCGTAGCGGCAGTGTTCATCTGCTCGGTTGCGCTCACTTGGTTCACCCTGCCATTTCTTATCAGGAAGCTCACTTCGGCTAAAATGGTCGGCAAGGACGTAAACAAGGAAGGCGCGCCGGAAGTGCCGGAAATGGGTGGCCTTGCGATAATAATGGGGGCGATAGGCTCGCTTCTTTTCGCAATCGCGCTCCACACTTTTCTGGGCTACTCTCTCAAGCTTCCCGAAATGCTTGCGGCAATGCTGACAATGACAATAATCGCGCTGGTGGGCACGTTTGACGACCTGTTTGACATGCGCAAGGACATAAAGACGCTCTTGCCAATGGCCGCCGCGCTTCCCCTTGTCGCAGTCAGCGCGGCAGGGAGCACCGAAATCGCGGTTCCCCTATTAGGGGCAATTGATTTTGGCTTCTTCTATATTTTCCTGCTCATCCCTCTTGGCGTCACGGTCGCCTCAAACCTGACAAACATGCTCGCAGGCTTCAACGGAATGGAGGCGGGCATGGGCTCGGTGATGTTTGCAGCCATTCTCATCCTCTCGTTTGCCAACGGCTCAATCGAGATGGGCGTGCTCTCCGCCGCGATGCTTGGCGCGCTTCTCGTGTTCCTTCGCTTCAGCTATTACCCCGCGAAAATATTCATGGGCGACATAGGCACGCTTGCGATAGGGGCGGCGCTCGCATCAGCGGTGATAATCGGCAACCTCGAGTCGGCCGGCGCAATACTGGTGCTTCCTTACCTTGTCGACTTTGCGATAAAGGCGAAAAATCGCTTCCCGAGCACCAAATGGTGGGGCGAGCTTAGGGGCGGGAAGCTGTACCCTGTTGACGGGAAAGTGCGCGGGGCGGCGCAGCTTGTGATGAAGCTCTCCGGCGGCATAACCGAGAAAAACCTCGTGCTTTGCTTCATCGCGGCGGAAGCCTTATGTGCTTTGCTCGCGATTCTATTCTACGGAAGGCTTTTTGGCTAGGCTTTCGAAGGGATTATGATGATAGTCGTAACCGGCGGCTCGGGCTTCATTGGCACCCATGTTTGCAGGCTCCTTTCCGAGCAGGGGCACGAGGTTAGGATAATTGACCTTATGCCTCCTCCATTCGGGGTTAAAGCCGAGTTTGTCCGCGCATCCGTTCTTGACACCGTCCGGCTGTCAAAGCTCTTCGAAGGGGCGGAAGGCATCGTGCATCTTGCCGCACTAGTCGACGTTCAATCATCGATATCGGACCCTTTTTCCGACTTCCAGGTCAACGTGCAAGGCACGCTTAACGTGCTCGAGGTCGCAAGGCGGGCAGGGATAAAGAAGGTCGCATATGCGTCATCAGCAGCAATCTACGGCGAGCCTATGGAAGTGCCTATAGCCGAATCGCACCCTGCGGCCCCTCTCTCGCCATACGGGCTCTCCAAGCTTTCCTCCGAGCGCTACGTGCTTCTTTACAACGCGCTATATGGCATGGAAAACGTGGCGCTTCGCCTTTTCAACGTGTACGGCAAGGGGCAGCGCGAGGGCAGCCCGTATTCCGGCGTGATAACGAAATTCGCCGAAGCCATCCATGCAGGAAAGCAGCCGCTGATATACGGCACCGGCGAGCAGACGCGCGACTTCGTGCACGCAGACGACGTTGCGCATGCATTTTCGCTCGCGCTTGATTCGGACGGGTCCGATGCGCCTCTGAACATCGGTTCAGGCAAGGAAACGGCGATACTCGACCTTCTCGAGGCGATGTGCTCGCTTTGCGGCAAGACCCCCGACCCAAAGTTCCTTTCGGAAAGGAAAGGGGAAATAAAAAGAAGCGCGGCAGACATCTCGCAAGCCAGGAGGAAAATAGGCTTTTACCCGAAAGTTGAAATAAAACAGGGGCTGAAGGAAATAGTTTTGCAAGACGGCAAGCCGCAGCCCCAGTCGATTTTCTAAGGGTTCAATGCCCGCAAGATTGTGCACAAGCCGCCAATCTTCTAATCCATCCCCTTAGTCAGGTCTATCACGCTTATGAACTGGTTAATGTGCTCGTAGTCCGTGGTTCTTCCGATATCCAGCCAATAATCCGAGAAAACATAGCCGCAGATCTTCCGTTTCTTTTCCAAAAGCCGGGGGAAAACGTTATTTGCAAAGTCCTCTCCTGGCTTTATGTATTCGAATATTTCGGGCTCGAAGACGTATATTCCGGTGTTGACAAGGTTTTCCACAATCGGCTTTTCGCGGAAACGCACTATGCTTGCGCCTTCCACGTCCGCAACCCCGTATTCGAGCGGCACGCCCTTCTTGTTGAGCGCCAGCGTGGCAATCGCACTATGTTTCTTATGGAATCCGATTATCTGCCCGATGTCCGTGTTTGAAAGATGATCCCCCATCATGACCACGAACGTCTCGTCGAACTTGCCCATAAGCGGGATTATCGAGCCCGCCGTGCCCATCTCGGACGTTTCGATCGAATAGCGGAGTTTCATGCCGATTCTTGCGCCGTCCCCGAAATAACTCTCAATCTGCTCATGGAGATAGCCGACTGTGAGGTATACCTCGGTTATTCCCGCCATCTTGAGCCGATGGAGCACGTATTCAAGAATCGGCTTTTTGCCAAGGGGCAGCATAGGCTTTGGAATCGTATAGGTGTAAGGGCGGAGCCTCGTCCCCTTCCCGCCGCAAAGAACTATCGCCTTTACCATTGAAACACGACACATATACTGGAGAAAAACTATTTAAACAAAGGGCCAACCAAGCCAATTAAGGCGAGCGCCTTATTGTCTTTTCCCACCGTTCCATTTTTCCCTCGAACTTCTCGATGATGTCGAATATCCTGCCCGATGTCTGCCCATCCCCATAGGGGTTCTTGGCAGCGCGCATCTTTTCAGCAACCCCTTTTTCAAATAGGACTGCGCGCGCCTCTTTCATGATGCTTTCCTTTTCGCATCCGACACACCTGTTCGCGCCAACCTCAATGCTTTCGGGCCTGTCGGTTACGTAGCGAAGCGTAAGGCAGGGGATATGAAGCGCGCAGCACTCCTCTTGCATGCCCCCCGAGTCGGTCAGCACCAGATCAGCCTCAAGCATCAGCCGCAGCGCATCGGTGTATTTTGGCAGGCACGGCTCCCAGATTATGTGCTTTGCCCTCTTTATCCTCTCAAGATAGCCGCTTTTTTCAGCCGCAATCTGTGTTGAAGGCAGCACAGAGCAGAAGAAATTGACTTCAGTCATCTCCAAAAGGCTCTCGAATATTCCTCTCATGCGCTTCTCGGAGAGCATGTTTTCCTTCCTATGGCATGACCAGAAAACCAGCGGCTTTTTCAGGCTGAAGCGCGAGGTGATCGTGCTCTTCTTTCTTGCAAGGCTTGCGTGCTGAAGCGCGGCGTCCACAATGGTGTTTCCCACGACAAACAGCCGCTCAGGAGGAATATGCTCGGCTACCAGGTCTTTTTTGTTCTTTTCAGTTGCCGCAAAAAAAAGCGCGGAGCACGCATCTGCAGTCTTTGTGCATATTTGCTCCGGATAAGGTTCCCATGAATAGGTACGCAATCCTGCCTCGACATGCCCCACGGGGGTGAGCGAGAGTGCTGCCCCCTGGGAAAAGAACATCGCAGTGAAAGTATCCCCGTGCGTGAGTGCGATGTCCGGCTTTTCCTTCTTGCAGATTTTCTCGAATTCGACAAGTATCTTCGCACCCATTTCGCAGCTTGTGCCTTTTGCCTCTATGTCATAGTCCGGGCGGGGGATTTCCAAATCATCAAAAAGGTCGCGGTAGAGGTTGTCATCGTAATGCTGCCCGCTCCAGACGACGATGTTCTTGTGCCCCCTTTTTATGCCCTCCTTTATGAGGGGCGCCATCTTGATTGCGCAGGCGCGGCTTCCGAATGCATGAAGAATTTTCATATGGCTCAAACCCCAACTGCTTGTTCTACAACATCTTTAAATTCCTTCATAAGGGCGTCGGCGCGCTTCTGCGTCTTGCCCTCGGCGAATATGCGCATGGCATTTTCAGTGCCGGACGCACGCACAATCACCCAGGAGTCGTCGAAATCCACCCGCACTCCGTCAACCAGCGTAAGTTTTCCTGCCGATCTTTCCGCATGCTTTTTTGCAGCGGCAAGCCCCGCATTTTTCTTATCTGATGCCGTCTCCGGCTTGCTTTTTGAATTGCAGTAGGTTGGCAGTTCATCGACAATCACGGAAAGTTTCCGCTCGCAGACCATTTCGGCGATTTTCGCCGCTGCGAATATGCCGTCTTTTGCAAGCGAGAAGTCAGGCCATATTATGCCTCCGACCTCCTCGCCGCCGCTTATTGCCCTGCCTGAAAGCTCCACCATTTTTTCGGATAGGTATGGCGCGCCAACCGCAGTGTAAACGGTCTTCGCCCCGAGTGCAGCGCAAGCCTCCTCCACGCACTTACTCGTGGCAACCGTGGTAACGACAAGCTTTTCCTTCTGCGCCCTTTTCTCCCTGCAAGCCTGCGCTGCAGAAATGGCAAATCCCCTATCCCCCACAATCCATCTCCCTTTCTCATCAGCGAAAACCACCCGGTCAGAGTCGCCATCCCACGCAACCCCGAAATCCGCGGAAGCTTTCACCACTTCCCTAAGCATTGATTGCACATTGGCTTCCGAAGGCTCGGAGAGCCGTCCAGGGAACCTGCCGTCTATTCTCTCGTTGATTGCAATCACTTCGCAATCCAGGGATTCGAAAAAGCTTCGCGAAAGGGAAGAGGTGCCGTTGCCAAAATCAAGGACAACCCGCAGCTTCCTTTTCCGTATCTTTTCAACATTAAGGTGCCGAAGCGCGGTTGTCGCATGGATGACGGCCGCATCTGAGACATGCTCGCACGTTCCAACCGAATCCCATTCTGCTTTCTTCCAGCTGCCATCAAGCGCGGCGGATTCGATTTTCTCCCCCCGTTCCCTTGAGATCGCAATGCCTGCATTATCCACGAACTTGAGTGCGTTCCATTCTGGCGGGTTGTGGGAGGCAGTAATTATTATCAGCCCCGCGCACTTTTTCTCATCAAGCATGAATTCCGAAACAGGTGAAGAAGCAAGCCCTATGTCAATGCAATTCCTGCCCGCTGCAAGTATGCCTGCCATTGCGGCAGCGTGCATAAGAGGGGAGGTAAGCCGCATGTCGCGCGCAAGCATTACGCTTCCTGGCTTGCACCAATTTGCAAACGAACCTGCTAGATTGTATGCGAGCTGGGGGGCGAGAGCATCGAGCTTGCCGCGCACGCCGTTTGTTCCGAAAAGAGACATCTATTCACCTTTTTGCTTTGAAACTCCAAGAATCATTATCCTTTCAGCAAGTGAAAGAAGCGGCTGCGGCATGCCGATGCGTTTTGCCGCCTTGCGCATCACATCGATATCTTCATGCTCGAAGCAGTGCGCAAGAAGCGAGATTGTGCCAAACACAACAAAAGCTGCTGATGATGCAACACCTAGGAGCAACAGGTACTCCACCTTTGAAATGTATGGCTGTATCCCGGGTATTGCAAATACGGGAAGCACAGCGGTTGCGATCTCAAAAACCGGCTTGAAGGCGAAAACAAGCGCGCAGGTTATCACTCCTGCGGCAAATAGCTTGTAAGCTTCGATTGGAATCCTGAATTTAAGCACTTTCCAACCATAGTAAATGAGAAGAATTGCATATACTGCAAAACTCACCATTGATGCGGCAGCGGCGCCGTTCATTCCAAAGCTTGGGATGAGCATGACACATAGAAGTATATTGACCACAAACGTGACAAATGCGATTTTGAGCTCAAGTGAAACCATTCTAACTCCCGCAAGGGCAAGGCTTATCACCAGGACAAAGCTGGAAAATGCCATGCCCACGCAGAAAAAAGACATCGCAATCCAGCCAGAGCTGTATTCGGCGCCATAGAATGTGGAAAGCATCTCCTTGGCGAAAGCGATCATTACGACTGCAAATGGGATTGTGATGAAAAGCACCCAACGCTGCGCGGTTGCCATGGCACGCCTTATGCCAACAAGGTCATTCTTGCCTGCAAGCTTTGATATTTCAGGCAGGAAGATGTTTCCAACTGTGCCGGGGAATACCATCACGTTTAGAGCAAGCGTAACTGCAAGAGAGTAGATTGCTACCAGTGCGTCCGCCTGCCCGGGAGGCGCGAAATAGCCTAAAAGCACCCTGTCTGCATAGGAAATCAGCGCCCAAATTATACCTATTATTGTGAGCATGGCGCCAAAAGGCACTATATCGCGAACAAGCTCGGTAATTGTCAGCGAACCGCCATTCTCCGAAATAGGGTGCGGTTTTTTCGCGATTAGCCAAACGGAAACAAATAGTGATAGAACATAGGATAGTACAAATGAAGCGCAAAGCGATGGTAGATTAGCCCCAAACACACTGAAGAAAACGATATTCGACCCGAATTTTGAAAGCGCCTGCGCATTCGAAACAGTCTGGCACGCTTGGATGTCGGAGCGGCTTTGCAAGTAGCTTGTGGCGGTTGAAAACAGGTTGTCCAAAAACACATAAATGGCAATTAACCGCAGCGCCTCTGGAAGCCCAGGGTTGTTGTAGATGGCGCCAACAGCGTCAGCCACCATCCAAAGGGCGATTGAGAGAAAAATGCCTGAAATGACATTGACTATGATGGTGTATCGCAGCAAGTCCTTTGCCTTGCCGCCCTGCCTTTTGCTCTCAAAATATGGGATGTAGCGCACGAGCGCGGCAGGAAGGCCGAATGTTTTCCACGCGCCAAAAAGCCCGACTATCGAGATTGCGAGGTAAAACAGCCCGACATCGTTTTGCGTGACCATGCGCGCGACATAGATTATGTTGAGGAAAGAGATTATCTTGAAGATGCCGCTTCCGATAAGGCCCCAGAATGTGCCGCGGGCTATTTCGGCGTGGTAAGCCTCGTCTTCAGGTTGCATGGGATAAGAATACGCAACAGGTTTAATAATCTGTAAAGTAGGGGGAATGAAAGTTGTGCAACGAGCGCGATTGATGCCATACTTTTTCGGAAAGCGAGTGCGAAGGATAGAAACATGCTGGAAATGCGTTTTCTGCTTTTGGTGATGCCTGAAAAAATTTTAGGGGGATATTGACAAGGACTTGTTTTTTGCGCATTATGCTCGTAAACTTCTTGTTCGAGCAGGGAGCAAATGCAAGGAAACTGGAATACATAACGACTAGTGGGCGCCTTTCATGAAATGCTCTATCTTAAAAAATGCCTCGTTCAATTCAGCTGGCGAAGCAAGAAATACTACGCGGAAGTGCTTTTCGCCAAGCAGTGGCGAGAATGATGAACCAGGTATCACTAGCACGCCGGTTTCTTCAAGAAGCTGGTATACGAACTCACGGTCATCTTTGAAATTGGCGCTTTCGACCTTGGGGAATGCATAGAATGCAGCTTTGGGTCTGACGCAGGAAAGCCCGGTAATTTCGTTGAGCCGCTTATGCACGATGTCGCGCCTGAGGCGAAGGGCTACCTTGAAATCAGCAATATGGCTTTCAGGCATTGTGAATGCAGCCAGGGCACCACGTTGCATCTCCCAATTTACGGACAATCGCTGGTTGCAAAATTTCACAATCGCATCGCGTAGCACCTCGATCCCATCGCCGTGGAATGCAAGATAGCCTACGCGCGCGCCAGGGTAGGTGAAGTTTTTTGAAATACCGTTGCCTGAAATGAGGAGCTGATCAGAGGAGATGACATCTCGCATGTTGACTGCGTGTTCCTCATCCAGCGTAAGTCTGTCGTAGATTTCGTCCGCGATGATAGGCAGCTTGAATTCGGCGGCTATATTTGCGATACCTTCCAGCGTTTTACGGGGGTAGCTTGCTCCGGTTGGGTTGTTGGGATTTATCACCACAATAGCCCGCGTCTTTTCATTTATACTATTGCGAATGGCATCTAGATCAGGCACAAACTCAGAATCGCATGGATAATAGTTCTCGCCGCCCCCCAGGATACGCAGCTTGGTGATATAGAGAGGATATGATGGCGATGGGAGGAGAACGTGTTCGCCCGGGTTTACCAGCGCTTGTATGAGGAACTCGATGCCTTCGGACAACCCCGAGTGTATTGTTATATCATCCCCACTTATACCTTCGATTTTTCCGATTGCCCCGCAAAGCTCGGGGTCGCCTTTCGATGGGCAGTATGCACTGTATTTCCTGTCAGAAAGCGCCTCTTTTACTGCGTCGGTTATATGCTGCGGCGGTGCGAAGCCGAACTTGTTAGGATCGCCGATGTTGAAGTAATGGATTTTCTTTCCGCTCGCCTCGACTTTTTTTGCACGTACCATTATGTCTCGTATCTCATAGGAAACATTTGTCATACGATCCGATAGCCTGATTGCCATTTTCAATACCTGTCTTTTGCAATTTTATCGTATTCTATGGCGGATCTGTTTTCTTCATACCACTCGTAAAGGTTTTTTATTCCCTCGTCAAGGCTTGTGAATCGGAATTCCGGCATCTCTTCCTTGAGGCGCGAATTGTCGCCGCTGTACTCATTGCCCATGCCAGGGTTCTTTACCACGACTGGGAGATTTTTGCCAGATATCATCTTCACCGTATTTGCTATTGTCAAAAGGTCGGTTGTCCCATCCGGCACTGCGTTGTAGAACTTGTGCGCGCATTCGTGCCTCATAAAACGTTCCACAATGCGCGCAAAATCATCAACGTAAAGATAGCTGAAAACCACGTTTTTATTCGAGATTGTTATCGGCAAATCGTAAAGTGACTTGCAGATTGCGTTTGAGATGAATCGCGTTTCATAATCCTCATACTTTCCGAAGCATCCAAACAGGCGGAGGCAAACTATGTTTTCAGCGTTCTCGATGTATTTCGAGCACTCGTACTTGTAGCGCCCGTATTCATCCTGCGGCACACGCTTCCCGAAATCCGCCTCCTGCACGCGCACGATGGGCTGGCTTTTGCCGTATTCCGCGCCTGAGCCCAGCTGGATCATCTTTCCATAATGCTCGCTGCAGTGTGCAATATTCATAAAGCACTCAAGGTTGGTCTCCATCACGCCTTTCATGTTTGCAGTCTTTCTTGTGCCGCCGATGTTTGCCGCATGGATGACAACATCGAAATCGTTGCCTTTCACATAGCGTTCGACTGCCGCCTGGTCCTGCAGGTCAAGCTCTGCGTGTGTAGGGAAGGAGAAATCGTATGATGCCCCAAGCTGCTCAATGATATTTTTGCCGATGAACCCGCTTCCGCCGGTGAGGAGGATTTTTTTCGCCATGTCAATCATCGTTCTTGAAGTGAGTTTCCTTTTCATAGGTTGCCTTGTCAAGGAACGGGTACATATCATCGAGCGACTTTGACACCATTGAGCCGTCTTCCCTTTTCTCGGCGCTCACAACCGGCGCAATTTCCTGGTCTGTGCGAGATATTACTTCGCATATGGTAGGACCGCTAGAAGATAATACGGCATCGATTACGGATGGAAGCTCCGATGGCTTTGATACTTTGAAAAACTTGATGCCGTATGCGGAAGCTATTTTTTCCGTGTCTGGGCAGCTCATACCCGTATTCGCACTTTCACCAATCAGCCGATTAAAATATCTTATCTGTGCGCCCCTTATGCTCAGGTAGCCGTTGTTGTTCAACACGAATATTTTGATTGGAAGGTTGTTGTGGACTATAGTCTGAAGCTCTTGTATGTTCATTTGGAACGAGCCGTCACCAGTGATGCAAATTACCCTCCCTTTGCCAGTAGCAATTGACGCACCCACGCTTGCAGGAAGGTTGTAACCCATCGTGCCCACGCTTCCAGGGGTTATATACCGCTGGTTTTTTTTCATCTTTATTGCCTGCGCGCCTATGTAAAATATTGAGCCTGCGTCGCAAATTATCGTGTCCCCTCTGTCGCTTTTTTTTGATATTTCGTCAACCAAGTAATACGTGTTGATTGGCTCATCGTGAGAATAAAACGGAAGCGTGGTTGGGTAACGAGACTTCCAGCTTCTGCATGCCTCAAGCCAGCTGGAAGGAAAAGCGATCTTGTCGCTACTTCTGAGTTTACAGCCACCACATAACGCCTCTAAAAATTCGCGTGCATCAGACCGGATAAACAGGTCGATTAGGATGGTTTTCTTCTGCATTTCAACCGGTTCGATGTCAACAACTATCTTTTTTGCCTTGGGGGCAAAAAGTCCGTATTCGTGCCCTATAAGTGAAACACTCAGGCTTGTGCCAATTATTATGAGCAAGTCTGAATTCTGGATGGTGAAATTTGCAGCCCGTTGCCCTTTTGAACCAACTCTGCCAATGTAATATGGATATTCCTCCTCGAATAAGTCTATGCCAAGATAAGAGGTGGCGATGGGAATGCCCATGCGCTCTGCAAGCTTTCGAAGCGCAGAAATTGCTTTCGATATTCTTACTCCATTGCCTGCGATTATTGCGGGTCGCTTTGCATTTGCAATCATTTTTGCAGCCTGCATCACTTTTTCCTCTATCTGGAAAGGAATAGTACTTGGAATTGGAAAACCCTCCAATTCTGAAGGCTCTATTGGCATGCCCTGCACATCTTGAGGTATGTCTATCCAGACTGGCCCTGGCCTGCCGTTTTTTGCCAAGTATGCCGCCTTTTCCATGTAGTAGCGTATTTTGGTAGGGTCGTCCACCATTACTGCATATTTTGTAATTGGCGAGACCATTGGGATGAAATCCGCCTCGAGTATCCCGAATTGTCGCAGCCCCTTGATTTTCGAAGCCTGGATAGTTTCCTTTCTTTTTGACTGCCCTGAAACAAATATGCAGGGGGTAGAATCCTGCCAAGCACTTAGCACGCCTGTCAGCGCGTTTGTGCAACCAGGCCCAGATGTCACCATACCTGCGCCAAGATTGCCACTGATTCGAGAGTATGCATCAGCAGCCATTGCCACTGCCTGCTCATGATGGCAGCAAACGAAATTCATTTTGCCGTGAAGCGCAAGCGCGTCATTGAGGAACATCGCTCCTCCGCCAGTCACGAGGAATATATCATTTACTCCCTTTTTGTACAAAAAGTCAACAACGTAGTCCGCAACACGCATCAAATAATCGCCTCAGCGAAGCATGCTCTTCAATCCATCCGCTGCAGATCGGGCATTATCGAAAATAATTGAGCTGTCCACTTTGTAGAGGAGGAACTGCACGCCCATGTCCTTGAGTTTTTTTATCCCCGCGATGTCATTTGCCATGCATCCTGCGGCCTTGCCGTTTTCCCTAAGTCTTTTCACTACATCTTCAAGCACGGACTGCACTTTTTGGCTGTTCACTTCGCCTGGAACTCCGAGCGCAACCGAAAGGTCGTATGTGCCGATATAAACAAGATCTATGTTCTCATCATCGATGATTTTGTCGAGGTTCTCAAGCCCGGACTTGCCTTCGATCATTATTCCGGTGAGAAGCTCTTTGTTTCTTGCATTCGTGTCAACCGCTGAGCTTGTGTACCCCTCTGCACGAACAAAGGGTGAGAAGCCTCTGCTGCCTAGTGGAGGATATTTTGAGGCAGCTACTGCCGTCTCCCTATCTTTTACTGATTCGATATGCGGTACTATGACACCTGCCGCTCCGCAGTCAAGTGCATGGCTAATTGCATTTTGATCGTCGTTTGGGACGCGTACGAATGTTTCACATTGGCTACCAATTGCCATTGCCATGCCGGACATTGTCTCTGGGCTGATTTGCCCGTGTTCCATGTCGATTATCTGGAAATCAAGCCCTGAGCGCGCAAGTATATCTGATATATGGGGTGAGGGCAGAATACACCATGTGCCAATCACGAATTCGCCTGCTTTGAGCCGTTCTTTAACGGATCTTCTAATCATTATATCTCCCCCTGTTTCTTCTTTTTCCCTGCAAGCTCGATTGCAACTTCGGTAATATAGTCTTCCTGCCCCGCCACAATCCTGCGCCGCCCAAGCTCCATAAGTATTTCCTTCGGGTCCACTCCGAATTGCGCGCCAGCGCGCTCCGCAATAGGGCAAAAACCTGAGAACACGCCCGCAAGCCCGCTTGCCAGCCGCACGCCGTCTATTTCTATTGGTTTTTTCATGAATTTGGCCACTATGCCATCGCTTATGTTCATGAGCGCAAATTCATCCATTCCTGTTTTGTAGCCCGATTTATGTAGCACGGCAGTTATGATTTCCATTGGGCAATTGCCTGCCCCAGCGCCGTATCCGCGCATGGTGGTGTCTATAAATGTAGCGCCAGCCTCTACAGCTGCGAGGGAATTTGCGACCGCCATGCCCAGGTTGTTATGCGCGTGGAAGCCCACATTTATTTTCAGCCCATTCCGAAGCGCAGCCACTCGTGCAGTGACATCGGAGGGGAGAAGCGCGCCTGCCGAATCCATCAACAATATCCCGTACGCGCCATAGCCCTGCATTTTTTGAGCCTGCTCCAAAAGCCCTTCCGGGGAAAGCATGTGCGTCATCATGAGCACGCCTATTGCTTCTTTGCCAACAGATGAAACGTATTCAATGTGCTTCTGGGTGGTGTCTGCCTCGGTGCAGTGGCAGGTTACAAAAATCACTTCTGCACCAGCATTGATTGCAGGCTCCAAATCATCCTTCACCGTGCCGAAGCCAGGGACCGTGAGAACTCCTAGCTTGGTGTTTTTCAGTTCTTTTATGGCAATCTCCACATATTCTTTATCAGATAGATCGCTTTTCCCTATTTGAAGCGAGGATGCGCCAAGCCCGTTGCCATGCCCCACAACCAACACCTTCACTCCGGCGGATTCTGCAGCGGCGGAGTATGAATGGATATTTTCAGCTGTGAATCGATGGCGCATTGCGTGCGAGCCGTCGCGCAAAGTGGAATCAATAACGCGTATCTCTTTCATACCGATGCCCTCTTGCCCTTCATTTTTTTGGCATATGCCTCTGCAACCGTCACTGCCGCACAAGTCATGATGTCAAGGTTCCCAGCATATTTTGGAAGAAAGTCGCCCGCGCCGATCACACTTGTGATTACTGTCACTCTATCTCCCTCAAAAATGGGGCCTGCGACAATATGTACGCCCGGCACATAGCATTTCATCTTTTCCACCACAGCCGCTACATTTTTCTTTATTGCGCCCATATCTGGTTCGCAGGACGTTTCCATATACAACGTATTGTGCATATTGATGGGTGGCTCTGCTGGGTTAAGATTGATTATTGCTTTTGCGTGTCTTACACCCGTAAAATGTTCCATTCCCTTCCGAGTAGCCTGCACGTATTCATCTATGTTTATGCGCGTGCCAGGGCCTGCCGATTTTGACGAGATGCTGCTTGCAAGCTCGATATATTCGGTCTTTGGGCAGGACTGCATCAGTGCGTGCGCAATCGGGATAGATGATTGCCCTCCGCATGTTATCAGGTTAATGTCATTATACGAAAGCGCCTCATCAAGGTTCAATACAGGCACGCACATGAAACCAAGTTTGGATGGGGTGAGATCGAGTGTGAATTTGTCAATCCTGCTAAGCATGGGTGCGTGTCTTGCGTGCGATTCCGCATTGGTGGAATCAAAAACAATATCACAGCAGTCTGGGTTGTCAAGTATTGCATCCACTGAATCGGTGCTGGTGTTTATACCCATTTTGCGCGCGCGGGCAATGCCTTTGGAGTCCGAGCTTCGACCTGCAAAAAGGGAGCATGCTAGGTATTTTGAGTGCATCACCTTGGCTAGTAGATCCGAGCCTATGTTGCCCGTGCCAAGGATTGCAACCATTACTTTTTCCATTCTCTCACTCGTAAGAATACGCAGATATCTCGTGACCAAGGCGTATTCAGATGCTGCAAACAGTAATTAAAATATCTGTTTGGAATATAAATGATATAGGTAGGAGTATAAAACTGCTGGACAAATTATTCTTACGGAGGGATTCTGGTGAAAGTAGTCATTTTGTGCGGCGGCGAGGGCACGCGCCTTCGCGAGGAGACCGAGTACAAGCCAAAACCAATGGTGACGGTTGGCGGGCTGCCTATCATCTGGCACATAATGAAGACATATTCGCATTACGGCTTCAACGAGTTCGTGCTCTGCCTTGGCTACAAAGGGGAGATGATAAAGCAGTTTTTCCTCACCCATGAGCTTATGCACAACGATGTGACAATAAGGACAGGCGACCGGGAGCATGACGTGATACACAAGGGCACGGATTCAGATGACTGGACCATCACCTTTGCAGAGACGGGCCTGAAGTCCATGACTGGCTCACGGATAAAAAGAGTGGAGAAATACATCGACTCGGACGACTTTCTGGTCACTTATGGTGACGGGCTCACCGATGCCAGCATTGCAGACACCCTTGCTTTCCACCGGAAGATGGGCAAGGTGGCCACGCTTACGGGCGTGCATCCCCAGTCAAGGTTCGGGCTCATAAAGCCTGGCAAAGACGGCCTGGTGGAATCATTCATGGAAAAGCCGGTGCTTTACGATTTTGTGAACGGCGGCTACTATGCATTCAAGAAGGACATATTCGATTATCTAAGCAAGGACGAATCCTGCGTGCTTGAGACCAAGCCCCTAGAGGCATTGGTGAGAAAGAAGCAGCTTGCAATGTACAAATACGAGGGCTTCTGGTATGCGATGGACACGTACAAGGACTATCTTGAGCTCAATAAAATGTGGGATGAGGGAAAGCGGCCTTGGAAAGTGTGGGGTTGAAGAGGGGTTTGCAATGAAATGGTCCGATAAGAACGTTTTTGTCACAGGTGCGACCGGGCTTTTGGGGAGTTGGGTCTGCAAAAAGCTGGTGGAACTGGGCGCAAACGTGGTGGCGCTTGAGAGGGACACTATCCCAAGATCTAGCTTCTACCTTTTTGGCCTGAACAAGGAAATTTCCCAGGTGCACGGGCCCCTGGAAGACTATTTGCTCGTGGAGCGGACAATGAACGAGTATGAAATAAACGTATGCATGCACCTTGGCGCGCAAACCATCGTAGGCACGGCAAACAGGTCCCCTCTGTCGACCTTCGAGGCGAACGTCAAGGGAACATGGAATGTCCTGGAGGCGGCAAGGAACAGCAAAACCATCCAGGCCGTGGTGGTGGCGTCAAGCGACAAGGCATACGGGGGCACCAAGGTGCCTTATGTTGAAGAGGAAGGGCTGGCCGCCAACCATCCTTACGACGTTTCCAAGGCATGCGCCGACATGATTGCCCAGTCATACTTCCATACATACGGCTTGCCCGTCGGTGTGACGCGATGCGGCAACATATTCGGGGGAGGCGACCTTAACTTCAGCAGGATTGTGCCTGGCACCATCCGTTCCATCCTTTTGAATGAAAGCCCGGTGATACGAAGCGACGGAAAGATGGTGCGTGACTATGTGTATGTTGAAGACATTGCAAGCGCCAACCTTCTCCTGGCGGAATATCTCTGCAACGGCAAGCAAAAGGGGGAAGTTTTCAATTTCAGCATGGAGCAGCCCCAAAGCGTCACTGAAGTGGTTGAAAAGATAGGGAAAATGATGGGGTCAAGCATGCCGGTGAAGATCGGCAACACTGCAACGAACGAAATCCTCGTTCAATACCTTTCATCAAAAAAGGCACGGGGGCAACTCAAATGGAAGCCCGTGTGGACATTCGAGTCCGGGCTTGAGAAGACTATCGAATGGTATAAGAACTACATACGGCGCTGAGCAGAAAAATGGCAGGCCAGAATTTCACGCGCCTGCCCGGGTTTTGCAAATGAAAATCGCAATTTTCGGATGCAGCGGAACCGCAGGTTTCCACATCTCAGCAGCGCTTGCAAAAAACCAAGACGTGGTTCGTGTTGCGCGAAACTCGCAAGGCGCAGATTTCAGGATGAACGCAGCAGACTCCGAAAGCGTCGAAAGCCTCTTACAGGAGGTTCGGCCGGATGTGGTGATCAACGCGGTAAAGAGCTCATTTTCCATAGATGCTGCGGAAGTCAGGAAGCCCGAAGCGTGGGAATCCAACGTGCTTGTGCCCGAGGTGCTATCCAGGCTGCAGCCAAAGCACGGTTACAAGCTCATCCATTTGAGCAGCGACTGGGTATATGAGGGGAAGGAAAGCGAGACTTACAGCGAAAAGTCCATCCCATATCCCCAAAATTTCTACGCAGTCACCAAGCTGGTTGCAGAAGAGCGCATACTGAGGTATGCCTCTGATTACTTGATACTCCGCACCACGGGCCTGTTCGGGGCCGATGAGAGAAAATCGAATTTTTTCATGCGCGCAAGGAAGACTATAGAATCAGGGGAGTTTTTCGATGCTGCCGGAGACCAATATTCCCAGGCAATATATGGCGGGGAGCTCGCACAGATAATTTCCTCTGCAATTGGCATGAAAACCGCGGGAACATATAATGCGGTCAGCAGGGACTATCTTTCCCGCTACGAGCTTGCAATCCTATTCTGCGAGGTTTACGGGTGGGATGCGCGCCTTGTGCGGCGCACTGAAAGCGCAAAGAGGGAAATCAGGGTGCCGCAGCACCTGAAGCTGGACATTTCCCGCCTTGAGCGCGACATATGGAAAGTCAGGCCGATAAAAGAACAGGTGCAAAACATGAAACAGGAGCTGGCCAATATTGCAATATCCTGATTGCAGCAGTTTGGCTGCATAGCTAATGCGTCGGTTAGAAACCCATAAAAAGTCTGATGAGAAAAGATTGGAACGCCTATGAAAGGTAAATTGGGAGTGAATTTTTGTGAATAAGATAGTGAAAGAGGACATAGAGCGCATCATAGCCTTGAATAAGGAGGCTCTTCGGGCGTTTGAGGGCAAAAGCGTGCTCGTCACCGGAGGCGCAGGCTTCCTCGGGTCTTATTTTGTCGACCTGCTTGCACTGTGGAATGAGACTGAAGCATCCACCCGCTGCCAGATATATTGCCTTGACACGTTTATCACCGGCACCGAACGCAGGCTGCAGCACCTGGATGGAAAGGCATATTTCCACAAGCTGCAGCAGAGCGTCACGCAGCCCCTTCCTTCCGGGATTAAAGCGGACTATATCTTGCATTTCGCAAGCATCGCATCGCCTACGTTTTACCGGAAATACCCGGTTGAGACGATAGACTCCAATGTTGCTGGGACTCGGAGCCTGCTTGAGCATGCGCATGCAAACGGCACCAAGAGCATGGTCTTCCTCTCAACAAGCGAAATTTATGGCGATCCTACAGAAGGCAACATACCAACACCTGAGGATTATCGGGGAAATGTCTCGTGCACCGGGCCTAGGGCATGCTATGACGAATCGAAGAGGATGGGCGAAACGCTGTGCACGACCTTTTTCCGTGCAAAGGGGGTTGCAGTGAAGATTGTCCGGCCTTTCAACGTCTACGGCCCAGGATTGAGGATAGATGACCGGAGAGTCATACCAGATATGTTCTCAGGGGCATTTTTCCGCCAGGAAATAGTGCTTCACAGCGACGGTTCCCCGACAAGGAGCTTCTGCTACGTGTCAGATGCAATCGACGGAATCCTCAGAATACTGCTGTCCCGCCATGAAGGAGCGCCCTTCAATCTTGGAAACGACGAGCAGGAAATCTCAATGCGCGATCTTGCAATAACGGTGCAATCGCTATTTCCCGGAAACGTAAAGGTCATATTCAAAAAGAGCGGAGATTCGGATTATCTTGTCGACAACCCGCAAAGGCGCTGCCCAAACCTGGAAAAGATAAAAACACTTACAGGATACCATCCAAAAACTTCCCTCAAAGAGGGATTGGGGCGGCTCAAGCGATGGTATGAGAATGAAATGAATTGGAATAAGGGTGGCTTGTGATGGGCGTTTCAATAATCGGCGCAGGCTATGTCGGCCTTATTACTGCGGTCGGGCTTGCCAATGCAGGGCATAGGGTAATTCTGGTCGAAAGAAGGGCGGATGTTGTTGAAAAAATAAGGAAGGGGGAAAGCCATATTTACGAGATTGGGCTCGAGCCCCTGCTGAAGGAGGTTCTTGGGAAAGGGCTGCTTGAAGTCACCTCAAGCATAGCTGAAGCGATAAGCGGCAGCGAAATAACAATGGTGTGCGTGGCGACCCCTTCCGACAAGGAAGGCAACATAGACCTTGCGGACATAAGGACGGTCGGCGAACAGGTCGGCATCGCACTTAAGGGGAAAGCCGAGTTTCACACGTTCATAGTCAAGAGCACAGTGATTCCTGGAACCACGGAATATTTTGGCGGCGTAGTGGCCAAGGCCTCCGGCAAGGAACTTTACAGGGAATTTGGGATTGGGATGAATCCGGAATTCCTGCGGGAAGGCAATGCCATTGAGGATTTTGTGAATGTGGACCGAGTAATAATCGGGACGAACGACCCGCAGTCAAAAAAAGAGATAAACCGCCTTTATGCTTTCGTAAAGGCGCCTATAATCAACGTAAATGTAAGGACCGCGGAAATGATAAAATATGCAAACAACTCGTTCTTTGCGCTTTGCATCTCTTTCTCAAACGAGATTGCCCAGATATGCGGCCTTGTTGATGATGTGAATCCCTACGAAGTCATGAGCGGCGTCGTCCATGACAAGCGCCTCTCGCTGCAGGAAGGAGAGGCAATGAGATTCGCTGGCGTGGCGGGCTATCTTGTTCCCGGGTGCGGGTTCGGGGGCAGCTGCTTTCCAAAGGATGTGAAAGCGCTTCGGCAGTTCTCTTATTCAAAAGGCTATACTCCTCGCTTGGTGGAAGGGATAATCAACGTGAATGAGTCCCAAATCAGGGAGGCGGTAAGGAAACTTAACCGGAGCCTTGTATCTTTGGATGGCAAGGAGATTGCCATAATGGGGGTTGCGTTCAAGCCGGATACGGACGACATACGCGAATCGCCCTCAATCAAGATAATCGACGCAATTCTGGAAGAGGGCGGGCATGTGCGGGCATATGACCCCAAGGCGCTTGACAAGGCAAAAAGGGTTTATGGGGACAGGATAACCTACTGCAAAACGCACGAGGAGCTGCTCAAAGGCGCGGATGCTGCGGTTCTTGTGACAAAATGGAGCGAATTTGGGAAAATAAGCCCCGAAGAATTCAAGAGGCTGCTCAAAAACCCCCTGCTTTTGGACTGCCGCGGCTTTTATCCAGCAGAGAAATATTCAAAACAGCTCGATTACCAAATATTAGGCATGCGTGGCAGCGGCAGAAAATCATGAACATTGCGTTGGCTGGTGTATTCGATGGAAGAAGGCGAGATAAGAAAAAAGATATTGGAACTGGTCGGTGAGTTCTACAATGCAAGGAAAAAGCAGCAATTCATCCCTGGCAAAACCAGGATAAACTACGCCGGCAGAGTCTATGACAAGGAAGAGATGATTGCGCTGGTGGACAGCTCGCTTGACTTTTGGCTCACTGCAGGGAAATACGCCGACAGGTTTGAAAGCGAATTCGCTTCGTTCTTTGGCGCAAAATACTGCTCGCTTGCCAATTCAGGCTCATCCGCAAACCTGCTTGCGCTTTCCTGCCTTACAGCAGACAGGCTCGGTGAAAAAAAGCTTGCCGCGGGGGACAAGATCATAACATGCGCAACAGGTTTCCCAACTACGCTCAATCCCATCTTTCAGAATGGAATGGTGCCGATTTTCGTGGATGCCGAGCTTGGCACCTATAACGCTATCCCTGAAGCGGTAGCTGAGGCTGCTGAACACGGTGCGAAAGCGATAATGCTTGCCCACACGCTTGGCACGCCGTTTGACCTGGACCGGATTGGCGCGATTGCGAGAAAGCACGGAATCTATCTGATAGAGGACTGTTGCGATGCGGTTGGCGCCACCTTTGATGGAAAGCCGGTCGGCACTTTCGGCGATATTGCAACCGTGAGCTTTTACCCCGCACACCACATGACAATGGGCGAGGGCGGAGCGGTCATGACATCCAATCCTCTGCTCAAGAAGATGGTCGACTCTTTTAGGGACTGGGGCCGCGACTGCTGGTGCCCGCCTGGAAAGAACAACACATGCAGCAAGAGGTTCTGCTGGAAGCTGGGCGAGCTGCCGTATGGCTATGACCACAAGTACATTTACTCGAATATAGGGTACAATCTCAAGGTAACTGACATGCAGGCGGCAATCGGCGTGGCGCAGCTGAAAAAGCTTCCTGGATTTGTCGAAGCGCGCCAGCGGAATTTCGATTATTACCTGCAACGGCTGCGGGAGCATGACCAGTCATTCATCCTTCCCACGAAGCCACCGGCTGCAAAGATAAGCCCTTTCGGTTTCCCCCTTACTGTAAAAAAGGATGCCGGCTTCACCAAAAACGAGATAGTGGAATTCTTGGAGGGGAAGCAGATCGAAACGCGCATGTTGTTCGGTGGCAACCTGGTGCGCCAGCCCGCCTACATGAAGAGGAAATACGAAAAGATAGGCACCCTTGAAAATTCCGACACAATCATGGAAAACACTTTCTGGATAGGTGTCTACCCCGGCCTTACAGAAGAGATGCGCGAGTACGTGGCGCAGTGTTTCGATGAGTTCATAAAGCAGAAGAAGAAATAGGAAACGCAGTGGCTTTTATGAAAAAGGCGAAAATAACCGCGCTCATATACGCAAAGGACGAAGAGGCTGCGCTTCCCGGGCTGATACGAAACCTCCGCGGCGCGGCGGATGAGATAATCCTGCTGGACGGCGGAAGCACCGATGCGACGCGCGCGATTGCAAAAAGAATGGGTGTAAGGGTAATAATCCGGAAAAAGGAGCACGCCGAGCATGTAAGCGAGGAGAGCAACAATTACTATAAGAAATTTGCACGGAATAACTGGGTGCTAGGCATTGATTGTGATGAGCTTCTCACTCCGGAGCTGAAACGCGCCTTGCCGCAGCTTGTTTCAGACGGGCGCTACAAGGCATACCGTTTCAAGCGGCGGAATTATGTTGCGCCCGGAAAATGGTGCAGGCGCTGCTTTTATCCGAACTACCAGTTGCGCCTGTGGGACGGGCGGTTCATATCGTTCCCGAAGGAAGTGCACACCGAGGCATCCGTGCAGGGGGATGTGAAGGACACACCCTATGAAATGCTCCACCTGGTTTACTTGCGGGGCCGCGATAGGGCGAAAATACAGCACCAGGAATACAGCAAAGCCGAGCCTGAAAGCCTGGCAAACCCGCTGGCATTCGCGCTCTCGTATGCGGCGGTATTCTGCCATTTCTTTTTCTTCAGGCTCGGAATACTGGAGCCGCACTGCTGGAAGTTTTTGCTGGTTCGGGTGGACTATTATGCGCGGCACTCCAGCCACTCAAAAAACTATCTTTCGAGGCTTCTTGCCAGGCTGCCTGGCGTAAAGAAGGATCACTGAAGAAGGGATTTCTTCACAAAGAGCGCGTCGAACTGCGAAAGCAGCCGGGCATTGCCATCGCTTGAGTACTCAGCCCCGCTTATGGTGCAAAGCGCAAAGTCCAGCCCGTCCAGCATGGAATATATCTCAAGGAAAGCATTCTCCTTCCTGCCGCGCCTGACAAACGAAATCTCGATGTAAACCCGGTCAACCCGCTCCTTGAGGGTCTGCTTTGCGCCGAGAAGCACATCTGCTTCCACTCCCTCGACATCTATCTTAAGGAGATCGATTTTGCCTATCTTGTTCTCTTCCACAAAGCTGTCAATTGTGCGGATTTCAATCGTCTCCTTTTTCCCGGTTTCTTGAACCACGTTTCCATATGCCTTGTCATAATCGGGGTGGACATTGAGCATGGAGTTTGCCGGGCTGTAGCTGGTTACGTTTATTTCCGCATGCCCGTTGCGGCTGAAAAGCCCGAGCCTGTATGGTTTTATGTTTTGTTTTCCGGCAACCGAATTTTCCAGCTGCGAAAATGTAGATGCAACTGGCTCAAACGAATAGATGTCTGCAGAATAGAAATATTTGTCTGCAAGAAGGGCGAACTGCCCGGCGTTCGCCCCTACGTCAAATACGACTTTCGCTTCAGGGGGGATGCCGAGCTTGGCAAATGCAAGAAGCGGCTTTATCTTCAGCGAAAGCGGGAGATTTTTTTTCCGCACCCTATTCATGCGCATGGCATCTGAAATGAGGCGCGGGCTTTCTGCCGCAAGCGAAACGCCACGCATGATTTTTCCCGCAATGCCGCCTGCCATTCATCCACCTTTCTTTGCCAGGCTGAAAATGCCGTTCTTCAGCCCGCGCACCGCGCCAAGCAGGCCGAGCCTTGCCGCAATCCTGCGCATGGCGCGCACTGACATCCAGATGTAAGGAAAGCCGCCGTATTTCCTGTTGACTGCGAGTATTTCGTCAAAAAAGGCGTCATATTTTTCGGCGGTCTTGGTGCCCTTGGCTATCCTGAAATTCGAATAAATGCCGGGAATAAGCACTATTTTTTTCTTCTGTCCTATCCTTATCCAGAATTCGTAATCCATCACATATTTCAATCCTTCGTCTATGTAGCCGATTTCAGAGAGGAGCTTTTTCCTGAAGAAAACCCCTTGCTGCGGGACGCAGTTTGTCACGTTGATCTGTATGAACTGATTATAGGGCAGCAGGGCGTGCTCGCCTATTTTCCTGTCGTTTTCGTCAATGACATTCACGCGGGAATAGATGATGTCCACATCTGGATGCCCTATGAAATAGTCCGCAGCAGCGCGGACCGCCCCTTCGCAGTACGTGTCGTCGGAATTCATCCAGCCGATTATCTCCCCCTTAGCCATTCGGAACCCCTTGTTCATGGCATTCGAGTGCCCGCCATCCTTTTCGCTCACCCATCTCATTTTCGGGTATTTTTTGAGTATTTCGACAGTGCCGTCCGTGGACTTGCCGTCAATCACGATATGCTCGATGTTTGGGTAGTCCTGCATCTGGATGGAGTTTATTGTGCGTTCTATATACTGCGCCTGGTTGTAGGAAGGGGTCACTATAGTGACTTTTGGCAGGCTCCTCTTGGCAGCCATTGTTTTTTCGGGCATCAAAAACCAACCTTATTTCGACTCGGCTACCTGTTTTGCCACCCACGCATATGTGGTGCGAAGTCCGGTATCAAGCGGCTGTGAAGGCGCCCAGCCAAGTTTTTCGCGGATAAGCCGGTTGTCAGAGTTTCTGCCCCGCACGCCCAAGGGGCCTTGCACGTGTTTTATCGTGATTTTTTTGCCGGCAATCTTCATGACCATTTCGGCAAGCTGGTTGATGCTGACCATCTCCTCCGAGCCTATGTTCATAGGGCCTGCAAAGTCGGATTCCATAAGCCTTCGAACGCCTTCAACGCATTCATCGATGTAGAGGAACGAGCGTGTTTGCTTGCCGTCGCCCCACACTTCCATTTGTCCCCCGTTTGGCGTCTCAGCCACCTTGCGGCAGAACGCAGCCGGGGCCTTTTCCCTGCCGCCCTTCCAGGTGCCTTCCTCGCCGAATATGTTGTGGAAGCGGGCTATCTTAATGTTCATTTTGTAATTGCGCGCATAGCTCAGGTAGAGCCGCTCGGAAAAAAGCTTTTCCCAGCCGTATTCGCTGTCAGGCGCCGCAGGGTATGCCGAGTCTTCTGCGCACTTCGGGTTGTCGGGATCCTTCTGGTTGTACTCTGGATACATGCAGGCGGATGAGGAATAGAACACCCTGCCAACTTTTGCGAGCCTGCACTGCTCCGCCATGTTCAGGTTGATGAGCGCGGAGTTGTGCATTATCGCGGCATCATTCTCTCCCGTGAATACAAAGCCCGCGCCCCCCATGTCAGCGGCAAGCTGGTAGACTTCGTCGAACGCCCTGTCCACGACCCTCTTGCAGAGTGCCGGGTCGCGCAGGTCTCCTATCACGAAGTCGTCCGCGTGTGTTTTTCCAAACTCCGGGTGCTTCAGGTCGACGCCTCGCACCCAGTAGCCCTCTTTCTTGAGCCGCTTTACCAGGTGGCTTCCAATGAACCCTCCGGCCCCGCAAACAAGCGCTGTTTTTGACTGCATGAAATCGCCTCAAATCAAGTGGAATATACAATTCGTAAGACTTTATAAACACTTATTTTGTCATGCCTGTAACAATGGCGCAACCGATTGTTTTTTTAATCAAAACTTCATCCATACCTCATGGCAAAGCTGCTAAGCATCTGCATTCCGACGTACAACCGGGCAAAATTCCTGGAGCGGCTTTTGAAACAGATTGTAGATGAGACTAGCGGTTTAGAAGCTTGTGTCGAGATAGTGGTGTCTGACAACTGCTCTGATGATAATACTGCGCAGGTCCTCCGGAAATTCTCAAGCAAGGCAAATCTTAGGTACGCGCGAAACAAGGCCAATTTCCGCTATGATGTCAATGTGGTCAAGTGCCTTTCACTTGCCAGAGGAAAGTTCTGCTGGTTGATGGGAGACGACGATCTTTTTGTGGGCGGCCAGATAAGAAAGATGGTTTCCGTTCTTGATGGTTGCGATGAAACAGTGGGGGGCGTATTGACAGATTATTTCTTGGGGCGAAAGGTTCCAGCACTCAAGCTTCGGGCGGATGGGTTCAAGATATGTCAAACGCCTTTCAATGTCGATGATTTCCATGTTGCGTGCTACGGGCCAGCTTTCATAGGCTGCGCAATTCTGCGCACATCCACTTGCAAGGAAATAATAATGAATGAACTAGAGACGCGGGGCACACTGGTTCTGAAAAAAAACCTCAAGCAGCCAGACGATTCGTTCAATGGCTTTGTGCAGCTTTACCTTGCACTGGAGTGCATTTCCAGAAGCGTTGCCTTTGCGGTTTATCCAAAAGCAACTGTGCATATTATTGGAGATGGTTCTTTCAGCGTCATTGACCAGAGCATAGATACGTATGGCGGCGTAATCGATCTGATGAGTAGTTTTTCCTCAAACTATCCTAGCCTATACTGTTATAGCGCATGTCCGTTCCACTATTTCAAGCTCAGAGGTATAGCGAATTTTCTTATAACTTTTGACCCATCCATGCCTAAAGAACAGCAGGAAAAATTCTATTTCTATTCAAAAAAACTAAGCGATTTTTATCGTTTAAACAATGATAACAAGCGGGTGCTTTTCGATTTTGTAGTCTGGTTGCATAGGAACATTCCTCCTGTGAAGCACATCATATGGGCCGGCTATCATTTCTTTGTCCATATACTGGGTCGGAAAACGTATTTCGAAAGGCAGAATGAGTTGCGCTGTTCAGGGTCGGTGCGAAAATCCGAGATACTGTAACGGTTCAAGGGGCGTGCCGCAGCCATAAGTTTAAAGGTTTTTTATCGTACATGAAGCGCAACACACTCCGTTATAACTTGCTAGACGAGGTATTTTAATGGAAAAATCAGAAAAAACCGGCATTTTCCTGAATTTTAAGAACAGATTGAAGGAAAAATTTCCGAGCGTGCGCCGTATTGCGCGCGCCTGTTTGGATGTTCCACAGTGCCTTTTCAACGACTCGTCCAAGGTGGCTAGAAAAAAACAGGAAATCATACTAGGTTATGCAAAAAAGTTCGGAATCAGTATTTTTGTCGAAACCGGTACCTGCCAGGGAGACATGGTGGAGGCAGTAAGGAACGATTTTGCACGGGTGACATCTATAGAGCTTGATGATAACCTTTACCTGAAAGCAAAACAGCGGTTTGAGAATTGCAAGAACGTGGAGATTCTGCACGGTGATAGCGGCGTTGTATTGAGGCAAGTAGTTCCGCTAATAAATGCGCCTGCTTTGTTCTGGCTTGACGGGCATTACTCTGGAGAAGGCACTGCGAAAGGCGACACGGAAACCCCCATAATGGCTGAACTTGAAACAATATGCTCCTCTGGGCTCAGACACGTCGTGCTGATTGATGATGCACGGCTATTCACGGGCAATGGGGATTATCCATCAATATCTGAACTTGAGAAGTATGTGCGTGACAGGAAAAAGAGCATAATATTCGAGATAAATGACGGCATAATCCGGCTGACGCCGGGGCTTTGAAGCGGGTTAGCGCGATGATACTCTATTTCGACAACTACATAACAGACGAGCCGCTCCTCAAGGGGCTCTACCAACAGCTTGACGATGTGAGGAATTCCTGCCCTGCTTATAGGATGCCTGACAAGCTTTCAGTGGCGATGTACACGCTGGCAAGCTATGCCGCCCTGGACTGGTCGGCGGTCATAATCAAATACGAGCTTCAGGACAAGTCAAAAACCGATGAGTTTGAGAGATTCGTGAAGGGCATCTTTCCAAAGGCGAAAATAATCCGCGGCAGGAGCGACACGCAGGAGAAGTTCAGGGAATCGCTGAAGATGATGCGAGAAATCGGCGATGAATGGATTTTCTTCGCAGGAAATGTGGACCATCCTTTCGTGGCAAGCGAAACCCAAACGCTGCAGGCTTGTCTTGTTGAGGCGAAGAGGCTAAAAGGAAAATATCCAATTGTGTCTGTTTTGTATTCCCACTTTGGCGAAGCCAGGAGCATGGTGGATCCGACGTCTTACAGGCACAACAAGGACGTGTCTGTGATTGGGAAGAACAGCTTCTACACTTCAGTTGTCTTCCCGGAAGGCAAGAGCCCTGGGTTTTTTGATTCCATACAAGTGGTGCACGTGGACATGATGTCCCACTGGTTTGAGAGCAAGGACATGGCGGGAAAGCGGGTGATACGCGCAGAATCTGTCTCAGGAGCTGTTAATGTGCCGCAGCACGCACTGGTCATTCCAAAAAGTGAGGTCTGCGCGCACTTTGACGGCTATTCGCACATCAAGTTCCATGTCCCGACAGACCCAAACGATGTGCTGCCGCCGCTCTTCATACCAAAAGGCTTTTTCGAGCGGAAGATAACAATCGCATTTGGCTATCCCGATTACCGAGAGGGCTTTGTGAACATCAACCCTATGAAGGAAAAATACAGCTTCCGCGACAGGGTGAATGGGACCGACCTCAAGATCATGCCTGAAAGCCTGCCCCTTTTCTGGAAAGGAAGGGTGGAGAAACTGGACATAAACCCCAAAGCAGATATGCTGGCAATGCAGGCAGCATACGAGCGGGACTTGGCGCTGCGCGCCAATCCGTGGCCCTGCAAAGGCGCGCTTGACAGGGCAAGAATAGGGCTCGTGCTGCAGTGGCGCGCTCTGAAATACTTCGTGGAAAATCCAGAGGCGCTTGCCGCTGTGAAAGAATACGGCTACAGCTTCAATGTGCTGCGCAAAAAGGCGCTTTATGCTATGATAATCGGCGGATACAAAGTCGGCATTTTCAGGAAAAAAGAAAAGAAAGGCTGACTGGCGCTCAAAGTTTTTTGGAAGAGGCAACATCCACAAAGAAGCAAATTATCTTTTTCTCAGCGCAGCAACCACGTTTCTTTCAATGCCGGCAAGGCTTGGCTTCCTACCGGTGTAAAGTTCGAACTGCGCCAGCCCCTGGTACAAGGACATCTTGTAGCCAGGTATTGTCGTCTTTCCCGTCCTTCTTGCGGTGCGTATAAGGCTAGTTTCAACAGGATTGTTCACCACGTCTGCAACTGCCTTGAATGAAGCAAGTTCATTTTTAGTGATTGGCATCTTCGATACATTAGAGAACATCCCGACTGGCGTGGCATTGAAAAACAGGTATGCGCCGCAATTCCTAATGCCGTTTCTTGGAAGATAGGCGCATTTGAACTCTGCGCACAGTTTTTTTGCCTTGCGTTTGTTTCTTGCGCAAACGAATATTTTTTTTGTCCCGAGCTTTTTCAATGCGAGGACGGCAGCGCGCGCAGCCCCGCCATTGCCAAGTACCACTGCAGATTTTCCATTTAGCCCGCATTTCTCGCCAACTGCACGGGCAAAGCCAAGATAGTCTGTGTTGTGCCCAATCAAAATGCCATTGTTATTGACGATTGTGTTTACTGCGCCAATTTTTTTTGCGGCAGGCACTACGCAGTCCAAGTATCTTATGACCTGAATTTTATGGGGCATTGATACCCCGCAGCCGCGTATATGAAGTGCGCGTATAGCCGCAACCGCGCCGGGAAGTCCCATCAAATCGACTTGAATGGGTTTGTATGCCCAATCCATGCCCATTTTTTCAAAAAGCAGGCCAAAGAGCGTGGCTCCGAAGTTAGACGGCTTGCCGGCAAGCGATATGCAAAGAACGGTATCCTTGCCTATTGGTTTTGAGCGCATAATCACACTTTTTGGTAAAGGCATTGGTATAGCTCAAGTTTGCCCAGGTAGAACAGAAGCTCGTCGAACGGGGCGTGGTGCAGCGGGCTCATGTTCAAGTGTATCAGAGCATGCATGAGCTTGACCTTGTTCATGCTGTATCCTTTTGACAGCAGGAATTTTTCATATATTGGCTTGCAGGACGTTATGCTATATTTCGAATAGAAGTCAATCGAGACTCTGTCCCCCTCCTTTTTCACCGAATAAAGGTTGTTGTTTATTGCCTCATGGGACATGTTGACTGCATAGTACAGCTTTCCCAGGTCATAATACAAGTCGCCGTATTCGAGCAGCCCGGAAAACTCATGGCGCCAGTCAAGCAGCACGAACTCCGGCCCGTCACGCTCCCGCGAAACCACCACGTTGTCAAACTGGAGGTCGCCGTGGATAAGGGCAGGAACCCCGTTTGAAAGGGACTCCCAGTCTATTTTTTTGAGCATTTCCTGGAGTCGCGGGACATGCACCCCGTTTATCACGTTCTCGGTGTCAAGTATGCGCGTCTTCTCGTGGAATTTCGCGATGCGGGAGAGCGTTTTGTCTTTGTAGAATGCCAGGCATGCCTTATGGAATTCCTCTGTTTTCGTCGCATCCAGTTTCCTTTCTTTCCAAAGGTTGGCTGAAAGCCATTCTAAGTAGCGCTGGAATTTCGAGTGCGTGAGCTCGGCAGCGAGAACCTGCCCGCTGACTTTTTTGTAGGCATAGAAATTTTCAGTGTGGGCAGTCACTTTTGGAACCAGTCCTTCGAGTATCCTGCTTCGTTCCACCCGGTCAGCTACGATTTTCGGGTCGCAGAAGTATTTTACCACTCGGTCGCCCACAAAATATATTTGCTCCCCTTTCTTGTCAAAATTCTTGAAGTCCGACTTGAACGCCTTGCACGTTTCGGCATACGATTCCTGCGTTCCGGTGTCGTGCCAGGTGAAAGGCTCTGCGACGAGGGTTTTTCCAATCAGCCCCTCGAATCCGTTTGACCACTGCACTTCGCCCCCGATTATCGCCCGGTTTGTCTCAAGGCTGCCCCAGAACTCAATATAGTCCTTTATTCCGGCAAGCCCGATGAATGCGTGCTTGTTGCTTGTTTTTATCTTGTCGAATATTTCCACGACTGCGCCATCTTGGATGTTGTAGGAGCAGAATCGGGATGTGTCTTCGACTTCAGATACTCCTACCCAGTTGTAATTGGGCGGCTTTGGTTTCTCTGACACGATAGTATCCACGGTGGTTAGGAGGAATGGGCACTGAAGATTGTCCTTTGCTGCAAAAAGCGAATAGCCCGGGCCGGTCCCAACTCCAGCGTACTTGTCAACCTCCACAAACTCAAAACGGCGGTCCGGATGGGCAAGCTGCAGATACTGCTTAAGGGTCTCTTTTCTGTAGCCTAGGACGACCACTATGGGCACAGTGGTTGGAAACTGCTCGACTATGTGCGAGATGACTGGCTTGTAGTTGAGAGGCAATAGCGCCTTGTTCAGCTCATCAGTGAAATCTCCCATGCGCGAGCCGATTCCTGCCGCGACTATGCAAATCTTGTAGGTGTGAGTCATTTTTTCTCCCCGTGTTCGGATGGAATATATCCGTCCTGCCTCTTGTAATCGTCCGAGACGCGCACCACGTCGTCAAGATGGTTTGTGGATGCTTCCACAAGTATGGTGTCTTCGAGCGCTTCCACGCGATGGATGAGCCCTGGCGGAACCTGGATGCACGTCTTTGGGCCAAGCTCTTCCATCTTAACTTGCTGGTCCTTTGTTTTTTGGTAGTGCAGGACTATCCTGCCTGAATATACAAAGTTGGTTTCGCGCTTGTGCACATGATATTGAAGGCTGGTCTTGGTGCCTTTTTTCAGGTGAATGATCTTTAGTGCGTATGGGGCGCCCTCTCCGTAAGAAAGCCAGGTTTCACTGCCCCATGGCTTGCTGACGACCTTCAATTCAGCCTCACGTTGTATTTCGATTGAAACCGTCAATCGCTCACCCACCGAAACGTGAAACGGTGTATGCTGCGCAATATTTAATAACCTCTACCGTCACATTCACCCGTTGGTTTTGGCTGAAAAACCTCTTTGCAAGCTAGGGGATGGGGATAAAATGGAATTCAAACACTTTGTTCTTGACGTCGACGGGGTGCTTGCCCGGTCCGAGGTTTACTATAACTCGGACGGCAAGGCCATGAAAGTATTCGGCCCGGACGACCATGACGCGCTTAATATGCTCCGCGACAAGATGAAGGTGGAGTTCATGACATCGGACAAGCGGGGCTTTCCGATAAGCAAGAAGCGCGTGGTGGATGACATGGGTTATGAGCTTCATCTTGTCTCAAATTACACCCGCCTCAAGTGGATGTCTGAAAAATACTCCCTCAAAGAGACAATATACATGGGGGACGGCATATTGGACGCCGAAATATTCCGGCAGATTGGCTATTCGATATGCCCATCCGACGGCTTTTACCTCACACGCCAGCAAGCCGATTTTGTCACAGATGCCAAAGGGGGCAACCGCGCGGTTGCAGAGGCGTGCGTGCACATATTGAACAAATTCTACCATGTTTTCGATATAACTCCGAACGTTAACTACGGTATCTGGAAGCACGGCTCCGGAGAAGCCAAAGGGAAGGAATAGTGGATGCAAAAGATGAAAGAGGCTATTTTGCGCATCGTGGGCGAAGGGCAGGTGGCGATTGGCATAGGCCCGATGAGCAGGCGGTGTGTAGATGCTGTTTATCGGTATTCGAACGACAACGCACAACCAATAATGTTGATTGCCAGCAGGCGCCAGGTGGAATGCGAAAAGCTCGGGCGGGGCTATGTTAATAGCTGGACCACTGAAGAGTTCGGAAAATACTGTGCAAGGCTTAAGGCGGAATTCCCAAATAGTCAGGTTTTCCTGTGCCGTGACCACGGCGGCCCATGGCAGGGGAGCGGCGAGGAGGGGATGGATCTTGAGCAAGCAATGGAGCGGGCTGAAAAAAGTTTCGAGGCGGACATACTTTCAGGATTCGATCTCCTTCATGTGGACCCAAGCCTTTGCCGTGACGGGAATGTCTCGACCCGCGCAGTGCTTGAAAACACAGCGAGGCTCCTTAGGCACTGCGACAGGTTTGCCAAGACGCATGAGATGGCAATCGAATATGAAATAGGGACGGAAGAGAACATAGGCACCATCACCACGCCGGAAAGTTTTTCCCAGCTGGTCGGGGGAATCGCAGCGGTCTGTGCAAGGGATGGAATAAGCAAGCCCATATTTGTTGTCGGCCAAACAAACAGCCTGGTTAAAGAGATGCGCCAAATCGGGGAGTTCAACTCGAAAAACACAATGATGCTGATGAATGCGGCTGCAAGCCACGGCTTCCTTCTCAAGGAGCATAATGCAGACTATCTTTCAGAATATCAGTTCAAACAGCGGCTTGCTGCCAGATTACCCGCGATGAACGTGGCGCCCGAGTTCGGTGTCTTGGAAAGCCAAGCTTTTGTTGCGTTCTGCCTGAAAAACGGGCATGCAGACGAAGTTGACCGTTTCCTACGCCTTTCGCTCGAATCCGGCAAATGGAGAAAATGGCTCATCAACCCGGATTATGTGAGCGATTATGACAAGGCCATCATATCTGGCCACTATGTTTTTGGACAGCCGGAGTTCATGGAAATATGCCGCGGCATTGATGATATAAAGTTAGAAAAGGAGATAACGGGCGTGCTTGGTGCAAGGCTGGATTTCTATTTCAAGAGATACGGCCGTAAACTCAGTTAAGTTCGTCTATTCTCAAAGCGCAAGTAAAATCTTCATAAAACGCCTTTTGGGGTGCGGAAGGCACAGATATTAAGTTTTTCGAAAAATACTCATTAATCAGAGCCTGTCAGAAAGAAGGTGCGCGCTTATGCCTCAAACCATCGATGCCATTGTCCTGGCGGGCGGCAAGGGGACGCGCCTGGCCGAGCTCACGCGCGAGCTGCCCAAGCCCCTCCTCAAGGTGTGCGGCAAGCCGATACTTGACCATATACTCGACTGGCTGGAAGCAAACGGGATTGCGCGCATTTATGTTTCCACCGGGTACCAGGCTGAAAAAATCCACCGGCACCTAGATGCAACCGGGAGGAAAACCACCCTTTTTGTCCAGGAGCGCGAGCCGCTTGGCACGGCAGGCGCAGTTTTGGAGATTGCCAAAAAGCACAATCTGTCAGACCCGTTTTTCGTGATATATGGCGATGAAATCTCAAGCATAGAGCTTACGCCCATGCTGGAATTCCACAATGGGAAAAAAGCCGAGGCGACCCTGCTTGTCGGCCCTTCAATCCATCCGCACGACTCGGACCTCCTCGAGCTGGATGAGGGCAGCCGTATCACAGTGATCCACCCAAAGCCGCACGAGGCTGGAAAGTGCTTCCACAACCTTTCCAACAAGGCTCTTTACGTGCTGACGAAAAAATTCCTCCAAAGGGTTCCTGGAGGCAAGGCAATTGATTTTGGCAGGGAAGTGTTCCCGTCTGCCGCCAGCGAGGGCGCGAGGATGTTCGGCTACCAAAGCGGGGAGTACATATTCGACGTTGGCACAAAGGAGAGGCTTGCGCAGGCAGAAGAGGACCTGAAGATGGGGCGGAACCGCATGGGCAGTGCGAAGCGCCCCCGGCCCTGCGTTTTCCTTGACCGCGACGGAGTGATCAATTTCGAGATCAACGGGGTGCTCAAGCCCGAAGATTTGAAGATAATCGAGGGGATTCCCGAATGCATAGGCCGGCTCAACCGCGAGGGCGTTCTGGTCATTGTGACTACCAATCAACCTTATGTTGCAAAGGGGATGCTCTCGCTTAAAACGCTTGATGAGATACATAAAAGGCTGGAATGGGAGCTTGGCATGAAAGGAGCATACATGGACAAAATCTATTTCTGTCCGCACCATCCTGAGAAAGGCCATGCTGGGGAGGTGCCCGGATTGAAAATCGACTGCGGATGCAGGAAGCCTAAGGCAGGCATGATCGACTCTGCCTTTTCCGATTTTCACATAGACGGGGAAAGGTCGGTTGTGGTGGGCGACAGCGAGCGCGATGTCGGGATGGCAAGGGCGGCAAAGATAGATTATTATAAAGTCGAGCCAAATTCAAGCCCGGGGGAGTGGCTGGAAAAGGTTCTGAAAAGATTGGAGAGGGTGGAAACATAATTGTTGCAAAAGCGCCGTTTAGAATAAGTTTTGTCGGAGGGGGCTCGGACCTGCCAGCTTTCTATGAAAAGTCGGACGGGGCCGTCCTTTCGGCAACAATAGACAAATATGTCTATATAATAACCCATCCTTTTTTTGAGAGGGACAAGATCCGGCTCAAATACCTGCAGACTGAGACGGTGAAAAGTGTTGGCGAGATCCGCCACCCGATAATCCGGGCGTGCATGGAGCTTCTGGATCCGGGCAAGGGGATCGAGATCGCCTCGCTTGCAGACATACCTGCGGGAACCGGGATGGGCTCCTCAAGCGCGTTCACGGTCGGGCTTTTGCAGAACCTGCATGCTCTCAAAAACGAGGTAATTGAGAAAAACGCGCTTGCTGAAATGGCCTGCAAGGTGGAGATCGACATTCTTGGCGAGCCGATCGGGAAGCAGGACCAGTATTCATCCGCATACGGGGGGATGAATGTTTTTGAATTCAAGAAAGGCGGGGAAGTGAAAGCTACGCCCATAAACCTAAAAAAAGCCGATTTTGAGCTTCTTAACGAAAACACATTGCTTTTTTTTACCGGGGAGACAAGAAGCGCAAGCGAGCTTTTGCGCAGGCAGTCGAGCGGGTACGAAGACAAAAAGAAAATGGACGCGCAGCGGAAGATGGTGGCGCTCGTCTGGGAACTCAAAGATGCGCTTGCATCGTCCGACCTGAACGAATTCGGGCGGCTGCTTGGCAAGAACTGGGAGCTCAAAAAGCAGCTGAATAATCTCACAACAACCGCTATAGACTGCCACTATGAACGGGCAGTTGCAGCGGGCGCGCTCGGTGGCAAGCTTTTAGGAGCAGGGGGAGGCGGGTTCCTTCTCTTTTACTGCGAGCCGGAAAAGCAGCAAAAGGTGAGGGAAGCTCTATATGGCTTGTATGAGCTTTCCTTCCGCTTTGATACCGAGGGCTCAAAAATAATACTTTCTGACAGGACATGAGGTGGCGCAATGATGCTTGAAAAAAATGCGGATGAATACATGGCAACGCTCTGCAAGGCAATAGCGAGCATAGACCGGAAAAAAATATCCGAGTTTGCGGACATCCTGCTTGAAAAGAGGGACTCGCAGCGCTTGATTTTGGTATTCGGGAACGGCGGCTCTGCCACCACAGCAGCGCATTTTGTCTGTGACCTTTCCAAGATGGCAAGTTATGGCAAGGAAAAGCGGTTCCGGGCAGTCTGTCTAAGCGACAACGTGCCTACAATGATGGCTTATGCCAATGACGTTTCCTATAGCGAAATATTCATAGAGCAGGCCAAGAACCTGGCGCAGAAGGGTGACCTTGCAATTGCGATAAGCGGGAGCGGGAACTCTCCAAATGTGCTTGAGGCGATTGATTATTGCAATGCGCACGGAATTGACACGGTCGGCATCTGCGGCTACGGCGGCGGACAGCTTTCAAAGAAGGCGAAATTCACCATAACTCTTGAGAGCAAGGACATGCAGGTTGTCGAGGATGCGCATCTTGCAATACTGCACTGCGCGTCAAGACTCGCTTGCGGAAACGGAGATGGCCGTTGATATGGGAAATCCTAACATTTCAGCCCTGATGATATACTATGACCGCGGGGATGTCGAGTCCCGCCGCTACTTTTCGGATGCGGTTCAAAGCATTTTGGATCAGACCTATAAAAATATCGAGATTGTGCTGGTGGTCTCAGGCGAGCGCAGTTTTGCACGCAAGCTCGCGTTGCGTTCGAAAAAAATCAGGCTGTTCTTTCAGAAAGAGAGCAGTTTCCGAGGAAGGACGCTTGCCCAACGAGTGCATGACCTGAACTCAGCCCGCAACATCTGCCTAAAAAGAGCAAGGGGGGCGTATATCTGCTGGCTGGATGCGGATGATATTTCCTTGCCCGACAGGATGCAGCGGCAGCTTGCTTACCTGCAGATGCACCCGGAAATCGGGCTGGTGGGCTCATCGATGATTCTGGTCGATGGGGACAACAACACCATTGGGATGCGCTTGGCACCGGAAACGGACGCGCAGATAAGGCGTAAATTCATGCAGTTCAATCCAATCCCGCAGTCTACAGTCATGGCTTATCGCAAACTGCTATTGGATGTCGGAGGATACTGCCTGGATGAAATAGCTGAGGATTTCGAGCTTTGGGTCCGGCTTGCCAAGGTCACAAAATTCCACAACATGAAAGAGCCGGTCATACGCTACCGCGTGCACAAGATAGCAGCATCGACAGAGTACAAGTTGCAGCTCTACCTAAGCTCGTTTCGCACCAAAATGCGCGCCGTGCGCACTCTTAGCATGTTTCCGGGCCCATCTGATTTGGCAGTAAACGCATTCCAGTTGATTTCCTTGCTCTTTCCAGAAGGAATCAGGCGGACTGTGTTGGAGCGGCTGCGCTCAAGGTTTGTTATCGGCAATAAGTAAGACTCTCAGCTTAAGCAAAAGGTGCTGCGTCAATTTGCAGTTTACTGGTTCATTGTCGCTGTGACTTGATCGACATATCCTTCCTTATTGCCCTTGAAAAGCCCGTCCTTCATCTTGTATATCTTCACCTCTCCGCTCTTGCTTTTGTAAACAAGGTCAAAGCCGGGCAGATTCTCAAGATAAAATCCCTTATAGAGGTTTGATTTGTAGAAATCCGAGGGCGAGTCTTTCATCGAGCTTGCGTAGCTTCCCTGCCCATCGGGCCATATCGGCTGTTCATCGTAAACTTTCTCCACAACGTAATATTCCTGGTTGTCCTCCGCAGTTCTCACAAAGCCTTTCGAGAGCACAAGATCCCCGTTTTCATCCTTCCGGTCAAGGTAATAAGTCGCAGTCACCTGCTCCCCGTTCAAAAGCGTTGTTTCGCCCACACAGTAGTCTGGTTTCTCCTGATCTATCCCGTTCCTGCTTAAACGGTATGCCAAAATGCCGCTGCGCTGCTGGCTTTCGGACAGAGTGCAGGTGTTCTGGGCTGTCTGGGTTTTGGGTATCAGAATCCGCTCCGGGCTATGGATAAACTCGCAGTCCGATCTGCCCGGAGCCTGGGCAACCGAGGTTTCGCCTTCGTGCGCGCAACCGAGATAATTGAGCGCTCCATACTTGCCCCCGAAGCTTGAGCCGCCGATAAGCTCGACATCGAAAAGAACATATTGGCTGTCGAAATAATTCATCGAATCTATCAAGTCCTGCGTGGAGCCGATGATGTAGTCATGAGCCACTCTGCCAATCATGCCTTTTGAGGCGTGTTCGTTCCTAAGGACGGTTTTCCTGTCTCCTAGGTAATTCGTCCAGTGGCCGTAGTCCCACCATGAAGTTACACGGTCAGATGGATCGAGGTTTCCGTTTATCCATTCCATGCTGTCCACCCAGTAGTCGGCAAGCCGGTTGCATCTGAAGGAAGCGCCCGCGCGCGCCATGCTTGAAGCCGTCTTCGAAGCCTCGTCATCTTTCGGGAATACCTCGCTCAATGTGAGCTGCGAGAATACGCATATCTTGTAGTTGTACTGGTTGTTCATGCTGTCCGAGAAATTCTTTTCATACCCTGCAGCGCAGATTTCGGCATCATATCCTCCCTGTTTTCGTACCTCTTCGCAAAGGGCGGCCAATCGTGGCATTGCGAAGGACGGGTTATCTTGATACCTGACCTCAAGGGATTTTCCAAGTATCATTGTTGGGTATGCGTTTGGCAGGTACATCTGACAGACAATGAGCAGCACAATCAGGATGCTGAAAGCATGTTTCACACCGGCGGCAGTCACCTTTTTCGCCTTTATGTGCATGGCAAGCCAGGTGGCAAATCTTTCAAGTTCCGCGATGGCTGCCGTGGCGGCTATGGCCAATGAAAGACCGACGAAAACGGTGTATTTTATCTTATTTAGCCCGATATAGGTGACAGGGAGTATCAGCAGGAGGATAAGTATTGCAATGGACGGGGCATCGCGCTCGTCTTTCTTGCGGGTAAAATGATGCACGAGAAGCCCGATGGTGCAGACTGAAAGGAAGAAAAACAGTAGCGAATCCGATTTGTCCCCGGTGGATATGCTGGTGCCTATCACTGCGTTGAACACGCCATCTGCCAGTGCAAAAGCCGTATCGCACACAAGCGAGAATGGCGCGGCGATTACGCCCAATGCCCCATAGAAAGCGTTGAACGACGCCTGGGCAAAGCCCTTGGGGGAATCGACAATATGCTCGTTTGGAACAAAAGCAAGGAAACCGGCTTCTCCCTCGAAATTCGCCCCTGCCTCGTTCTGCTCCGCGATGGTCCTTTCAAGAGGGGCTTTGAATTCGGCTATTCCAAGATAATTTTTCATCATTCCTTTTGCCATATTGCCGGCAGGATTGCTCACCATAAGGCCAAGGAAAGCCAGGATGACCAATGCAACCAGAGCAAATTTCCTCTGCTTCTCGGTAATTCCAAATGCGAAAGATCTCTCGATTCCTATCGTAAGAATGCACGCAAGAATCACCATGAGTGGAAATCCTGAAAATAACACTAGCGTCCCTCCGACGCCAGATGTGAAAATTCCCTGCGTCAGTATCCCTGCCACGAGTCCTGAGGCGATCACCAGCGTTATCTTCGTGAAATGCTCGTTCTTTTTTCCCCTGGCAAAGTAATCAATTGACTGGAGTGCGATGAAACCTGCAAGCGGCAGGCCTATCACCGAAGCGTAGTTTGAGCCAGCGACACAGGCGAAGAGCGAAAGCGCGCAGACCGCCGCAACTGAAAGGTCATTTTTTTGGTATGCGTATGCCGCGGTGCCCAGGGCAAGGAACACGGTTGCAATTCCGAATGGCACCGCCTCGTTGACTCCGGCAGACATCTTGAATATTGTGATGGGGAGGAACGCCATCAAAAAAGCGGCAAGCACGCCGTAGCGCTTTCCGTAATAGGAGGCAAAAAGAAGATATATGCCGAAAGCGGCAAGCGCGGCTGATATTGGCGGCAGCCAGTTTGATGTGAGGTATAGCAAGTAATTGCTGTACTCCCCACCTGAAGTATAGAGTGCGTACCATTGCGCTTCGATGTACATCTTAAGCGAAGGATAGCCCCGGTGGCCGGTGTTTTTCAGCTCAGGCCACCACGCAGTGTCATCCGTCATCGGCACCTCTCCAAGGCGTATTATCTGCCCTGAGCCATAAACATAGAAATACGGGTCAAGCTCGGAATAAATCGGGCTGTAGGTCTGGATGCGCATCCAAAACGAGAGGAACACGACCAGGAGAAGAAGCGCGCCTGCGGCATGCTTTTTTCCCAGTTCAAGCGCGTTTTCGTAACTCAATTTCATTTCGGGCATTTTGAATGCAAGGGAAAACGCGCCCTCGCGCAGCCCATAGAAAAGCCCTGCCGTAGTCAGCAAGACCGTGTTGACAAACGAGAAGAACAGGCTGTACTTGAGCCCGGCAATGTTTTCCAATATAAGAAGCGTTGGGCTTGCCACCATGCCTATGAAAAAGCACAGGATAAGCTTTTCGAGGCGCGAGAGCTCGCTTTTCCTAAGAAGAGGGATGCCGATGGCAAGGCCCGGCACGAGTGCGGAAGCAAGCACGATGAGTGTATAGTATACTGAATTGAACTCGATTGCAGACATATCAACCCCCCAATGGGCTCTCTTCGTTCGCAAGCGTGCTAAGACGGCCGCTCCCGACAGCCGATTCTTCACCCTTCCAGACGAAGATCTTCAAGCCTGAACGGCTTGGAGAGACAGCCGCAAAAGCGGCTGGAAAAGCAGACGATTACCCACATTCATCTATAAAAACCTGCGCCATACTATCGTTTTCCGATGTTCGACGTCCATGTTATTGGCGGCGGGCCTGCCGGGCTTTTTGCGGGCATAGCCGCCTTGCAGGAAGGGAAGAAAGTACTTCTTTCGGAAGAGCATAGGTCAATAGGCGAGCCGGAAGCATGCTCGGGGCTTATTTCGAAGTCCGGGCTTGATTCCCTGCGCCCCTACATAGACTACAACGAGGCGGTGATAAACGAGATAAATTCCGCAAAATTCCTATTTGGCCGGCGGGAGTTTACGGTTTTGCCGAAGAAGGAAACAGCGCTGCTCGTTTCGAGAAGCATACTCGATTCTATTGCGGCAGACAGATTTGAAAAGGAAGGGGGAAAACTTGAACTTGGCATGAAAGTGACTAGGGGCTTTCAGGCAAAAAGCATAATCGGCGCGGACGGCCCGGCATCGTTTGTTGCCGATTTTTTCGGCTTTCCGAAAATAAGGCATTTCATAAGCGCGATGCAGGGCGATTTTCACTACGCTTGCGAAAATCCGCACCAAGCGCAGATATTCGTCTCCTCACGTGAATTCCCGGGATTTTTCGGATGGGTGATCCCAAAAAGCGAGTCTGAGGCGAAAATCGGGCTTGGCGTTTCCCAGCCGAACCATCCGCTTTCGCACTACCGCAATTTCATCGCCAGGCTTGGCGTCAAAACAAAGCCAACCCGCGAATTTGCCGCGGTGATACCGGTCGAGGCCAGAAAGAGGACGGCAATGGAAAAAGCGGATAGGTGCATCCTTCTTGCCGGGGACTCTGCAGGGCAGGTAAAAGCCACAACCGGGGGCGGGGTTTTCTTCGGGGCGAATTGCGGGCTTCTCGCAGGGAAACATTCCTGCCAGCCTGAAAAATACGAGCAGGCCTGGCGATCAAAATTCGGGCTTGACCTTTCATTGCACGGGCGCATCCGCGCACTTTTGAATTTAAACGGCGGGCAGCCCCCCGCCGCAGGAGTTTCACTGGCAAAATCGCTCTTTTTTGAAGACCTTCTCTCGGAAGAGGGGAAGATGGATCGCCTAAGCGGCATGCTTTCGCCATCAATTATATCTTCATATGCCTCAATAATGGCAAAGAGGATTTCAGGCGGGAAAAAATGACTTGCAAACCTTTCAAGGCGGACCTCCATATTCACACGTGCCACTCAAAGGATTCTCTTGCAAAGCCCAAAGACGTTCTTTCGGAAGCGGTGAAAAAGGGGATGTCTGCGGTCGCAATCACAGATCACAATGAAGTGGATGGCGCATTTGAGGCGGCGCAAATAGCAAAAGATGAACGACTGCCAATCCAGGTTATAATCGGCGAGGAAGTGCTTTGCGAAGAAGGGGATTTGCTGGTCTATTTTCTCAAAAGGAGGATAAATCCTGGCCCTTTGAACGAAGTCCTAAAAGAGGTGAAGAGGCAGGGCGCGGCATGCTGCGCCGCTCACCCATATGATTTTGCAAGGCATGCGATCTGCCTTAAGAAACTCGACCGCGCCACGATTTTTGGGATAGACGCAATCGAAGCGTTCAACGCGCGCACCCCTATCGAATCGATGGACAGGAAAGCACGCCTTTTTGCGGAATCGCACGGCAAGGCGGCTCTTGCCGGAAGCGACGCGCACCATCCGTCAGAAGTCGGAACCGCATACGTTGAATTTTCAGGAATAAGGAGCCTTGACAAAAAATCGCTCCTGTCTGCCAAGAGAAGGATCCGCGGCTCGCGTTCCCTATTGATCGTCCGCCTCTACACGCGTTATGCCGCATTGAGGAAGCGGCTTGCAGGCAACAGGAAGGCGCAGCCTTAGATTCCGCTGCAAACAGGCAAGGCGTTCTTGCGCCATCCTCAAAAAAAGCGCAACCGTAATAAACACAGTCTTCGACTAATTGCCGGGAGGAATTAGAGGGTCATCATGAGGCCAAAGCACATCGCGATAATCCCGGATGGCAACCGCCGCTGGGCAAAAAGGCACAAAAAGCCCCTTCTTTACGGGCACGAAAAGGGAATCGAGAACATAGGTAACGTCCTCAAGTGGTGCAGGAAGCACCGCATCAGGACGCTTTCAATGTGGGGCTTCTCAACCGAGAATTTCATGCGCAATAAGGATGAAGTGAAGGGGCTGTTTTCTCTTTTCAACCTGAAGCTTTCCGAGGGGCTGAAGGAAGATTACATGAAATACGGCGTGCGCGTGCGTTTCTTGGGCAGGATTTCCGAATTCCCCAAAGAGGTTCGGGAAAAAATGCAAAAAGTCGAGGCGGACACCTCGAAAAACCGCAAGTACTCGCTCAACCTGCTGCTTGCCTATGGCGGGCGGCACGAGCTTCTTGACGCGGTGAACAAGGCGCTTTTGATGGGCGTGAAAAAGCTTGACGAAAAGCGGTTCGAAGGCCTTTTGTACACAGCCGGCATTTCCGATCCAGATTTGGTGATACGCACTTCCGGCGAGGTCCGCACAAGCGGCTTTATGCCATGGCAGTCCGCATACTCGGAATATTATTTTTCAAGGAAGCTCTGGCCTGACTTCGACAGGGCGGAATTCAGGCGCGCGCTGTCCGATTATTCCAAGCGGAAACGCAAATGGGGAAGGTAATCTCGAATGGCTGGAAAAAGAAGCCGGGCAAAGGAAAAGGTTTCCAAACCATCAAGGAGCGCAAAGCCGGCACGATTGGAAAAAAACCCGGGCAACGGAGCAATCTGCCTTGTTTTGAATTCTTCACGCAAAAAATCCGCTCGCTTCCCGCTTGAAATCGCCGACAGCGAGCTTTCCCGCACGCGCGGGCTCATGTTCCGCGGAAAAGTCGTCCCCATCCTTTTTGTTTTCAGTTCCCCGGGCGTCTACCCAATCCACTCGTTTTTCGTGCCGGGAGTTTTTGACGCGGTCTATCTTTCCGGAAAAGGAGAAGTGGTCGAGATGTTTTTGGGCATAGCCCCGGGAAGGCCATTGATATGCCCCAAGAAAAACGCGGCATATCTTCTCGAGCTTCCCCCAAATCTGACTTTCAGGCTTGGCATAAAAACGGGAGACATCCTCGAGTGGCGGTGGAATAGCAAGAATGGGTGAAAACGCCCCGGGTGACCTGGGGTGAAAAGGGGTAATCGCATGGAAAGCCTTGGGTGGTCTGTTTGGAACCACGATGCCGATTACAAGCTTAGCCTTCCCCACATGTCATCAGAGGAAAAAGAGGTTGTGCTTGCGGTTGCCAGCCGCTTTTTGGCGCTTGCGCAGCGCCTTGAAATCGCGGACGACGGGGCTGCGCGAGACGAGATAACCAAGCTTCTTTCCGTTTATTTATGCGAATGCAGGATAGATGCCGATCACGACCAGCACAAATACCTCTCGGACGCGGTTTTTCTCCAGACTTTCGGGCTGGGCTTTCTTGGCGAGCTTCTCCTGGACGAGTCGCTCGAGGAGATCGCGGTAATCGGGCTTGGAAAGCCGGTGTTCGTGTTCGTCAGGGGTCACGGCTGGAAGAGGACGAATGTTTCAATCGACAGCCAGGAGTATTTCGTTTCCCTCGCAAACCGGCTTGGCCGCGGGCTTGGACGAAGGCTCACCTCCCAGCAGCCCAGGCTCAACGCAACGCTTTCGGACGGCTCGCGCCTCCACGCCACAATGCCGCCTATCTCATCCTGCGAGCTTACCATAAGGAAATTCAGCCGCGACCCGCTCTCGCCTTTTGACCTGATGGCATATGGCACGTGGGGCGCAAGGGAGCTCTCGCTTCTTTCGCTTGCCTTGCAGTCCGACCTGTCGGTTCTTTTCTGCGGCAACACCGCAAGCGGCAAAACATCCACACTCAATGCGCTTCTTTCGTTTGTTCCGTCTTCCGAGCGGCTGCTTCTCATAGAGGAAACGCCGGAGATTTCAGTGCCGCACCCCCACCAGCTGAGGATGGTCCCCTTCGAGGAAGGGAACATCGGAATGGTCGAGCTCGTGCGGGATTCGCTTCGCATGCGGCCGGACAAGGTCGCTGTCGGCGAGATCCGTTCATCCGACGAGGCGCGCGCCTTTGCGGAGTCCGCGCTATCAGGCCAGGCAAAGGGCTGCTATGCCACTTTCCACGCGCAGACCTCCCGCGATGCCGTCTTAAGGCTTCGCATGATGGGATGCCTTGAGGCGGACTTGGAAGGATTGGACCTGTTCGTGGTCCAGCGCAGGTTCACCACTTACGACTCAAAGAAAAGGAAAATCGGCGAATCAAGAAGGCTTTCGGAAATTTCAATCGCGGACAGGCATGACGTGCTCAATCCGATCCGCATTTTCGACAACGGGAAATTTTCAAAGAAGGGGCTCGATATTCTGCTTGCCCGGATCTCCCTTGCAAGCGGCATGCCGGGCCTGGAGGTAAGAAAAGAGCTATCGCGGCGCGAAGGGTTCCTTGGGAAAGGCCAGCGCGGAAAGCGGGCGACTTTTTCTGATTCCTTCCAAAAGATTCAGGAATACATGTTCGGAAAGATCGGCTAGATGGCGGGAACGGCATGGATGAAATTTTGGCGGCGATAAACGCAACGATTCGCTTCTCATTCGGCAGGGCAATCTTCAGCGAAAAGGCATCGGCTGGAGCAATCAGGGAGTTCGAAGCAGCAGCAATCCCGCCTGAGGGCGCGCAGCGCTTTCTTAGCGGCGCGCTTTTCCTATCGTCTGTTCTGTTCGCCATATCGTTTGTTGCCCTTTCCTTTTACCTTGATTTTCTCGACTCATTGGGGTTTTCGGCGCTATTCTCATCCGCCATTTTCGCATCGTTTTTGCTGCTTCCGGGCCTTGCAGCGCGAAAAAGGCTAGAGTGTTGCGAGATGGAGCTTCCGTTCCTCCTTCGCGAGCTTTCAGTCTACCTGGACGTAGGCATCCCGTTTGAGAAGGCGCTTTTTAGAATCGCTTCCGGGCGCTACGAGCTTTCGCGCGAGTTCGCCTATGCAATGCAGAAGATGCGCTCGGGCGCAACCGTGCAGTCCGCGCTTGCAATGGCATTTTCGCAATGCAGATCCCTCCAGGTGAAGCGGTGCGTGATGATTATCTCAACCATCTATGAAACCGGCGCAGGGACGGAGTCCCTCAAGCGCACCGCGGAAGAGCTCTCCTTGATGCAGCTTTCATCGATGCGCCTTTTGGGTGGAAGGCTTTCGCTTCTTGCCATATTGTTCGTTTCCTCCTCTGCGCTTGCGCCTGTTTTCTTCTCGGTCTATGCCGCAGTGGCGCCTCTCCTGACGCAGGACGCCATGGGCGTTACCGAGGTGTGGGTTGCGTTCATTCTGGTGTTTCCCCTCTTCAACCTGGTCGTCCTCTTCACAATGTGGCATTCGCTTCCGCCGCTTCAGAAAACGCCAAACGGGAGGCAGGGGGATCTTCGCGAGTTCCTCCGCTCCCACGGGGTGAATGCCGGCATCCGGGAATTTTTCGGATGCGTTTTTCTTTTTTCGGCTTTCCTTGCCGCAGTTTCATATTCATCCGGGTATTGGGAAATCGCGCTCCTGCTTTTTTCAATCGCGCCACTATCGTATTTCTTGCTCCAGTATCTTGTAAACAGCGAGCTTTCCAGGTCCGAGGAGCTGCTTTCCGACGCGCTTTACAGCGCAGCCGCCCTTCATCGGCTCATGCCCTTCGAGAAAATGCTCCAGCATCTCGCCGCAGGCAATTTCGGAAGGCTCTCAGGGGTGTTTGCCCTGGCGGCGCGAAGGGTGAGGGCGGGCGACAGCGTTTCGCATGCGATGGATGCGGCTTTGGACGAATGCCCCTCCTATCTTGTCGGCCGCGCATTCTCCATGCTCGTCATATGTTACGAGACTGGCGCAAACATGTCAAGCGCTTTCCGCGAGACCGCGCAGGACGTCGCCTCGTTTTTCGCCCTGGTTCGCGAGCGGACTTCGGTAATGGCGGTCCAGCGCTATACTGTGCTTGCAGCCTCGGCGCTTCTCGTGCCGTTCATACTCGGCTCAGCGCTCTCCATCGTCCCTTCCCTTTCATCCGCGTCATCCCTTGCGGATGGAGCGCGGCAGGCTGCAGACGCGCTTCCTATCGCCTGCCAGGCATATCTTCTGATAAACGCGCTCCTATCTTCGCTCATTTTAGGGATTTCCGAAGGGAAAACCTGGAAAGCCGCCGCTTATTTCGCCCTGATTGCCCCGATGGGCTATTTTGCCTTCCTGTTTGCCTATTACGGCTTGGCGCCTCCCTCCCCTGCCTGAAATTTCCGCCCATTTTATAAACTAGTCTGTCACAATCATCCCTTAGGGATGCATGCTCTACTTGAAGCGTTGAGGCTGCAAAGTCTGTCAACTTCTTGTTGCACATGCAATCTCGAAAGAATGAATTAAAGAACGGAGTTGAGATGATGGGATTCGGAAGAGGCGGATTTGGCGGAAACGACGCGCCCAAGCCTGTTAAGGTCGGCGACGAGCTCGATATAACGATTGAGGCGGTCGCAGCCAAGGGAGACGGCATAGCCAAGAAGGAAGGCTTCGTGATATTCGTCCCCGGAACAACGCAAGGCGAAGCATGCAAGATCCGCATTACGGCGGTCAAGGCATCCTGCGCGGTTGCGGAAAAAATCTAGGTTTTTTCCTTTTTCTTTTTTCTTTTCCATGTTCTTGTTTTTCCTGTTTTAATCCAACCCATAGCAAAGGCTAAAAACAGGATCGGCGATATTGCACCATGCAGAAATTCCAGTCAGACTTCATCGAGCTTGCCCTCTTCGCAGGCGCACTTAAATTCGGCAGCTTCACCCTGAAATCGGGCAGGGTTTCCCCATACTATTTCAATTCCGGGGTTTTTTACACCGGGGAGTACACGCGCGCGCTTGCAAACGTTTTTGCGCACCTGATAGCCCGCTCTCTTCCGCCCTACAAATACGACACTGTTTTCGGCCCGGCCTACAAAGGGATACCCCTCGCCGTCTCGGTCAGCATGGCGCTTGCGGCAAAAGGGATAGACAAGCCGTGGTGCTTCAACAGGAAGGAGGCAAAGGACCACGGGGACAAGGGGGTGTTTGTGGGCGCGCCTGTCGAGGACGGGCAACGGCTCATATTGCTCGACGACGTTTTCACGACCGGAGGGGCAAAAGACGAGGCGATTTTGCAGCTAAAGTCGGTGGCAAAAATAGAAATCCCGGCGGTATTCATACTTCTTGACCGGCAGGAAAAAGGGGAGGGCGGGCAGAACGCAATAGCCGAATTCGAAAAGAGGCACAACACGCGCGTTTTTTCAGTGGTGAATTCGGATGAAATTTTCAGCCACCTCTCAGTGAACAAAGTCGGCGGGAAGCTGCACGTCACAGACAAGGAGCTTCTTGCCTATAAGGGATACAGGAAGGAACACGGTGTCTGACATGGGATATGTGGAGCTTTTGGAAGAATCCGCGCTCAATCGGGGCAGCATAGTCTCTTTCGGGCTTGACCCGGATATCGGACAAATGCCAGCCGCTTTCCATTCGCAGCCAAAGGAGGGGGCGCTCGCATCATACTTTTCGCAGATAATAGACGCGGCGCTTTCCGAGCCGAATTCGATTTCCGCGATAAAGCCGAATTACGCTTATTTTGCGCAGTACGGCTTCGACGGCCTTCGCGCGCTCAAGTCCATAATTGAAAAATACAAGGGCAAGCTGCCGGTCATTCTGGACGCGAAGCGCGGCGACATAGGCAAGTCGAGCGCGGCATATGCAAAAGAGGCATTCGATTTCTGGGGCGCGGATGCGCTCACAGTCTCCCCATACATGGGGCATGACAGCCTGCTTCCTTTCCTGGAGCGCTGCAAAGGGGGCAAAGGAGTATACATCCTCTGCCGGACATCAAACGCAGGGGCGGCGGACTTCCAGTCAATGCACACCGAAACCGGCAAGATGCTCTTTTTGGAAGTGGCGAAAAAAATGAACAAGTGGCACGTGCCGGGCATGGGTGCGGTGATGGGCGCAACCGCGCTTGACGAGCTGGAGCTTGCGATGTGGAGTTTTTATGACTCTAAAAAGAAGCTGCCGCTTCTTGTCCCGGGCGTAGGCGCGCAGGGCGCGTCGGCCGCGCAGACCGCAAGGACGCTTCGCACCATTTGGCCTGAAATCCTGCCGCTTCACAGGATAAACAGCTCAAGCGCAATCGCGTATGCCTACAAAAAGGCGGGCACCGATGATTTCGTCGGTGCCGCGCTATCGGAAATAAAGCGGATGAATAAGGAGATAGGCGCGATTTAGAAGCCAGCCTGGCTCATTCCGCAGCCACTTTCCCTTCTTTTACAAAACAAGCTATCTTTCCGGCAAGCTCGGAAATCTTCAGCCTTATCTGTTTCCCGTCGTTTCGGAAGCGCAGTGTGACTGTCCCGTCCTTCAAGGTGTCAAAGTCGATTGTTATGCAGTAAGGCACGCCGATTTCATCCGCGCGCGCGTACCTTTTCCCGATGCTTCCCGATTCCTGGTAGTAGACGGTCAAGCCGGTTTCGCGCAGCATCTCCTCGACCTCGCGCGCCTTCACGTCCAAGCCCTCTTTTTTCATGAGCGGGAAAATCCACGCGTGATAAGGCGCGATTGCCGGCGGGAAGGCAAACCAGTCCCACTCCTTTTTTTCGCTCTTCTCGCGGAAACAATGCTCAAGCACGCACCAGAAAAGCCGGTCCGCGCCCATCGAGGGCTCGACCACATGCGGCATCACTTTCTGCTTTTCCTCATCGACAAACACGCTCATGTCTGCGCCTGAAGCCTTCGAATGCGAAGACAAGTCATAATCGGTGCGGTATGCGGTGCCGACCGTCTCCACCAATCCGCTTGAGGTTTCAACCTCCAAGTCTATGTTGCCCCTGGAGTAGTGCGGCGTCTCCTCTTTTGGCATCCTTTTGAAGGCGAATTTTTCCTCGGGTATCCCGACAGCAAGATAGAGCATTTTCTGCTTGTAAAGGAAATACGCCATTATCTCGTTCGGGATAAGCCCGTCAGTTACCGCCTTTCCAATCGGGATTTTCTCAAAGCTTTCGCCAATCGCAAAGCGCAGCGCCTCATCCTTTATTTTTCCGAACTTCGGATGAGTCTGGTCTTTTGGGTTGAAAAAGTACTCAAGCTCCATCTGCGTGAATTCGCGCCTGCGAAGCGAGCCTTGCCTTGGCGAAATCTCATTTCGGAACGAACGGCCCACCTGCCCGATGCCTATCGGCAGCCTGCTTCCGCAATTGCGCACAATCCTTGAAAAGTCCATGAATATGCCCTGCGCAGTCTCAGGCCGACAGTAGGCGGTGTTGCCGTCAATCGGCCCGATGTTCGTCTTGAACATCAGATTGAACCAGCCAACCTCGGATAGCGTGGCTTTCCTGCACTCGGGGCACTCGACTTTGTATTTTTTGATGAGCTCGGAAAGCGCCTGCGGCGGCATGCCGTCTGATTTCACCCCGTCTTTTTTCGCCATTTCGTTTTCGGAAAGCAGATGGTCTGCGCGGAACTTGTTCTTGCACAATGAGCAGGTCACAAGCGGGTCGGCGAAGTTCTCGGCGTGCCCAGAAGCCTTAAGCACGGCTTCCGGCACTATTATCGAAGTTTCTATCTCGTGGAAGCCCTCCTTTTTCAAAAATTCCATCCGCCAGAGGTCCTCCAAGTTGCGCTTTATCGCGCAGCCGACCGGCCCGTAGTCGTAAAAGCCTGCGGGCGAGCCGTAAATCTCGCTTGACGGGATGAGAATCGAGCGGCGTATCGCAACGTCCATCAGCGTGTCTTTGCGCATGCCTTTTGAAGCGTTGCCTTTGGTCTCTTCCATGGTGCTCTTTATTCTTGCTAAGTTCTATAAACATTTGGCGGCATACCCATATCAGGGAGTTGGATTTATGAAAAATTTCGGAAACAGGCCGCAGGGCAGGCCATCATCGGGCGGAGCGTCACGCGAGGAATTCTTCAACCGAGCGAAAAAGAAGGTAAGGATCGCCATCTCGTCCCGTGACAACCTCCTGATACAGACGGTCGGCGCGGTGGACGAGCTGAACAAGGCGTCAAACCTGATTTTCGAGCGGCTCACCGAATGGTACGGGATGTACTTTCCGGAATTCAGGACGCCCGACAACGCGAAATACATACAGGGGGTTCTCATATTGGACAAGAAAAACCTGGACAAGCAGGAGATAGAGAAGGTGTTCGGCCCGCAGGCGCAGTCCATCATGGACAAGGCGCGCGCTTCGGTCGGGAGCGACATGTCCGACGTGGACATGGCGCAGGTGCGCTCTCTCGCATCCCAGATACAGCTTCTCTGGAAGCTTCGCGACCAGGTCGAGTCTTACGAGGAAAAGATAGCCATCGAGCTTTGCCCGAACATGTCCCATATTGCAGGCCCGGCGCTTGCGGCAAAGCTTGTCGCGCAGGCAGGTGGGCTGCAGAGGATTTCCACTTTCCCCTCAAGCACGATACAGGTGCTCGGAGCGGAGAAGGCGCTCTTCAAGCACCTGAAGTCCGGAAGCAGGCCGCCCAAGCACGGGCTCATTTTCCAGCACGCGCTTGTAGGCAAATCACCAAGGAACGTGAGGGGAAAGATCGCAAGGCAGCTTGCCGCAAAGCTTGCAATAGCCTCGAAAGCGGATGCCATCTCGCACAACTTCATAGCCGAGAAGCTGAAAAACGACTTTGAGGCGCACGCGCAGAAGATAATCGCAAAGGAAGCGGCATCCGCGCAAAAAATGCCCCCTGAAAGAAGGGGCTAGCCGATGAAAAGGCAGAACGGTGCTTTCCCATGCCAATAAAAATACTCGCCCTTTCGGATCTGCACTCGGACGAGGCGCTTCTTGACCGCCTCCGCGCGCTATCATTGCGCAGCAATTACGACCTTGTGCTTTTCTGCGGGGATTTGACGAACCGCGGCCCGGTTTCCTATGCCGAGGAGGCAGTCTCATATTTTCCCGGGAAGGCGTACGCCGTTCATGGCAATATGGACACGCCAGACGTTGTCAATGCGCTCGCCAATACGGGCGTTCTCATACACGGAAGGAAAATCAAGCTGAAGGAATGGAACCTTGTCGGAATCGGCGGAAGCAACCCGACCCCCTTTGGCACGCCAAGCGAAATGAGCGAGGACGAGATCGAATCCGTGATTTCGAAAGCAGGCGTGGACGAGTTCTCGATTGTGCTATCCCACGCGCCTCCCTTCGGCTCGTTTGATTCGGTTGGGACGATGCACGTAGGCAGCAAGGCTGTGAGGAAGATGGTCGAGCAGAAGCACCCGATACTTCTCATCTGCGGGCATATACACGAGCACGAAGGCAAGGAGATAGTCGGGGAAACCCTGGTTGTGAAGCTTGCCCCCGCCCAGAATCTTCGCGCCGCGGAAATAACCATAGACGACCATATAGAAGTGAAGTTCATTAGCCTCTGAATTTGGGTGCTTGCTTGTTTGCAGTCAGAAAATCAAGGGCTTCCGACATGCCGGCAATACACGATCTTATGGCGCTGATTTTTCCGCACTCGCGTTCCAGGGTCCTCCCAGGCGACATTTTTTTCCTTGCCGAGCGAGGGGGGATTCCAGTCGGTTTCTGCCATTTGCGCACGAGGAAGAAAACCAAGGCTTGCTATATCGCAGGGCTTGGCGTCCTTGCCCATTATCGTGAGCACGGGGTGGGAAGCCAGCTTATGGCGCAGGCGCTCTATTTTGCGGACACGCACGGCGCGCAGGTCACGTACCTCAAAGTGCGCGCGCTCAACACCGCGTCAAAGCTTTACCTGGGCTTCGGCTTTTTCGAGAGGAGGAGCGGCGACACGCTCACGCTTGTAAGGAAAAAGCCGAGCTAGCCCATGCTAGAGGTTTTAAACCCAAAGCAGCCTATGCTTCCCATGGCAGATGAAAAGGCGCCCTCTGTTTCCGAGCCCATCCCGCCCGAGTTTCGCGAAATCACAATCCAGCTTGACACCTACGAGGATATCTTTTCCGATTTCGACCCGCGCCCCTACTTGCAGCGTGCCCTCTCCGAGGACTTTCTCAAGGAGACCCAGCGACGGTACCTTGAGGACAAGCGCGGCAGGTTCGAGGTGCGTTTCACAATCCCCTCTTCAGAGCGTGACCTGAAGGAAGAGGCGCTCATCAAAAAGAGGCTGCGCGAGCATTTCGCAATAATGGTGCGCCGCGAGGCGGAAATCATAAGAAACACCAAGAACCGAGGCTATGTCTACATATTCGCCGGGATGATGGTGCTTGTCGCAAACGTTTATGCGCTTTTGGAGCTCAACGAATCAAGCGTGTTCTACCAGCTTCTTTCGGTGATACTGGTGCCTGCCGGCTGGTATGGGATGTTCACCGGAATCGGAAAAGTGATAGACGAGCCGTTCGACGCGGTCAACCGGAAGAACATATGCGAAAAATTCGAGCGCGCAAACTACGTTTTCATGTCCGACGAGCTGGAATGAGGGGAAAACAGGTTCATCGTTTTCGTTTATCCTTTCAATGCCGGATGCGGGGAAAACGAGCGCATTATTTCGTTTATTTTCTCGATGCTCTTTGCTTCATTGAGCTTCTTTCTTGCAATCTTTACCCCTGGCTGTCCAGTCAGGAATTCCTGCGCTTGGCAACGGAGCCTCTTTTCGCAAAGTACGCCCCATTTTCCAGCAAGAGAAACATACTCGAAATAGTCCGATTTTTTCGCCTCCCAATTCTGCGGCACAGCCTCTTTCCCTTCAAGTATTGCGTTTGCACCTGCAAATATCCAGGGATTCCCAAGCGCGGCTGAGGAAATCATCACCGCATCGCATCCACTCTCTTTGAGGAATTTCACCGCAAGCTCGGGCGTTCCCGCGCCGCCGTTCCCGATGACCGGGATCGAAAGCGATTCCTTGACCTGGCGGAGCGTTTCCCACCCATTCTGCCTTCTTCTTCCTTCGGTGGCGGTTCTCCAATGGACTGTTATTCCAGCAATTCCCGCGTTTTCAAGCTTTTTGGCAAGATCCAGCGAGTTGTCGCTCGACCAGCCCGCCCGGATTTTCGCGGTTATCGGAAGTTCGGACGCGGCAACGCATGCAGCTGCGATGGCAGCCATCTTCTCAGGATTCCTGAGGAGCGCGGAGCCAGCGCCTGTGCGTATCACGCTTCCCGATGGGCAGCCGAAGTTTATGTCGATGCACGTTGCGGAAAGCTCGCCATTCGTGACGCGCCTGCTTATCAGGCCTGCCGCTTTCGCCATTATTTTCTCATCCGAGCCGAAAATCTGTATGCCGACAGGCAGTTCCTCTTTGCATGTCGTCATCAGCCGGAAGCTTTCCTGAACGCCGCGCACAATCGCGGTTGCGTTCGAGAACTCGGTGAAGCACATCGCAGCGCCGCGTTTCCTGCAAAGAAGCCTGAAGGCGATGTCAGTGTAGGCTGCCATGGGGCCAAGCACAAATTTCCCGGAAAGGGCGGTGTTTGCATATTTTGCCATGGTCAATCCCGAAAGTTTTCAATCACAAACGGATCCGATATCTAGCTTTACAATCTCACATAAACCAAAAAATTCAATATATTCCTAACAATAAGGTACTACCTTATTATGCTTAGTGCCACATAAAAATATTCGGTGGTATAAATGAAGTCGGCTTTCTGTTTTCTAGTAGTTGTCTTGCTCTCGCTTTTCGTGGCGCCCGCTTTTGCATCCGCAGAAGCAAACGAATCAGGCTACATAGTCACATATTCATGCGCGATATCTCCCTCTTCTGTCTCTGCCACGGCAGGCTCCTCGATTCATCTGGGCCTGACTTGCTATGCGAACAACGGAAACAGCATGTCAATAGTGCCATGCGCGCGGGTTTCCTGGTCTTCTACAATCGGCGCAGTATCAGGATCGAACACGGGCGCCACATTTAATGCGCAAACCACCGCCGGCACAGGATCAATTTCTGCAAACGGGGAAATAGAGTCAAAAATTTTCAAATGCGAGGTGCCTGCAACCGTAAATCCAGGCGAGGCAGCCACCATTTCAATTACGCCCTCTTCAGTTTCCTTAAAAGTCGGCCAGACGCAGCAATTCTCCGCGAAAATAACCGACCGCTATGGAAACACGGTGTCTGGCTCGGCTTCGTGGTCGGTCTCGGATCCAAAACTCGGCTCGATAACACACAGCGGCTTTTTCACAGCCAATAGCGCCGGAAGCGGCAGCGTGCGGGCAACTTATGGAAACATCGACTCGACAGCATCAGTTTCAATCACCGAGCCTGCGCCAACCTATTCCTGCGAAATTTCGCCATCCTCGGTTTCAATCCCGGTTGATTCTTCAGCCCAGATTGCGGCAACCTGCTATGTGCATGTACATCAAGTCTCGACCCAGGTTAAATGCGACCACGTTTCATGGTCCTCCACGATAGGTGCAATATCCGGCGATTCGAATGGAGCGGTATTCGATTCCAAGACCACTGCCGGCACGGGCAAGATCAATGCCAACATCGCAGTTTCAGGAAACACGGCTGCGTGCAGCATCCCGGCAGTAGTCACTGCAGGCGCGCCTGTCTCAATGAAGGTTTCTCCATCTTCCGCATCTCTTTCGGTCGGCCAGACGCAGCAGTTTTCAGCAAATCTTTATGACATGTATGGTAACGGGATTGAATATTCCGGTTACTTTGGCTGGTCGGTTTCCAATTCGAATGTCGGCTCGATTTCTGGAAGCGGGCTCTTCACCGCCATCTCGCAAGGCACGGCAACCGTGAAGGCGACCTACCAGGCGCTTGACGCTTCGGCAACCGTTACGGTAAGCCCGCAGCCATCAAACCGCTACTGTGAAATAAGCCCTTCGAATGCGAAGATAGTGGTCATGGAAAGCCAGAAATTCCAGGCACGCTGCTTCGAGAGCCCAGGCGGCAAGGTGCGGGAATTCGACTGCCCCTCTCTCAAGTGGTCGGCAACCAATGGCATCGTCTCATCTCCGAGCGTTGAAAACGGGCTTCAGACTGTTTCTTTCACAGCTGGGAAAGTCTCTGGCAGCGCATCGCTTTCCGCGAGGTACGACGGGATGTCTGCGGCGGAATTCATTTTCTGCAATAACAAGATAGATCTTCTTCCCGGCGAGATTGCCAAAGTGGCGCTCTCCCCCTCATCCGCGCAGCTTGTAGTGGGTGACACGCTCGGCTTTACTGCAATCACAACCGACGAATTCGGGAACAAAGTGGAAGGAGCGAGGCTCTTCTGGAGCACATCGGGCGGAGTTGGCAGCATAAATACAAACGGGCTTTTCACAGCAACAAATGCCGGTGCCGGAGCGGTGAGGGCGGACGTTTCCTGCGTGAGCAACCCCGAGGAAGGTTGTCCGCACGGCACTGCGCAGATTGCGGTTTCCAATGCAGTGACTCCGCCTGGCGGAAGCACGGGTGGGAGCACAGGCGGCTCATTGACAGGAGGCGCGGCTTTCTCATCTTCAACCACGGTCTCATTCACCTGCGCAGGGGCGCCGGCGACACTTGCCATAACGCTGTTCAGCCAAACCGCAAGCGTGGTTGCCGATTTGCGCTATATGGATTCGCAGCCTCCGACATCGGTTCTTTTCCAGAATGCGACGGGCAGCAAGACATTCACCTTCACGCCGCCAAGCACAGGCGCATACGAGCTTCGGGTGAGCGTGGGAGTTGAACAGAGGACAACCAGCTTTTCGGTGCCCACCTGCACGCCATCCACATCCAGCCAGGTGCAGAATATCACGATTGAGCTCAAGCCCGTAACGCAGCCGGCGATTCCAACACGGCCAACGCAGCCTTCGCAGGGCAGCCAACCAAAGACCGGGCAGCAACCCGCAGCAGCAGGCAAGCAGAGCTTCTTCGGAATCGAGCTCCCATCCGACATCACCGCGCTTGCGGCAATAGGCGCTGTCTTGGCGGTAGTGCTTCTGGCGGCATCATATTTCCTGGTGTTCGGCAAGAAGAGCGAAAGTGCATGAGCAGTTTCTTCTTTTTTGTTTTTTCTTTATATTTGTAAATTTGATAATTTACAAATGCGAACAAAGCTTTGCGAAGCTTTGTTCTTATCGCGAGTTAGTGGAAAAAAGGCTTGAGATTGAGAAAATAGGACTGGATGGGCATAATGTGTGACTTGAAACACCAAGACGAGCCAGCCAAAACTTAGGCTGCGTGTCACACATTATGGGCATAATGTGTGACTTGAAACACCAAGACGAGCCATCCAAAACTTAGGCTGCGTGTCACACATTATGGGGGAACTGTGATTTGAACACAGATCTCCAGCTCCCAAAGCTGGAAGCATACCAGGTTGGCCCATTCCCCCTCCTGTCTGCCCTTCGCGTCTTTTTCTTTGAATGAAAGTTAATTAAGCATAGCTTCCGAAAGTGGCATTATGGAATTTGCCATTCCGCGCGAAATAATGGCGCTTGTGAAAAGCTCCGGCTGGAGGCGGAAGGCCAAAAACCTTCGAAAAAAACTCTCCGATTTTTCCGAATTCTTCAAGTCAAGGGACTATTCCTCCCCTGACGCGCTTTTCTTCTCAGTGGAGGATCTGCCGCCGCTTGGCAAGGAGTACTGGTTTTTGCACTTCTCCGCCCCGCCCTCCGACTCGCAGGTGGTAATCACCCTCGGGCGCTCCGCAGAGCAAGTCGAAGTCAACCAGTCGGAACTTTCGCCCGCAGGCGAGGAACAGGGCGGCAAACAAGGCAAGAGCGGGGGAAACATAAAATGCGCTGCCGTCTGCTGGCTTTATTCCGGGAAAAAGTCCGTGCTTTTCGATTCGATTGCGGATGTTCGGATTTCACGTGGCAAGACCAAAAGCTCCCTTGAGGCATCAAACGGGGGCAACAGGGCGTCAATCAGCGGCGATTACCCTGATTTTGACATTCGCCTGTCCCAAAAAGGAAAGGAGCTTTTCTTCGCGCGCGCGTGCTTTCCGCAGGAAGGCGTTCCTTATGAGATGATCTATCTTCTCAAAACCCCTCCCGTGCCCCATCTTAGCTCGGCGATGATAAATTACTATTTCGATTTCAACGGAAAACTTTTAGGAAAGCCCATGTCCGGCAAGGCCTACCTTCAGAAAGTGGTGGCTGTCATGCCGCTTGCCCCTTGGAACTGGGTGCGGGTGAATTTCAAAAACGGCGCGTGCCTTGATTTCTTCTCGGGTAAGCCGCTTGGCGGAGTGCCCGCAATCCATTTCGCGGACAATGCCTATTTCGAAGAGAAAGGGGTGCGCACGAAAATAAGCGGCGATCTGTCCCTGGCAAGTTTCATGGAAGGCGAGGGCAGGGTATGGGTCCTTTCAGGCAAGGACTTTTTCCTATCGATGCGCGCTTATTCGCTGCAGCCTTTCATCATGAAGCAGCGGACCACCTTCCGCTATGACGAATACCTGGTGCGCGTGACCGACTTCGCTTTCAAATCCGGCGGGAAGGAACACTCGCTCTCCTCGCTTGGCGGGGGCAGGGGCATCGTTGAGGAGGCTTCAGGCTACCTTCTTTAGCAACCTGCGGATATCTGGCTGCAACCCGGTCATAATTAATAAGCATGGCTTGCCATTCATGGGCATGCCAAAAAAAAGCGAAAGCCTGGCTGGTAAACTCTGGAATGCATGGGCATGGGCTGCAAGAGGCATTCTCCATTTGCCGTATCTGTTCGCCAAGGCAATCATTTGGGCTGCCTGCGCCGCATCGGGCATTCTTTCCACTGCAAAGAAACATGCCTCTGAAAAAGCAAGCAAGCCCCGCTCGAGCGCGGATTATCAGCCGCTCATGCTTCAAAAACAGCTAAGCGGCAGCCTCGCCGAATTCGAGGGGAAACTGCTCTCATCGAAGAGCACCATTGGCCTGGTTTTGGGCGCAAGGGGGAGCGGAAAGTCTGCGCTTGGAATGCGCATACTTGAGAATGTGGCTGCAAAAGGAACAAGAAAAGTCTGCGCAATGGGGTTTGACGAATCAACGCTTCCGGATTGGATATCCCCGGTGCATGGCGTGGAAGAGGTCCCAAACGGCTCGTTTGTGCTGATTGACGAGGGCGGCATCACATTCTCATCTCGCTCATCGCAGTCGCCTGCAAACAAAATCCTCTCCTCGCTTCTCCTGGTGGCAAGGCATAAGGACCTCTCGGCGCTTTTCATCTCGCAAAACTCGGCCAACCTTGAGATAAACACCATCAGGCAGGCGGATTATCTTCTGATGAGAAAGCCGTCCCTTTTGCAGAAGGAATTCGAGCGGAAAAAAATAGGGCAGATTTACGATGAAGCAAGCGCGCAGTTTGCAGGCCTAAAAGAGGGCGGCCGCCATTCAACCTATGTCTATTCCGACGAATTCCGCGGATTTGTGGCAAACGAGCTTCCAAGCTTTTGGAGCCAGAAGGCAAGCAAGCCATTTGCTGAGTTTAAAATCGGGCGAAGCGCGAATTCCCAGTTTAAATAGGCGCGAACTGCCAATGCGCTTCGCTTCGATTAAATAATAACATTATTAAGTAATAGTATGTAAGAACAATAGTAGAAAATTTTCATGAATCGAAATTCGTAAATTCCGCGACCAAAAGGTGACCACAAATGCCAAAAGCCCCAAATTACACCGACGAGGAGATTCTGCTTTCGTTGATATTGTGCATGCCTAAAAAAATGACCAAAGGCCAGATTGGCCGCATTTTAATGATCAAATCGGCAGGGCAGAAGCACTGGCGCGAGAGATTGGAGCGGCTTGGCGCAAAGAACCTGCTTTCAATCGATAAGCTGGATGCAGGGGAGCTGTTCTTCGGTTCGCCCATCCTCAAATATTATCTCACCGAGGCAAACCTGGAAGCCATCTGGCGCCACTATTTCATCATTTACGACGAGCGCCACGGATTGGTCAACGACCCCTTTCTCACGCCTTTTTCTGCCGGAATATGGAATGTGACCAGCTCGCCTGAGTTTTCCAAGCTCGTAGGCTCGAAGTTCAATTACCATTTCCTCTGCGCCAAAAACGAGGCAAACCCAGTAAAGCCCACGGAGAGTATCAAGACACTGAGCAAGGAAAAGGTCTGGAAATTCATGGACGCTTTGCTTTCTGTTGGCTGGAAAACCGAGGCATACCAGCGAAAGCCGGTGCTCATGGACACATTGAATTCAGATCAGAAAAAAGTGTATGGCATCATCGCGTCGCTTTATGCTGAGCAGGTCAAGGCGCATCCTGCGGACTACAAGAAATTCATGGTGCTATTCGAGAAGAATTTCAAATACTACCTATAAGCCAGAGTGCGCCGGGAACAGAGAAACGCTGAAAACCAGGCAGCGATACTGGCTAATCCAGACACTACTCCCTGCGTTTCAACCTTATTTGAAACTTAGTGTTTTCTGCCTGTTGTTTCGTTGGATTCAATCGCTTCCTCGATAATCTTGATTGAATTCGCCCTGAAAGCGCAAAGCGGCACTGGCGGGCGATGCCTTCCCTAATTTTCTGTCGCCACATATGTTTTAGGATGGCAAAAAATCTCATCAGCCTTATAAATGCTGCTTTGCTTCCTTTTAACGGTGCGGAAGCATGGTATGCCGGATAGAAGTTGGCAGCAAACCCGGGTTTCCGGACCCTGCCGGCGCCTCCCTTCAGAAGCGGATTGAAAACGAGCTTGGATTAAAGTCAATCCGCGCGGTCCAAGTAATCAATGTCTATACAATCGATTCCGGGCTGACCGAGGAAGAGCTTGCCAAAATCGGCGCATGCCTTTTCTCTGACCAGATAGTTCAGCAGTTCTCAATCGGCAAGCCGCTTTTCGACCAATCGAAATTCTCATTCGCGATCAGCGTGGGCTTTCGCGCAGGGGTGAAGGACAACGCGGGCGACACCTCCAAGGAGGCAATCGAGGACATTCTTGGCAGGAAGCTTTCGGGCAGCGTATACACTTCGAAAAACTACCTTCTTTCGGGCAGCGTTTCAAAAACGGACGCGCAGCGCGTGGCTTGCGAGCTATTGGCAAACGGGCTCATCGAGCGCTTCGAGGTGAAATCCGCCAAGGAGTTTGGCGAAAGCGGCTTCGGAAGCGCAATTCCGCGCGTGGAGATAACAGGCGGCGGGCTTGTTTGCGAGATAGATTTGAACGTCCCGGACAAGAAGCTTGCCGAGATTTCGCGCCAGCGCATCCTCGCCCTCGCGCTTTCCGAAATGAAGGCGCTGCGGGAATATTACGCGGATGCCCATCTTTCCCTGGAGCGGAAAAAGCTCGGGCTCCCGCCTGTGCCTACCGACGTGGAGCTTGAATGCATCGCGCAGACTTGGAGCGAGCATTGCAAGCACAAGATATTCAACGCGAAGATAGATTTCAAGGACGCCAAAACAAAGAGGAGGATAAATTCGCTTTTTTCAACCTACATAAAAAGCGCAACGAAAAAGCTCGCCTTGAGGAAGAAGTGGCTCGTTTCCGTTTTCTCGGACAACGCAGGGATATTCGAGTTCGTTCCTGGCTGGAACGTTGCAATGAAGGTGGAGACCCACAACACCCCTTCCGCGCTTGACCCGTTCGGAGGCGCGCTCACTGGCATTCTGGGCGTGAACCGGGACATACTCGGCTGCGGGCTTGGCGCAAAGCCGATATTCAACACCGACGTGTTCTGTTTCGCAGATCCCAATTACAAAGGCGAGATACCGCCGCGGCTTTTCCACCCGCGCCGCGTGCTTGAGGGCGTGCGCGCAGGGGTGGCGCACGGAGGCAACGCAAGCGGGATACCGACCATAAACGGCTCGCTGGTGTTTGACGAGCGCTACTTGGGAAAGCCGCTTGTTTACTGCGGCACAGGCGGCATCATGCCATCCGAAATAGGGGGCAGAAAGACGCACGAAAAGCGCGCCTCCCCTGGCGACAGGATATTCATGGCAGGCGGGCGGATAGGGAAGGACGGCATACATGGCGCGACTTTCTCATCAGTTGAGCTTCACGAGGGCTCGCCCGTTTCGGCAGTGCAGCTTGGCGACCCATACACGCAGAAAAAGCTCCATGACTTCCTGCTTGAGGCGCGCGACAAAGGGCTGTATTGTTCGGTTACGGACGATGGCGCAGGCGGGCTCTCCTCCTCGGTGGGCGAAATGGCGGAGTCCTCAGGAGGCTGCACCCTCCACCTGGACCGAGCGCCCCTGAAATACGCCGGGCTTGACCCTTGGGAAATACTCGTGTCGGAATCGCAGGAGCGCATGACTTTCGCAGTGCCGCCCTCCAAGGCAGGGGAGTTTGTGAGCCTGGCAAGGCTTAGGGGAGTCGAAGTATCCGACCTTGGGGAGTTTAGCGCATCCGGCTTCATCCACATAAAATACGGCGCAAAGACAGTCGCATATCTGGAGATGCGCTTCCTCCACCACGGGCTTCCCCAGATGGAGCTTGAGGCTGAGCTTAAGGGGCAGAAGCCCCAAAAAGCCGTGAAAGCAAAAGCGAACCCGGCTTTGAAAAAAACGGCTTTCGATGAGAGCAGGGATTTCTCAGACGAGCTTCTTTCGCTTCTCTCCCGCCCGAATATATGCTCAAAGGAATACATAATCCGGCAATACGACCACGAGGTCCAGGGTAGCTCGGTGATAAAGCCGCTATGCGGCGCTTCGGCGGACGGCCCTTCGGACGCAGGCGTGGTTGCGCCGCTTCTCGGAAGAAAAGAGGGGCTTGTGGTTTCAAACGGAATCTGCCCGCGCTACTCGGATTTGGACTGCTACCAGATGGCGGCAAACGCGCTTGACGAGGCTGTGCGAAACTATGTAGCAACCGGCGGCTGCCTTGAGCGCCTGGCCGCGCTTGACAACTTCTGCTGGGCAGACCCGATATTCACATCCGAAAACCCCGAAGGCAAGCACAGGCTTGCGCAGCTTGTCCTTTCCTGCAAGGGGCTTCATGACGGCTGCATCGCTTACGGCGTTCCCTTAATCTCGGGCAAGGACAGCATGAAAAACGACTACCGGCATGGAAAATGGAAAATTTCGGTGCCGCCCACTCTTCTTGTGACCGCAATAGGCAAAATAGAAGACGTTTCGCTTTCAATGACATCCGATTTCAAGTCCGCCGGCGACACCATATTCATTCTCGGGCAGACTGAAAACGAGCTTGGCGGCTCGGAATATTCCTCTATGAAAGGAAACCGGGAAGGCGCGGTTCCACGCGTGAATTTCAAGCGCAATTTCGCGCTTTACAGCAAGATCGAATCCGCGATAAAACATAGGCTTCTCTCATCCTGCCATGACTGCTCGGAAGGCGGGCTTGCCGTGGCGCTGTCCGAGTGCTGCATTGCGGGAAGGCTCGGCGCGGACGCCTGCCTTGACTTGGTCGCAGGCAAGCGGCTTTCAGCCGAGCATGCGCTCTTTTCCGAGAGCGCAGGCAGGTTCGTGGTGAGCGTGAAAAAGAGGGACGAGAAGGCCTTTTCGCGCCTGATGCGAGGGGTTCCCATTTTCCGGCTTGGCGAGGTAAAAGAGGGCGGCCGCCTCACTGCAACGCTTCGCGGCGCAAAAGTCATCGACGTTTCCCTGCAATCCCTTCTGTCATCCTGGAAAGGCGCAATGGACTGGTAGGTTATTTTCATGAAAGAAACAAAAAAAACTGAAAGAGGGCCAAAAGAGGCAGACGGAAGGAAGCCGAAGTGCCTCGTGCTTTCAGGCTTCGGGCTCAATGCCGAAGCCGAGCTGGCATATGCCTTTTCGCTTGGCGGCGCGGAGGCCAAGATAGTCCATTTCTCGGACATCGCTTCAGGCGCAGCCAGGCTTGAAAACTACCAGATATTCGCAATACCGGGCGGCTGGTCGTTTGCAGACGAAATATCCTCGGGCAGGATTCTTGCGAACAAGCTCGGAAGCGCATTCCGCTCGCAGCTTGACTCGTTTTTGGAAAGCCGCAAGCCCATTTTGGGCATATGCAACGGATTCCAGACGCTTGTGAAGCTGGGGGTGCTTCCAAACATGGGCATGGCGTTTTCGCAGGAAGTGACGCTTCTGAGAAACGCCAGGGGGCGTTTCGAAAACAGGTGGGTCTACCTCAAACCCCAAAAATCGGTTTGCAAGTACTTTGAAGGCGTGGATTTCATCCACTGTCCTGTGAGGCACGGGGAGGGGCAGTTTTTGCCAAAGGACAACGCAACCCTCACCCAGCTCTCAAAGAAGGGGCTTGTTGCACTAAGGTATGTCGGCAAGGATATGAAGGAAGGAGAGTATCCGATCAACCCGAACGGCTCGGCGCAGTCGATTGCAGGCATATGCGACACCACGGGCAGCGTACTCGCACTCATGCCGCACCCGGAGTGCTCGGTGCTTCGCACGCAGTTCCCTTCTTTCACTTCCGGAATTTCTTTCGAGAAGAGCAGCATCAGGCTGTTTTCGAATATCGTGGGTGCGGCAAAGGAGCATGCATAATCCCGCTATTCTGGAGCGCGTAAAATCCCACTGTTTTGTGTCATGTTAGCAACTTATGTGTATAGTTTATATAATGAATAGGGCACAAAATGTCCGTTCCAAGAGGTCTAGCATGGCAAACGGGGATTTTAGGGCATCAAGCGAATTCTATGGCAGCCACATTGATGATGATGGGCGGAAAATACAGGACGTTGCCGCGTTCATCGGGCACATCGACGAAGTCATAGACAATTACCGCGCAGGCCTGCTCAGCCACCTGGATTTGCACATCAAGGCGCATGCCTCGCACTCCAAAGGGGAGCTTTTGTTCGAAGTGCCGCAGAGCAGGCTGATTTTCGAGCTTGAACACCGCGGGATGTATTTTGACGAAAGCCTCAAGCGCCAGATGTCCTGCAAAAAGAGGTTCCGTTTTGCGGTTTTGGTGCGGGAGGAGGGGCAATTCTACCCAAGCCGGGATTTTCTGAGGTTTACCATGGTGAACCATCTTTCCGATCCGACCGTCCGAATCTATCTTATGGACAAGAACGTCGATATCGACCAGCCGCTTGAGCCTAAAAAAACAGAGCCGTCCTACGAAAAAATAATGGACGCCTTCAAATTCGAGCTAAACGAGGCAAAGCCCATCCCTTCGCTGATAAGCGCCTGGTCGAAGATGGGCGAATCAATCTACAAAAGGCAGGTCAGCCTGGAAGTGATTCGGGCGAAGATAATAACCCGGCTTCTGATGAACGAGCTTTTCTACAAGGGCTTCGATGACCCGCACGCCTTTCTTGCCTCGTGCGCAGATTACGTCCGGAATGAGAAAGACCCAAATAGGGCCGAGCGCACCAATAAGATGCTCCAGTCGGTTTTCACCGATGTTCTTTGCTGCAAGCACCGGTCGTCGAATGCAAGGCGGGGGATCCTCAAAATGATTGAAAACAGGTGCAATGCCGAAAGTCTGAAAAACCCCGCATCGCCAGCGAGCGTTTTCCTCAAGGCGCTTCTTGCCCACCTAAAGGGAGCATCCAAGTGCGAGCACGATGAGGCCCCGTTCAGGCTGTCAAGCAAGGTGGCAAAATACCTCCTTTTAGCCAAGGAAAAGTTCCCGCTAAGCCGCATCAACCGCGCCCCCATGCCCGTCTTCGGGATTGACACGGGCCGCATAATCAGGCATTAAGCAGGTGTCTGTCAAGCCGTCGCCAAATCCGCGCATTCTTGCCAATAAAAATAAAACGCTCCCATCCAGTGGAGCTGCGGCTCCACTGTCTGTGAGCTAACAAACAAAAAAGAAAGAACGCTCCCATCGGGATTTGAACCCGAGTTAGAGCCTTTCTTCAAACCTTTTCAATTGCAAAAAGGGTTGTGAGAGGGCTCCGTCCTTGACCGGGTTGTCCGGCTCGCGCCGACGCACAATCGCGTCGAAGTCAGCCACTAGACTATGGGAGCGCGTTAGCGCTTCCAGGCAGGGGACGGATTCCCCTGGATGGGAGCGCGAATGGATTAGCATCGAAACGTATAAAAAAGAGCCTCAGAGGAACCAGGATGCGGATAGCCTTATCGAATGCCAATGCCTTTAATATCTATGGGGAAATAAAAACAGACGAGCGTCGGGCCCGTAGTGGAATGGTTAACACGTCGCTCTCACACAGCGAAGACTCCCGGTTCGATCCCGGGCGGGCCCACTTTCTGCTTCTCCGAAGCTATTCATCCAAACAACCCAGTGCTCAGGTACCGCTCACCCCTGTCGGGCAGCAGCACTACTAATGTGCCGCTGTCCATTTCCGACGCGACTTTCACAGCCGCCCACATCGCAGCCCCGCTGCTCATTCCGGCAAGTATCCCCTCCTCGCGCGCAAGCCTGCGCGCGTACTCATGCGCATCTTCGTCTTCCACATAGATTGTCTCGTCAATTTCACTCCGGTCAAATATCGCAGGCACCTCTGACTCTTCCATATTTTTCATTCCCTGTAGCTTATGCCCCGCGCGCGGCTCAACCGCGATTATGCGCGCGGAAGGTTGCGTTTCATGAAGATACCTTGAAATCCCCATCAGCGTGCCGCCGCTTCCAAGCGCAGCCACGAATGCATCCACCCTTCCTCCTGCTTGTCGCATTATTTCGCGCGCGGTAGCCTCGTGGTGCGAAGCCGGGTTTGCGGGATTTGAGAACTGGTCGGGCACAAAGTATTTTCCCGGCTCCTCTTCCGCCATTCTTCGCACCGCGGCAATGGCGCCATCTGTGCCAAGCTTTGCAGGCGTGAGCACGAGCTTTGCCCCAAATGCCGCAATCATCCTCCTTCTTTCCTCGCTTGCGCCCTCCGGCATCGCAAGAGTCACCTTGTATCCTAGCGCAGCGCCAATCATGGCAAGCGCAATGCCGGTGTTCCCGGAAGTAGCCTCGAGTATTGTTTTGTCGTGTGTGAGATGCCCCTTATATAGCGCATCCTCAATCATCAATTTTGCCGCCCTGTCCTTCACGCTGCCGGAGGGGTTGTTCCCTTCTAGCTTTGCAAGCATGAGCACTTTAGGGTTGGGGTTCAATCGATTCACCTTAACCATAGGCGTGTTCCCTATCGCATCAATCACGCTTGCAGTCAAACCACCCATTTTCCATATTTTTCACCTCATTTTTTCGTACTTTTGCACTACGCAGTTTCCACTCTCAAAAAAAACAAACAGAGCCTAGACTAGCAAAAGGAGAATCAGCAACAGTTGGAACGCCCAAATCCGTCCATAGCCCTCTTCTACCTCTATAACAATATAAAGTTTGGTGAGCACGAAGGAATAATGGACAAGGCTTCCTTGCGAAAGCAGTTCTCCTCCGAATGGGAGAAGCACTACAAGGTTTCAGCGCTAGTGGAGCGCGGCTACACTCGCCAGCAGTGCCAAAAGTGCTCGCGTTTCTTCTGGTCGGTGGAAGCGCGCAAAATATGCTCCGACCCCTCCTGCGTGGGGTATGGCTTTATCGGGAAGAAAATGGCGAAGAGGCCTCTTGGCTATGTTGAGACTTGGAAGAAAATAGAGGAGTATTTCAAGAAGAACGGGCATGCGTCTGTTGAGCCTTACCCCACTGTTGCAAGATGGCGTGACGACTTGTATTTCACAATCGCTTCGATAAACGATTTCCAGCCTTATGTTGTTTCTGGCGAAATCGAGCCAATCGCAAACCCGCTTGTCGTCCCGCAGCCCTGCATACGCTTCTCGGACATTTCAAACGTGGGCGTGACAGGAAGGCACTACACCAATTTTGTCATGGTCGGCCAGCACGCTTTCAACACCAAGAAAACAGGGGATTTCTACTGGAAGGACGAGGCTATACGCCATGATTTAGGGTATCTTTCTCACCTTGGCATTGACGAGAAGCACCTTGTTTTCCTGGAGGATGTGTGGATGGGCGGGGGCAACTTCGGCCCGTGCATAGAGTATTTTGCAGACGGGCTGGAGCTTGGCAACTGCGTGTTCATGCAGTATGAGATAACGCCTGACGGGGGAAGCCGCGAGCTTTCGACAAAAGTTATAGACATGGGGGCAGGGCTTGAAAGGCTCTCATGGATAACTCACGGCTCGCCCATAAGCTATGGAAATACATTCGGCCCGCTGGTGGGGGATATTCAAAAAAGCGCGGGCGTGTCAGTGGATGAAAAGCTTTTTCTGGAGTATGCAAAGCTCTCAGGCTCGCTTAATTCCGATGAAGTGGATGATATCGGAAAGGAAAAAGGGCAAATCGCAGAAAAGCTCGGGCTTGATGTCGAGCAAATGGACGCCACCTTCAATCCGCTCCACGCGGTTTACGCAAGCGCGGACCACCTTAAAACGATTCTATTCACCTCGACAGACGGGATGCTCCCTTCGAATGCAGGCGGCGGCTACAACCTCCGCATGATTCTTCGGCGCACATTCGGCTTTGACACGGAATTCTCGATGAATCTTGATTATGCGGGAATACTTGAGGCGCACGCGCACCATCTTCGCGAGCTTTTCCCGAAGCTTAAGGTTGGCCTTCCGGCAGCAATCGACATAGTGGGGGAAGAGCGCAAGAAATACGCCGCAGGAAAGGAGAAAGGCAGGGGCAAGGTCGCGTCGCTTCTTTCAAAAGGGAAGGCAATCGGCCAAGACGAGCTTCGAAGGCTCTACGAAAGCGACGGCATACCTGTGGAGCTTGTTGCCGAGATTGCGCAGGAGCGAGGCTTGAAGGTCAAGGTACCTGAAAATTTCTATTCTCTTCTCCGCAAGGAGGACGAAACCGGCAAGCCTGCCGAGCCGAAGGTGGATGTCGAAGGCACGGAAAAGACAAAGACGCTATTCTTCGATTGCTGCGAGGAGTTTGACGCAACCGTTCTCTTAGTCAAGGGCAAGTACGTCATACTCGACGCAACGGCATTCTACCCCGAGGGCGGCGGGCAGATTTACGACATCGGCACCCTGAATGGCGCGAAGGTGAAAAACGTCCAGAAGGAAAAGGGAGTAGTCCTTCATGAGGTTGAAAAACCATCTTTATTCTCAGCAGGGCAAACGGTTCACGGAATAGTGGACGGCAATAGGCGCAGGCAGATTGCGCATCACCACACTGCAATCCATCTCATAAACGCGTGCGCAAGGGAAATACTCGGGCAGCACATCTGGCAGGCGGGCTCCTACAAGGACGAGCACAAGGCGCATATAGACCTTACGCATTACCGGAAGATTACCTGGGATGAGCTTGAGAAAATGGAACTTCTTGCCAATAAGTATGTTGATGAGAACCTTCCGGTAAAAACCGAAATACTCGGCAGGAACGAGGCCGAGAGAAAATACGGCTTCAGATTATATCAGGGTGGCGCGGTGCCGGGCAAGGAATTGCGGGTTGTGTCCATAGGCGGCATAGACCACCAGGCATGCGGCGGCACGCACGGATACAGCAAAAGCACCGCTGACTTCGGGCTGGTGAAGATCGTAAGGCGCGAAGGGGTGCAAGACGGGGTGGAGCGAGTGGTAATCAAAACAGGGCCCGAGGCCATCAAGCATATCCAGGAGCGGGAGCGCCTTCTTCGCGAAGCGGCTGAGGCGCTCAACGTTCCGGAAGAGCAGCTAAAGCCGACCATAATGCGCTTCTTCAACGAATGGAAAGAAAGGGGCAAGGAGCTTGAGAAGCTTCAGGCAATCCTTGCGCTCCAAATCACAAATCACGAGGTTGAAAAGGCGGAAAAGGCCGGCAAGAAGGCAATCGAGATTCTCAACACCCCTTACACGCAGAAGCTTTGCGAAGAAATATGCGCAAAGTTCTCTGCCGCGGGATACTCGGCGGTCATTTCAAACCAAGACGGCTTCATAGTTTCAGTAGCGCCCAAAGGAAGCGGCATTTCCGCAATCGAGCTTCTCAAACTGCACGGCGGAAGGGGAGGCGGCTCGCCCGAATTCGCGCGGGGGAAAGTTGAGAAAAAATAGCTCACTTTATTTTTGGCGCGATGACGATTTCCGCATTTCCAATCGACACTATGGCTGGCTTTGGCGTGCGCTCGCAAATCAGGATGCGCCTTTCCATATTGGAAGTCCGGTTTAAGATGTCTGAAAACCTGCTTCTGTCAAACCAGCTTTTGCCAAAACCCAGCAGGTCTTCCCGCTCCATCAGCTCGGATTCCTTCTTTTCAACGAGGTCTTCGAAACGCCTTTGCCAAAACCCGGACGGATAGATTCCAATAACGCCATCTTGCGAAAGGTACCCCTGTCCTTCATGCCTGTGGCTTGTTCCGATCATTTCCCGTGCCACACTCTCAAGCGCAGACTTCTCGGCATTGGTTTTTTTTCCAAAAATAGCATTAAACAGGGTTTCAAGCACCGAGTCACCTTAGTAGAACTCTTCCGGCTTGTCCAAAAACGAGATGTTTTCCCAATTTTTCGCAGCGGCAAGTATGTTCCCTTTCCTGAAAGGCGCGAAAGCAGCGAAGGCGGATGAGAATTTAACCGCGGTGTCCTTGCG